>Ga0209512_1002673_pt1 | contig 18383 bp, 14 predicted proteins | sample frozenSSSSmetaG_FD_184142 | JGI IMG/M metagenome (GOLD analysis project Ga0209512, IMG submission 184142) | Glacier valley bacterial and archeal communities from Borup Fiord, Nunavut, Canada, to study Microbial Dark Matter (Phase II) -... | ecosystem: Environmental > Aquatic > Freshwater > Ice >... | reverse complement strand
GTCGTGTTGCTATGTGCCATAACCAGCTTCCCACACCGTCTCTGCAGACGCGGTTCTAATTCGTTCAATTTGATTGTTCCAAATCAGTCGCTTTTAACATAGTTTTAAACTTGTGTAGATACCTATGCGCAACGGGAGAGGGAGCCAGACACGCTTACTTAACATATAATCGTCCCCCTTATTTTCCATCTCTCAAACCCATTATGAAATCCTCCGAAATCCGCGAAAAATTTCTCAAATTCTTTGAATCCAAAGGCCATTCCGTCGTGCGTTCTTCCAGCTTAATACCTGGCAACGATCCCACATTGTTGTTTACCAATTCCGGCATGGTGCAATTCAAAGATGTATTTTTAGGACAGGATCAACGCAGCTACGCCCGCGCCACGACTGCGCAACGGTGTGTGCGTGCTGGGGGTAAACATAATGATTTGGAGAACGTCGGGTATACGGCACGTCATCACACATTTTTTGAAATGATGGGCAATTTTTCATTCGGTGATTATTTCAAACGCGATGCGATTCACTATGCGTGGGAATTGCTCACGCAGGTTTATGGTTTGCCAAAAGAGAAGCTCACCGTGACGGTGTATCAAACGGACGATGAGGCTTATGACATTTGGAAAAACGAAATCGGTGTTCCGCCTGAGCGCGTCATTCGCATCGGTGACAACAAAGGCGCGCAGTACGCTTCCGATAATTTCTGGCAAATGGCAGACACCGGTCCGTGTGGTCCGTGCAGTGAAATTTTTTATGATCACGGGCCGGAAATTTGGGGCGGACCGCCAGGTTCAGAACAACAAGATGGCGATCGTTTTATTGAAATCTGGAATCTGGTTTTTATGCAGTACAACAAAGACGAGAAGGGCGTGTTGCATCCGTTGCCGAAACCTTGTGTTGATACCGGAATGGGATTGGAGCGATTGTCTGCCGTGTTGCAGCAGGTGCATTCCAACTATGAAACGGATACTTTTCAGGCATTGATTAAAGCCGCCGCACGTGAAACTGCTTGTGCCGATCTGAATCACAATTCCTTAAAAGTCATCGCTGACCATATTCGTTGCGCGGCATTTTTAATTGTCGATGGCGTTATTCCTGGCAATGAAGGTCGTGGTTATGTGTTGCGCCGTATTACCCGACGCGCTTTGCGACATGGACATAAGTTAGGTCAGACCAAACCGTTTTTTTATAAATTAGTGGCGGATTTAGTCAACGAAATGGGCGTGGCTTATCCTGAGTTAGCGCAAATCGAAAACCGGGTTGCGCAAACTTTGCAGCAAGAAGAAGAACGGTTTGGCGAAACGTTAGAACACGGTATGAAAATTCTGGAAGCGGCGCTCACCAAGGACAGCAAAAATTTAGATGGACGCACGGCATTTACGTTGTACGACACGTACGGATTTCCACTCGACTTAACTGCGGATATTTGTCGTGAACGTAACATTGAAATTGATCAGGCTGGCTTTGACGCTGCCATGGAACATCAAAAACAAACGGCGCGTGCAGCGGGCAAATTTAAGTCGCATGCCAATATTGAATATAGCGGTGCGAAAACGCTGTTTTCCGGTTACGAAAAATTAGCGCAAGACAGCAAAGTTATCGCGTTATATGTCGATGGCAGTCCGGTTCAACAAATTAATGCCGAAATGAGTAAGAAACAGTCCGCGTTAGTCGTATTGGATACCACACCGTTTTACGCCGAGTCAGGCGGGCAATGTGGCGATCGTGGTGAGTTATCAGCACAAAATATTTTGTTTGAAGTGCGCGACACCACCAAAATTCAGCCAGATGTATTTGGTCATCACGGCGAATTGATGCGTGGATCTTTATCGGTCGGGTCAACAGTTAAAGCGCAGGTGAACGAACAAATTCGGGCGCAAACAGTACGCAATCATTCCGCTACCCATTTAATGCATAAAGCCTTGCGCAACGTGTTGGGTTCCCATGTTGCACAAAAAGGTTCGTTAGTGGATGCGGATAAAACGCGCTTTGACTTTAGTCATAACGCAGCCATGACGGCAGAAGAAATTCGCCAGGTAGAAGAAATCGTTAACCGGGAAATCTTAGCCAACAACGCCACCCAAGCACAGGTGATGAAATTTGATGACGCCGTTAAGCACGGCGCAATGGCGTTGTTTGGAGAAAAATATGGCGACGAAGTACGCGTATTAAATATTGGTAGTTCATGCGAATTATGTGGTGGAACGCATGTTAAACGCACCGGTGATATTGGTTTCTTTAAGATTATTTCAGAAGGTGGTATTGCCGCAGGGATCCGGCGGGTAGAAGCGGTAACAGGTGAAGTGGCATTGCATTTAGTGCAGAACCTGACTGCGCGTGTAGACGAAGCTGCCTTGTTACTGAAAACACATCCTGATGATTTATTACAACGCATTGTGTTGGTGCAAGAACACACAAAATCGCTTGAAAAAGAAGTAACTCAGCTGAAATCCAGACTGGCTGCAAATCAAGGTAACGAGTTAGCGACGCAAGCCATTGAAATCAACGGAATCAAAGTTATAGCCGCTGTGTTAGAGGGCGCGGACGCCAATACGCTGCGCGAAGTCACAGAAAAACTGAAGGCAAGTTTGCAAACCGCTGTCATCATTATTGCTGCGGTGCAAGATGGCAAGGTAAGCCTGGTTGCCGGCGTTACAGCAAACACAACAGCTAAAGTAAAAGCCGGTGACTTAGTTAATTTTGTCGCATTGCAAATTGGTGGAAAAGGTGGCGGACGTCCTGATATGGCACAAGCCGGCGGTACCAATCCAGCTGGTTTAAAACAAGCGTTGGGAAGCGTTGTCGCATGGGTTTCTGAGCGGGTGTAGTCACAAGCTATTGATGAAATAGAAATAAAAAATGAAAAAATATTCTTGTTTCTTTTCCTTAAATAAACTATTGTTTAAGAGCAACATTTATAAAATAAATAGTGAAAAAGTGTCGCATTAAAATAGTTTTATGTTGCGATGCATCATGTGATTTATTTTGATGTAGAATCGCCGGATTCTTTTTCCCTAATCAAACACACAGGACGAAAATTATGCAATCAGATAAAGAACTGGACGCCCGTGGCCTGAATTGTCCACTTCCTATTCTTAAGGCTAAAAAAGCCTTGGCGGAGATGATAAGCGGTCAAATTCTGCATGTCGTTTCAACTGATCCTGGTTCTATCCGGGACTTTCAGGCATTTTCAAAACAGACAGGTAATGAATTACTTGCTCATGAAGAGCATTTTCAGGAATACGAATATTTTATAAAGCGGAAGTAACGAGAGTTATTCATCCAAATAAAAAAAGCTCGCCGAATTAGCGAGCTTTTTTATTTGTAGGGTGGGCACGCTTTTTGTGCCCACCATGGTTGACATATCAGAAAAGGTCAATAGAGCGAAATGGTTGAAAAGCCATGGAATGAAGGGAAGCTAAGCTTGATCAACGATGGCGGGCACAAAAGCGTGCCCGCCCTACGAACCACGATCTTCAGTGAGCAGAGGACAGCGACTATTCTTTTGCTCGGGATCCAGTAACTTCCCAAAGTTGTCTTTCATAAATTTACAGGCAGCGCGACCCAGCAGCTTATGTGTATGGGTGGTTGGGTGGAGTAAATCCCAGAACAGATAGGAATCAGCCCTGTTACGCGCCACACGGCATCCTATTGTTGGATATTGTTGCATCGAGTAATTATAGGCCTCATCTTCTTTTAATCTCAGACAGGGATAGTCCACATTGGTTATACGGTACTCCTTCGGGTTATCCATGAAATCAGTCACTAATGTATAAGCGTCAAAGAGATGAATATTCACTTTATCTGCATCAATAGAAATACCTGGTGAGCGGGGATTGCCAGAGATCTCTTTAGCTAAATCAGCTAACAGACCGTTATAGATGCCAACCTGCTTCGCAACGTATGCTTTACGCGGAATTTGATGAGGATCTGATAGAAAAATTGGCGCACGTGATATATCAGGTAAATTCACCAGCATGATATTTTTCGCATGACCGTGCACAATCAGATTGGTCAACGCACTAAGCACGTTATCGTATACCTGCTGGCCATCTAATCCGTAAGAGATCAAATCATTTGCACCGATCAATAACGTAAACAAGGTCCTTTCAGGATCATAATTTTTTGCGTATTGCGGGACTTTTACTGTGTAATCAATGAAGGACTGGACCTGCTCTGTAACCCCGGGCAGTAAGCCATGATAAACATTTTGGGAGCCCGCGCCACCAATGGCCCAGTTGTACAAAGGCAAATCAACATACCCTGTTAAATAATCCAGCCAGTTTGGGCCATTGCTAAACGTTCCAATGTAATAGTTATACTGAGTTGGTAACCACCAATAAGTGCCATTAAACGTATTCTGAGTATCTGAAACGCTATCGCCAAAGGAGACAATTTTATTTATATTTTTGTTCACGATAGCAGAGGGATTAATGCTATCAACTTCCCATATCATGTAATCGTAAGAAAGATAATCCCATGCTGCCGAGTACATAGCCAGCGGAGTATGAATACCTTGAAATTCTAGAGAAGAATTGCATGCGGCAACATGATCTTGTTTATTTTGATTGTTCGTACTATAAAATAAATTGGCTAAGATATAAGGTTTTGAATACCAATAACCCTGAATTACGACCATGTCAGAATCATCCGTTTTGTCGGTTGCTGCCGGGTCGTTGAGTGATAAGTTGATATATGGAGAATGAGGATAGCCTGTTTTAGTTGGATCGTACGTTGCTCCTTTTAGTGGCCGGGGGCCAGGAGATCTTGGATGTGCTTTATTAAATTTTTTCAGAAATGCGTCCTTATCAAAGCTTGGATTGTTCGCAGCTTCTTTAATGATCGCTGGACTAATCCCCCATACCCAACTTGTATCCGGATTTAAATTATTGGTTAGATCAAGTCGATAAAAACAACGTAAATGCGTAGTGGTGGATGTTTGGGCAATAGCGGCATCGCCTGCAAGCATTAATAGAGCGCAACAAAACGTAAACAATCCATGGTGTACGTATTTCACGGTAACCTCCACAATCATATTGATCTGTTGCCAAGGCGCACAGCAGCCGGTTCATCCCGGCTTAAAAATAATGGCAAATTGTCATTTTAGTATGTGTTGGTATAAATGAATATTCAATGGCACTTTAATAATAATTGACCTGTTTAAACGTGATAGAACAAGCTCATGCATACAATTTTAGTTTTAGGCGGCTATGGTTTTTTTGGTGAGCGTATTTGTCATGCGCTTGCATCTGATTCCAATATCCGTCTTTTCATCGGTGGGCGCGATGAATCTAAGGCAAAACAACTTGCCTTAAAACTGGGTATAAATGTTGAGCAAGGAATTGCGGTTGACGCGCATTCGCCCATGTTGGCGCAATATCTCAACGAATTAAAAATCAATACTGTTATTCATACCGCTGGTCCATTTCAGCGCCAACATTATTCAGTAGCGCGTGCGGCAATTGAGGCAGGTTGCAATTACATTGATTTGGCCGATGGTCGTGATTTTGTTGCCGGCATCAGCGAACTGGATGATTTGGCGTGTGCACGACAGGTATTGGTAACGAGCGGTGCCAGTTCATTGCCCGCCTTATCTTCTGCCGTGGTTGATCGTTATTTGCCCCGCTTTAGCCGGCTGGATGCTATCCGTCATGGAATTGGCTCTGGCGCGCGTGCACCGGGATTAGCTACGATGCGTGGTGTGTTTGGCTATTGCGGCAAACCATTCGTTTGTCTGATCGACGGAAAATGGCGTCAGGTGTTTGGTTGGCTTGATTTGCAACGCTATCAGTTCCCCAATCCGGTCGGCGCGCGTTTGTTGGGTAATTGCGATGTGCCGGATCTGGTTCTGTTTCCGCAACGTTATCCTGACGTGAAAACGGTTACTTTTAAAGCGGGTTTTGCCAATTCATCCGGACATCTTGTTGTATGGACTGGTGCGCAACTGGTGCGTTATAAATTGCTGCCGGGATTGTCTGCACTCGTTACGCCACTCAATAAAATTAGTCACTGGCTTGAACCTTTTGTTAGTGAGAAGGGCGGGATGTTTGTGGAGCTGGAAGGTGTGGGTCTGGACGAAAAACCGCTCAAATTAACCTGGTATTTAATCGCTGCACAAAATCATGGGCCGCATATTCCGTGTGGTGCTGCGATTGCATTAGCTCAAAAATTAGCGTGTGGAGAAAAACTGCGAGGAGAGCTGCAATACGGCGCAACGCCATGCATGGGCTTGCTCACAGTAGAAGAGTATTTGGCCGCCTTACAAAAATATGACATACAGGAAATTCCGGCATGACTATTTATTTTGCATTGAAGTGGTTACATATTTTGAGTGCGACCGTTTTATTTGGCACAGGCATGGGTATCGCTTTTTTTAAGTGGATAACAGATCGTAGCGGTGATACGAGAGCGATACGCATCATCAATGAACGTACCGTTTTAGCGGATTGGATATTCACAACACCTGCCGTTATCCTGCAACCAGTTACCGGATTAGGATTGGTGTATGTCGCTGGTTATCCCTTGTTGTCCGGCTGGATAGTCTGGTCAACCGTACTTTATTTAACCGCAGGTGCTTGTTGGTTGCCGGTGTTGTGGTTGCAGATAAAAATGCGCGATATAGCGAGGAAATCAGATGCGGAAAATATGCCATTGCCGATACATTATTGGCAGCTTGCCCGTAGTTGGTTTTTGTTGGGTATTCCTGCTTTTGCAGCGTTGTTGATTGTGTACTGGTTGATGATTGTTAAGCCTGCTTGAAATTACCGTATTCTTATATTCCGACATTTTCACGGATTTAGAGGTTGGCGCAAAAAAGAAGAATCATGTTGTTCATTGGGAAGAATCATGTTGTTCATTTAGAGACAACTCCCCGCATCGTCGTCCCGAGTGTTTTTGTCGGGGATCCAGTGGCGTTCGTTGATATACAGGTTTGCGAGAAAATAAAAAGAAAAACACCAATCCTTATCCAGAAAAAGACGCTGGTCCCCACCTCGCGGCTCCAACTAAAACCGCGGGAATGACGAGTTAAACAATCGGTATCTTCAAGTGGAGTGGTATATGAACGAGTCCCTCTCAGAACAAAAACTAAATCAACTGTATTGGCTAATGCGGTTAAGCATGACGTTTATCTGGTTGTGGACAGCTATTACGTCCTGGTATTTTTATCCGCATGAAGAATCTCTGGGTTGGCTGCGGCAAGTGGGATTAATTGATCACGCCACATTTTGGCTGGCAAGTGCCTGTTTGTTTGATCTGTTCATGGGAATTGCTTCGGCTTTTTTCGCATCAAAGAAACTCTGGCAAATTCAGTTCGCTTTTATTGTTTTTTATACGCTGGCTATCATTATTTACCTGCCTGAATTTTTGTTTCATCCATTTGGACCGATAACAAAAAATATCACTGTTTTAGCCTGTTTAGTTTTTTTGATTAGTATGGGAAAACGTTGAACTACCGGTCAGATTTTCTTCCTCACGATAATTCATACCTCATTCACCTCTGCCGCGCGCCACATGTGTGCGTTGGCAGGCTAGTTAAAAATCAAATTTCAGCTTAACCACTTGTGGAAATCCACAGTATTTCTGCGGATAGCCACAATATTACTAAGCTCTTTTTTGCGTGATGATAGCTCTATGCAACTGTATGTGGTGAAACAGAAGCATACGGACAGCACGTCTATTAAATGGATATGCTGGTAGCTGAAAAAACTGGGAAATAAGCAAGTTTTAAGATGAAGAATAGTCAGATGCTTATAACAAATTAACTAGAGGTGATTAAATGAATAAGATATTTACGAAACTTGGAATGGTGTTAGCTTTTATCTTAATGGCGAGCAGTATACAGGCACACGCGGCAATGGTTTTTTTTAGAGGTGCAGATTGGTACCACGAATATTTTTATGCCAAGCTTCCTGATCCGATGGCGGAATTTATTCCGGCTGATACAAAGGATAAAGATGGCGTCGAGTTATATAAGAGGCTTCCAGTAGGTTCGGTTGTTTGTGTTTCTGTAACTTTATCTCCCGGATCAAAATATGCCAACTATTACTTTACGGTGACCAAAGAGGGGAATTCTGGACTTAATTTTTATGGCACTGTTTTCAATCCTTACTATACTTTTGGAGGCGTTGAGGATGGTGCTGGATTGAATAGTAAAGCCGTTAAAGAAAACAAACAAAATGATGTTTGTATACCAGAGTCTGATAGACAGTGAGTTTGTTTTCCATTAGTTTTTACAAGAGAATAAGCTAGTTGAATATATAAAATTTGAAGACAAGTAATTGGGCAGAGTCAAGGCAGCAAGCGCTGTTTCCTACTCTGCCCTGTTTTCGTCAACCCTACCGGAATGAAATGGTGCGATTCAAACTGATGTGGAAATTAGCAAGGTGAAAACCTCAAACCCGTCGTCCCCGAGCGCTTTTATCGGGGGGCGCCTAGCCGGGATCCAGTGGCGTTCGTCACTCTCACGCAATCTTATTTTGAGGCGGACTTTGAAAATAACTTTTTCGATCAGTCCTAAACCGGTTTCCCCCTAAATCAACGAAAGATGCTGGATCCCGGCTACGCGCCCCCCGATAAAAGCGTTCGGGGACGACGGCTCATAAATTATCCTTATTGGTTTCCACATCAGTTTGAATCACACCCGAATGAAATCACTCGGTAGATTAGATTCGCGTCTCAGCTTATAATCGCCGCCTCATTAAAATCTTCACTGAGCTAAGGCAAATTATGAAAATTCTGGTACCAGTCAAGCGTGTCGTTGACTATAACGTGAAGGTGCGTGTGAAGTCCGATCAGTCGGGTATGGATATTGCGAACGTCAAAATGTCTATGAATCCATTTGATGAAATCGCTATCGAAGAAGCGGTTCGTTTAAAAGAAGCTGGCGTTGCGACGGAAATTATCGCTGTCTCATGCGGCGTTACGCAATGTCAGGAAACGCTGCGCACCGCAATGGCAATCGGCGCTGACCGCGGAATAGTAGTTGAGACTGATATTGAATTGCAGCCATTGGCCGTGGCAAAGTTGTTGAAAGCATTAGCCGACAAAGAACAACCTTCCTTAATAATTCTCGGCAAACAAGCTATTGATGATGATTCCAACCAGACAGGTCAAATGTTGGCCGCGTTATTGGGGTGGCCACAAGCGACGTTTGCTTCCAAAGTCGTTGTCGCTGACGGAAAAGTAAGTGTCACGCGTGAAGTGGATGGCGGCCTGGAAACCCTGTCGCTGGATCTGCCGGCAGTGATCACAACCGATTTGCGTTTGAACGAACCACGTTATGTCACCTTGCCCAATATTATGAAGGCGAAGAAAAAGCAACTGGATATCATCAAACCAGCTGACTTGAATGTGGATGTGACCCCCCGCGTAAAAACGTTAAAAGTGACCGAGCCGCCGAAGCGCTCTGCCGGAATTATTGTTCCTGACGTAGCAACGTTAGTCGCAAAACTTAAAAATGAAGCGAAGGTGATTTGATGGCAACTACGATGACGACGCTAGTTATTGCTGAACACGACAATGTCAGCTTAAAAGGGAGCACTGCGCATACCGTAACCGCCGCAGCGCAATTGGGCGGTGACGTTCATATTTTGGTAGCCGGTTTTAATTGCGCGGTAGCTGTAGAAGCGGCCGTAAAATTGACCGGAGTGACTAAAGTACTGGTTGCAGATGCAGCACATTTTACAGATGGTCTGGCGGAAAATTGTGCGGCGCAAGTGCTTGCGATTGCATCGGATTACAGCCACATTCTTGCTCCGGCAACGGCTTTTGGGAAAAATATTTTGCCACGAGTGGCCGCTAAGTTGGATGTGGCACAAGTTTCTGAGATTACGAAAGTTATTTCTGCGGACACGTTCGAGCGTCCTATTTACGCTGGCAATGCAATCGCCACAGTGCAATCAACGGATGCAGTGAAAGTAATTACTGTGCGCACGACCGGTTTTGATTCTGCGGCACAAGGCGGATCTGCTGAAATTCAACAAATTACTCCCGTGGCGGATTCCGGACAATCACGTTTTGTATCACGCGAAGTCGCTAAATCGGATCGTCCTGAATTGACCGCCGCTAAAATTATTGTGTCAGGCGGACGTGGCATGGGCTCGGGTGAAAACTTTAAATTGCTGGAACCATTAGCCGATAAATTAGGCGCCGCTATGGGCGCATCACGCGCAGCTGTGGATGCGGGTTATGTGCCGAATGACTGGCAAGTTGGCCAAACCGGAAAAATTGTTGCACCGTCGTTGTACATTGCAGTCGGTATTTCCGGTGCAATTCAACATTTGGCCGGGATGAAAGATTCCAAAGTCATCGTGGCGATAAATAAAGATCCGGAAGCACCGATTTTTGCTGTGGCTGATTACGGCATCGTTGGTGATTTGTTTGAAATTGTGCCGCAACTCATTGCTGAGTTAGGGTAGTTCGTAGGGTGGGCACGTTTTTGTGCCCACCATGGTTGATCAACCACACTCTTAAATTTACCCCACACAATTCAACAATTTATTAACGGTTACGTTTTATAACCGTATGAGTAATCTCAACCATGGTGGGCACAAAAACGTGCCCACCCTACGTCCATCCTTTTATGGAGTAACCACATGACTGCCATCTACAATGCCCCCTTGAAAGACATGCTATTCGTCATCAACGAATTAGCCGGACTAGAAAAAATCAACACTTTGCCGGGATGCGAAGAAGCCACATCTGAAACAGTCGAAGCTATTTTGGAAGAAAACGCCAAGTTTGTAGGCAGCGTTGTCGCACCATTAAATTGGGCAGGTGACCAGGCGCCAAGTTACTGGAAAGACGGTAACGTAATTACGACCAAAGGTTTTAAAGAAGCCTTCAAACAATTTGTAGAAGCAGGCTGGCAAGGGGTGCAACATCCAACTGAATTTGGCGGACAAGGTTTGCCCAAACTCGTGGCAACACCGTGCATTGAAATGTTGAATTCCGCCTCACTTTCTTTTTCCTTATGCCCATTACTGACCGACGGCGCTATCGAAGCTTTATTGACGGCGGGCAGTGACGAGCAAAAATCAATTTACTTAGAAAATTTCATCAGCGGTAAATGGACCGGCACCATGAACTTAACCGAACCCCAGGCCGGTTCTGATTTGGCGATGGTAAGAACGCGTGCCGAACCGCGCGGCGATGGTACGTTTGCTTTATTTGGCACCAAAATTTTTATCACCTATGGCGAACACGATATGGCAGAAAATATCGCGCATCTGGTGCTGGCGCGTACGCCCAACGCACCGGAAGGTGTGAAAGGTATTTCCTTATTTATCGTCCCTAAATTTTTAATCAATGCCGATGGAACACCCGGCGCACGCAACGACGTGCATTGCGTTTCGATCGAACATAAACTCGGCATCAAAGCCAGCCCGACAGCAGTCTTACAATTTGGCGACAATGGTGGCGCGATTGGTACCTTAATCGGCGAAGAAAATCGTGGATTGGAATACATGTTCATCATGATGAACGCAGCGCGCTTTGGTGTCGGCATGCAAGGAATCGCGGTTGCGGAACGGGCGTATCAACAAGCGGTGTCCTTTGCTAAAGAACGGATTCAATCGCGCGACCTGGCAGGGTCAGCCGGACCAGTTGCCATCATTAACCATCCTGATGTGAAACGCATGTTAATGAGCATGCGCGCGCAGACTGAAGCCGCGCGTGCGTTGGCTTATGTGGGCGCTGCGATGTTGGATACCGCGCATCATCATCCTGACGCGGCCGTGCGTAAACAAAATCAGGCGGTGTATGACTATTTGGTGCCGCTCATTAAAGGCTGGTCAACTGAGATGTCGATTGATGTGACCTCAACCGGAATTCAAGTGCATGGCGGAATGGGTTTTATCGAAGAAACCGGCGCAGCGCAGCATTTCCGCGATGCGCGTATTTTGACGATTTATGAAGGCACGACCGCGATTCAGGCCAACGATTTAGTCGGACGTAAAACGGCGCGTGACGCCGGCGCTACTGCAAAAGCAATTCTCGCTGAAGTGCGTGCAACCGCTGCACAATTAGCTACAACTAAGCAGGCAGATTTAATGGCGATAGAGGTGCAACTTTCAGCAGCAGTGATAGCGATGGAAGAGGTCGTTGATTTTGTCGCTAACAATATGAAAAGCAACATGAAGTCGGTGTTTGCCGGAAGCGTGCCTTATTTGAAATTGGCGGGAATTGTTTTAGGTGGTTGGCAAATGGGACGTGCTGCGTTGGTGGCGTCCAAAAAATTACAGGAAGGCGCAGCAGAGGGTGTGACAGACTCAGCGTTTTATCAGGCAAAAATTGCTACTTCACGTTTTTTTGCTGAGCATTATTTATCGCAGGTTCAAGGAATTAAAACCAGTATTGTGTTGGGAAGTGTAGGTACGCTGGCGTTGTCGGAACAGCAGTTTTAGCGTTGACGTTTGAAATGATTTCGTAGGGTGGGCACGCTTTTTTGCCCACGCGGTCATTGATCAATTTGATTCTTAATATATGTCTCGGTTTATCAACGACCGCGTGGGCACAAAAGCGTGTCCACCCTACAAACTGCGAGATTTAGCTCCCTCTCCCGTTTTCGCAGGAAAGGGGCAGCACCACACGGTTCACAGGCATAAACAATAATTTGAAATTACGCTAACCACCAAAAAACATGAAAAACAAAATCAATACTTTCTCAGTGAGAAAAAACCTGTTCACCATCACTGTTCTAAGCATGTGCGCCACACAAGCAAACGCCCAAAGCAGCGTAACTGCCTACGGTCGTATCGATGCAGAAGTGAATTATCAAACTAATCAAAACACCGGCCGCGTCGATAGTAACGGCGTCCCCATCACCGGCAGCTTGTGGAGCATGCCTGGCAATATGTGGGGAACAAGTTTTTTTGGCTTTAAAGGCGTCGAAAATTTAGGCGGTGGTTTGAAAGTCAGTTTTAATCTGGAGAGCGGATTTGCCACCGGCGATGGCGCCGTCAATGGTGGCGTAGCGTTTTGGAATCGCCGTTCTCTGATTGGTTTAAGCGGTGATTTTGGGACGATAAAATTGGGTCGCGATTTAACGCTGCCCAGCGATATTGTTTTTAGCCTGGATCCGACAGGTCAACAGGCCATGGGTACGGCGACCTTAGCGAAAGGCCGCAACTGGCCGCAAACCAATAACCAAATTCAATATCTCACACCAGAAATAAATGGATTTTCTGCGGTTGGCGTATATGGTTTTGGTGAAGTGGCGGGATCAACGCAAAAAAGCAGTAGTTATGGTGCCGCGTTAGCTTATAAAAATAATGGCGCTGAATTACGGGCCATGTACGACGTTGCATATGATCCGTCCGGCCAACTTTCTTCCGTATTCCAGTACTCAAAAGAGTACACAGTTGGCGGTTCATGGACGTTGGATAACTTAAAGCTGTTTGCCGGTTACCAATATCAAACCGCGCCGGATATGGTCACCAGTATTGGCAATCCCGATAAGGCACAACAGTTTTGGCTCGGTGCGCAATATCAGATTGCACCAAACTTAACATTGATTCCTGCCGTGTTTTATAGCAAATTAAATCAAAACACCGGCAATGCTAGTTTGTTTATGTTGGGCGCTAATTACAACCTGTCAAAACAAACGATACTGTTTGCCAGCATCGGTACGTTACGTAACAGTCCGCTATCCAGTTTTGCGATTGAAGTCGGGAATAGTGTGGTTGGCGTTAATCAAAGTGCGTTTTATGCCGGGGTAAGTCAGGCGTTTTAATGGTAGCCAGCCAGACTGGTCTGCTAGCCGTACAAGCCACCGGTAAAAAGCAAATCAAAAGTACGTGCGATAACAGCGATTAATGCAGATGCACCTATCCCTAAAGTGAGAATTAAAATCAGTGCCATTAGCCAACCGGTATCTGATTTTTTTGACGAGGTAGAGTTGTACTGCGCGTCCCATTTTTCGTCTGACGTGGTCCCGATAACTAAGCAGGCAATAAAGCCAGCCAGCACCGATAAAATCAGTGGCATCGCCGTAAAAAACGGATGCACGTTTTGACTGAAGAAATAAATCAACAACGAAACAGGCAGGCTCATCGCATGCAACCACGCCCATTTGTCCTGAAATCCGGTCAGATAAAAACGATGCAAACCAAGCCCGCCTCCAACTGACGCAAGCAATGCAGCAATCATTTTGTTTTTGTGTGATTTCGGTTGAGTTGCCATGAGCGACCTTTTCGTGACGGTTTACAAAAATGGCTATTTTATAGTTTTATGAATTTTTTCGTGAAGTGGTTTGCTACTTCTGCTTAATATTGCGCCCTTTATCCAACGATAATTTAACCTGAGTTCAGGATAATTCATCGTAGGGTGGGCAGGTTTTTGTGCCAACGCGGTATCGTTGATAAGCCAGAACACAAACTACGAATCCAGTTAATCAACTAACCGCGTTGGCACAAAAACCTGCCCACCCTACGACATTACAGTTCATCTGATCAATTCGCCAAAGTAATGGGCGAATGATTAAATCCTTATCCCGAACCCAGGTTAATTTAATGGTGTTCACTTCATGCGATCCCCATTTTTTTGCGTTCATGATTGTGAAAAGAGTGTTGAGAGCCTTGCCGTAATTAATCAACTGTCACTGAATCAACTCTCACTGCTGCGGCCGGGTTCCGTGTTTAACATGGATTACTGTGGTTAACCCTAACTGCGGTTAACCCTAACGTGGTTAACCACAATTGATCGGTTCTGGCTGAACAACTTATAGTTCGCCCCTCTGGAAAAGAGGGAAATTATCCGGGCAAAAAAGTTGCTTGTGATGAAGAATCTGGCGGTGTGATTCAGCAAGAAGATTGACAGTCCAAATCGCTCAAAAAAGCGAATGATCATACTGAAAAAACGACGCAGAAAATTCGTCGCTTTCTACAAACCTACTTCAGTTGTCGGAGCGATGCAGTGCCCGGAAAATCTCCTTCAATTTATCAGATAAAAATAGATGAATTGACTTAACTTGTCATTCCGCGATCCTAAAGGTCAAACTTAAAACTTGATGGTTAATTTGAACCGTCATTATTTGAACGTTCCTTAAATGATCGACTGATAAAGCAGAGTAAAAAAACAGATAGTTATAAACACCGGCACCCGGCAACCCTGAAGAATGTTTCTTACATCTTCACTCATGTAATTTTATTTTTATGCAAACTGCACTGACATTCCCACCTTTAACTTCTTTAGTTTCAGCACCTTGTCCACCACACGAAGCAGTATATTTAAGGTTAATGGAATCAGCTAACCAACTCCATTTATTAGCAACGGTGCCAACTCTGCTCGAGCAAGTTATTTCCTCCCAAGTGGGTATTTTTGAAGCATCAGAAGCTATTGAACAGGCTGCTGATTTGAATTCATTGGCTACTTTTTGGGATGTGCTTTTTTCTTCACCAGCCGATGAGGACCAGGTCAGCTTTCAGTTTGAAGGTCATGATTACATCCTGGAAAATAGTCAGAATGAGAACGGCCGTATTCTCCAGATAAAAAATAAAGTAGGCCAGGTGTTGGCCAAATTTGAAAATGGTAGCTTAGAGCAGTTGCGTAACAGGATCGTTCTGCTCAGTATGTTTATTAAACTGGAGCCAAATGCGAGAGCCACCTTTCAACCTCTTTTTGATATTCCAAAAATTGGCCATGTTGATGCCAAATCACCTATCGTTTCAGGTGACCTGGACGGAAGTATGGCCCGGTTGATTGTGCTGGGTATTCAGGCTGGAATCATTCATATCGATGCGGATGGGGTTGAGATCTTAGCGTGGTTGATCAATGTAGAAGCGGCGTTTTTGGAGCAACTAAATAACCGTGGCGACGGGAGCTGTCTTCGTGACTTTCAGTCGGATAAAAAAATTCAAAATGCGATGGAAGAGTTAGCCAAACATTTGACCTACAAAAAAGGCGATACGAAACTTATTTTGATCGGAGACGTTCTGTACGACAGATTTGCCTGTGATATAGCTACCTCTCTGCGAATATGCGTGTTCATGTCCAGGCAGGGTGCTCAGTTTATTACCGGTAATCACGATAATCTGATTTTAAGCGAGTGGGGCAATCCGGAAGATGACGAGTTTGATATGCCTGCGGCTTTGGCGTTCGGTGCGTTTGCGAAAAATGATATAGAAGAAAGTGATTGCTTAAAGTATCAACAGGAAATATTTTCCAATGCGTATTACGACAAAGAGGCTAATAAACTCTACTTGCATCATGGTCTGGAAGAGAAAGATGGAAAAATATATACCGCTTTTGGGGAGGATTCTTATCCCTTACCACTCGATGGCGAGACTTTTGATGTGGAAAAGTTTGTGCAATGGATAAATCGTCAACCCCGACCATCGCCCAGTGTGTTGATAACCGACCCGACTCTTTTTGACGAAAACAGCCATCTGGATTATCGTTTAACGGGTTTCCGACCAGATGACGAAGCGATGAAACGACTTGCCCGGAAGTTGGGCATGGAAATCGTGCATGGGCACAATGGAAATGTGGACACTTTTTCGGCAGATGTTCTTGTGCTCAATGCAAGGAAACGAAATCAATTTGCGGTTGTGGCTGCCCGGGTCGGGAGATCTGAACCAACTGTACAACGTGAGAATGCCGGCGCTAAGAAACGATCGTTGTCGAAGTTTATGTATGGCGAGCAATTTATTAATCCGACAAAAAGGCAGCGTACGGATCCTGGCACCGCTAATAAAAACATAGTCCCTGATTAACCTGACATATCGTTTAATTATTGCAGAAGGAGATAAAGGACGATTCGTTGAATGACGTAATGTGCCGGTTGTCTATAAGGAATTCATGTAAGGGTTTGCACAAGCCGGTGAACACGGTTTGTTGTAAGCCCTTTTTCATTGACCTGACATAAAAATATCTCACCGTTTTAAAAGAAATTTTCAGCGTCAGTAGGTACAATAACGGGTCCAACACAACCTGAGGCTGATTATGACTGCATCTGTTAAAAATTCTCCCCTTACTTCTGTCAAACCAGTCGCTTCTGCGGTTACTTCTGCACTTACTTCCGTCACGCGCAGCATCTTTGATGAAGTGATTGTGCCAACCTATGCACCATCCAATGTCATTCCTGTGCGGGCCAAAGGGCTGGACGTGTGGGATCAGGAAGGGCGTCAATATTTAGATTTTGCTGCGGGTATTGCGGTGACTAGCCTGGGACATTGCCATCCCGACGTCGTACGTACACTGCAACAGCAGTCGGAAAAACTGTGGCATGTCAGCAATGGATTTACCAATGAACCCGTCCTGGAATTGGCACAAGCTTTGGTAGCGGCTACGTTTGCTGATCGGGCATTTTTCTGTAATTCCGGGGCAGAAGCGAATGAAGCGGCGTTGAAGCTGGCACGCTTGTATGCAACTAAAAATGGTAATCCCAATAAAACACGCATTATTTCCTGCGTTAATTCGTTCCATGGCCGGACCTTATTTACGGTCTCGGTAGGCGGTCAGCCCAAATACACCGAAGGCTTCGGCCCATTGCCTCCTGATTTAACCCACATTGCTTTCAATGATATTGATGCCGCGCATGCGGTAATTAACGATGATGTGTGTGCCGTAGTGGTTGAACCAATACAAGGCGAGGGCGGCGTCACGCCGGCAACAGTCGAGTATTTGCGTGCATTGCGTGAGTTATGTGATCAACGTGGTGCGTTATTGATTTTTGATGAAGTGCAATGTGGTATGGGACGTTCAGGTGATTTATTTGCTTACATGGGATATGACATAAAGCCCGATATATTGACTGTCGCAAAAGCACTTGGTAACGGTTTTCCGATCGGCGCGATGCTCACCACTAACAAGGTGGCAGCCGCTTTTACAGTTGGCACACATGGCACCACGTTTGGCGGTAATCCATTAGCGGCATCTGTTGCGCTTACTGTGTTTGGTTTGATCAATACGCCGGTTTTTTTAAAGCGTGTTAAACAGGCATCCGCTACGTTTAGGTCTGCTTTGCAAGGGTTGGCGCAAGAGTATCCGCAGATATTGTCTGAAGTGCGGGGTAAAGGTTTGTTGTTGGGTATTGAATTAACGGCAGCTTATAAAGGCCGTGCTAAAGAAATTACCAGAGCAGCGGAAGAGCAGGGATTGTTGATATTGATCGCGGGTCCTGATGTGCTGCGTTTTGCACCGGCGTTAATTGTTAGTGATGAGCAAATTCACGAGGCGGTAGTGCGTTTGCGCAAAGCGTTGGCGAAAATGGTTGATGCTTGATTGTTTTCTGGGTTTTCTCCCCTCTCCCACTTGTGGGCATAGGTATCTACACAAGTTTAAAACTATGTTAAAAGCGACTGATTTGGAACAATCAAATTGAACGAATTAGAACCGCGTCTGCAGAGACGGTGTGGGAAGCTGGTTATGGCACATAGCAACACGAC
>Ga0209512_1002671_pt1 | contig 18398 bp, 19 predicted proteins | sample frozenSSSSmetaG_FD_184142 | JGI IMG/M metagenome (GOLD analysis project Ga0209512, IMG submission 184142) | Glacier valley bacterial and archeal communities from Borup Fiord, Nunavut, Canada, to study Microbial Dark Matter (Phase II) -... | ecosystem: Environmental > Aquatic > Freshwater > Ice >... | reverse complement strand
CCAGCATTAGAATCTTCATACCCGTGTCATAACGAGAGAACCTCGTTGACTACTCCCCGTTTATTTTTTCCATTTTTCTGTCTCAAGTATAGATGCAAGCTTATGCTTTTACAATGTCGTAATATTTAGAATGCGTGAAATGTGGTATGTACCTGTGGAAGACTTCATGTTTGCTCAAACTAAAGAAACATGATTACATATACTAATCGGAAAATCTCCGATGAAATGTCGCGCATGAAAAGCGGGTGGGTATGGATATTCTTAATATTTTCCAAGAGTTGGTTACTACGATGATTAATCAGCTCGGGCTCTTCATTCAGGTACCTGGGTTCGTACTCGGTGCGGTACTCGTGTTGTGGGCGTGGGTTCAGTATCGCAAGATACAGAAGTCACCACTCAACGGCCGGTCATGGCTTGGTACGCGTATTGTATCCGGTGTCTCGATCACGCTTGGTGTGCCGATCCTTCTCACATCCATCCGCGTGGGGGCTACCGACTCACTCTTGTGGGGGTTGATCGCACTCGCCGTGTCATTGTTCTGGCTCGCTGCCGAACGCAGTAAGCTAGTAAAGCTGATCGGTATCGTTGCGGGTATTATCGCTATCGGAGCAATCATTGGTATAGCCAAGACATACCCTGAGGGGTCTGTCATTGCCGATAAGGTAATGCTCATGGTGAACCAGGCTGTTCTCATCTGGACAGCCTACAAGTCCAATTAACATGTGTGTTTTGTTACCAGCACATAAGGCGGACACTAACGTCGGTTGCGCCCCTTGTCTCTCGTTTTGCGATAGAGACATGGGAGCAACCGGCATAACTATCGCTCTACAGCGGTCTTTTTATTTGTGTTTTACCCAAAAATAGTGTATAAAAATATTAGACTTTCAGTCCTACTGTTTGTAGCGCGGAGATACCGCATTTACATAGAACCTGAGAAGGTGAATTATGGATAATGATCATTCAACGGGGGTCACTCAAGAACCAAGCGACGCCGCACCTTTAGTGCCTCGCTTCAATCATGTCGAAGAGCGTCAGATTGCGGTGGGGCTAGAGATCCAGCGTCGTTTACAAGCGAGTCTGTCTCTAGACGAGCCCGACGACAGTCGCCAGCTTGTCGTCGAAAACATAGGTGTGTACCCACCAGAGAAGCGCCACTTCTTGTCATTTGTGATTAAGGAGTGGGGTCAAATCATCGGATTGCTCTTACTAGTGATTACGCATAAGGCACTGGCAGCTATTGTCTCTGCTAAGTTTTTCGGCATCGAGTTTGGCTCGCGTCAGAGTGCAATCGTCATGTTAGCCGCGACAGTTGTGACGTTTTTTATCGTTACGACTGTCATTCTCCTTGAGCTACAAAAGTTCATGTATTGGAGAAACTGGACGCTTACCGTCACTGAGACGGAAGTCATTCTTCAGCAGCGCAGCTCAATCATAGGCAGGCTCAGCGAAACTAGCCAGAGTCTCCGCCGTCGGAGTGTCGAATATATCAAAGTGAAGCGCAAGTGGTATCTTTGGTTCCTGGATGCCTGGACGGTGTCATTTGATGCACCATCAGATGAGGATGCGGATTTTCATGACCTCCACTTCATCAGGAAGGGCAAGCTTCTCAGGACGCTATTCGCCGAGAGAAAGGACTAGTGTCACAAAAGGGGCGGAATTTTGTACGTAAGAGTACGAACTTCCGCCCCTGTTTTAATATACTATGAAATAATTATATGCAGATTAACAAAAAGATTGTAATATATGTAAATAAGAGTATAGTTTACACTAAATCCAAACGCTCAAAAGTACACACGAGATTGTTGCTCGATTACAGGTTTGACGTCCACGACCTTAGCTCTGTAACCGGACAAAAATCCGGGTCTCTGCACGCAGAGATGAGTGGTGCCTTAACATCATTGTGTTACATAGCACTCATAGGCTTTTTGTCGAAGAAACAATCCACTAGATTGGAATAATCATGGCAGATACAGCTAGTGGCCGCCGTAGTGCGGCCCTTCCTCCACACGAGATCAACCCGGCACCGGACAGGGTGGCCGTACCAAAAACGAAACAGGTTCGAGAACCGCGCAAGCAGTTTGTCTCGGAAGATCCGCACGCTCCTACGCGGGGCCTACCGGCATTTCGCCATCAGGTCAAGCAGGTGACGTGTCGTCTTGCTGGCGAAGTTGGAATTCGGTATGAACCGAAGCCGACAACGCCAAACCGCGCTGAACGTCGTGCGCGCGCCAATATCAGGCTCGCAGAGCTGCTCGAGGAGTTCTACTCGCTGGTCGTCGAACAGGGCGAACAGCGTGTCGTGGTCTGGCTCAACTCAAAAGGTGGAGCTGGAAAATCACCCGGCGCAACCGTCATGGCCTGCATCATCAGTTGGGCAACGAAAGGTGAAGAAATTCTCCTTATCGACGCCAACGAAAATGCAGGTACGACGGCTGATCGTATGGGCGTCTCGAACAACATGACGCTCAAGCGAGTTGTCGAGATGGTTCTCGATAACTCGAACATGGTGACAGTTCTCCCGCGTCATCGTAACTACAACGTTCGTGTCATCGCTTCTGATCAGTCGGACACGACTAACATCGAGGCAGGCAAGTTCGTCACGGCTATGCTGAAGTTTATGCGAAACGTCACCTCAACAGTGATCGATAGCGGCAACGGCATCTCGCACGAGAACAACAAGGGGAGTGCTCAACTTGCAGACGCGCTGACATTCAGCGCCTTGTGGGAAGAGCACACCATCAAGGGATCGGTAAACGCTTCCATGAAGTCTCTCGCTTCAACGATGCGCGAGTACGCTAAGCAGGGCCTCGAAGAAAAGGTCCGGCAAGCGTTCATCGTCGTCAGCATGGTGAGAGAGGCTAAAACGGAGCAGGATGCACAAAAGATCAAGCAGGAAGTCATGGATACTCTCGAGCGCCATTTTAATATGGTCTCGGCGTCTGATTCGGAAGAAGATGACGGAACGGAGAGAATGATGTCGCTCAGTGACTACGGATTCACCGCCGACCGACTGGTCGTCGTTCCGTACAGCTCGCACATTGCGTCAAACATGCCTGTCGATCTCGATGTCGATGTTATCGGCATCAACACACTCATCGCATATTTGAAACTGCTCATTGCAATATATAAGCAGCCTCGGAAAGCGATGATGGCCACCGCCCATGAAGAAAAAACCCCGATGCTATTCCGAGCATCAGTCGGCCTCGAAGATTTCGGCATGCCGAGTCTCGTACCTACTGAAGCGCAAACGTTCACTCACCCCCAAAGAACAGGACCTAACTCATGAAAAACAGGAAAGTACTGAGCATGCTCGGTCGACTCATGCGCTTGCGTGTAAGCTTTGTCTTTCACGCAAGCGCCGCTTTCAAGCGAAACGTCATCCCGACCATCGTGTCAGCGCTGGCTATCACCATCTTCGATGCCGTTGCAGCAAATGCTGCAACGGCAGTGAAAACCGACACCGATCTCAGCCCGTTCATTGGCTGCTTCGACGTCGGCTGGCTGAAGCCGCTTGCGCCTTTCACGAATAGCATCACCGGCAAGCTGATTACGGTCGGCGTCATTGTCGGTGTCGTGTTTGTGATCATCAACGGCATAAAGCTGATCGTAGCTGGCAGTCGAGTTGACCGCGCGCAAGACTCCCTTATGGGAATCAAGCACGTCGTTATGGGCCTGGTCGTTGTCAGTGCTGGTATCGTGCTTCTTATCGGCATAATACCATTGCTGTTCGTCGGGCTCTGCGCGTAACTAATGACGAACCAGCCGTGGACGTAGAGTTCATGGCTGGTTCGTCCAAGGCGAAGGAGCTAGCATGTCATTGTGGGATAGTTTTCTTCAGTCGCTGACTAGCTCCTGGTTTGATTCAGGAACTCAGTCGCTGAAACAGGCAATCCAAATTCTGAGCGCAACACCATGGCCCGACCTTACGGTGAGCTGGTTTAAAACGTTCTGGAATTCGATTTTCGGGCTGGCTGGGATCGTCGCAATAATAGCGATCCTCATTCACTCGGTGATCTTCATGTTTCGTAGTAAGCAGGGCTATAGCCTTGTCGGCTCGCTGGCGATTCTCGGTCGAACATTCCTGAGTGGGTTGTTCGGCCTTGTGCTCGTCTACGGTGTCATAACGCTGTCGGCCCTGGCAATTCAGGGCTTGATATTGCTCGGCAACATAGGAACCTCCGGCACTAACTGGATGGATACCTTTTACTCCGTCACAAACGGACAACTGGTGGACATATGGAGTAAGGTCGGGAACGCCTGGCTAGGAATGGCAGGCGGTCGGCTTTTGTCGGCACAAGCGCAGGTTGCGAACGTGGCAATTTACACGTTCGCCCTGTATTCATTGTTCACTGCGAGTCTTGGTCAATCCAAGCTCATGCAGTGGGTGAGGTCGCTGCTTCATGCTGCACTCTGGACGGCTATCATCGGACGAGTGTTTCAGATCGCGTGGCTCGTTATCATGAGCGTGGTGATTCATAAGTCGCTATCCAACGATGAAGGAAATGCTGATCAGATTTTGGTCGCTATCGTCGGGGCGGCGTTGATTCCGGTAGTTATATTTATCGGTCTCACTTTCCGCGCAATAACTGTTGAAGGTAAACTTGATGTCCGTCGTAATCTTCGTGAAAGCGAAGGGGCGAGGACTTCGGGCGCAACCGAGGCAGAGATAATCGAGAAGCGTAGTCAGAAAGTCTCTGGACTGAAGACTGCGGCGATCAGCGCAGCAACCGCCGGTGCGGTGATAGGGAGCGAGAAGCTAATTTCAAAAGCAATTGCTCCAATTATCGCCAAACTGTCGGGGGTCGCGCACCCTGCGGCACCATATGTAATTATGGGTGTCCAAGCGGCCGCTACTGCAACAACCGCAAAAATCCGCCAGAAGATGGCATCCACGAGTGATCGAGTCGGGAATCGCCGGCGATAAAGGAGAGGGAAATGGCGCTAAATACGCAGGCTCCCACTCGGAGCTTGGAGGAAAGAAAAGAGCCGCGCGCTCACAGCTTCAATGTCAAACGACAGGGTGGCTGGTTTTCTGCCTGTCTTGGAATCGGGCTTGCCTTTTTGACTATCGATTCCCTTGCTACAAAGATCCTTGGCCTTGCGGTCATTGCGATTGGCGTGTTTGGGGCGATGAAATTTCAAGACGGGCTAGGGTATAGAATCGCACTCATCATCTTCAGGAGTCTGCGCTTTAGGGCGAAGTCGAAAGGAGTGACGAGTCTCGAAACTTTGACGGCAACCGACAAAGCTCCAATTGGAATATCGGTCATGTCATATCCTGCAACTGATGACGAGGGGAGAAGCTTTCGACTCGGAGTATTTTATAACCCCGAGGATAATTGCGACACCTTTATTGTTACTGGAAGCGGAATAGCCCACCCGGGCGCAGACCCGTTCGAGATCATGAGACAAGAGGATCAGTATATCGATGGGATTGCTGAAGTGCTGAGTAACTTTGACGGTCGCGTCGGAGTTGCTCTGCCCTACCTCAGTCGACCTGTCAATCAACTTCGACAGGAATTGTGGGATGGCCTGAACATTGACCCAGATGTCATTGAGGCCAAAGTGTTTGATTCCGCAGTGGATTTCGACTACGACAATGCGACGATCGAAGAGCGACAAGCGACGGCACTCATGCAGTCACGCGTCGGATCTGAACTCTACGAGGCAGATGTCATCCGTGCAGTCGCAATGACTGTTCCAAGGCCTATTACCTGGCCAAAAGTGAAAGGTGGTTTGCTTGACGGTAAGTTAACACCGGAACAACTCGAAGAAGCACCTGTTGTTAAGCTCGCGCTCTTATTGGAGAACGAGCTCAGGTCGAGAGGCATCGAAGATGCTGCAATTCTCGATAGGATCGACATCGCGAAGTATGTTCGGGTAAGTTGGGATATGATCGGCATCCAGGACTGGTTTGTCCAGCTCGAAATGTCCGACCCGATCAACAATCCTGACGAAATCAGAAAGGGACTGAACGAATGGCCAACGCATGAAATGGTGAGCAAGAAGTCACGACGTGCGGGCGATTACTTGCAGACAGACGGGACATACCACCGTGTTTTGCAAGCAAAAAGTTTCACGATTACGCAAGCAAACATCGGAGAGTTCGACGAATGCTTCGGTGTCCACGAACTCGGTTATCCTGGTGAGGTTGGGCTTGCGATTACGTTATGTGGAGACTCAATTAATCCCGACACCGAGAGAGGAATTCTGAAGCGCCAAAGTACGCTACAGATAGCTTTTCGAGGCACGAGAAAAGGCGAGTACAACGAATCGGAAGAAGATATCGATCGCTTCGGGCAAAAAAGACGGAAAGAGACGGCGTACTATCGAAGCAAGACGATCGGTCTGAGCTTCAATGTGTTTTTCGTCGTTTCAGCGGTAAACCTCAAGTTGCTTGATGTGGCGACCGAAACGGTCATAAGGCGTGCAAAACGCCACCACATCAAGGTTCGTAGGATTAAGTGGGAAATGCGGCAAGTTCGCGCACTCTTCTCTGCGCTCCTTGGGGTAAGTATGTTCAACTAGTAACACAATGAGGTATCGCTTCGGCCCGGACAGCCTTAAAACTGTCCGGGCCGAGCACTTCAATTATCTGGCAGAGGATTCTCGGCAATATAATCGAGGTGCTCATCATATTGAGTAGCTCACCCGTACCTTAACATCCGAATACAATTTTAGGAGAACAATGTATAACGATCAGACGACATCATTCACGTCTCCAATTCGTGATGCGATTGGCCCGTGGTCAGGGTTCAGTCGAAGTCATTCAAAAGATCAGTCGGGTACGAGGATTGGTCCTCAGCTCGATACTCGCGAAGGGCACTATTTTGACATAGCAAGAATACGATCAGAGGGTCGTTGCGGCGGACCTCTAGTCGGCGTGCTTGGCGACAAAGACAAAGGAAAAAGCACCATTGGTAAGATCATTGCCACTGAAGATGCTGCCGTGTTCAACGGAAAAAAGAAAAAGCGCGTCTATGTCGATAATCACCGCCACGGCGAGTACGCAGAACTTGCGCACTTCTATGACACTGAAATGACCGCGTTTGACGAGAAAATAAACGTCTTTGATCAGGGTGTCGGCTTTACCATTGCTGACCACCAGATCACGGCCGAGTTCCTCTTTATCAAAGCAAACGACGGTGTACTGCCGGTGGAGCATCAGCCGTTCGTCATCGAAACAGCCGTCTTCAAAATGTTCAGCAACCCTGAACGCGAGAAGTCGGCGGAGGAGTTTGGGCGCATTCTGCTTGGACTAACAAAGGAAGATGGGTATAACTACCTCGCTGCCTCAATCAACCAAGTAGGAGAGACATCTAACATCGACTGGGAGCATTTCAAGCGCGATGCCGGTTACGTTGCTCAGCGAGTCGTACGATTCCTGGGTGGTGAGATCGGTAAAACCTTTGGAGGAACCGGTTCGATCGCAAATCGACTCACTGGACACGAAACTAGCCAGGGTGTTGTAAGGAGTTTGAAAGAGGGGCAGACAAGTCGAGCAACCGTGATTAATTTTTACGGAAAGAACCCGACTACCACTGCGTTCTTGATCAACTTCTTGGGTCGCATCAGACTCGCCGCGGAACTCCGGGGTGATACTCGTTTCATGTTCGACACTGACCTGCAGGACGAAAACTATGTCATGTGGGACTATTTCGAATACGCTGATGGAAAGGTGAAGAGTAACAAACAAAGTCGAACTATTCCGAATGCTCCGACGACCGTGTTCACCACACACAGTCTGTTGGACCTAGAATCAGTAAAATTCAGCAAACAAGCATTTACGAATGTTCGCGGTATTGACGTCTGGTTCTTTTTCGGCATGGAGCATAAGGTTGACCGCGACGCAACGGCTGACTTTTTTCGACTCTCCAAGACCGAGACTGAACGCTTGGGCAATCTTCAGGTGGGGCAGTACGGTTTCAAGGTAGGAACCGAGGACGTCGTATTCGCCGAGATCTACCTGTCACCGATGCGCAAGAAGATCAGCTACACCAATAAAGCGAATGACGAGGCGCTCACCCGCCGCTAACGAAAGGGAAATCATGTGGAGTATCTTCCGCAAGTGGATCCCAGTGACGAGTGTTGCCTTTGTCATCATCGTGATCATGCTCGTTGTCCGGCCCTTGGTTGAAACAAACCGGGGGCCGGATGGTGGGAAGACCGCACCGACAAGCTCATCGTCACGGGGAGACAGTCATCCTGTACCGACCGAGTCGGTCAGTCCAGAAGATGCCAGCCCTCCGGTAACCACCTGTCAGCAGGTCTTTAGTCCGGCGGGTTATGATCGTTTCATTGCAACACTAGAGAACTACGAGAAGATGTACATAGAGCGAGCCCCAAGCGCGGCATACAAGGAAATAGCAACTCCTTCGTATATCGGTGCTCACAGCTTCATAGCAATACCGAGTCCGGAATCTGTAACGGTGGCTCTTGACGCTGAAAAGACGTCGATTACCTGTGTTGCACCGTCCGGAACGCAAATCATCGCGCTCATAAAGCCAGTGATAAGCGTTTATAGGGGCGACGGTAATTCCCGTCGCCTCGTTAACGGGCCATTTGAGTCGGCTCCACACTTCACCGTGTGGGTCAAGCAAGACAAAAAGTGGCTCATCGACAACGAGTACTAGGAGGTGTGACCCTTGAAAATGAAGCCCGTGCTTACTGTTGGCCTTGTCTTCGGGGTCATCATTGCGCTTGTCGCTACATTTTTCGTATCAATTGGGCTGGGTATGGTGAGTTATATCACGACGTGCGGGATTAATCCTGGTTTCGTGATTCCTGCCATCGCCAGCTCTTTAACCAATCCGGCCGCTGCTCCATCGGATTCAAAGTCGACGGCGCCGCAGCCAGGATCGTTGTTCGTAGCATTTCAGGCACAGCCAAGTTTCTCTTCTGCTGATCAGGCGGAACAGCGGAAGAATGCGGCTACCATCGTCAATATTGGCGAGCATCGTCCCGAAAAATTTTCTGACAGGGACATTGCGGTGGCTGTTGCGACTTCTGTCCAAGAGGCGAATCTCATCAATCTGCCATATGGTGACAGGGATAGTCTGGGATTGTTCCAACAGCGTTTGCAATATGGAACGTACGGAACAGCCGAACAGATCCTTGACCCCCCTCATGCGATCAATGCATATTACGATCGCCTAGCAGGGGTGGCTAATCGTGACAAGATGGCGATGATCGATATCGCAATCGAAATCCAAGCTCCTAGCATCAGTGCGTATCGTGCGACCTGGAAATGGGATGCATTAGCTCAGGAGATCGTGAGTATCTACAAAAATACCCCGTCGAGTAACGTGAATCCATGTGTGCTTTCGGCAGGTGTTTCCGGGACTGGCAAAGCGCACCTCCCGCTAGACCCGGGATACCACGTTAGTGGGTCTTGGGGGTCAAGCGACCCGACGTACCCGGCAGAGTTGAAGCCTCACAAGGGAATCGATCTGTCGAACTACGCCGGTGGTACTTCCGCCGGACGACCTGTTTATGCTGCTCTTTCGGGAGTGGTGATTGAATCAGGAATCGGTCGGGGATGTAGTGGTGTCAATACAGTCACAATCCTGCACGACGGTGGCTTTAGTACTGGCTACCTACACATGAACGGCAATGATATCACGGTTCACGTTGGTGACCATGTCATTGCCGGCCAGCAGATCGGGAGAATCGCAAGCTGTGGTCCTTCGGATGGCCCGCACCTGCACTTTGAGGTGAATCCAAGGAATGATAAAGATTCCTGGCTTACTGCGATCCCTCGGGTATCCAAGTATGGCAGTTACTGGTCAGACCCGGTCGCCGTCATGGCGCACTTCGGGATTAACTTGACTCCGTAGCTTCCATCAGCCGCAAGATCTGTTATCTTGCAACGGTCGTGAACCGTCATTCACACGCCGCTCGCATCGACGGGTCCTCTACGACAGAGTTGACCCGTCGATGCGAGAAGGCAGGGCACCTATCAAAGGGTGCCCGTTTTAATTTTAAAAAAAACTTATTGCATTTAATAAAAAAGTAGTACAATAGCCAACAAGCATGAGTGGATATCATGAAAATTACCGGAAATTGAAACACTACGGAATTATTCTCATAGGTCTTGCTCTTATTCTCGTCGCGTCATCAATCACTTCAGCTTTGACGCAAGTATCTCGCGTCTCTGCGGTCGGAAGCATCTATCTAACACCAGCCTCAACGACTGTCGTGCACGGTAATAACGTCACACTTAGCCTGCGTATTAATCCTACTACTGCCGTAACCGTAGTAGAGGCGACGGTTGGATTTGATCCAGCCTCGCTTCAATATGTCGGCATCGACTATAGCGGGTCACCGTTTGACGCATCAGTGCAACAAACGGTCTCGTCATCAAGCATCAAAATCTCACGTGCGAAACTCGACGCAGCAGGAGTAAACTACGACGCCCTGATTGCAAACATAACGTTTAAAGCCTTGCCATACTCGGGCTCAAGCGCTGTACCTATTACGGCAGCAAACGCTGCCTTTGACGGAGCATACACTAATCCTGCTTTCTCTGGATCGACAGTGAGCTTTTCACCAGGCAGTTGCCCAGCAGGACAAGTAGGAACACCACCAAGTTGTACAACTGCTCCGTCAAGCGGCGGGACAACCACGACACCAAAAACAACACCATCAACACCTTCGACGCCGAGCACTCCATCGACGACCGCGCCATCATCGACAGCACCCACTACTTCTAGCTCGGGCTTTGAAGCTCCCGCCGTCACTGCCGAGAACATTCAATACACGATGCTTTCTATTACCGCAACGACAAACCTTGCTGCTCGTGCACACCTTGTGTACGGTACCTCGGCAGATAAGCTGATCGTACAAACAGATCCAACTGCAAGCAGTACAACTCACACTATGTCCGTCGGCGAGGGGCTCACGCCAGGCTCGAATATATTCTATAAAGTCGTCGCAACAGATGGCCAATCAACTCAAGAATCGGCTGTGCGCTCTATTACGCTCAAGGGAATGTCGGTCAAAATAGCGCTGCTTGATAAATTTGCGAAAGCGATTTCAAATCAAAAAGTCACCCTTGTTCCTTCTGACGTGACCGCAAAGTCAGACGGCAGTGGATCGGTGATCTTTGATAACCTTATTCCTGGTGACTACACCCTCCAAATATCCGATGGTAGTAAAACGCACCAACAGCACATCACCGTACTATCGACTGTCGTGACAAATGATGGCGCGCAGACTGCCGAACAACAGCTACGAGCGGTTATATTCGATGACTACGTTGCTGCTGCATTCCAATTCCCTGCATGGAGCTGGTATGTCGGTGGCGCCGTTCTCGCACTTGGAGTTATGTCGGGTCTAGGGTATCTCTCGTGGCGCAGGGGCGGTCTCGTTCGAGGTGTATACTTACGTGCTAAATATTATCGTTTGAACAAAAAACTAGGTGGAGCTGTCGCTGGCGATTTTGTCCCAGTTGTTGGTTCGGCGGCAACACCTGGTGCCCCGATCGGATCAGCAGTGCCGAGTCATTCTGCCGTACCTGCGCAACAGGCGTCGTTTGGTGTCGAGCCGCCTCAGTCGCAACCATCTATTGATTCATCGCCAGCAACCGAGCGTATGTCGAGTGGGACTGCCTACGGAAATAATCCATTCAATAACGACCAAGGACGACACGATGGCTAAGATTCTAGGTCTCAAACGACTTTTGAATCCCAAAAAGGCTCTGTTATATGTGATGCTGGTGAGCATGTTGGTGCCAACGTTCCAAGCAAAGAACGCACTTGCAGCTGCTTGCGCGACCCCAGCAACTGACTACGGGCAGGTAACCGGCCTTTCGACGACTATCGATACAGCTGGTACCTATCGCATCTGGACACGTATGGCAGCAGCCAACACGACAGACAACACGTATCTGCTAGAGGTAGACGGCACAACGTGTTACACGGTTGGTGGCAGTAGTGTGCCAACGTATGCAAATGGAGCGACAACGTACTTCGCGAACTCAACCGCTAACTGGATCAATACGACGAGCACAGGAACGACTATTAGCATGAGCCTTGGCGTTGGTAATCACACAGTCAAACTGATTGGTAATGCGCCTGGTGTCGTTGTAGACCGACTTATTTTCACGGCATCGACAACCTGTACACCGACAGGCAACGGTAATAACTGTGCCGATGCAGTTGCACCGACAATTTCATCCATTGCAGCTACGAGCGTGACTCATCAGGCAGCAACGATCAGTTGGACAACGAATGAAAAGGCCTCAACCTGGGTTGAGTACGGTGTCACGACAGCTTACGGCGCATCAACAACCCTCGATACATCACTCGTGACCGCTCACTCTACCAATTTAACTTCATTACTGCCAGGGACGCTCTATCATTACAGAGTGACGTCGCGAGACGAAGCGGGTAACGTGACCGTTTCTACTGATCGGACGTTCACGACGTCTTCTATACCTACATACATATCCGCTGACATTAATCAGGACGGTGTTGTGGGAATCCTTGATATCAGTTTGATCGTGTCGCGTTGGAATATGACCGGAGCAAGCCTGGGCCGTAACGACGTGAACGGTGACGGTGTAGTGAACGCACTCGACCTCAGTATGGTTATTAGTAAGTATGGTCAGTAAGAAGTAAAGGTAGATATGATTACTAAAAAGAAAATGATTATCATGAGTTCCATCACTCTCGTTTCGGCGATTGTGACAATAGCTTTGCTTGGTGCTGCAGGGGCGCTGCCTGGTGCTTTTGAAGGCGAGAGTGGCACGAATACAACAAACGCCGTTGTCGTGTCTGATACGTCAGCATCCGGCGGTGGAGCCGTGCAGTTCCAAGCCGCCGCGACTGGCGGGGGAACTGGTACTTGTCCAATGACGAAACGTACCGTCTCGGCATCCGATGTGACGAACAAGCTCAATAGTGGCTATGCTGCAGGTACGCAGGTCTTTGTCCCTGGTGGCCCTGATCCATGGGGCGGTTGTTTCCCAGGTGCTGGAAACACAGGCATTCCTGCTGGAACGTCGTTGTCGACGTACTCTGGCACTTGTTCGATTAGCGCAAATAATACTGTCATCGACAGCAAGACTATCAACTGCGACTTAACTATTAGCGGTACGGGCGTCATAATTAAAAATTCAAAACTCAACTCTTCGAACATTGACGTGGTGAGTGGTTCGTTCTCGTTAATAGATAGCGAAGTCGATTTCGGGAATAATATAAACGGCGAGGCACTAAAAGGCTCTAATATAACCGTCACACGAGCGAACATGCACGGGGGCAAACGGCAGATATGGTGCGATAGCTGTACGCTACAGGATTCATACCTTCACGATCAGCTCACCGATAATACCGGTGTGACTCACGAGTCGGCTGCCCGCATCGACCAAGGCTCTAGCTACATCCATAACACGTTATTATGTAACGCCCCTACGATCGCACCGGACGCTGGTTGTTCAGCCAACCAAACTGGGTATCCTGACTTTGCACCAGTTAAAAATATCCGACTAGAAAAGAACTTCTACATGGCCGGAGAAGTAGGCTATTGCTCGTACGGTGGCGCTACTATTGGAAAGCCCTATTCTAATGACGCAACAAATGCGACAAACATTAAATCAATTGATAACGTCTTCCAACGGGGCACATCTTCTAACGATCGTACGACAATCCCACTGACAGACAAGCGCCGCTATACCTGTGGCTACTACGGCGTTACGACCGCCTACAATAGTGCAAAGACCGGATTCCAGTTCACAGGCAATATGTGGGACGATGGCTTATTATTCGCTAATGACAGCACATATCCTTACGTCAGCTTCTACGATTGATCAATAGCCTTAGGTAAGACGGCTCAACAACATATAGACTATACCACGGTTAATCTGTTACAATTGTGGAGCTTAGGGGCATAGTACAACGGTTAGTATATGGGTTTCCAAAACCTAGGATCGTGGTTCGATTCCACGTGCCCCTGCCAAGCATAAGTACGATGAAATTAGTCTCCAATTTGGAGGCTTTTTGTTATGATTGAGTAATGAATACGGATAATCCTTTCGAGACTTTCAAGCAGGTAGCTTTTCGGCTTGAGGCTTTACCGCAGTATATTGTAGAGGGCGAAAAAGGGGCTTTTTACGAATTTAAAAAATCTGGAGAGCTATCCAATCGGCTCAACTCTGAATGGGCGAAACTTGTGAAGGAGAATGTTACGTCGGGTAAATCAATGAAACGACTCCGGCTATTATCAGACCAACTGACAGCATATGAACAATTCGAGCTTTTATCATATCCCGGTATCAGGTCTGGGGAAGAAATTAGAGTCTGCGCTCGTTCATCACATAAGAACAACTACCTATATGATTTCTGGTTCTTTGACAATGAATACATTACTCAGATGAATTACGATTCCGACGGCGTATATATAGATAATGATACCCGTAAAGCAACTCATGAAGAAAAGAGAGCTCTTTCTTACTGGCTGTGCGTTTTCGAGAAATCAGAAATTCTCGAATAAGTTCTTAACTCTTCCACGAGGCGCTGCCAAGCAATGATTACCATAAAGATAGCTCCTGTCAAGGAGCCTTTTTTATTTACAAATTCAGATTTACAAGTTTAGTATTTCTCTTACGGCAATAACCGAAGGTCCGGAGATAACCTGGCTACTGGATACATCGAATAACGTGAGTAACTTCTCTAGTCCTTCGGCAGTTTCCGACTTGAATTCGATAGACGGATACTTGTCTTCAATGATTTCTAGGTCAACCACATCGTTATTCAATAGATACTGCCAGCCGATGCGTGAAAAAGAAAAATCTTTAACGTACTTATCGGAGAGATTTTCGAGGTAATACGTTTCTGCTTGGTGCTTTGTGTCGTATTGGAGTTTTAAAGGAATAGTTGAATTTTTACCGACCGCTTGTAACTGCGTGTTTTTGATAGCTAAGATAACTTCCTTTTCGTTCCATATATTTTCCGGTACGACTCGAAGGCGAAGAAACTCATCATTAAGTGTTACTGATGTGTCGGTGCTCCGATATATTTCATCAATGATCTTGTACTGACCTTTGCAAATGGCCTTTTGAGCTGTAAGAATTTGTTTCGCTTCATCAAGACTATCAATGAATATCCGGGCTTCAATCATCTTGCTAGTATATTACAAACTCACTTAAAAGTTCTAAGTTCGTCCACTAGGGGCTGCCAAGCATAAGTAGTTTACAAATACCATAAAATGTGGTATATTGTTTTTATGAATCAACGTTTAAAATACTTTCTTATATTCATTCTTTCCGGAGTTATAACTTACTTATCGACATTACTTTGGAAACTACCAAGCTATGGTAGTCCGTTAAGTACGATATTCGCGGTAGTGACTATTGTATTAGGCTTAACGACAATGTTACTTTTCGTAAAAATATTTACTCCAAAACGCCACTTATTAGAACTACTTCCAGACCTTATTGTAGGATTATAGTTCTAAGCTCGTCCACTAGGGGCTGCCATAAGCATTTTCACCTCTGTTAATTCAGAGGTCTTTTTGTTTGCTATAATTATTGGATGAATATAAATACTTCTGCTGAACGAATCATGGTTTTCGGTGACTCACTTTCATGGGGATATGAACCAGGCTCAAAACACCAAAGATACGCATCTGATGTACGCTGGCCTGGCAAGTTGCAACAACTACTTGGCGGTGACTATGAGGTCATCGAAGAAAACCTTAATTCAAGGGGTATTGAAAATGGTGACCCTCGTCTAGGCAAAGAGGGGCGTCGAGCGCTTGATTATATTGAAGCCTGCTTAGATAGCCAAGATCCACTAGATAGAGTCATTGTCTTATTAGGAACAAATGAGTTGAAGCACGAAATGGGCATGACGGCCGAAGCCGTTGGTGAAAGCATGGAGAAGTTGTTAGACATTATCGTTACACGACCATCTCAATTCCGAGGGACAACACCTAAAGTGACTCTTCTATCACCTCCAACTATCAATGAAGATACGGAATATTGTCGAACGGGTGATAAATATTTAGGTGCGACAGATAAGTCAAAGCAGCTTGTTGAAGTATATGAAAACCTTGCAACTGAGCTGGGGATCGGGTTTGTTGCGCTGAGTTCTATAAATGTTGGTGTGGATGGTATTCATATAGATGCCGATGAACATGCTAAGGTCGCCGAGCTTGTATATCAGTCTCTGAAAGCTGCATAAAAGTTCTAAGCTCATCCACTAGGGGCTGCCAAGAAAAACGACGAACTTCCTGTTCGTCTTTTTTCTTGATTGGAGGTTGTTGAGTTGAAGCAGGATCTACGAGCGCAGCGAGTGGGATCGTGGTTCGAGCACGAGGAGCAACGAAAATGTGTTTACATATTTTCGTGTGACGATGTTGCTATCTTTAGATATTCCACGTGCCCCTGCCATAGAGCTTATGCTTGAATAGACTACAGAAATGTGGTCTATTTTGTTAGTATTAAGTTATGGCAAAGAAAACGAAACAAATAATAAAAAATCCTGTGTTTATTAGTGGAGTTGTATTGGTAATACTTTGGCTATTGTTTGCTTTTTTCTTTGGAAACTTAATAGGTCTTACTGGAAATCCTACGTTCCTACAAGTTCAGATTCAAATGCTTCCAGCAAGCATAGGTATTGTATTGATCTTGATCACATTGGTTAAAGAAAAATCCTTGGCATTAAAGATATTGCAAATTGTTATCATTACAATTGTAGCTGCATATATAATCTACTTCGGAATAGGCTTATTGCTCATTTCAATATATGGCTTAAAACTTAACTTTCCACCAAGCTAAAGGTTCGAAGCTCGTACACGAGGGGCTGCCAAGCATAAGTACGATGAAATTAGTCTCCAATTTGGAGGCTTTTTGTTATGATATAAAGATGAATTCAATACCTTGTGATATAGTCATGATCCCCGACGCCGATGTCATAAACAATGCTATTTCATTAAGTGAGCAACTTAGTAAAAATGAAACGTACTTCACACTCAAAGAAGGTGAGTATTACCCACATGCATCGCTCTATATGGTGCAGCTCGATATGGCTAAAATTGATGAAATAAAAGAGCGGCTTTCAAATGTAGCCGCAAATAGTTCAAAGATCACCTTAAACCCAAAAGAATATCACCAAGAATGGGGATATGTGGATGTAGAGTACGAACGTGAGGCAAATGGCGATAAGCTTCAAATGGATGTTGTGCACGCCCTAAACCCAATACGAGACGGTTTGCGCCAGAAAGATATAGATCGACTTCCAGAAGCAGTAGGCATTGAACGAGAAAATATTTTAACGTACGGATACCGAAGCATCGGTGAGAAGTTTGCACCACACATTACAATTACTCGGTTTGCAGACAGGAATGATATCGACTTAACAACTCTGCCTGATGTATCTACATTCAAAGTAACTTTTTCAAAAATCGGAATATTTGAAATGGGTGAAAATGGCACATGTGTCAGAAAGATTGCAGAATTTAACTTTGGGCAGTAAAAGTTCTAAGCTCGTCCACTAGGTGCTGCCAAGCATGACCATATTGACTTTTATACATAAATATGCTATTATGTATACGTCTCAATGGGGTTAACCTAAAGAGCGAAATCCAGACTAATCGAGCATCCAGCTCTTAGCTGGACTACACAACTTGGAGTCACCATGACCGACACTGCAACTGCTACCAATCTCGGCACGCCGGGGCTTCTCACTGGCTACTGGAACGGGTACTACCTGCGAGTCATCGCAGGACTGACGCGCTCTCAGCGAGTCGTCAAGGTCGTCCACTACGAATGGTGTGAGGACTACACGGGATGCGAGCAGACGCACGCACACCGCGAGTTCTTCTCGGCCGAGGGCGTGCTTACGCAAGTCAACCTCGACCCCGAAACTGATGTGCTCACGCTCGTCGTACGGGAGTCCAGCGGCCACGAGAAGATACTACACGTCGAACAAGCCCGTCGGTTCGACCAGTGGAACAACCGATGCGGATTCCGCTGCAATGGCCAGGAGGGCTGGGTGGATGTCATCATCGACGTAGCCTTCTTCCGGTGACCCCTACTTGGCCCTTCTACTACGGTTTGAAGGGCCAAGCACCACCCAATTTATGGATTAATCGATGAATTAGTTGGTGTAAAAGTTCGAAGTTCTTCCACTAGGGGCTGCCATAGAGCTTATGCTTAAAATAGACTGCTAATTTGTGGTCTATTTTTACTATGATGAGGGTATGAAAATACATTACATTTGTCGTGGAAATGTTGTCCGAAGCCTAACTGCAGGAGCTTACACAAATTCCTTAGGAATTACTGGTGCAGAAGCGTCTTCAAGCGGCACAGTAGCCGACCAGGATCGCCATGAGCAGTTTACGATCGACCATAGGGCCCGAACTGTAGAGATGCTAAAACGCCACGGACTCAATAAGAC
>Ga0209512_1002670_pt1 | contig 18408 bp, 17 predicted proteins | sample frozenSSSSmetaG_FD_184142 | JGI IMG/M metagenome (GOLD analysis project Ga0209512, IMG submission 184142) | Glacier valley bacterial and archeal communities from Borup Fiord, Nunavut, Canada, to study Microbial Dark Matter (Phase II) -... | ecosystem: Environmental > Aquatic > Freshwater > Ice >... | reverse complement strand
TTAGTAGCGTGTTTTTCAGTTTTCATCGGTTGCCGAATTAACCTAGAACGTAAACGTTGTCCGAATTACAGGCACTGTGATGGTTCGGTTGCCGCTAAATCCTTCAGGGTTAAAGATCACAAACACGCCGGGAGTGATACTAATATTGTCGTTGACCTTGTATTTGAAATACGCTTCCAGGTGATAAGGTTTAGCGTCTTCAGGTTTGGGAGACGCTGCCCCTGAAACGCGATCGCGGGCAGGGGGTTGACCAAACAAAAGCCCGAAGGTGCTACCGGGTGTCAGAACGTCTTTAATGTGAATTCCGCCCATGTAGCTCAGAATATTGGTAGAAGCCTCTGGACCCGTCACTGCATCAACAAAGCTGTAAAAGCCGAACCCAGTCAAGGTAACTTTAGGTGTAATTCTCCAAGCGGCGGTCGCACCGAATGAATTGAGACTCACCGGAGTTGTTGCCCCAACATTCGGAATCGCCCCGACTGCAACCGCCGCTTCTCCTAAACCGAGAATGTTGATTTGGTGGTAGCTGTGGGCGTAGTTTAGCGCTAAGTCGATCGCGGGAGTCGGTTTGATCGTGAGTTGTGTCGCCGCGACGTAGCTGCCACCGAACAACCCTGCACCTAGAGGAGTCCCTCCTGCTAACCCTCCATTGGCTGGCAGACTCGCGTTCACACTGCCATACAGCGCTCGGAGGTCTAATGCATCTGAAATATTCCAAATGAACCCTGCCGCAGAAGCTAGCCCAATTTCAGAGGTGCCGCCGGAAATTCGCAAGATGGGGTTCATGTTGCCAAATCGTGAGACAGACTCTTGCCCGTCTCCATAAAATGGGATGATCGCAGGAAACGCATCATCCACTTCAGCAGCCGTGCCAGCAAACAACGTGAGCTTATTGATGCCAGACGGGAAAATGTAGAGCAGTTTATAAAGCCCGATCGAGTTGTTGTTCCCAGGCGCACCACTCAAATTTGAGGGATTGGTTGCACCAAACTGAGGTTCAAAGGCTAGACGAGCATTGCTGGCAGTGCCAAAGATGCTGTCTGCATAGCCTAACGTTCCTGAGAGGCTGTCTCGACGCGGAGAACCAATTGCCGATCCCAACCCTCCGCCAAAGTTATACGCCTGCAATCCAGTAATCAGAAGATCTTTGCCCGAAAAACTGGTTAAGAGCTTTAGCCGCACTCGATTGTTAAAAACGACGTTGGCATCGTTTCCAGGTGCGCCGCCTGTAGTGGTTCCCGATGCCAGCGATCGACGATTTCCCAAACCGGGATAGGCTCCATAAGCGGATGCAAGACTAAAGATTACTTCACCACTTAGCTTTGTTGTCGTCGAGAATTGCTGTTTTTCCAGTGTGGTCGTTCTGGCTTCTAAGGCATCGACTCGACCGCGCACGGTGGCGAGTTCGGCGGCAAATTCTTCTTGCAGTTTTTGTAGGGTTGCCAGATCTTCTTTTTTCACCAAATCTGCGGTGGAGGCAGCGATTAATTCGTTCACTCGGTCGAGACACGAATTTAACCCTGCCGCAAACTCATAGCGAGTCAGTGCCCGATTGCCGCGAAAGGTTTTGTCGGGATAGCCCACAATGCAACCATATCGCTCAACCAGCGATTGCAGCGCTTGAAACGCCCAGTCAGTCGGTCTAACGTCTGATAGCTGTGAGACTGAGGTCACCTGCTCTATTTCAGAGACGGAGAGTGATGAGGGGCGCTCGATCGCGCCGCTTTTATCTTGAGGCGACAGTTGAGCAACTTTAGAAGATGAGACGGTCTCAGCCTCGGACGCAGCCACAGGCAATCCTACTAAAGGAATCGACCCAGCTAGCAAACAAGCCAAGCCAATTTTTTGAGTCAGTGAAACGTGTTTCTTGTTCATGATAAATCCTCACACCAAAGAGAATAGAAGCTGCGATCACTAACGAATGTAATCGTTTTAGACAGAAAATTTAGAGGAACTCAACTTTAGCACTTTGCGGCACAAATCGTTTTCCAGAAAGGTTTTTGACCTTCTTTTGAAATACAGTTCTGCTAAACGATGCGCCCAGAACTAAACCTCAACTGCCAAAAACTTACATGAATAAGTTAGTAAGTAAAAATTAAGACACTGAATTTTCGTGTAATCAAACTCTAATGGTCAGAGGGGTCTAATTGAAATAGGTGCTAGCTCTAAAATTGTGATGGTTTGAATAGAGCGAGTTTGATGACTTAGTTCCAGAGGCTTTTTGCGGATAGTTTGAGCAGAGCTTGCGCGATCGATCAAACTAGCTCTATCATAAAAAGCTGTGTTGAATTAGAGCAATCCCATGCCCAAGCTGAAGACCCGTAAATCTGCTGCTAAGCGTTTCAGAGTGAGTGGAACTGGCAAGATCATGCGCCGAAACACCCACAGAGCACACTTGTTAGAGCACAAAAGCCCCGCTCGTCGCCGTCGCCTTGCTGGAATGTCAGTGGTAGACGAGCGAGATGCAGGCAACGTTCGGGCAATGCTGCCTTACTTGTAAGGACAGATTGGGTCGAGCAGGCGATGTTGGGGCGATTAGCTTCGCAAGAGCCAAAGGCAACGAGATTCTGTCTCACAGTATTTAAGTAAGGACATCAAACAATGACACGGGTAAAGCGCGGTAATGTCGCTCGTAAGCGCCGCAAAAAAATTCTGAAGCTTGCGAAAGGGTTTCGGGGGTCACACTCGACAATTTTTCGCACCGCAAATCAGCAGGTGATGAAGGCACTGCGGAATGCCTATCGCGATCGTCGCAAACGGAAGCGCGATTTTCGTCGGCTGTGGATCACTCGCATTAATGCAGCCGCTCGGATGCACGGGTTGAGCTATAGCAAGCTGATCGGCAATCTCAAGAAGGTAGACATTGAGATCAACCGTAAAATGTTGGCTCAGTTGGCAATTCTCGATCCAGACGGCTTTACAAAAGTGCTAGAACTTGCTGCTCAAGCAAAATAGAGTCGTCGATCTGCTGACCCTCTTGATGAACCGGAAACGGCAGTCAGTTTTACTCAAAATCATCGGACTGTGGACGTTAGGGGCGCAATTTACCGTGCCCCTTTGTTCGTTGGCGGCAGATTTGGAGACGATCGCCCAACGCGGTCAATTCATTGTTGCGGTTAAAGACAATCTGCGTCCTTTAGGCTTCCGTGACGCGAAGGGCAACCTACAAGGGTTGGAAATCGATATTGCCGAACGACTGGCGCAGGAGCTGCTAGGCAAATCGGGTTCTGTTGTCTTTAAGCCTGTCAGCAATCGGGATCGGCTTGCAGTTGTGATGAATGGTCAGGTGGATGTGACAATCGCCAGCGTTACCGCAACAACCTCTCGATCGCGGATTGTCAGTTTTAGCGCTCCCTATTATCTAGATGGAACCGCTCTAATCACCAATATTTCTGCAATTCAAGGACTCACTGATTTAACCAATCGGACGATCGCCGTCCTCAACGACTCCAGCACGATCGCGACTCTGCGATATCGGTTGCCTCAAGCCAAACTGATCGGAGTCAACTCCTACATCGAAGCGAAAGCGTTATTAGAGTCTGGAAGGGTGATCGCGTTTGCCTCTGACACTAGCGTCTTGAGTGGTTGGGTGCAGGAGTTTCCGACCTATCGGCTGTTGCCGTTGCGTCTCTCAACAGAGCCGCTTTGCGTTGTTTTACCAAAAGGTGTTCAATATGACGAGTTGCGACGGCGCATCGATCAGGCACTCGATCGTTGGAAAGCAGAAGGATGGCTTCAGCAGAGAGCGATCTATTGGGGGCTTCTGTGAGATACCTTGAAAGGAGGGGCGCAGTCGAACTTTTGCCTCAACTATCTGTGTTTTAATTCAAAAGTGATAAAACTATGCAGAGCTATCTTCCGATCGCTTATATCTCTGGTTTGTTAGCACTACTTGCCATTGCGGCTATCGCCGTTTTTCGTCAAGTGCTCAAAACCCAGAAGATTGAAAAGGCTCTTTCTCGGCTGCAAGGCAAACTTGGCACCGAGAAAGGAACGGCTCAGGAATATTACGAATTGGGCAGCATTTTGCTAGATAAGCGGATTTATGTGCAAGCGATCGCGCAGTTTCAAAAGGCAATTAAAGCAGAAACCCTAGAGGGGTTAGAACTGGCAGTCGTGTACAACGCGCTAGGCTTTACTTACTTTTCTCAAGAACAATATGATCTGGCACTTCGCAACTATAAAGAAGCCCTGAAGCTCGCCCCAGACTATGTGACGGCTCTTAACAATCTCGGACACGCCTATGAGCGAAAACAGCTAGCTGCTCCTGCACTCGAAGTTTACGAGAAAGCATTGACGCTCGAACCCACTAACCAGACCGCCAAGCGTCGGGCAGACTCTCTGCGAAAACGTTTGGTTCCGTCGTCTTAATCTATGAGACTGATCGAAAAAAGCGGGTGCTGAGTTCAACAACTTGGCACCCACTTTTTTAAAGTTTCGGCTACTTGAGACTATGTTTTGCTTGTAGGCTGGGCTTGAACAGGCGTAGATTTTCCATCTAGAGGCAGCACGGGCGCGACTGTAGGTGCCAGAGTCGGTGCTAACGTTGGAGTTGGGGCTGATGGTGATGTTGAAGGGCTATTTACAGGAACGGTTGGCGCTGCATTGGGCGTGGGAAACGGCACCGTCTGAATTGCTGCGGGTGCTTTTGGAACGACTTCTAGCTGCTGTAATGGAACAGGTGCAGGAAGTGGAGTCAGAACAGGTGCAGGAAGTGGAGTTGGAACAGGTGCAGGAAGTGGAGTTGGAACAGGTGCAGGAAGTGGAGTCAGAACAGGTGCAGGAAGTGGAGTCACAGGCGGCTCAGGTGCTTTGATAGCAGGAGCATCTTTTGGAATCGGAGTGAAACTTGGAGGTTGAGGGACGGGTGCTTGTTCTTGAGGTGGAGTGACAACGGGTGTTTGGGCTGGAACTCGTGGATCAGGAAGGCTCCCTAAGTTAGGGTTGGCAACAGGTGGATTTGTAGATGGAGCAGTCTGAACGGGCTTCAAAGTGCCTCGATCGATAAAAGATTCTGGAGCACCCGGTTTCTCGATCGGAATCTGAACTCCTGCAACAGGTGAAGTTGATATCGTCTCTTGGGGAAAGCCAGGGGGCTGTGGCGAGAGCCTGATGAAGTCGGGGTTTTGAACTAGCTTGTCGTCTTGAATTTTCTCTTGTTTTCCAAGAGCTTCAGATGTTTCTCCTTGAACGGCTGCAAGCCCTTTATCTGAACTTGAGTCAGAGGGCTTCTGATCTAAGTTCAACCCTCGAACTAGGTCGCTAGTCTGGTAAAACGTGGTCAGGTCAAAGTCAAATAAGCGCAGCCCTTTTGGATCGACGACTGCCAGTTGTCCTGCTTTAAGTTCTACAATCCGATTCGTGCCATTGTCTGTAACCGTGATTCCACTATTGGTCAAGGCACCGACGATCGTCGTATTGGTCTGTTTGTCAACGCGCACAAATAGCGCCGACCCCCGAATTCCCGCAGAGACGTTAGGCGTTGTCACATTTGTGGTGCCTCGTCCGGGAGGAATTATTAGAAGTGCGGTGCCGTTAGAAAGATTAAATCGTCGCGTGTTGGGAAAGAATCGAAATAAAGCGAGTTCTCCAACTCGTGCAAGAGAGCCGTCGTTAAAGCGCAAATCGGCTCTAGAAGAACGAGCGGTTGAAAGCGCATCGCCAGGGGTCATTCTTTCTCTGACTCGGGCTGGGCGAGGAGATTGATTTTTGGGCTGTAGCCGGACTTGCTTAAGAAGTGTTTGAATATCCGCAAATGTTAAAGGAATCTCAGCCCGCGCCGGGGTTGGAAGGAGCGCAGTGCTAAAGCCTAAAACACTTAGGGTGACGACGAGGAACAATTTACGAGACATAGACGCTCCAAGAACAGAGGGCATCGAAGCTATCAAGCTCCATCGAGATAACTTAGATGCTGAAGATCCTGCAAGTTAAAGTTTACTTGGACTTCTTGCGTCCGCGCTAACCCGTTTAGGTGAAAATACAGCCTTTTGTCTTTACCAGTACTTTACATCGAGTGATCAAAATTGCGGATTTTAATCGCAATCTCTTAAAGAGTCTTCATCAAAAGAACGGCAAGTTTGAGCTGTAGGGCGATAGTGAGGCGTGACAGGTGAGACAATATTCCGGAAAGACTCGACAGGTTGTGTTGATCTGTTGGAGAGTTTCTCGGCGTTGCTGAATTGATGTATGAATCTCCAGATTGACCCTCACCCTAGCCCTCTCCCAAGAGGAGAGGGGACAAGATCTTTAGCTCCCTTCTCCCCAAGGAGAAGGGTTGGCGAGGGCTTCGCCCCAATTCGTGAGGAGGCAGTTCATAATTGCATTCAGCAACGCTAGTTTTTCTAGCGGGCGATCGCTAAACGTGGTTGAGTAAAGTGACGGTTTCTTCTCCTGTGAATCAACTATTGTCGTGGAATCAAGCGTGGCTTTGCAAATCACCGCAAGCGCTGCTAAAGCAATTTGTTTTTTGGGTAGTCTTGACTGGGGCAAGTTCGGCGTGGTCTTCGTCGCTGCCTTCAATTCAGTCATCTTCAGACCTTGAGCACCCTTCTTCAAAACCGCAAGAACCCCTTGAGACAGGTTTACCTCGGTCGATATATCTTTTGTCTCGTTCAGGTCAACCGTCTGACCAGACAATCCCCTCAAGTATCTTACTTTCAACCGTGAGCAGACGATCGGAGCTTGCTCAACTGGCGAAAGAACCGAGCTTGCTCGATCGTCTGTCACCTGCCCAGACGGTGATATCGGCTTGTTGGAAGTCGCCCTCTGCTCAAGCCGCCTGTAGCTTTTCACCTGGAAAATCGACGTTAATTCTAGACAATCAAGCGCTCAACCAGGTGCCCCCTGACCCGCTTCGTGATGCCCCAAGGCGTGCTCAGTCAACCCCCTCGCCAGAGCCGATCGCAGAGACAGGAGACGCAGAACTGGGATTAATCATCACAAAACCTAGCGGAGAACTCGACCCAGAGCTAGGTTTGCCACGACTGCAAGAGCGCCTTTTAGAACCGCGTCCTTTGCCATCGGCAGCGCGGCAACCCTCGGTTTATCTGGTAGGCAGAGTCGATTATTTTAGAACGACAAACGTGTTTTCAGGAGTCGATCCGATTAGCGATGGACTGATTCGATCGGGCTTGACCCTCTTTTATGCCCCTGCGATCGGACGCAATACCTACCTTGTGACCTCGATCGATGGCAGTCTTATTCGCTATGGCAATCTAGGCTATCTGAACTATAACGAGCTGAGATTTCGGGCGGGAGTTTTGCAACGGCTGACTCCGCGCACGTTTGGCGAGCTTGGCTGGAGCAATCAGCAGCTATTTGCCACCAAAGAAGGGTTGCGAGATGCGCTGCACGGCGATCGCTTCTTAAATGATCACGCAATTCGGTTTGAGTTGAGTCGCCAAGATGCCCTCTCAGCAAAGCTGGCGCTAAACACCTTTTATCAACTTCGGATGAGCTTTGCTGACCCCAACGATCGGTCTCGGCTGATTAATTCGTTCATCACGTCTTTGAGCTATGGCTGGTCGCCTAATTTTCAGACAGCGCTCGACTATCAGGTTGCCTGGTCGCACTTCACTCAACAGCCACGGGATGATGTTTATCATCAGTTGGTGGCTCGCTTGACTTACACTATTACTCCACAAAGTCAGTTTAATGTCTTTAGTGGGTTTAGTTTTGGCGATTCTTCTGACTCGCGCATTAACTTTAACGGCTTTATTCTGGGGGTCGGGATTGTGTTGAATTTGCCGTTATTTTAAGCGTTATCCCTACAAAAGATTACGATCGTGGCGCTCCATTCGCACTATTCTCTAAAGCAGGTGAATTGAATCATTGCTCATAGGAGAAACGATCGATGCCGACTGACTATATTTTGTTTGTTCATGGGGTTAAGACTCGCAAACAAGAAGACTTTGGGGCATTAGCAACTACGTTGTTTAATCGCATCCAGTCCTCGATGCGAGATGAATCGAGAGTGCTAAAGTCGATCCCGTTTTTTTGGGGAGACTTAAACCAAGCGGCTCAAGACGAGCTTCTTAACGGATTCAAAGCCTCGTCTAAATGGAAAGATTTTTGGTTTCAAGACTTTCGCACCCAGCAAGTTTTAGAATTTGTGGGCGATGCCGCCCTTTATTTAAGTCGGCACGTGGGTTCTCAGGTCGTTCAGCGATTTGAGAAAGATGTATTAGGGGTGTTGCAAACCACGTCTCCGGGCGATCGCTTGCATCTGGTCACTCACAGTTGGGGCACGGTCATTCTCTTTGATCTGCTGTTTGCGGCTCGTTGGGAAGATCCTCAGCTCAATTTAGAGATTCGGCAAACCGTTCAACAGATTCGGAACGCGCTGTTTGGGCTACCTCCGATCGTAGGAACCGGGATTCCGATCGCCAGCATTCATACAATGGGGTCTCCGATCTCGTTGTTTAGCCTGCTGACGATTAGCGGCACATTGGGCGGCAAAAGCACTCATGATCTGTCACCTAATCTCAAAAGCTTATTAGAACAGCTCTACACCTTGAGGAAAAAACCACTTCCCTGGCGAAATTTTGCTCACCCAGGAGATCCGATCGCCTATCCATTAGAGGGGGTGATTCCTCTGTTGCTCAACGACGCGAGCCAATATGTCGAGACTCAAGATGTGATTACAGATAAGGGCAATATTTTTAATCGACCCTTTCAACAAAGGCTGATCCCAGTATTGTGGGGAGGTGACGCTCACGGAAGTTATTGGACGAACGAGGTGGTGTCAAACACGATCGCGGAGGTGATTCGTTTAGCTTGAGAAGGATGAGCTAGCCACTAGAATTTGTTAAAATAACTTCATACATTTTTTGAAGCTCTGCTGATTTATTATGCTGCTTAACTCCAACCAGCGCACTAAACTCGACGATACAAACGATACGCTGTTTTATGAGGCTCCGCGATTTGTCACTCACGTTGATGAAGGCTTTATCCAACAGTTGACAGATCTGTATCGATCGCGATTAAAGCCCAACACTCGCATTTTAGACATGATGAGCAGTTGGGTGTCTCATTTGCCCGAAGAGATGGCGTTTGCCCACGTCGAGGGGCACGGGCTGAATGGAGAAGAACTTGCACGCAACCCTCGATTTGATCACTACTTTGTGCAAAATCTCAATCAAGATCCTAAGTTGCCGCTAGACGATCAATCACTCGATGCGGTGCTGAATACGGTATCAGTGCAGTATGTTCAGTATCCAGAAGCGATTTTTAGTGAGATTCATCGGGTTCTTAAGCCGGGAGGCATTGCCATCATCAGCTTCTCAAATCGGATGTTTTATCAGAAAGCGATCGCGGCATGGCGTGACGGTTCAGAAGCAAGCCGAGTTGAGTTAGTCAAACGCTACTTTAAGGCAATTCCTGGGTTTACAGAGCCAGAAGTGGTGACCAAACAGTCTCAGGCACCCGGCATTTTTCAACTGTTTGGGATGCCCGGAGGCGACCCGTTTTATGCGGTGATGGCGACGCGCTCTTAAGGAAGGCTAGAGAAAATAACCTGGGCAGACAAGGGGAAAGGAATCCGCATCGTTTTATTTGCAAAAAAGGGGAAACAAATGACGAGGCAGGATCAGGGGATGAGTTTCTCGATCGTGCTAGAAACCGAAAATCTAGCCAACGCTGACGCTCATGGATTGATTGACGCGATCGAGGCTCTGGCTCACCAATCTCTGCCTCCCACTGCCGCCAATGAAGTGCTGCTAATCGATAGCGGTGACTCTCCGCCTGACTTATTGGCGCAACTCCGCCATCAATATCCGTGGATTAAAGTGCATCATGCGCCAATGGGCACCCGCTACTACAACGCCAAAATGCTGGGGGCAGAACTTGCAACCGGAGCGATCGTGGTCTACTACGACTGTGATTGTGTCTATGAGCCGAACTGGTTGCAAGCGATGCTGACCAGCTTCACGAGGGCTGATATTCAGCTTGTGGCAGGAGAAACGACGACTCGCAGCGTCGGCATTTACGGCACTGCGATGGCGCTGACCTACATTTTCCCGCAATATTCTGGACGAAATAACCTGACTCCGGTTAATCAATACTTTTTGAATAATGTGGCGTTTCGACGTGAGTTTTTGCTTCAGCATCCGATCGCGTTTGAGTTGCCTCTTTATCGAGGTCATTGTGCCATTCACGCTGATGAGTTGCGCCAGAAAGGATACACCATTTGGAGTCAGCCCCAAGCCAGAGCAACCCACGCTCCGCCCAATGGGTTATCGCATTTCTTTTGGCGATTTTTGCTGATCGGACACGATTACTACTGGCAAAAAAAGCTGCTTAAAGGAGCCGTTTCGAGCGATCCCGCTCTGTCAGGTATCAAGGGGAAAATGCAGGTATTTTACGATCGCGTCAGCAAGATGATTGCCAATAATCCGCATCGTTTGATCTTTTTTCCGTTGGCGATGCCGATCGCGATCGCTTCAGCCATTCTGATTTATGTGGGCTATCTGATCACGTCTTTGAATCCGCACTATCTTTTGAAGGCTTACGACAAAATTTTGGGTGAATAGGCGATATCGGGGAGACGTTTCGGTGAAACGTCTCTACGGGGTTGGGTGAATTCTTTAATCCCACGATCGAATTAAGCCATCTGCTTCGATTCGCAGTTTGCGTCCGCGCCAATAGACTCCACGCCCAAATGCCCCCGCAATCCATACGCCAAAACTGAGCACATCTCGAAGCGGCAATACCCAAAACCAGCGCAGCAGATTTGAGCAATTAAGATTGACCGCCGCCACCCAAGCTTGCGTGTAGCGAATCGTGAAGGTTGCAAACGTTAGCCCGATCGCCCAGTCAGCAAACCCCGTTATTAGCAACAGCGGCAGACAATAAACCGTGCCATAGCAAAACGCCATCGTGTAATAGATCCAGCCGCGATTAAAGCGAATCGTTCTTGCCCAGCGCAACTCTCGCTTGACGAGCTGCCCAATGCTTTCTCGCCCCGTGTCTGACTCTAAAATATAATGAGACAGCTCGACTTGATAACCCGCGCTGGCGGCTCGTTTGCCTAAGTTATAGTCAGAGCCGATGCGATCGAGATGCAGCCCGCCAAAGTCGGCTAATGCAGATTTGCGAGTGGCGATCGTAGCTCCGATCGCAAATCTTAACCTGCCATCTATTGAACGGGCAATCAGCGCACTCGGAATGAAATCACAGCACCGCCCGATCGAGGCTAGGGCTGCTCCTAGAAACTGAGGGTCATGACCTACAAACGCACAAGTGACGAGTCCCACGTTGGGTTCGGCAAGCGGCTCTGTCACGGTTTGGATGTAGTCAGAACTGACGCAAATATCGCTATCGGCAAAGATGATGACTTCGTGACGTGCAGATTCTAAGAGGTAGCTGAGGGTGCTGTCTTTGTGGTTGATGCCACGGGGGAGCAGTCCAGTCAGTAGACGAGCACGATCGGGAAATAAATCTACTAATTTTTTAAGCACTGGAACCGCCGGATCGGTGGGTTCGACGACTCCAAACAGCACCTCATAAGGGTCATAGTTCTGTTTGCAAAAGGCTGCCCAATTGTTCCAAGCACCCTCGTCTAACCCGCAGACGGGCACCAAAATTGAGACTCCCTCCGTGGAAACTTCTGGAATGGATGGAGGAACCACAAAAAATCGGCGGGTAAACCAAAGACAGGCTGCATAGAATACGATCGAGCCAACGATCAAAACTGATAGAGCGATTGCCAACGAGATCATCATTTCAACTTAGCGAACATCATGAAATACCACTGTTCTAACCTCTACACTTTTTAGACGCAAACTTGTGCGTTTAGTTGATGGTTGCCCGTTTAGTATTTTTAATGATCAATAAATTCAACATCTGCCTAGTGGAGACTTATCTGAATGTATGCGGTATACATTCAGAGATACATTCGATCGTTTACCCTAAACCTAGTAAGGTGCTTGGAGATACCCAATGACTCTTGATCAACCGTATCGCGAACGAACTGAGGCAGGCATGATGGCGCTACAAGGCTTCTATAACACCACCACTGGGCTTTGGGACACGGCGGGCTGGTGGAACTCAGCAAACGCTCTTGAGACCACGATCGACTATTGCCGTTTAACCGATTCGCTCGCTTATCGAGGCAATCTCTTCAACACCTTTGAGAAGAATAAGCGCGGTAACTTTCTCAATGAATTTTATGATGATGAAGGCTGGTGGGCACTGACCTGGATCAAAGCCTATGATCTAACGGGCGAACAGCGTTATCTAGCGATGGCAAAAACTATTTTCACCGATATGAAGGGTGGCTGGGACTCAACTTGCGGCGGTGGCATCTGGTGGAGCAAACAGCGTAGATATAAGAACGCGATCGCGAACGAGTTGTTTTTAGCGATCGCGGCAAAGCTGCATTTAAGAACTCCAGGAGATGCGGGTGCAGGCAGCTATTTAGACTGGGCGCAACGCGAATGGAACTGGTTTAAGAACACGGGAATGATTAACCGTGACAACCTGATTAACGACGGGCTAGACAGCACTTGTAAAAATAATGGACAACTCACCTGGACGTATAATCAGGGCGTGATTTTAGGCGGATTAGTCGATCTGTATCGCATAAATCAGGATGGTTCGCTGATTAGACAGGCACAGGCGATCGCCGATGCAACGATTCGGCTGTTAGCGCCTAAAGGCATTTTAAGAGAACCCTGTGAACCAGACTGTGGCAAAGATGGTCCGCAGTTTAAGGGCATTTTTATGCGTTATTTGGGGGATCTCTACCAAGTCACCCAACAGCCAGCTTATGAAGACTTCATTGTCAGAAATGCCGATTCGCTCTGGTTGCAGTGCCGCAATGATGCCAACCAGTTCGGACTTTCTTGGGCAGGTTCGTTTGACAGTGCGGACACGGCTCGTCAAAGTGCGGCGATCGATGCCCTCAATGCGACGCTGGTAGTGACAACTGAAGAATTCACCTACCAAGCCGAAAATGGCATCTTGCATCAGCTTATTACAGAGGCAATCTACACGGGATATCACGGCTCAGGCTATGTCGCCGGATGGAATCGTGAGGGTCAGTGGATTGACTTTAAAGTGAATGCTGCCTCAATGCGTAACTATACGCTGACGTTTCGCTATGCGGCGGCTGGAGGAAACGCATCTCGCTACATTTATGTGAATGGGAAAAGTATCGCTGACAATCAGATTTTTCTAGGCACTGCAAACTGGAGCAGTTGGAACACAGTCACAGTTCTGAATGTATCGCTGAATGCAGGAGTTAATACAATCTCTGTAATTTTTAATCGCGAAAAGGGAAGCCGCAATTGGCTGAATTTAGACGAGTTGACGATTCGATAGAGAATGCTCAACTGAGAGAGCGAAGCATTTGCCGCAAGACCGCTTCGTCTCGCAGATTAACCGCTTCACTCACCCGTTGCCATAACGCCGCATCCGATCGGCAAATGCCCAAGGCTGATAGCGCCGTTTTAGAATCTTCAAGTCGCCCATCTGCAATCAGAGATAGCAAAAAGTCGATCGCATCGTCGTGTCTGAGCATGGCGATCGCCATTAGCCCAGTTTGGCGCAATTCTGGTGCTTTAATTTGCTTCCACCAGGTTCGTAAAACCTCAAAAGCTTGGGGCGATCGGGTCTCTCCCAGCGCTAATGCGGCGACCTCTGCAAGTTCAGCATCTTCTCCGATCGGAGTTTTTTTCGCATAGAGGCACTGAGTAATTAGAGGCAGCGATCGTTCTGCATCAAGCTCAAGCAGCGCTACGAGACATTCAGAGATGACGGACGGCTGATCCCCAATTAAAACGCGCAGTCTTAAAAGAGGAAGTCCCTGCTCACTGCCGTGATAAGCGATCGCTCTCGCGGCAGCGATTCGGGCTTCTGGTTCAGGGTCAGCCAGCAAATCTGCGAGTTCATTGAGAACGTGAAAATAATTTATCCGCACTAAGCCCAGAGCACACACTCCTCTTAGCGCGGCGGCAGTATCTTCTCTGCCTCCTCTTACAGGCTCCATTTGGCGATGCCGAACGCCTTGCAAAAATAGGGCTTCATTGCTGTGATCCAGCCGATAAAGCGCTTCAGCAATTCTCATTTTTGCTAGACACCCCGGATCGGGATCAGCATCTTCTGTGATGAAGCGATCGAACGCAGCAACTAATTCGGGGATCAGCGAGTGCAGGTCAGATTCACCGATCAGTTTCGCGGCTTGCGAGACGGCAATCGAGTATTGACTGTTCAACACCTGGGTTAGCGTCTTGATCCCTGCTTCTGAAGTGGGGTCTGCTCGAATTTTAGTCAGAAGCGCGATCGTCTCTTCAAGCTTGCGCGATTTTGCCATCCCTCATTTCTCAGTCAATGCCTGACGCGCAGAACGTTAGCTCAACTGGCTTGCAGCGCTTAATTTCGACGTTGATTCCCTGCGCACCTTCTCCTGTTAAATCTTCGACATAGCCTGAGTGCGCGTCTTTTGCCTCATCAGGGTTATCAAACGGACCGAAATAATAGGTGCAGTTTGGTTCAGCCGTCTTGATCTCTACCCACCACGGAGTAGACATCGCTTTTATAAATCCTGAGGCAATTTCCTTGATAATGTTGATTAACTGCATTGCGATTTTTTAGGAGTAGAGTAAAGGTTTTTAGTCGGGTTGTAGAATCTCAATTTCCGGCTTGCCCTCTGTCAAACTGATGAGAACAGAGAGAGCTAGAACATCTGACGATCTTATACCAATTCTCTAAGAGGCTGCACACAACAAGGGGCTTAAGCTCCTTGTTCCACAGGGGCGAACTCTATAGTAAGCTCAAATTCAGTTGGTATTGAACTATAGCTTCAGACCCGCTTGCGTTCATCTGACATTTTTACAGCGGTTTTAGCAACTATCAATAGCTGCTTCATCGAATCATCTAACTCTAGTGTTTTTGAGGGGATTTTGGTGTGTTGTTTGCAACGCTTTACGCTTAACTTTAATCAGCCCGCTTGCAAGAATTGCTTTGTAGACTGAACGACAACGACATCTCAATTCAACGGAGAGGGAGGGATTTGAACCCTCGGAACCTTTCGGTTCATCCGATTTCAAGTCGGACGCGATCGACCACTCTGCCACCTCTCCAGCAGTCAGATTCTATATTACCCTAGTCGAGAGCAATGGAATAGAGGACTGGAAAATTAGCGGCGATCGCGTAGATTCGTCTAGCAATTCACAGGCTGCGGCGACGATCGTGTCTGGCAAAACTTGACGCAAACAGTGGTGATGTCCTTCGGGGCAGATGCTTTTATAGCAATATTTGCAAGGAACATCGTGGAACAGCAGGCGATGGGGCACCTGCCAGGGCGTATGTTGCGGGTTGGTGAGGGCGTAGAGATCGACAACAGGAGTGCCAACAGCAGCGGCAATGTGAACCGGACCCGTATTGTTAGAAATCAGCACAGGAGCCATCGCAATCAGGGCAGCAAGTTCGCCCAATGTGAGGCAACAGGCGAGTGAGTGAGCCGACTCATTCATCAGAGATCGGATGCGATCGACGAGTTCTGCTTCCCATTCGCTGCCCGTAAAAATGACAGAATAGCCCAACGAAACTAATCGATCGGCAGCCACCGCAAATCCTTCTGGTGGATAGCGACGAGAGGCGGCTGTTGCACCAGGATGAATCACAACCCACGGGCGATCCCGATCGAGTTGGAAGGAATTTAAGCGCGATCGCACCGACTCCCGATCGGATTCTTCGACTCGTAGAGATAAATGTTCGTTCTCAGTTTGGCACTCGATCGCGGCGACTAAATCAAGCTGACGCTGCACTTCATGACGAATGCCGTCTTCAGGTTCGGGATCTTTGACCCAATCGGTCAGGAGTTGATAGGGATTTTCGTGACAGTGCGCCAGACGAAGCGGAATATCTGCCAGGTAACAGAGAAAAGCGGAAGGCAGAGGATTTTGACTGTAGACGGTGAAAATCACGGCTCCGTCAAACTGAAACTGCCGCAAATATTGGATCATCTCAAATTCAGGGCGGCTGTCTGTGCGCGGAGCCGTCGCCTTTAGCCAGGGAGAATCATAGACGATCGTCGCATCCAACTCTGGGATCAGCGGCGCGATCGCTGATCCCGCCGAAGACGTTAGCAAAGTGATATGCCGACCCGACACAGATTCTTTTAGGGATCGCAACGCTGGAGTCGTCATCAACACATCGCCGATCGTGTCTAATCGGATGCAGAGCAGATTTTTGGCATCGTTCCAGTTTGGGGTCTTCATGCTTTTAGGTTGGCGGCAAAGAACGAGTGTAATTCAGCGATCGTGCAGGTTGAGGTGCCGTCTTTGTGAACGACGATCGCGGCGGCGGCAGCGGCTAAATCGGCGGCAACAGTCACCGGAGCTTGGGCAGCAAGGGCAAGCGTCAACATGGCAGTAAAGGTGTCTCCGGCTCCGATCGTGCGACTTTGACACGACGGATTGGCGTAAAGACGATAGGGCGATCGCTCTCGTTGCAGAATCACGGCACCGTCTCGATCGAGGGTGACAGCCGAGATCGTCGCTCCGGTGAGATTGAGAATCCAGTCAGATTGAGCAACGATCCAGTCGGCGCGATTTTGGTCACCGATATCGGTCTCGCCCAAAAGCTTCAACGCCTGGTGATAGTTCGGCTTAACAGCGGTTGGTTTGATCCCCCGATAAGCGGCTAGATTTTTGGAGTCTACAACCAGAGTATGAGGAAATTGAGACTGTAGGTGAGCGATCGTCTGAATAATTCGAGGAGTCAAAATTCCGTAGCCATAGTCAGAGATAATCACCGCATCAGATTGAGGAATGCGATCGTTTAACTGATCGATGATCTGCTGTTCGATGTCTAGCGAGAGTGTCTCGGTGCTGCCCTGATCGAATCTCAGCAGCAGATTTGCGCCATCCATCACGCGTTGTTTGGTGAGCGTCGATCGCTCGGAATCGACCCAGATCCGATCGGTGTTGACTCCCTGCCTGAGCAGAGCTTGCCTTAGAAGCGTTCCTTCCCAATCGTCGCCAATTACCGAGATCAGAGACACCTGACAGCCAAGACTTCGCAGATTAACGGCAGTGTTAGCGGCTCCTCCGGGCACGTTTTGACAATTAGAAAGCGTGACAACTGGCACAGGAGCCTCTTGACACAGGCGAGTTGCCGACCCTTCGAGATAGCGATCGAGCATTGCCTCGCCAATGACGACAACATTTAGGTCAGGAAAGCGATCGAGGAAGAACATAAGAGGCATTAATAATCTGTGCGGCTTCGAGCAGGTTAGACACTTTGTGATGAGGCGATCGTTGGGGTGACCTGATCCATTCGGTTTCGTTACCGTTGTCGATCAAGATAGTTTTGCATCCAGCATTGCGTCCGGCTTCGACATCATTGAGAATGTCGCCAATCATCCACGATCGCGCCAAGTCAATGTGATGAGTTTGTGCTGCCTGTAGGATTAGACCGGGTTTTGGTTTACGGCAGTTACAGTCGATCGCGTATTCGATGATGCTCCCTTGCGGGTGATGTGGACAATAATAAAAACCCGTGAGCGGGATCTCATTAAGTAACGTTCTCAAGCGTTGCTCGACCTTCGCGAGGGCGATTTCTGGAAAGTAGCCTCGTGCAACGCCAGACTGATTGGAAATGACAATGAGTTTATAGCCAGAATTGTGGAACGATCGTAACGCAATTTCTGCACCGTCAGATAATGTGATCCGATCGGGATCGACATTGTAAGGAATATCGGGAATGAGTGTGCCGTCTTTATCGAGAAAAATAGCAGGAATCATCAGCGATCGTATGAGTAAATTTTGACGTTACTGAATTCGGGTATGAATTCCTAAAGCCGCCCTCACCCTAGCCCTTTCCCAAAAGGAGAGGGAACAAGATTTCTAGCTCCCCTCTCCTTTTGGGAGAGGGGTTAGGGGTGAGGGTAATTCATATCGAGATTCAGTAATGCCATTGTATAATTCACGGATTAGGGATAAGAAGTCTCTCGCATGGGCACCACCATGACCTCTGGGATGACCGTTTCAGCAGGTTGCGTGAGAATGTAGCGAATCGTATCTGCGACGTTCTTGGGGTCTTGCAGATTGTCTAACGGCGTGTCAGGAAACCGATCGAGAATGAATGACGTTTGCATTCCTCCAGCAATCACGGCAGTGACTTTAACGTTGTGCGGACGGGCTTCAACGTGTAGCGCATGACTAAATCCTAGCAATCCCCATTTGCTGGCGTGGTAGGCAGACGCATTTGCCCAGGCGCGTTTTGCAGCCGTTGATGCAATATTAACGATGTGACCGCTCTCGCGTTGCTTCATGTGTGAAATAACCGCTTTCGATAACACAAATGGAGCGCGAAGATTGACCGCCAAAATGCGATCCCAATCCTGGATCGAAAGGTCTTCGATCGGAACCGTTAAATCCGTTCCGGCATTGTTGATGAGAATAT
>Ga0209512_1002664_pt1 | contig 18446 bp, 11 predicted proteins | sample frozenSSSSmetaG_FD_184142 | JGI IMG/M metagenome (GOLD analysis project Ga0209512, IMG submission 184142) | Glacier valley bacterial and archeal communities from Borup Fiord, Nunavut, Canada, to study Microbial Dark Matter (Phase II) -... | ecosystem: Environmental > Aquatic > Freshwater > Ice >... | reverse complement strand
TGGGACATCAACGCCGCCGGAACTGCTTACGATAAGGTAAGCACCACTGCTGTTTCGGGTGAAGTCACCGCAGGAGACGCCGTCTTCCGGATCGTGGCTGCTGATGCGACATTTGCCAATACCTTCTGGGCTTCTAACCAGACATGGACCAACATCTTCACCACAGATGGCAGCACAGCCATTGGGAGCTGGGCGGCTGTCTTTGGTTCGGCCGTATCGGTCGTGGACAGCAGCTTCGGTTCGATCACCCCAGTGGGTGGCTCATTCAGCTTGTCGGGCAATACCCTGAGCTGGGCTGCCGTCCCCGAGCCGACCAGCGCGCTGGCCGGTCTCTTGATCGGTGCCGGCCTGCTGCGCAGAAGAAGAAATGGTTGAAGGATGAATTTTAAATTTTGAATGGAAGAGATGCGGCGCGAAGCTTCCCTGTCTTTGATTCATCATTCAAAATCCAAAATCCAAAATTCATCATCGGCTCGCCTGCGAGCCATCACTTTCCGGAGTTAATGGGTTTTCTCCGGGATCAAGGGGCCGCTGGCTGGAGGGCCAGCGGCCCCACTTCGTTCAAAAATCATCAATCCAACTCTTCTTGCGCCGAAGGATTGATGATTGTTGATGTGAAGATCGCGGTTTTTTCTTCATGGTATCCGCAGCCGTGACGATTCGCGCCGCCTTGATTTCGACGCCCCAGACTCGCTTTTCCCGCGTCGATCTCTACGGGAAAATGCGGGGCTCTCTCGCCCGTTTGCTCAGGGCGCTTTGCCTCGAAGGGGAGTTGCCCCGTGGTGCCGTTCCGGCCATCATCGGACTCAAGGGCACTGCCTCTCGGCTCATCATTCGTCGGGCGCTCGATGAGGGCCTCGTCGGTTCATCGAGCGAAAAAGGTCCGCTGCGCATCGCCTTCCCGAACAAGGTGGTGGATTCCTACTTTCCCCAGTTGTTCACCGGCCTGCCGGTGGATCGAGAGGGGAGCTGAATTCTGGGGATGGTCCTGCTCATAGGTCTCATCGTTTTTTATTGGATTTGAGCAAGGCGGTTGAAAATTGCCGCCACGGTTCCGCTCCCGGAAACATCCAAGTGACTCGGGAGGCTTCCCCCCCCCCGTACGGGGTGTAAGAATGGCATTGCAAGGGTCGTAATAGGCCATGATTCTGTAGCCCTTTGACAGGATGCTCAATTACCCAGCCGTCGTCCCAAGAGAACGGCGAAAATCCATCGAAACACATGAAAATCAACCTGTTCCTTGCCAGCTATCTCACCTTCACGGCGCTCCCGCTCGTCGCCGACACCATCGTTTTCCCCAAAGAGGCCGGGGTCATCAACGTGCGCGACTACGGCGCAAAAGGCGATGGTCGCACCGATGACACGGCGGCGATCCGCAAGGCGATTGCGGAAAATATCAAAAAAGACCGCTATCGTTGCAATCCCTTCATCTATTTTCCCAAAGGAATCTATCTCGTGAGCGGTCCCATCGAAGGGCGGTCACAGGAACCGGGCCAGGATGAGGGCAAAGCTTGGAGCGCGGGTTGGATGAGCATGATGTCTCTGCTAGGCGAGAACCGGGAGGAAACGATCATCAAACTCGCGGACAAAGCCCCTGAGTATGGTGATCCGGCCAAACCCAAATGGCTCATCGCCACCGGTTCTGAGGGCGACAAGCGGGACAATTTCAAAGGTGGTGGCAACCGTGCCTTTCGCCATTGCATCCAGAACCTAACGGTAGATGTCGGCTCAGGGAATCCCGGTGCCATCGGCATTGATTTTTGCAGCAGCAACCGTGGCACGGTCGATGGAGTAACCATCCGCGCCGGTGCTGGCAGCGGCCACACCGGCCTTGGCCTCACCCGCGCCTGGCCTGGCCCCGCCATGATTCTCAACGTCGCCATCGAGGGGTTTTCCTGTGGCATTGCGCTCGATACCTACCAATATGGGATGACGTTTGAAAATATTCGGATGTCGGGCCAGCGGGAGGTAGGAATCAGCAATACGAACAACGTGCTGACCATGCGTAAAGTCAACTTCGAGGGCAATGTGCCGTTTTACAAAAGTACTGGCGGCCACGGCATGCTTTGCCTGCTAGATAGCAAGCTGACCGGCACTGGCACCGAAAAAATGGCGGCGATTTCCTGTGCAGGAATGCTCAATGTCCTGCGGGTTTCGGTGAGCGGATACGGAACGATTATTGATGACACCCGCAAGGAGAACATCGATCTACCAGCTGAAAAAACTAAGCCAACACTCGTCGCTCTCCACACCCAAGGGACGATTCTGAGCACGCAGGGCAACAAACCCGAGTGGCTCAATCTCCCAGTTGAGGACATCCCCACAATCCGCTATCCAAGCGCCGAGGGATGGACGAATGGCGGAACCACCGGCGAGTCGCTTCAAGCGGCGATTGATTCCGGCGCAGAGTGCATTTTCATCAATCCCGGCCAGAAAATCCAACTCACCCAGCCGATTGTCCTGCGAGGAAAAACCCGACTCATTATGGGGTTGAACGGATTCATCTCGGCCGTGAAAGGCCAGCGTGCCATCCGTGTGGAGGAAGGCGCTGCCCCAGTGGTCATCCTGCAGCACATGTATTGTGAGGGTGGCATCGAGCAGGCGAGCAGCCGCACCTTCGCGCTCATCCATGGCGATGTGGGTGGCCTTGGCAGCGGATTCCATGCCACCGGTAAGGGAAAGAGTTTCATCGCGGATGTGATTGGCAGCAACTACCACATCGGCCCGCAGCACAAGTTTTGGGCGCGGCAACTGAATGCGGAATTCGGCAGTGAGCCGCTTTTGACCAACTCCGGCACCTCATGGATCCTCGGTTTCAAGATGGAAACCTCCCCGACGGGCAGCAAAGACGCGCCACTCAGCACCCCATCGATCCTCAACAAGGCCGGAAAAATCGAAGTGATCGGCGGACTGCTCTACACGCTCGGCAGCGGCAAGGCGCAGGCCCCCATAGTTCCCGCCTTCACCAACGAGAAAGGCAAGCTCGCCATTTCTTACCGGACGAACGGAAGGCCTGATACTTATTATAAGGTCATTCTACGCGAAGGCACCCTGGCAGAGGGTGAAGATCTAACGTCTGACAAAATCAAAGGTCCAGGCGCGGCGTTGTTGTCCAACTAACTCATTTTTTATCTATCGAACTCTTATGAAATCACCTCGTTTGTTTCTCAATATATCCGCCCTAGCGGGCTTCACGTTCTTCGCGGCGCTGCCTTCCGCCTTTGCTGCGGAACTCCCGCCCGACAAGGACTACGTCGTCGCCACCCCCGCTGGCCATCTCGCGGTCAATGGTCAACGCGAGCGGTTCTGGTCGGTTCTCGGCAAGCCATTCATCGAAGCCGATATCAAACCCGGAGACGACGCCGCCACCCGCGCGGCCAAGCTCGAAAAATCCCGCAAAGGCACGGACGTGCTGATGCAGCGTTTTGTCGATATGGGGTTCAACTCCGTTCGCCTGTGGAATGTGGTGCCTGGCACCGATGACTACACGCTGGGTGACGGCTCCAAGGCAGACAGCGTGGACTACTTCATCGCGCAAGCCAAAAAGCGTGGCTTCCGCATCTGGAGCGCCGGATTGGGCAATAGCGTCGGCTCCGCTCCGGCAGATCAGGTGAGCATCGTCAACGACCCGAAAACCGCCGAGGCATGGCAAGCGGCGGTCGCCGAATACAACGAGCCGAAGCCGGATGCAAAGGGGGCCGAAAAGAAGCCGATCGATCTGCGTCACAGTCTCGCCCGCATCTGGGACCCACGCCTCGAAGCGATTTATATCGAGCGAATGAAGGCCAATGCGAATCACCTCAACAAACACACCGGCCTGCGCTGGTCCGATGATCCAGCCTTCGCCGTCTGGGAGCTGACCAACGAAGAATGGTGGGTGCGCCGGATGGTGGGTGGTGGTTGGCAAAAAGAGCCGGAGTTTTTCCGCAACCAACTCATCGCCCGCTGGAATGTTTGGTTGAAAACCAAATACGACACGGAGGAAAAAATCCAGGCCGCTTGGCAAAAACTCCTCCCCGGTGAAACTCTATCAAACCAATCCATCCTGCTCGTGCCGATGGCCGGGAAGTCCGATCCCTCACTCTCGATGAACGATGCGAATCCCGTCGCCCGCGAAGCCTTGATGGGTAGCGATCAAGCCTACGCCCGCGCCGATTTTTCTCCGCAACGCGCCAGCGACGTGCTCGCATTTTTTATCGAAATCCAGCTCGCCCACAAACAACGCAGCGCTGCGGCGGTTAAAACCTTTGGCAAAAGCACCCGCCTAAGCCTCACGATTTACGACACCGGCATCGGCTACGAAATCCAGTCCCAGAACCTCCACCAGAATGCTGATGCCTCAGTGCATGACGCCTACGTCAACGGCTGGGGGCCGCGCTATGTCGCGCCGGATCTCTCCACCGCCAAGAATGACAATCACCGTTTCCTCGCCCAAATCGACGCCGAGCGCGTTTCTGCTAACACCGGCCCGTGGGTGAACTGGTTGCTCAAGCCGCCTGGCATTTCACAAGGCATCCCGTGGCTGGAGCAAAACAAAGTTGAGGGGCAACCCTATCTCGTTTACGAAACCCAAATCCAACAACCGGCCAAATACCGCGCCGATTTCCCGCTCCGTATCGCCGCGCTGGCCTCCATCCAAGATTGGGACTGGATATGCTGGCATTATTACTCGCCGCATGACGAAGTCGGACTAACGGAAAACCCGTTCAATCGTGCGCTGGATGTCACCTCGGGTTCTCACCCGCAAGGTTATCACTACACGTATGACGAAGTGCAAAACGCCATGATGCGCCAAGCCGCCTTCATTTGGCGCAATCAAAACCTCGCGCCCGCCGCGAAGCCGACTCAGTTCATCTACGGTCGCAAAAGTCTCACCGACGGCGACAGCATGGACTATGCGGGTTCCTACGGCAGCACGGGCTTCGACATGATGCAAACAACCTATCAATACGGCGTGCGCATCAAGATCGACCCCACGCGTGAAGACGACGAGGTGATCGGGCCAGTCGTGAAATTTACCGACCGCAACAATCACAACCCCTACACCCCGACTCCAGCCATCACCTTCGACTGGAAAAAAGGTTATCTGATGTTTGACGATCCGGAATCCGTCGCCTTCACCGGCCTGCTCACTCGCTACGGCAAAGAGGTCAAATTCAAAAACGGCGTCGTGCTCAAGGATGTGAGCATCGTGAATCCGCCGGGGATTTTCTCGCCGGTCACTGCGGACGAAAACTACCTCGCCTTTTCCCTAACATCCGAGGATGGCAAGCCATTCGCCGAAACCCAGCGGGCCTCGATCTCGCTCATGAGCACGAGTTTCAACACCGGATTTTCCCTTGATGAGGAGAAAATTCTCGCCGAGGGAAAATCGTTCATCCCCAAAGGCGCGTGCGTGGCAGGCAAGCTGCCGGTCCTCGTCGCCCGCGTCGGTGGCACAGTTGTATCGCCCGCACTCAAGGGCATGAAATACACCTTCCGGGATTGGAACATGAATGCCATCGGCACTGGCGTGGTCAATGATGGCACCCTGGTCATCCCCGCAGACAAACCAATCTTCACCGTCGAGTTGAAACGCTGATAGATACGGATACACGCAGATGAAGAACACAGATGAAATCGGTCTCATCGCCGGATTCTTTTGCGCATGTGTTTTGGTATTGCTGCCATGCGCATTGGCCCAAACCCTGGCCGCCGTGGTGCCGATTCCCTGGGCATCGTTTACGGCGGCCTACCCCAGCGATGCCAACGCGGTTCTTCAGCACGGGATCCTCAAGAATACGAATAAATACGCCGTCACCACTTGGTACCACACCGCCAGGAAATTCGCCGACCAGACGGAGCCGTATCTCAACTTCGGTGGCATTCAGGAGACCAGCATTCGCCCCTCCGCGGCCCAAGCCGTCGCCCTCGCCACCACCCTCCAACTCGGGCTTTACGACCCCGAACCACAAGATGGCGGGCGCTTGACTCTCAAACCCCGATCTTCCAGCATCCACCATTGAAACGTCAGCTTCCAGCTTCAAACTCCGGGCCAACGCCCCGGAGGGCTGAAAGCAATTTCCTATCAGCGCCCATCAGCTCCTATCAGCCCATGTCCACCCACACTACCGCCTCCTCCACGAACCCTCTGCTGGCCCTGGCCTTGCTGACCCTGCTGGTCCTGCCGGCTGCGGTCTGTAGCGCTGCGGACGTCTACGCCCTGCCGGAGATATGGAATGGGACGAAGCAGATGTCGACGGACGGCAATCCGCTGCTGGTCGATGGCGCTCCCATGTGGCGCTTGGACGCCGTGGTGAATCCCCGTCAGAAGGAAGATACTGGTAACCGCCCCGACGCGGGTGAGCCGCAACACTATCGTCCATTGATATGGAAGGGCGATGCCTGGAGGTATGACCTTCCGCAATACCGGGATGCCAAGATCAAGGATGGCAGCTTTGCCTTTGCGGAGTATGGTTGTGGCGATGGGGAATTCAGCAAGAACTACGCCATGGTATTCATCGCGCCCAAGGATGGCAGGTATTCGCTTTCCGCCACCATCGACGTCTCAAAATGGGAGGGCAGCCCCGGCTTTAGTCTGACGCTGTACAAAAAAGAGGTCAGCAATGACAACGTCCGCTTCCTGCGGATCCATAGCCAATCACTGGAGATCAAGAAGGGGAATGAATTCAAACCCGATGGGGTCGATCTGCCGCAGGGTGCCGAATTGATCATACTGCCGGCAATTCACGGCTACTATTGCGGGGGAACGGTCGAGTTCAAAGAATTGCGCATCAGCCGGGAGGATATCCCAGGCGGATACCGTGCGACGTTTGGTCCCTCACGCGAGCCCGCCAGCCGCACGAAAGAGCCGATGGCCAAGGGCAACCCCACCGGCTTCAATTTCCCGCTCTGCTCCGAACCCGTGAATACCGCCCAGCGCAAGGATGGCTCCTACGACCCGGGACTGCATGACGGGCACCAGTGCATGGGGGTGATCGATATCACCAAGCCTCCTTACAACGCCGACAATACCGGCAAGAGCGATGTCAGCGACATCCTCACCCGCGCGCTCCAGGACAATACCGCGAACAGTTGGAGCACCAGGATCATCTACCTGCCGGACGGCGTCTATCTGGTCAGCAAGACGGTCAAGACGAGAGGGCAGGGATCGGTTGGCCCCTGCCTGCAAGGGCAGAGCCGCAAGGGCACCATCATCCGCCTCAAAGATGGCACCTGGCCGACCAAGGAAAAAGATCGTCGCTGGGTGCTGTGGACCGGCGATGGTGCGGCCCAGTGCTTCAATCGCATCATGCGCAACTTCACCGTCAGCATCGGCAAGGACAATGACGGGGCCAGCGGCATGTGGTTTTACGCCCACAACCAGGGCAGCATGTCGGATATCGACATTATTTCCGAGGACGGCAAGGGGCAGGTCGGACTCGATATGGGCCAATCGGGCGAACAGGGTCCCTGCCTGGTTCAGAACACCTTTGTCAAGGGCTTCAAAATCGGCGTGAGCAGTGATTCGCTCAATGCGGCCACCTTCAAAAACCTCAGTTTGGAGGGGCAGAGCGAGGTCGGATTCCTCAGTTCCCGTCATGAGCAGTGGATTGACGGCCTGACCAGCAACAACCGGGTCCCGGCCGTCGATATGCGGGAAGGGGCCATGGTGATCGTCAACGCCAAGCTGACCGGCGGGGATGCGGCGGTTCCGGCGATCAAGCACCAACGGGGCATGCTGTTCGTGCGCAACCTGACGGCCAGCGGCTATAGCAAGGCGATCGAATCGACCGCGAAGGACATATCGCTGCCCACGGGACTGACCATCGATGAATACAGCGGGAAGGGTTCCTCGCTCTTCGGTCCGCCCCAACGCTCGCTCAACCTGCCGGTGAAGGCGCCCCCGGAGCCTAAATGGGAACAGGACATGACCAAGTGGGCGAGCGTGGAATGGTACAAGCGCAAAGGGATGACGGACGCCGAGGCCTTGCAGGCCGCGATCGATGACAAGCGCAATACGACACTCTGCGTTCCGGCGGACGTGCGCATCAACGGACTGGAGACCGTCTTCGTGCGTGGCAACATCTCCCGGATCATCGGCACCGGCGGCCGCCTGACCGGCCGTGGGAAGCTGGTGCTGTCCGATGAGGGCCCTGCGGTGGTCAAGATCGAACGCATCGGACTGGATCCGGAGTGCTATCATCGTTCGGGCCGGACGCTGGTGATCGAGGCTGCGACTGGCAGCTGGCTCCGCCACGAAGGCACTGGCGACATGTTCGTGACGGACACCTGCCTCAACCTGGAGGTCAACAACCCTAAGGCCCATCTCTGGATGTGGCACTTCAATTCCGAGGTCACGCCCGATGGGCTGACCATGAAGGCGGGGACGGCCCGGGTGTTTGGCTGGAAGACCGAGGGGACATCAGGCAATCGCGGAGGCCGGGTCCTCGCCACCGGTGGCACCCTGGAGATTCTGGGATTCCTCAATTATACCAGCAAAGAGAACCAGCAGGAGCGGCCGCTATTCGACATCCGTGACACGGAGTTCTCGCTCGCCTCGATGGCCCAATTCACCTTTGGCAACTGGGAGAAGGAACTGCCGCACCGCCTGGTGCGTGAGACCAAGGACGGCGTGACCCAAGAACATCCCGGCACATCGATGGATCTCTACACCAGTTGGGGCAACAAGGGCAAAGATGCCCCGGCAGTGAAGCCGTGAACGATGGATGACTGGCTGCGGATCAAAGCGGCATTACGAATTCGCCGAATCGCGCATTGGCGCGTGCCCGCCAGCGCCTGGCAAGGTCACTACGATCAGCATTCCGGGCGGCTTCGATGAACCGCGGCAGTTGATGGGCGAGGAAAACCTGGCGTTGGCCTGCTACGAGGAGACCGAACTCCTCCACGACATCCTGCGCTCCCTCGGTGAAACTGTCGGCGCGGCGGCCACGGACGCCACCGTTGTTGAAGTAGGGATTGCCGCCAAGTGCTGGCACCGAATTCACGGTAACGCTCCCGTTCAAAGGCGGAGAGATACGGGAAAAGCGCGGCGCGATTCGGAATGGAGTGATGCACGTCGGTGTCGACGATTTGAGGCGCTGAAGTTTAGACTTTCGGGGTCTTCATAGGGGTAAAAGATACTGTCCCAAAGTGCTGGCGCGGCTCAAGAATTACCTCCAAGCCATTACTTTTGTCTAGTCTTTATACCCGCATAATTCTAGACACCACCGCCCTCCGCAGCTAAAAAACCTACCCTTGAAAACTTTTATGAGACTTAGCCTCACCCCGCTCTTCACCGCGCTGTTTGCGGTATTTAGCATGGCTGCAGCTCCCGCCGCCTCCGCCCAAACCCCCGCCGTCGTGGTGCCGATCAATTGGTCGTCCTTCACCGTCGCTTACCCGAGCGATGCCAACGCCGTTCTTCAGCACGAGATCCTCAAGAATACGAACAAATACGCAGTCACCACTTGGTATCAAACCGCCAAGAAATTCGCCGACCAGACGGAGACGCATCTCAACTTCGGCGGAATTCAGGAAGGTAGCATTCGCCCCTCCGCCGCCCAAGCCGTCGCCCTCGCCACGTCCCTCAAACTCGGGCTTTACGACCCCGCTCACTCGGGAGTTTCGCTAGAAGAAGCCAAGGAGATCACCCTCAAACTCATCCGCTCACTCGCTTACCGCCACAAGGCCAACTCCGAAGGCGGCTGGGGCGATCATTGGCAGAGCGCACTCTGGGCACGCTATGCCGGCACAGCGGCTTGGATGCTCTGGGCCGACCTCTCGCCCACCGACCAGGAATACGTGCGCAAAATGATCGAGCATGAGGCCAATTTCCTGATCACCTTCCGCACGCCCTACTACCGCAACAGCGAGGGCACCGTCATTTCCAAGGGTGACAGTAAGGCCGAGGAAAACTCTTGGCGCTTCACCATCCTCCAGTTCGCGACCGCCATGATGCCGCAGCGTCCCAACCCAGACATTTGGATGCAAAAATGTCTGGAACTCATGATCTCCGCCTACTCCCGCCCCTCGGATCTTGCGAACACCACGGTCCTCCATGGCCGCCCCGCCAAAGACTGGCTCAAGGGCTCCAACGTGGAAGAAGACGGCACCGTCATTAATCACAACATCATCCACCCCGACTACTGCGCCGCCGTCACCCAGAACGTCAACGCCGCCAACCTCTACTCCCTCGCCGGGCGACCCACCCCCCAAGCCGCTCTCTTTAACGCCGACATCGCCTACCGCGCCATGGCCGACGTCAAGTTCGCCAGTCCGCCGCATCTCCCGCCTGGCGGCACCGTCTATATCGAGGGTTCGTCCGACATCTACTACCCGCAAGGCAACGACTGGGGCACCGGCCGCCGCATGAACTACGCCGCCTTTGACGGCATGGCCAATGCCTTCGGCTTGGACAAACTCACCAAGCACCCCGGCGACTATTGGGAAGCACTCCACGCCCTAGCCGTCCTCAAAATGCAAGGCCGGAGCAAGGATGGCCGTAACTACCTCAGCAACAAGGAAGACTCCTTCACCAGCCGCGAAGAAGCCGTGTCAGACGCCGCCGCGAGAGTTTGCCTGAGCAAATGGATCATCGCTAACAAGGCGTTTTCTCTCACCAACGAGGGCTTCAAACTCCAGCCGCCAAAGGGCCCTAACCACTGAACCTATATTCTGAAATGCGCACCACGAAATTCACGAAAAGGCACGAAGCAAGAGGAAGCTGTGACGATTCGTCCGCTCACCCTATGGATGTGTGCATGAGTCTCCTGAATTCTTTGTGTTTCGTGATGTTTCGTGCACTTCGTGGTTTCCTATTTTCATTTCCAGGCTGAAATATCTTTCATGAAAACCACCACTAAAGTCAGCCTCATCACTGGGTTCATTTGCGCCTGTGTGTTGATTTCACTGCCATGTGCATCTGCCCAAAGCATTGCAGTGCCGCTCCCGGCCATTCCCGGAGTGCCCGCCAGCACCGCCTATCAGGTTCGGGTGAACGGCCGTGATGTCGCAGTAAACAACGAAAACGACTTTGATTTCCACACCGCGTTCTTCTCGCATGACGGCCCGGTGAAGGTCGAAATCCAATTCGGACCTGGAGTGACCTATCAGTCGATTCACCCGCTTCGCCATCACTTCAAACCTGAGATTTCGAAGACTGGCATCTCGTTCACCCTGCCCAAGCCGCTCAAGCTGGTGATCAAAACCACGGGCGCGCCGCCACTCGCCTTGTGCGCCACCCAGGTCGAGAAGTCCCCGCCCAAAGACGGCAATGCGGACGTCATTTTCTTTGGCCCGGGGGTCCACGAGGCAGGCGTGATCAAGCCCGTGACCGGACAAACCGTGTATCTCGCACCGGGCGCATTGGTGAAGGGCCGTATCGAAACTCGCAATGCCAAGGACGTTACGATCCGTGGGCGTGGCACGCTCGATTCACGCGGCTATTCAGTCCGTGCGGACAAAACCCACGCCGTGCTTTTCGACCGCTGCTCCAATGTGACGTTAGAAGGCATCGGCATCCGTGGAGGAACTTGGTGGATGACGCTTTTTCTGCTCACCAACGACGCTGCGGCGAGTCATCTGAGTTTGCTAGGGAAAACCGTCAACACCGACGGCATCGACATCGATGGCGTCCAGCGTTTTGTGGCGCGTGATTGTTTCATCCGCTGCGAGGACGACGGCTTCGGCTGGCATGCGGTGGATGCCAAGGCCAATGGCGAGCCACCGACCAAGGACTGCCTCGCCGAGGATTGTGTGATCTGGAATACCCTCGCCGGCAACGGACTGCGAGTCGGCGCTTCGATGGAAACCTCGCTGTTTGAAAACATCACCTTCCGCAACATCGACGTGCTCGCACATGCCAACGCCGCGATCTGCAGCGATCACTCGGACTGGGCCACCTGCCGCAACATCCGTTTCGAGAACTTTACCGACGAAACCAAAGATCTAGCCGTCCAGATCGTCATTGCCAAGACTCGCTACAGCAACGCGACCCGCGACGAAAGAGGCCGCTATGAGAACCTCGAGTTCATCAATCTGAAATCCGGTGGCGGTAAGATCGAATTACTCGGCTTCGATGCCGAACACCGAATCGACAAGGTTCTTTTCAAAAACTGCCGGATCGGCGAACGAACGGTCAAAGGGCCTGAAGACATCACCGCCAACGAATTTGTCACCGGAATGAAATTCGAGGTGTCGCCTCAGCCGTGAACCGGAATCGAGCAACAGACTTCAATTCAAAACCAGGAATGAAAAACCTAACGGTGGATTCCGGCAAAGGCAATCTCGGGGCGATCGGCGTTCGTTTCTATGCCAACAACCAGGGCGGCATGCATCACGTCCACATCCGCTCCGGCGATGGCAAGGGTGTGATCGGTCTGGACCTCGGCTACACTGGCGATCAGGGGCCGATGATCATCCGCAACATCCGCGTGACCGGCTTCGACACCGGCATTCACACCAAACACGGCACCGCCAGTGTCACGGCGGAACACATCACGTTGGAAAATCAAAACGTCGTCGGTTGGATGAACCAAGATCAGCCGATTTCGCTGCGCGATTTCAAATCCACCAACGCAGTGACGGCTTTGGAAAATCGCGGCAACACACTGATCAACCTGCTAGACGCCGATCTCGCCGGAACCGGCGCGGCATCCGGCATTCCCGCCATCATCAATGATACGGGCATGCTTGCGAGAAACATCAAGACCAAAGGATACCTGAAAGCCATCGGCGGAGATCGAGCGGCAGAGGGGACCAATATCGCCGAATGGACCTCCCACCCGCCGATGAGCACATTTCCTTCTCCACCGCGGCCACTCAATCTAACTGCAAAAGAAACGCCCGACATCGTCTGGGACGATCCGAAGGACTGGGTCAGCGTGAAAAAATTCGCGCCCACCCCGGACGTGCCGATGCATGATCAGGCAAACCGCTCCAAGCCCTATCCGGATTGGACGCCTGCCTTGCAACAAGCGATCGATTCCGGCGCGACCACAGTCTATTTCCCAATGGGCCAATACACCTTCAACGGCACCGTGAAAGTGCGCGGCAAGGTGCAGCGCATCGTCGGGCTGAACTCAAACTTCGGTAATCTGATCGGAAAACTTGAACTCGTGTTTGAAGACGGCGCGGGACCGATCGTGCAGCTAGAGGATTTCGATTGGATGTATTCGAATGTAATCATCCGTCACGTCGGCAAGCGCACACTTGTCCTCAATAGTCTAGCAGGCGGCCAAGCCCGGGGCATGGGCGTGAGTGTGATCGCGGAAAAGGGTCATGGGGATTTGTTCGTGCAGGATGTGACGCTTTCAAGTTGGAACCTCCAAGGCGGCAACGTCTGGGCCCGCCAAATCAATCCGCAAGGTGGCTACAATACGCTGCCGACTGTTCCACGCGGCACCTACGCGCCCGGCTATGACATGATCCTCAACGATGGCGCGACCCTCTGGATCTGGGGTATGAAAACCGAAGGCGACGGCACACCGATCACCACGACGAACGGCGGCAAGACCGAGGCCACCGGATTTATCTATGCCAATAAAAACTATCGCCCTGAAAAACAATGGATCGTAAATGATAACTCGTCCGTCTCGGTTCCTTACGTGGAAAATGTGATCCGCCAGCGGCCGTTTGATCCGGTCTTCGAGGTGCGCGATGGAGTCACGAGGATCTTGGAAAAAGGTGTCGCTCCCGGGCGTGGCGGCGGCAGCCTGGTGGTGCTCTATACCGGCTACAAAGGCAATGCGACCCCGAAGCCGGCTGCTAACAAAGGTGCGAATGCCAAAGCCAGCGGAACCAGCAGTGTGGACCTAACATGGCAGGACGCCGCGACGAATGAGGACGGTTTTGTGATCGAGCAGGAAGATGGCGGCAAGTGGAAGCAAGTCGGCACCGTCGGCATCGATGCCGCCCATTTCACCGTCACCCGGCTCGCCCCTGAGACTGCCTACAAATTCCGTGTCGCTGCATTCAACGGCGCAGGCGTCGCGACTGCGGAAACTGTCGAAGCCAAAACCGCCGTGCCGCTTGCACCCGGCAAGGGAACTGGATTGCGCGCAGAGTATTATGGCTCCAAATATTTCACCGGTGCTCCTACCACCAAGAACGACCTGTTAGTGAATTTCGATTGGTCCCAAACGCCACCCGATGGACAAAAGCCGAACGATTTCGCGGTGCGTTGGACGGGTGAAGTTGAGCCGCGTTTCTCCGAAGATCACACGTTCCAGATCGAAAGCGAAGGCCAACGGCTTTGGGTCAATGGCGAACTGCTGATCGAAGCCATGCCCGCCGGTGCGCGGGCGCGGCGGGCTACCATCGCGCTCGAAGCGGGCAAGCGTGTTTCCATCAAACTCGAAGCAGCCGTTAGTAAACCCGGCAAGGTCATGCTTTCATGGCAAAGCGCGGCGCAAGCACTTGAACCCATCCCGATGGCTCAGCTCTATCCGTCAGCATCTGCCCAGCCGGAGTTCACCCTTTCCTCGGCGGGAACCACCGTCACAGAAGGGAAATCGCTAGAAGTCCGTCTCAAACGCAGCCGCGAAGGCCCCGGCCCTCCGCCGTGCCGATCAAAACCAGCGGTTCCGCAGTCGCTGGCGCGGATTTCAAAGCACTACCTGAAACCATCTCGTCCGATGCGCCGCTCGTGATCGAAACCCTCAATGACAAATCTCCCGAACCCGAAAAAATGCTCTCGATTTCCATCCCACCCTCCGCGAGTTATAATATCGGCGGCGGGCCGCTTCAAATTATCCTCAAGGACGACGACGCACCTCCCGGCGGCAGCGGCACCGGCTTGAAAGCCGAGTATTTCGCCAAGCCGGATTTCACCGAACCCGTCACCTCGCAGGTGGATGCGCAGATCGATTTCAAGTGGGACAAAAAAGCACCCATCGCTAAAGTCCAGCCGGATAAATATAGTATCCGCTGGAGCGGGAAAATCGAACCGCTGTATTCCGATACCTTCACCTTCACCACGCCCGGCACGCCCTATGGCACCGCCAAACTCATTATCGACGGCAAGACCGTGATCGCTGCAAAGGCTGGTAAGTCCGTTTCGCGCAGCGGCACCATCGCCCTCAAAGCCGGGAAAAAATACGACATCGTTCTGGAATACACCAACGCCCGCGACTACGGCTCATTCATCCGCCTGATCTGGTCGAACCCCAAACAATTCGAGCAAGCGGTGCCCAAGAGTCAATTGTTCCCTTCACCGTAATCCATAATTCCCATTAGACTGATGATCACGAAATATACATCTGGATTGGCATGCGCGGCAATGCTGATCACGTTCTCAAACTTTTCTTATGCAGATAAAAATCCCGTGGATTGGGTAGATCCGCGGATCGACACCATTAAACCACGGTGGTTTTATTTCAACTCCGCCTGCCGTCCCTTCGGCATGGTCAATCTCAGTCCGGACACCCAGACGAAGGGGGATTGGAATGCGGGCTATCGCTACAAGGACGACAACATCGAATGCTTCAGCCACATTCATTGTTGGCAAATCGCTGGCCTTGCCACCATGCCGATCACGGCCAAGACGGATTTGAAAAACTACGCATCGAAGTTCTCGCATGATGGCGAAGTGATCCGCCCGGGATATCATAAAGTCTTCTTGCAATCCCATGGCATCACGGCGGAGCTCACCTCGACAACGCGCGTCGGATTTCACCGCTACACCTACCCGAAAGAGGAATCCGCACGCGTTCTGCTAGATCTCGCGAAGCCTCTGATGGATTGCAACATGCTCGATCTCGAAGCGAAGTCCGTAGAAGGGGATACGGCAGTGGAGGGCACCTTTACGATGTCTCCTACGTTGCGTCGCCCCAAGCCATTCAAAGCCTATTTTGTGGCGAAGTTTCAATCTCCATTCAAAGCGGCGGGTGACTGGAATGCCGGTCAGGTCGTCTTGGAGTTCGGGAAAGTCACGGCCCCGGTGCTGATGAAAGTGGCCATTTCCTATACCAGCCTTGAGGGTGCCCGCGCCAATCTCGCGGCAGAACTTCCGCACTGGGATTTTGATAGAATTTGTAAAGATTCAGCCGATGAATGGAACCAAACGCTGGGCCGCATCAAGGTAGAAGGTGGCAGCGATGCACAGAATACCAAGTTCTACACCGATCTGTGGCGAGCGTTGTTAGGCCGGCGGACCGTGAGTGACGCCGATGGGCGATATGCGGACAACACCGGACCAAAGACGATCGTCCGCCAAGGGAAACTGCCACACTATAACTTCGACGCCCTTTGGGGTGCTCATTGGTCGCTGAATGTCCTATGGCCGCTCGCTTGGCCTGAAGTCATGGACGGCTTCGCCGAAACCATGGTAAACATGTATCGTAACGGCGGCTTGATTCCTCGCGGCCCCGCAGGTGGAAATTATACTTATGTGATGATCGGTGATCCGGCTGCATCATTTTTTGCGGCCGCTTGGCACAAGGGAATTCGGAATTGGGATGTCGAAGCGGCCTATGAGGGGTTGCGCAAAAATGCTTTCCCCGGCGGCATCCGTGACCACGCCGGATACGAGCACAGTCCTACCGCCAATGGCGGCGGCATGAGTTATTACATCGAGCGCGGCTACGTGCCGGAGGGTATTACAGGGTCGGAAGGTTTCCACCGCCAAGGCGCGGCGATGACCCTGGAATATGCCTATCAGGATTGGTGTCTCGCCCAGCTTGCAAAATCGCTCAACAAAAAAGCGGACGTTGATTTGTTTGAAAAACGGGCGCAGAACTTCACTCATCTATGGGACGAGAAAGTGGGTTGGATGCGCCCGCGCCAGCTCGACGGATCGTGGTATGAGCCGTTTGAGCCAGTCATGAAAGATTTCCCCTCCAAGGGTTTTGTCGAGGCGCCTTCCGCGATCTATTCGTTTTACGTTCCACATGACATTCCGCGGCTTGCCACGCTATTCGGCGGACCAGAGGCGATGGCCGAGCGTCTCGAAGAGAGTTTCAAGAAAGCCGAACCTCATCGTTTCATCGCAGATCACGGCAAACATGAACTTGCATGGGTGGATTATGAAAACCAACCATCGACCAATCTGGCGCACGTTTTTTCCCATATAGGTCAACCTTGGAGATCTCAGTATTGGGTCCGCAAAGTTCATTCCGCAGTGTTCACGGATATCACTCCGTTCGGCGGCTATAACGGAGACGAAGATCAAGGCCAAATGGGGGCGCTCAGCGCTCTGATGGCCATCGGCCTGTTTGACATGGATGGTGGCTGCTCGGTCAGCCCGAAATACGACATCACGGCACCTCTCTTCGACAAGGTCACGATCCAACTCGATACCGCCTACTGTGTCGGGAAGACCTTTGTGATTTCCACCAAGAACAACCGTCCTGAGAATGTTTACATCCAGTCCGCACGATGGAATGGCCAACCGTGGGATTCATTCCAGATCTCCCACGAAATGATCGCCAAGGGCGGCACTCTTGAACTCGATCTCGGTCCGGAACCCAAGACGACTTGGGGGGGGGGACGATTTTAACCATATGAAAGACACATTCACAAATCTAGCATTTGCCACACTTGTGCTTGGTGTACTCCCGAATGGCGGTGTTGCAATGGAGATCAATACCGCCCGGCCGGAGGTGTTCGACGTGGTCGTTTACGGCGATACTTCCGGTGGCGTGACTGCTGCGGTGCAGGCTGCGAAGATGGGAAAAAACGTGGCGCTCGTTTCCCCGACGAAGCATCTGGGCGGCCTCACCAGCAGCGGCTTGGGTTGGACGGACTTGGGCAATACCGCGATCCTCGGAGGCTTGAGCCGGGAATTCTACCACCGTGTTTATCTCCACTATCAACAGCAACCGAACTGGGCCAAGGTGAAAACCATGGCAGGGCAGGGGACTGCGGCCTTCGATGAGGCGAAACAGATCGGATCCATTTTCGAGCCGAAGGTGGCAGAGTCAATTTTCAAGGCGATGGCTGCCGAGAGTGGCGTCAAAGTGTTTTCCGGGTTGCTGGATCTGAAGAATGGAGTGGTGATGATCGCCCCAAGAATCAAGGCGGTAAAGATGGAGGATGGCCAGTTGTTCCAGGGTAAAATGTTCATCGACGCCAGCTATGAAGGGGATGTGCTCGCAGGTGCCGGAGTCAGCCACGACATCGGCCGCGAGGCGAATCGCGTGCATGGCGAAACCGTTAGCGGCGTGCGGGCTCCCGCCCGCAAGAACCAAGTCATCGATGGCGTTTCCCCCTACGTCGTGAAGAACGATCCTGCCAGCGGCCTCCTCTTGGGATCGAGTCCAGCATCGCTGCGAATGGCCCCGGCGATAAGCGTTTGCAGGCGTTTTGCTACCGGATGTGCCTCACGAAAAATCCCGGCAACCGCATCGCCGTGCCCCCCCGGAAGGCTACAATGAGGCCGACTACGAGTTGCTCCTCCGCGGCGTCGAGGCAGGCCAGAAGGAGTTTTTCAAACTCGACGCGATGCCTAACAAAAATACCGACTCGAA
>Ga0209512_1002663_pt1 | contig 18446 bp, 11 predicted proteins | sample frozenSSSSmetaG_FD_184142 | JGI IMG/M metagenome (GOLD analysis project Ga0209512, IMG submission 184142) | Glacier valley bacterial and archeal communities from Borup Fiord, Nunavut, Canada, to study Microbial Dark Matter (Phase II) -... | ecosystem: Environmental > Aquatic > Freshwater > Ice >... | reverse complement strand
CGTGGTGCCGCCTTTCGGGGCGATCCAGACGACGCGCGGGCTGCCATCGATCGTGGTTAGCTCTTCGGAATACGAGCGACCGTAGAAGTCGATGCACATTCCGGCCGCCGCGTTTCCGGCACCGATGTCCTGTGGAATCTTCGGCGCGCTGTCGGTGAAATAGCGCGAGTTCGCCGCCATGCGCTGGATGAGTTGCAGGCCGTTCGTCCAACCGGAGTTGATGGCTTCCGTGCGGTCCGCACCGGGGACGGCGAGGGCGCGCTGGATTTCTCCCTGGACGACGAGCTCGAACGCGCGGGCGACGGAACCGCTCTTCGTGGGATCGGCTAGAGCGAGCGATCCGGCGTAGCGTGGATCGCCGAGATCCCGCCAAGCGGTGGGGGCGGGGATGCTGAGGCGTTTGAGGACCGCCGGATTATAACAGATGCCAAACTGCGACATGCAGGTGCCGACCCAGACGTGGTCCGATGGGAAATAGCGTTCGCCGGTGAAGGTTTCGGGGACCGGGCCGTCCTTGACGAAAAGCTGCGGCTGGGTCTTGAAAACGTCGAGCGGTGCGAGGCGGTTCTTTTTCGCCTGGCTGGCGAAATCCGGTTCGCCGCCGCCGAAGAAGATGTCCACGCCGATGCCTGCGTGTTTGGTTTCTTCTGCCGCTTTGAAGCCGGCGTCGAGCACCATCCGGATCTCGGAAGTGCCGCCGGGCGTGCGCCAGTCGAGGTGGATCGAGCGTCCGGTTTTTTTCCGCCAGAATTCGGCGAAGGCTTCCCCGAATTCCTGCCGGATGGATTCGTTGTGAGGAGTTAGGATGACGAGCGTGTCGTCGGCATCGCGCGAGCTGGTGGTCGCGGACTGTCTCCGCATCGCCAGCGGAAAGGCGATGATCAATGCTAACAATCCGAAGATGATCCAGGCGCGTTGTTTCATTGCGGGGTGGGGGATCAGGGTTTCAGAATGACCACATCATCGAGGCGGGCGTGCAGGATGATGTTTTCCTCGCCCGGTTCATGGATGATGTGCGGGTTCATTTCCACGACCTGCTGGCGGCCACCCGCCGTCTCGATCCAGTATTGGATGCGCTGGCCGAGGTAGCTGCGCTCAGCGATTTTTCCGTGCACCGCGTTGTCGCCGCTTTCCTTGTGGAGTCGCCATGCTTCCGGTCTGATAGAAAGGCGAAGCGTTTCGCCGGGGGCGGGGGACCAGCTCGGATCGGTGACGCGGCCGACGATGGGGCCCATCGCGGTTTTCACCATGGTAAAGCCGTCGCGGGTCTCGACAGCCTCGCCGGGGATGAGGTTGGTTTCACCGATGAAATTCGCTACGTAAGCGGTGTGCGGGGTGCGGTAGATTTCCTCGGGCGCACCGATCTGGCCGATTTTCCCGCGGGTGAGGACGGCCATGCGGTCGGCCATCGCGAGGGCTTCCTCCTGATCGTGGGTGACGTAGATGCCGGTGAGGCCGTTTTCCTTCACGATGCGGCGGATCTCGCGGCGCATTTCCACGCGGAGCTGGGCATCGAGATTGGAGAGCGGTTCGTCTAGCAGGAGACATTTCGGTTTTACGACGAGTGCGCGGGCGAGCGAGACGCGTTGCTGCTGGCCGCCGGACATCTGGTCGATCGAGCGGTCGCCGAATCCCGGGAGCTGGACCATTTCCAGGACTTCTTCGACGCGGCGTTTGATTTCCGGCCTCGGCACCTTCCGTTCCTCCAGCCCGAAAGCGATGTTCTGGCCCACCGTAAGATGCGGCCACAGCGCGTAGCTTTGGAAAACCATCGCCGCCTCGCGCTTGTGGGGTGGCATTTTCGTCACGTCGCGATCGCCGAAATGAATCGAGCCGCTGGTGGGTGTTTCAAGACCCGCGATGCAGCGGAGCAGGGTGGTTTTTCCGCAGCCTGAGGCACCGAGGAGGAAAAACAGCTCACCGGATTTCACCTGAAGGCTGATTCCGTCGAGAGCGCGGATGTTTCCAAAGGATTTGACAAGGTTTTCCGCGATGATTGCTTCCATGGCCATTGGGTGCGCCCATGGTTTCGCACGGGCCGCTGGAAGCAAGCCGGAAGCAGTTTAAATGCCCGCAATCGAGCGGCGGAATTTTTTCAAAGATTCTCTTGCAAACCCGCTGGCCGGACCTTAACAAATGCGCCCACCCAACCGGTAATGCTCGGATGGCGGAATTGGTAGACGCGCTAGACTAAGGATCTAGTAGGGAAACCTGTGGAGGTTCGAGTCCTCTTTCGAGCACCACCTGTTGAGATGAAAGATTTAGGGGGCCGTAAATGGCTCCCTTTTTCGTGTCCGAAAACTGACTTTGGCAAAAAGTTTGGCAAAATATTCTTAGTGGTATTGAGCTCTGTTTTGGCCTCCAACGTGGGTGCTTGTTTCTGCCAGCTTTGTCCCGAGGGCCGCGAATAAATGCATGGGGTGGCGTGGTCTCATTTTTCTGCGGAAAGGACGGAAAACCAAATCGGGTCTCATAAGACCGAAACGTCCTTCCCTTGATGCATTGGTAGCCCAACCTGCCAATGTCTCAAAAATTGGCAGAAGTGAAGGCATGTCGCATGAGCAAATGCAGAGTAGTAAAAGCCGTGGTTGTCCAAAAAGTCTCAATCTCACTGTGGGATCCAGTGCCGGCCGCACGATTTTGGATAAGGGAAAAACGGATAAGTGGCCTGCAACTGCTATGGACTGAAAGTGTGATGAATTTCAGCTACTGGACATCAGTGAATCTCGAATATCGGGTAATGCCACCGCTTGAAGATTCATAACAAGCGGATGGTCAGATGGTAATGGTATGGATGATACTCTTCATGTCAAAAATTGGGCAATAGGCAGTAGCGGCTGTTGGATCGGCGGAGGGCCCCCCCGGTAACGGACTGGGGCGAGACGCCAGTCGCCACGGTTTGAACGTCGAACAGGGAACGTTTAACATGGAACGTCGAAGTGAAGACGAAAAGCCTCCGGCGGGAGAAGTGAACTGCGGCGGTCGCAGACCCGCCGCTACATTTTAATTGCCCTGCTCCGCGTCCCTCTGCGACCTTGGCGACTTTGCGGTGAACTCTTGATGATTCAGAGCGCGGCTTCTGCGTGTTTCGCGTGCCAGTCGGCATAGACCTTCGGGGAGATTTCCGAGGGTTTGATTTCGGAACGGCCGCCCCAGAAGACGTTGGTGTAGGAGACGGGGATGCCGACGGATTCGAGGTGTTTGTCGATGGCGGCCTTGTGTTCGAGCACGCGGGGTTTTTCGGTGCCGTGGACGACGCCCATCACGTTGACATCGCCGAACTGCGGGCCGCCCTCGCGCCAATAGGCATGGGTCATGCAGAAATGGCGGCCGACCTCGCCGCCGGCCTCGACCTCGCGGCCTTTCGGCACGGCCCAGTGGAAGAGGCCGTTGAAACGGGTGACGCGCTCGCCGGTAGCGGAGGGTTTGACGTGTTCGAGGAAGGTGGAGAAACGTCCGATGACTTTTTTCGCGTTGAGCGTTTCCGCGACCTCGCAGAAGCGGTCGAGCGAGACACCGGCGATGGCCGCGCGTTTCACCCATGGATCTTCGCTGATTTCGTCGGGAGCGAGCTCTTCTTTGAGCGCGAGCAGGACTTCCCATTCCTCCTCGGTGAGATCGACCGGGACAGTGGTCATCATTTCGGCGGGCGCGTCGGCCTTGTCGCCGGGCTCCAGGGTTTTCCGGCGGGTGTGGCCGACGCCGAGGGCGAAAACTCCATTAGCAGGCATCAGTAAATATTCGGTCGCGCCGGTGAGGCGGAGGAGGGCGGTGGCGTGTTCGTCGAGCGACTCGCCGACCGGGACTTTGAGCGTGGTCCAAAGCCGGTAGCCGGAGCCGGAAACCTCGGTGTCGGTGGAGCGGATGACGACATGGCCGGAGAACGGATCCTCCTTCGACATGAAATCAAACGCGGCGTTGAGCTTTTCCTCAGGCACTTTCCAAGCGACGAGCGCGCCGTGGGCCAGCTTCGTGGAAAGCAGGGTCTGGCGTACCCGGCGGACGACTCCGGCCTCGACCATCGCGCGGATGCGCTCGATCACGGTGGCGAGTGGGACGCCCGATTTCTCCGCAATCACATGGAACGGGTGGCGCTGGAATCCGGCGATGAGGTCTTCGGAAATGGCGAGAATGCTGGCGTTGACCGGATCGTTGTGTTCGACGGGGATGGTGGAATTCATGGGGAAAAGATGGTGGATCGGGTAGGGGACATGCGCCGCAGGATTTACCGGATACTGGGCAAATCACGCAGAAGTTTCCGCGGCGAGGCGCTTGAGATAGGCGAGGGCGGGCTCGCGATCAAGGATTCGTCCTTCGAGTTGCTCGGTTTGGATGGCTTCGAGAATCTGCTTGAAGCGCGGGCCGGGTTTCAGGCCGAGTTTGATAATGTCGCGCCCGGTGACGAGCGGCGGGGGGATCAGCGGCTCGGCGGCAAACTCGACGGCCTTTTTCTGGAGAAACTCGTAATTGTCCGTGAATCCGTTGGACGACCCGCAATCGACGCGGTGCAGCTCCATTTCCTGCTCGAACTGCGGCTCCGCCATGAAGCGCTTGAGCTTCGCGGTGCGCATCTGTTGGACGTTCATGAACTGCATGTGGCGGGCGACCATCGGCACGACGGCGGCGATGATGTGGTTCGGATAGCGCAGGCGGTGGAGGATGGTGTCCGCCATTTCCGCGCCCATCGCGTCGTGGCCGTTGAAACGGATGCGTCCGCCCGCATCGGCATCGAAGGTCTGGCAGGGCGGCTTTGCGATATCGTGCAGCAGGACGGCGAGGCAGAGTTCCAGCGGCGCGTCCGGCTCCAACATTTCCAACATGATGCAGGTGTGGGTGAAAACATCGCCCTCCGGATGCCACTCCGGTGGTTGCTCGCAGCCGATCATTGGTAGGACCTCGGGGATGAAATGACCGATCAGCCCGCTATCGACTAGCAGCTTCAGGCCCTTGCGGCGGTTGGCTGACAGAAGGATTTTCGAGAACTCGTCACGGATCCGCTCCGGCGAAATCCGTTCCAGCAGCGGCGCGCATTCCTTGATCGCCACAAACGTTCCGGCTTCGATTTGAAATCCGAGCGTGGTGGAAAACCGCAGCGCCCGCAGCAGCCGCAGCGAGTCCTCGGTGAAGCGTGCCTTCGCATCGCCGATCGCGCGGATCACCTTTGCCTCCAGATCCGCACGGCCGCCGACAAAGTCGATCACCTCGCCGGTCAGCGGATTTTCAAACAGCCCGTTGATCGTGAAATCCCGGCGCTGCGCGTCGTGCTCCGGTGTGGAGAATTCAACCGTCTCCGGCCTGCGACCGTCCTTGTAACTGCCGTCCGTCCGGAACGTCGCGATTTCCACGTGCTGGCCGTTGTGCTTCGCGATCACCACTCCGAAGTGCGCGCCGACTTCGTTGGATTTCGGGAAAAGTGCCATCACCTCCTCCGGTTTCGCCGAGGTCGCGACGTCGTAGTCCTTCGGTTTCAGTCCGAGCAATTTGTCCCGCACACAACCGCCGGCGAAATACGCCACGTGCCCCGCGTCGATCAATCGGCGGGCGAAATAGTCGGCAACGGCGCGGGCGGGCATGGGCGGAGCATCCGCTGCTGCGCCAGCGGTTTCAAGAGTGAACGAAAGCAGGGAGCGTCGATATTCTATCGACTGTTTCAGGCCGACATTCTGTCGGCCGGATGACGGAGGACAGGATGTCCGCGGCAAATAGCGTTCAAAATGAACGCGCTCCATTGCGCCTCACTGTTTCGCGACATTGCTCTGCCAGAGCGCGGACGGCGGCACGTCGGCCGGGCGGCAGACGATGATGCCCTGATGCTTGCTCGCGCCGTTCACGTAGTCGGTGATGGGGCGGTCGATGATCACCATCCGGCCCTTGTCCTTATCCGAAGTGGCGTGGGTGAAATAGGCGCGGTCGCCGAGCCTGACAATCATCCCGACGTGCGAGGTGTAGCCGTTCGTGTCATTCGAAGTGATCGCACAGATGTCGCCGTTCTGGAGGTATTTTTCAGCGTCGCGTACTTTGGATTTCGGGACTTGATAGACGGGCAGGTTGGAGACCTGGGCCTCGATTTTTCCCATCGGCTCGATCAGCGAGGGATTGCTGCGCAGGTAACGGTAATCCTTCCAGGCCACGGTCATTTCGTGAATCTCGCGGTGCATCCTGACGGCGCCGGGAATGCGCGGGGTGATGTTAGTAGCGTAGCCGCGGCGCTGGTTGTCGTAGAAAACTTCTTCCAGATGGTGCATGCGGCTCAGGTAGCTGCCGGTGCAGACGCCGCTGCGGTAGCGCTCGATTTCCACCATCTGCAGCATGTCCTGCGGCTTGTAAGGGCCGGGCTTGTAGCGCAGCAGGCGGGCGATCGCGAGGGAGTTTTCATAATACGTCCAGCAGTCCATGCCCTTGAGATTGGCGACGGGGGATTCGATTCTGTCGTCCACCTCCAGCGAGTAGTTGACGTACGGCGTGCCCACCAACTCGCGTGCCACGCGGATGATACGTTCGCTCAGCGGCAGCGCGCGCCAGTTTTCGCGCTCGGCTTTGGCGCAGATGGCTTGAAATTTCGATTCACCTTGGAACACCACGCTCAGCGGAAGTTTCGGTGGATTGGGCGGCGGCACCGGCTGCGCGGCCATCGCCTGCGGTCCGCAAATGCCGAGCATGGCCAAGAGAACAAGGGTGAACTTGAATTTCATGCTCTTCCTATAGCCGAAATTTCGCCCGCGAAAAGGGAACAATCGCGTAACGCCATCTCTCACCCCATCTTCCTTCCGTGTTCATCCGTGTTTCGAATCTTTACTCTTGATCCACCCGCGTCAGCAGCGGTTCGAACACATACCACTGCCGCCAGTGCTCGCGCACCACGCGCAGGATCGCCGCTGCCCAGACTTTCGCCGCCTCATCGTCCTCGCCGCGTTTTCTTGGCGGTAGCTCGATGGGTGGGAAAACGATCACCCGATAGCGCCGCCAGCCGTCGCGCACGATGAACAGCGGAAAAGTCGGCGCGTTCGTGGCTCTCGCGAGAAACAGCGGCCCTTTCGGCAGGCGCATGTGCAGGCCCGGCTCCACTTTCACGTCCATCGGCGTGACGTCGAAGATGACGCGGTCGCCCTGGATGGCGACGATGTTGCCCTCGCCTAGCAGGCGGGCCAGCTCCACGCCCAGCAGGTTTCCCTCCTGATTGTAGAGCGTGCGGAAATTCGGATAGAGCCGCTCCTTCTGCCGGATCTCCTCCTCGCGGATCCGCTGCGTCTCCGGCTCGCGCTCGCGGGCCCTCACCGTGTAAAGCGTGCGGCTGAACCGCGAGGCGAACATCGGTGCCGCGAGATCGTAGTTCCCCATGTGGGCGGTGAGGATGATGCAGCCCTCCGTCCTGTTGGAAAGATCCTCTAACGGTTCGAGTCCGTCCACCAGCCAGTCCACGCCGCCGGTTTCCGTCTGGCAGCGCAGCCCGTCGGCGTAGGTTAGCGCGAAGTTCCAGAAAACCTGCCACGCCCCGAGGTTCGCCCGCCACGCGCCCCACCGGGGATGCAGCGCCCGCAGGTTTCCCGCTACCGCCTGCCGCTGCTTTTTCGCGATCAGAAAAAACAAAAACGTCCAGCCGCTCATCAGGACCGGTTCCAGAAACCACGGCACCACCCGCAGCGCGTGATCCAGCAGAAACCGCGTGTGCAGGTCGCCGAATACTCCGAGCCTCGCGCCCAACCGTGATTTGTGCGCCTCCTCCATTTCAGCTTCGTCCGACTTCGAAACCGACATCCTCCAACAGATCCCTGCCTGCCACCGCGATGTTCGCCAACTCGTCGCAGCGCTCGTTTTCCGCATGCCCAGCGTGGCCCTTCACCCACCGCCAGTCGATTTTGTGGCCGGCCATCGCCGCCAGCAATTTCAGCCAGAGGTCCTGGTTTTTCACCGGCTCCTTCGCCGATGTCTGCCAGCCGCGCTTTTTCCAGCCGTCGATCCATTTCTTGGAAACCGCGTCGATCAGATACTTCGAGTCCGAGTGCAGCTCCACCTCGCACGGCTCGCTCAGCAGCTCCAGCGCGGCGATCGCCGCCCGCAGTTCCATCCGGTTGTTCGTGGTCATCCGGTAGCCCGCCGCCAGTTCCTTGCGGTGCTTTCCTGACACCAGCACCGCGCCGTATCCACCCGGCCCGGGATTCCCCTTGCAGCCGCCGTCCGTATGAATGATCACCCGTTTCATCATAAAAGTAGTCGCGGACTTCAGTCCGATCCCCCGCGCAAGTCAAAGCAATCCCGGCCGAAACGCCGTGGCCCGATACTACTCCGGAAGCGTCACCTGAAGGACGACGGAGTCTTCGAGCGCGGTCAGCGGCGCGCCGTCGCGTGGGAGCAGGATGAACTGGCCTTTCATGAACCGCCGCCCGCCGTTGCTTTCGAGCTCGCCTTCGACGACAGATAGAATGGAGAAACGGTCATCCTGCGGGTTGGTGATGGTTTCTCCCATTTTCAACGATTTCCGGTCCGTCTTGAAATACCCGCAGGTGGCGAGGTTTTCGCCGTTAGGGACATCCATGGATGGCTCGAAGTCGTTGAAGTCGATGCTGGCGAGGGACTCGGAAACGTGCAGTTCGCGCGGCTTCCCATCGAGGCCGAGGCGGTTCCAGTCGAACACCCGATAGGTGGTGTCCGAGTTCTGTTGGATCTCGTGGATCAGGAATCCGGCACCGATGGCGTGAAGTCTGCCGGACGCGATGAAGATGGAGTCGCCCGCCTGCGGGGTGATCGCGTGCACGACATCGGCCACGCTGCCGTCCTCGATGGACTTTTCGAAATCCGCGCGGGTGATGCCGTTTTTCAGGCCGACGTAAAGTTTGGCGCCCGGATCGCAATCGGCGATGAACCACATTTCCGTCTTCGGCTCGCCACCGAGGCTAGCTGCCAGATCGACCGGCGGATGGACCTGGATGGAGAGGTCGTCGCGTGCGTCGAGCACCTTGAGGAGGATGGGGAAACGCGGGTGGTCGAGGAAGCCCTCGCCGAAAATCTCCTCGCGGTGGTGGATCCACAAGTCGTGTAAAGTGCAGCCCGCGTGGGTGCCTTCATCGACGACCGATTGCTCTTTCTCTCGGTCCACGATTTCCCACGACTCGCCGAAGGGCTGCTTCGGGTCCGGCAGGTGGCGGCCGTAAACGCGTTCGAGTTCGCGTCCGCCCCAGACGCGTTCCATGTAGAGCGGGGTGAAAGTGATCGGTTCCATGCCGCTGGAGATAGAGGCTCCAACCGGATTTGGCAATGGCGGATGAAGCCAGCGGTTGACCCGGCCGATTCGTGGGGCAAACTGGCGGGGCTTGCCAGATATCGAGACAACTCCTGCAGATCCCGCACCGCTTCTGAAGCGGCGGCGGAAAATCCGGCGCTGGATCGTGCTGGCGGTGTTTCTGCTCGGCCTTTTCTGGCTGAACGGCCCCGGGTTGCGGTGGATCGCGCCGATGGTGGCTTCGCATTTTCTTGAAAAGGTCGGACTGAAGGGGAGTTTCAAGCTGGAGGGCAGTCTCACCGGCGGGCTCTCCATTTCGGACCTGCGCCTCGGTGGTGACAAGGATCTCGCGGGACTCTCGGTGGACAAGCTGATGCCGGTTTACCAACTTTCGAAACTGATCCACGGCGAAATCGACGGCCTAACGATCGATGGCCTGCACGCGGACCTCCGCCTCGGCCTGAAAAAGGACAGCGTGGAAAAACCGCCGCTGGATCTGGCAAAACTCGTCGCGACCCTGCGCACCGTGCGCTCGCGGATCGTGCCCGCCGCCATCGATCTCAAGAACATCAGCATCACCGCCACCCGCGACGGGAAACCTGCCTTTTCAATCGCTCCCAGCAATCTCAGCCACCGCCGCGGCAGCGCCGAAATCACGCTGGAGCTCGGCGCCATCACCGATCCAACAGGAAAGACCTGGCCCTCTCAGAAATCCGCCGTGCTCTGGAATGCGGACGACATTTCCATCGCCCGCCTCGATCCCTTGCCGGGTGTCAGCGTGAGCGATCTCATCGTGCGGCTTCCGGCCGGCGGTCTGCCGTCGCTGGACACGCAGGTGCGGGTGGACGATGCGGTTTTTGTGATCGGCAGCTCGCCGGGATTCGCCTCGGCGAAGATCGACCTGCGGGAGGGGAAACTCGCGATCGCGGAGACGGCGAGACGTTTCGGCGTGGAGATTCCTGCCACTGCCACGCTCACCTCGCTGGCAGTGGACGTCGATGGAGTTCTGCCCGATCCCAAGGCGGCGACGGGCAGCGCGCGGGTGTTGTTGGAAAACTTCGCGTTCAAGGACTGGAGCGCTTCGGAAGTGAATCTCGGCACGACACTGCAATCCGATCTTGCCACGCTGACCGTCAGGGCGAAGGCGCTTGGCACGGAACTCTCGGTGGAGGCTGGTGCGCCGGTCACGCGCTCGGCTACCCAATTTCTGCTAGGCAACGCCACCGGCCGTTTCAACATCGCCAGCGTGCCCGCCATCCTCGCGGAGCTGGCGAAACGTACGCCTGCCATCGATCCGACCGCACCGGTTCCTCCTTCCTCGCTGGCCGGGAACTTCAATCTCGCGCTCACCGGCAACCGCCCGCAGGCCGTCGATGCGGATCTGGTGATCGAGCCGACGGATGCGAAGCTCGCGTCCGGGATTTCCGTCAAAGGCCACTGGCAGCCGGACGCGCCCGTCACTGCGGAACTCGCCGTGGATGGACTGAAGGCTTCGGCGATCTATCAAATCCAGCCCGCGACCTATCAGGCGTCACTGGAACTCGACGAGTTTACCAACACCCGCATCGACCGTTGGCTCGCCATCGTGAAGGTGAAAGTGGGCGGAGTCGCGGATCTCACCGGAAAATGGAGCGGCGGCGGCGAGATCAAGACCGGCAGACACCACGGTGAAATCAATTTCACCCAGGCGACGTGGACCCGCGAAAACGTCCCGCCCGTCACCGCGATCGGTGGCGTGGCTTACGACTGGCCGGGCAAGGTCGAGACCAAGGGCCTGCGCGTGCAATCGAAGGACCAGACTATCGCCCTCGAAGCAGCACTCGCCGACAATCTGCTAGTCCTCAGACATTTCCTCTGGACCGATGGCAAGGAAGACATCGCCGAAGGCACCGCCAGCCTGCCAGTGCCGAAGGATTTCAAGAAGTGGCGCGAAATGCTCGCGAACGACGCGCGGCCGGTGGAGGTGGATATCACCTCGCGTCAGCTCTCGCTCGGCCTGCTCAAACAATGGCTGCCTGCGGCGGAGAAGATCGATCCACGCTCAACCGGGCAGATTCAGCTCAAGGTATCCGGCAGCTATGCGGAGCCGGTCGTGGATGCCACGCTGGAAGCCCGCGATCTCCGTTCGCCCGCGCAACCGAAGCTGCCGCCCGCCGATCTGAAAGTGACGGTCAAGGGCGGCGATGGAAAACTAACGGTCGATGCCATTGCCACCGCGCCTGATTTCCCGGCGGCGACGATGAAGGCGAACCTGTCGTTCCGTCCTTCAGAGTGGGCGAACGATCCGAAGTTGTTTGCGGAGGAGCCGTTGGACGCCCGGCTGGATCTTCCCCGGCTGGATCTATCACGGTTCACTACCCTCGTCCCGGCTGCGGAGCAGGTCACTGGATTTCTAACAGGTAACGTGGTGGCCAAGGGGAAGATCGGCAAGCCGGAGCTGAAAGGGGAACTCAACCTCGCAGGCGGCGGGATGCGTTTCAAGGACGGCCGTTTCCCCGCCATCGAGAATCTCACGGCGGCGGTCGATCTGGCGTTGGACAAGATCAGTTTGAAATCGCTCAAAACCACCGTCGCCGGCGGTACGCTGACCGGTGATGGATCGCTCGCCATCGCGCAGGGCAAGCCGGGCAACCTCGATTTCAAGCTGCGAGGCGACCACCTGCCGCTGCTGCGCAACGACCTGCTGATCCTGCGCGCGAACATCGACCTCCGCTTGCAAGGCCCGTGGGAAAAGGCGGCTCTATCCGGCACCGTCGGTGCGGTGGACAGCGTGTTCTATCGAGACATCGAGCTGCTGCCCATCGGCACGCCGTTCAACTCTCCGTCCGCCGCTGCCCTGCCGAAAATCGACCCGCCGAAGAGCAGCAGCCCGGCGATGCCTGAGCCGTTCCGCAACTGGGGGCTCAATGTCACCGTGCGCACACAGGAGCCGTTTCTCATCCGTGGCAATCTGGCGACCGGTGAGGTGAACGGCAGCATCCGCGTGGGCGGCACGTTGGGAAATCCGCTGCCGGACGGAGCGATGAAAATCTCCGAATTCCGGGCGACGCTGCCGTTCAGCACGCTGTATGTCCGCTCCGGCACGGTTTCCTTCACTCCAGCGACCGGCTTTGATCCTATCCTCGAAATCCGCGGCACCGCCGAGCCGCGGCCCTATCGGATCACGGTCTATGCCTACGGCCGGATGTCGAACCCGCAACTGGTGCTGACTTCGAATCCGCCGCTGCCGGACAACGAGATCATGACGCTGCTGGCGACCGGAACCACCACCACCGGTCTGGAGAATCCACAGGCCGCTTCGTCCCGCGCGATGCAGCTCCTCGCCGAGGAGATCCGGCGCGGGCGCTTCCGTTTCGGTAAACAACTGCGGCCGCTGTTGGGTCTGCTGGACCGTGTCGATTTCAGCATCGCCGAGGCAGACCCGTATTCGAGCGAATCCTTTTCCACCGCCACCCTTGCCATCACCGACCGCTGGTTTCTATCCGCCGGCGTGGGTGCTGAAGGGGATTCCCGTGCCATGGTCATCTGGCGTCTGTCATTTCGCTGATGAATTTCCCACTCGTCATTATTGTGTTGTTAGCCGCCGCGTCGCTCGTCGGCGCGGAGACGAACGTGCGGATCGCCGGTTCCCAGCAGAAGAGCGAGGGAGAGCTGCTCGGTCTGATCGGTGAGAGAATGGCGCACGTCCGCAGCAAGCCGGCCTCCACGTGGCGGGCGGACGACGCGGCATTCCTGCTGCGCGAGGTGATGAAGAAGGACGGATACTCCGAGGTGCAGGTGGATTGGAAAATCGTCAAAAGCGATGAGATCCTGCTCACCGTGCGGGAGGGCCTGCGGCTTTCGTTAGGAAAGGTGACGATCAACGGCGTGCCAGCCGAGGATTTGAGCAAATTCGTCAAACTCTACAGTTCGCCGGCGGAAAAAGGCCGTCCGATCGTCTCCGGCAGTGCGCCGTTCCGCGAGGGGGACGTGGCGACCGGACTGTCCTTCATTAAACAGGAGCTCAACGCGCAAGCCTACTGGTCGGCGGAGGCAGTCGTGGCCTCGCGTGAATACGATCCCACCACCGGTGTGGTGAACGTCACGATCAATGTCACCACCGGCGTGCTCCACCACATCGCCACGCCGCGGATTTCGAGCCCGGACGGGCGCGGCATCGACGAAACGAGGGAGGCGGTGAAGCCCTTCATCGGGAAAAAGGCGCGGACGGCGAACCTCAACGCGATGCGGCTGGCGGTGGAGGAGAAATTCGGCAGCAGTGGTTATAAGGACGCGACGATCCAGATGGGGCGCACGCTGGTATCACCGCATTTCATTCCGGAGTTTTTCGTTGATCTCGGCAAGCGGGTGAAACTCGACAAGATCCACATCGAGGGGCTGGAGCGGACGAATCCGGAGCGCATCAGCAAACGTATGAAAAAGCTCGAAGGCGATTGGTATGACGAGGCGGCGATGAACAAATACCTGCGCGGATTCCTCGGCACCGGGGCGTTTTCCTCGGCGCGGGTGGAGACGGCGGAATCGGGCGAGGATACGATCGACGCCACGCTGCATTTCACCGAAACCCCGGCAAAGGAAATCACGCTGGCAGCGGGCGTCGGTTCCTATCAGGGATTCATCACCCGCGTCACTTATGCGGACCGGAACCTGTTCGGCGAGCTGTTGGGCTTCAGCTCGGGCTTCGAGTTCAGCTCGCGCGGCGTTCTGGGAGAAACGAAGATCACCGATCCGTGGCTCTTCGGATCGGACGTGGCCGGTACTGCGCGCGTCTATGCGCTCATCTACGGCCGCGAGGGATACAGCACTTTCGAGAGCGGGTTGGACGGCAGGCTAACCTGGAAATTCGGCGACCACTACTCGCTTGATCTGCTCGCGGGCACCTCGATTGTGAATCTGACGAGCGACGGCTTGCCGACCAATGATCTGGGAGAGAACGTTTACGCCCATCCGAAACTGCGGCTCACCCAGGCGCTCGACTATCGCGACAGCCCGGTGCTGCCCACTACGGGCTGGCATTTGGAAATGCCGTTGGAAATCGGCGCGGCGGTGGGTGACATTTCCATGTCTTATCTTCAGGCCGGGATGACCGGCGGTTGGTACCACAAGATCAGCAGGAACTGGCAGCTCGGTATCGGCGGTGAGTGGGGGATAGTCATGCCTTCAGGCGACGGCACGGACCTGCCGATCGACCTGCGGCTTTTCAACGGCGGCTCCCGCAGCGTGCGCAGTTTCCCTGAACGGGAACTCGGCCCGCAATCCGCTAACGGTTATCCTCTCGGCGGCGAGGCGATGTGGAATGCCAATGTGGAACTCGGCCGGAAAATCGCCGGCGCGGTATCGGCGGTGGTTTTTGTCGATGCCGGTTCGCTTTCCCAGAACTACGACGCACTCACCTCAGCGGACATCGAGGTGGCGACCGGACTCGGTCTCCGGCTGGACCTGCCGATCGGCCCGGTGCGTTTGGAATACGGCTACAACCTGACGAAGGACCCCGGCGAACCCGCCGGCACGCTCCATTTCGCCATCGGCTACGCGTATTAGAGGCTGGCGGATTACCGCTCCGCAGACGATAAATATCAAAGGTCCCACCGATTGGATCTGAGGGGATTCTGATCGGCGAAGTCTGAATTCCCTATCCAAACTTTTGGAAGTGAAAGCCACCTCTTCAGCGGGTCGTATCAGCGGGACAGTGTCCCGCGTCGAGGATGCTGAAAACATCTGAATTTATGCGTCTGTTCATCCTACTTGCTTCATATTTCACGCTCCCAGTCCATGCCGTGCAATACGACGTCGTGATTTACGGCGGGACGAGCGCGGCGGTCACCGCAGCGGTTCAGGCGAAGAAGCTCGGCAAGTCGGTGGTCATCGTCAGTCCGGATAAACATCTGGGTGGGCTCTCCAGCGGCGGTCTTGGCTTTACCGACACCGGAGACAAATCCGTCATCGGCGGCTTGTCCCGTGATTTCTATCAGAGAGTGTGGGCGCACTACGACCGGGCCGACGCGTGGCGCTGGCAGAAAAAGGAGGAATACGGCAACAAGGGGCAGGGGACGCCGGCCATCGATGGCCAGCTGCGGACGATGTGGATCTTCGAGCCGCACGTGGCTGACGGGATTTTCGAAACCCTCGTCCGTGAGAACCAGATCACGGTGGTCCGCGATGAATGGCTGGACCGTGGTAAAGGCGTAAAAAAGGAAGGTGCGCGGATTGTTTCGATCACCACGCTCGGCGGGAGAACCTTCGAAGGCAAAATGTTCCTGGACACGACCTACGAGGGCGACCTGATGGCAGCGGCCGGAGTGGACTATCACGTGGGTCGCGAGGCCAGCAGCGTTCATGGTGAAAAGTGGAACGGCAATCAGGTGGGGATACTCCATCACGGCCACCATTTCGGAGTGTTGAATAAACCGGTCAGTCCTTACGTGGTGCCCGGTGATCCGAAGAGCGACCTGCTGCCGGGCGTGGATGGCGGAAGTCCGGGCACGCGCGGCGAAGGCGACAAACGGGTGCAGGCTTACTGCTTCCGCATGTGCCTCACCAATCATCCGGCAAACAGGATCCCCTTTCCAAAGCCGGACGGCTACGACTCAAAACGATACGAACTGCTGCTGCGTTGTTTCGAGGCGGGGTGGCGCGAAAGTTTTGCAAAATTCGATCCCGTGCCTAACCACAAAACAGATAGCAACAACCACGGGCCATTCAGTTTTGATAACATCGGCATGAACTGGGACTACCCGGATGCCTCGTATGAAAGACGGCGCGAGATCATCAAGGAGCATGAGGTTTATCAAAAAGGCCTGCTGTATTTCACCGCCAACGATCTCCGGGTGCCGGAGGAGGTTCGGAAAAAAATGCAGGCATGGGGATTGCCCAAGGACGAGTTTACCGACAACGGCAACTGGTCCCATCAGCTCTACATCCGCGAGGCCCGCCGGATGATCGGACATTATGTGATGACAGAACCGAACCTTCTAGGGAAGCGCCCGACACCGGACTCGGTGGGGATGGGCAGTTATACCATCGATTCCCACAACGTCCGCCGGTATGTGACGCCGGAAGGCAGCGTGCAAAACGAGGGCGACATCGGTGTGCATACTCCCGGGCCATACGAAATCTCCTATGGATCGATCACTCCGAAACGCGGTCAGGCGGAAAATCTCCTTGTTCCCGTCTGTATTTCCTCGAGCCACATTGCGTTCGGTTCAATCCGTATGGAGCCGGTTTTCATGATCCTCGGCCAGTCCGCTGCGACTGCCGCGGCATTGTCAATCGACGCGGGTCTAGCAGTGCAGGATCTGCCTTACGAATCGTTGCGAATGCAGTTGCTGAAGGACGGTCAGGTAATTCATGCCGCCGGACGGATCCGCTCCCAAGAAAATTGATACCTGTTGTTAGGCAACATCGCGCTCTTGAGACATGATCTGGCGATGCGTCAACCGGATGCCAAGCTCTTAGCGCTGCTATAAAATATGGCGGAGAGGGTGGGATTTGAACCCACGGGTATATTTGGGGTGCTTTTTTTGGGAATGTTTTGACGAAAGTAATTATTCCGAATTCGGAAAGGACAGCCATTCTGCGGAGGGCGGTTTGTAAGAGCTAAGGAATAATCTAACGTGCCTACGAGATGTTGAAAGAGAGCCTTTTCTTTTCGAACGAAGCCCTCCAACCCTATGGAACAGAGGGATTTGGTCGGGAAGAAAAGGCGTTAACCGTTGATTCACAGTGACCAGCAATTATTCCTTAACAATGACGATCCGCCGTTCCATTTTAGGCTTCCAGTCTTTCGTTATCTGCTGAGCTTTGGCTATTTGTTCGCTCGTCATATCTTTTGATATAATTCGCAGATTTTTGATTGCGTTCACCTCACCCGCAACGGCAGCAAGGCTCCACCACTTGTATGCCAGTTCTAAATTGGGAGTGATGCCCTGACCTTGTGTTAAGAGAACACCTAGGATGTATTGAGAGGCTGATTCCCCCTGATTGGCGGCTCGCTCGGACCACTTAGCAGCTTCGATATTATCCTTCGGGGTGCCTTGTCCTTGGGCGTAGCAAAAACCTAGGCAATATTGAGCCTTGGGTTCGCCCTGAATAGCGGCTTTTTTATACCATTTGACCGCTTCCGCGTCGTTATTGGCGACTCCTTTGCCGTAAGTGTAGCAACGACCTAGATTGGATTGAGCTCTAGCATTGCCTTGATCAGCTGCGAGTCGATACCATTTCACGGCTTCAACATCATCCTTCGGCACGCCTTCGCCCTGAGCGTAGCAGGCCCCTAGATTTCCCTGTGCACTTGCAAATCCTTGATCCGCTGATTTCCGAAACCATTTCACGGCCTCAGTCAGATCCTTGGCTACTCCGACTCCCGCGTAATAGCAGAAGCCCACATTGTATTGAGCCTTATCAAACCCTTGGTCAGCTGCCTTCTTAAACCACTTGAATGCTTCAGCAGGATTTTGGGGCATTCCATTGCCACTCAGGTAGCGCAGACCGACTTCATATTGAGCAGCAGGATACCCTTGTTCGGACGATTTTTTGAACCATTCAAGGGACTCGACAATGTTTTTGGAAACGCCCAATCCATTTTCGTAGCTGTGTCCGACGTTGAATTGAGCGACAGCATTTCCTTGCTCAGCCGATTTTTTATACCATTTCAATGCTTCCGCGTCATCCTTAGCGACTCCTTTGGCCATCGTGTAGCACATGCCGAGGTTTAGTTGCGCCACTGCAAGCCCTTGATTGGCTGCCCTTCGATACCACTTTATAGCCTCCGCTTCATCTTTCGGCACTTCTTTGCCAATTTCAAATACAAGACCCAGATTTGATTGTGCGGTAACATCGCCTTGTTCAGCAGACTTCCGCAAAGACGTTAGATTGTCAGACGAAGGGTTGGCGCTGCTTTGCCCGAAAACTTGATCGCATTGGAATGAGAGCAAGATGGCGATGGCGGCGATTCCGGTCCAAGTGCGAGGTTTCATTTTTAAAGGGAAAGAATGAACTAGAGAGACGGACGTGTCAAATGGCAGGTGCAGCGACTCGTTCCCAGGTTAGAAGGGATTTCGTGCGCGCCATTCCTTGAGCGAGCCCGCCACGAATCTCATAATTTCAGAACACCTGACCTCGGCAGGGATTTGGGTGCGCTTACGATGATACCGCTTTGAAAATCATGCGCAAATCGGTGCCGGGATAAATGGTCTCGGTGGCGTTGAGTTCGCCGCAGAGATGGGCAACG
>Ga0209512_1002662_pt1 | contig 18447 bp, 15 predicted proteins | sample frozenSSSSmetaG_FD_184142 | JGI IMG/M metagenome (GOLD analysis project Ga0209512, IMG submission 184142) | Glacier valley bacterial and archeal communities from Borup Fiord, Nunavut, Canada, to study Microbial Dark Matter (Phase II) -... | ecosystem: Environmental > Aquatic > Freshwater > Ice >... | reverse complement strand
AACAAGGTGAATTGTAATTCTCATATACATATAATAATTAGTACGGTTTTCCAACCTCAATAATACCCATTTTTTAGGTATTATCGGCAAATCGTGCTGAGAAAACGGCAACATAAATAACGGTTGACAATATTGACTGAATCCCGCAATACAACTAACCTGTTTTCATCATATTCTAATGCAATCTTAACCATCCTATTCTAAAATCGGTTACATTTGCCCGAAAACCCTATAAAGGGTAGCAGATCACCTTTAATTTCACGACAGCTGGCATCATGGAGGAAAAATCTTTCTCGGTTCAAAAACAAGGATATGAAGTATATTCAGTCATTCACGCGCATAAAAACTATGAACTGAATTTAATGACCTCTGGCAGCGGTAAAAGAATAGTTGGCAATAACATATCAACGTTCGAAAACAATGACCTGATTTTGATTGGCCCCGATTTGCCGCATAACCGGGAATTAAATGAATCCGGAAAAAATAATCCTCCCGAATGCCTGATCCTATCTATTTCTGAAAACCTGGTCAATGATAACCTGATTCGGATTCAGGAACTTGAATCCATCCGCCATCTTTTTGAGCGGGCAATGAGTGGAATCGCCTTTAAAGGTGAGGGCGTTAAACTGATAGAACAACAAATGATGCGCTTGGAAAAATTGCAAGGTTGTGATCGCTTTATTGCGCTGATTAAGTTACTAACTAGTCTGACTGAATTTGAAGAACAGGAAATACTCTCACTTACACCAGAATTAACGCTGAGCAATTATAAAGATCTGGAGCAGATTAAAACAGTATATGATTTTGTCCTCCGTAATATTCAGGATACAATCTTGCTTGATACGGTCGCGGGGTTGCTGCATATGGCTCCGGGATCGTTTTGCCGTTTTTTTAAGAAGAGAACCGGAAAATCTTTTATGCAATACGTAAAAGATATCCGCATAAGCATAGCATCCAACATGTTATCTAACACAGAGAAGCCCATCGCTCAAATTAGTTTGGAAAGTGGGTATAACAACCTCGCCAATTTCAATTTCTATTTCAAGAGCATCATGAAAATGACCCCTTCGGAATACCGCAAAAACTTCAGATAAAACTTTTGTGACAATTTGTTAATGTTCTCTAATTTTTTTAGATACTTTATAAAATATTTAAATATCTTTACGCACGTTTTTTAGATCGCTTACGAAGTTATCTTTTTATTTAAAGATGAATTTATGAATACCAATACTACCTCTGAGACCAGGAATATTTCAACCACTGACCTGAATAAAATCAGGCAGAAGAAAAAGATATTGAGCCTACTGCATACAAATGGATATATGTCGGCCACTGAGCTTGCAAAATTCCTTAAGATAAGTTTGCCAACCAGTATTGTTTTGCTAAATGATCTTATTTCGTCAGGCTATTTAAAAAACACAGGTGTTGGTGAATCAAGCGGCGGAAGGAAACCCTCACTTTACGGCTTATCGGAAGATGTGCTTTATGTAATCGCGTGCGACTTTGCCCGCTACTCTGCGAATATGGCTATTTTCGATTGCTATAATAAGTTTGTTACACCGGTTTCGCAAATTGATACGAATATTGACGATCCGCAACTCGTAGGTAAATTATACGCCGCAGCAATGAAGCTCATGGCTGATCATGGTATTCCCGAAACAAAAGTCTTTGGGCTGGGAGTCGATATGCCTGGTTTGATCAATTCAAAAGCAGGTATCAACTATACAATTAAAGATAAAAAGCATCAGAACATCGGCCGCGATCTGAAACAGAAGTTCAATAAGCCGGTTTACATCGATAATGATGCCAGGATGCATGCCTATGGCGAATTTCATTTTGGTGCAGCGAAAAGTTATAAAGATGCCATCATCATTCACTGGAGTTGGGGTCTTGGTCTTGGAATCTTTGTGAACGGGCAACTTTACAGCGGAAAAAATGGATTTGCCGGCGAATTCTCGCATATCCCAATGGTCGAAAATGGAGAATTGTGTATTTGCGGAAAACGCGGATGTCTCGAAACCATTGCTTCCTCAAATACAATTATGAAACGGGTAGCACAAGGATTCGAAGATAAGGAAGTTTCAGCGCTTATCAATCAGTTTGCTGCACATCCCGAAAAAGTGACTCCCGAGGATGTTATTCTTTCGGCTCGGATGGGCGATGAATTTTGTATTGCAATCCTGAATGAAATCGGGAAATCGATGGGAAAAGGACTTTCGTACATCATTCAGTTGCTAAATCCCGAAGTGATCGTTTTAAGCGGACCGCTTTCAAAGGCTAAACAATATGTATTATCGCCAATTCAACAATCCTTAAACCGTCTTTGCCTTGAGAAAATTTCAGAAAGCACACCTATACTTATTTCTGATATGGGCGATCAGTCAGCGCTGTTTGGAACTTCTGAGATGATCTTTCAGAAAGTTTTTACAGAAATAAATATCGAAGAACAAATCCTTCACGGTATTGAAGCCGGACAAGCATGAAAAATTACAAACGCCAAACCAATATTTATACAATTTAACTAAAATTCTTAAGCACAAAATATTAAAACCAACTCAATACCCCGCGTTTTGCAGCAAAATGAGGAACTTTCTTCGTAAAAATCCACAGGTACGAAGTCGAAGATTTAAAATACTGTGGTTCAATTATTTTTTAAAAATTCAAGTTTAATAAAAATTAGAAACTTATGCGAAAGATTTTACTATTGACGGTCATGTTCATTTCGCTTATAGGAAATGTAATGGCTCAGCAAACGGTATCCGGAACAGTCGTTTCCGAATCTGACGGGCTTGGCGTTCCGGGAGCCACCGTACTCGAAAAAGGGACGACCCATGGTGTCCTTACGGATAATGATGGAAAATATTCCATTAAGGTGACTTCCGAGAAAGCAACGCTTGTTTTTTCTTTTATCGGTATGAGAACCGTTGAAGAAGTTGTAAACAGCCGTGCGGTTATTAATGTAAAAATGGCTTCACAGGATATTGGTTTAGATGAAGTTGTTGTTACCGCGCTGGGTATTAAGCGCGAAACCAAAAAACTGGGGTACGGTGTTACCGAGGTGAAAGGCGATGAATTGGCTGTAGCCAATACCACCAATCCGGTCCTGGCACTCCAGGGTAAATCAACTGGTATGAGTATCGGAGCTTCTGATGGTGGTCTTTTTGGTAACTCAAAGATTCAAATCCGTGGTGTTTCGACCTTAAACTCAAACAGTAACCAACCAATTTTCGTAATCGATGGTGTTATTATTGATAACAGCATCTCCAACGAAAGTGCTGACTGGGCAGCCAGTGCAAACGACTTTGGAAACCAGTTGAAAAACCTGAACTCAGATGATTTCGAATCGGTATCAATTCTTAAAGGCGCTGCTTCGACTGCACTTTACGGTTCGCGTGGGATGAATGGTGCTATTGTCATCAAAACAAAGGATGGAGCCGGATCAAAAGGTATTGGCGTGAAAGTTTCTCAAAGTGTTGGTATTGATGTTGTTTACAAACAGCCCGCTATTCAGTATGAGTACGGAACAGGTGCACTTGCCGGTTATGTCGATTTCGGCGAAAAGGATGCGAATGGAAGATATTACCAGTTTGCTCCAATGACGCAGTATTATAAGAATGACAAAGGGATGATGACAAAAATTGGTCACCCATGGCAAGGTACGGCTTATGGTCCTAAATTCGATGGACAACCTATTGAAGATTTCGACGGTTCTATTTCGAAATACTCGCCTGCAAGAAACAATATGCTTGATGCATACAATACGGGTGTCAATAGCAATACAAATGTATCAATCAGTGGCGGAAACGATAAAGGCACTTTCTTCCTGTCGGATTCATACAATAAACGGACAGGAACAACTCCTAACAGTGAATTCATCAGGAATTCTATTTTGCTTACAGGATCATACAAGTTAGCCAAATGGCTGAGAGCTGAAGCTTCCATATCAAATACAATGTCAAAACCAAAGAATCCGGCAAACGATCTTTCAGAAGCGTTTCTTGATGGTAACCTGGAAAACTGGTACGATACAAAGAAATGGAATAAACAAGAAGTCTATCAGGCTCCTCACGGCGGTTTACCTTCTTCAAATTATGGCGACAAATATGCCAATGTTCCACTCAACGATCTTTGGTTCAGATACAACCTGAATCAAAATATGAGGAATGAACAGGTAACACGTACAATTGTAAAGGTTACAGCAGATTTTGCACCATGGATTTCTGTAACAGCAGAAGGTAACATGAACTATTATACCGTATCCTCTGAAGTGAAAAATCTGGGAATGGGTTATGCCAACGAAGGTGGTGACTATTCACTGGGACATACAACAGATTTGAGCCGTACAGCAAAAATCACGGCTAACATGAACAAAACTTTCGGTGATTTTACAACCAACTTGATCGTTGGAGGTGAGCTTTGGGACCAAAGGAAAGAAAACACCCGTGTCTGGACTGATGGTGGATTGATTGTTCCCGGAAAATTCTTCCTTGGCAATTCCAAAAAAACCTTGGGATCCGAAGGAAGTGTAAGCGGAACCAAACAGATAAATTCTTTATACGCCTTGTTTAGTGCCGGTTGGAAAAATCAGTTGTTTGTTGATATTACCGGACGTAACGACTGGTCTTCTGCACTGGTTTATACCAATGGAACAGGAAACTTCTCTTATTTCTACCCTTCCGTAAGTTCATCATGGATATTTAGCGAGACATTTAAATTACCGGCGTGGGTTTCATTGGGAAAAACCCGTTTATCATGGGCACAGGTTGGTAATGATACAAGTCCGTATTTCATTAACAATGGTTATTCAATTGGGAACTACGACATGGGCAACGGATCGTTTGTTTATACAAATGCCAAATCGACAATGCTGGTTGATCCAAACGTCAAACCCGAAAAGAAAAATTCATTCGAAGCTGGTTTAGATTTCAGGGTTTTCAATAACCGTGCTGGCATTGATGTTTCATACTATAACGAAACCGTTAATAACCAGATAAGTACTATTCCAATTCCTGGTGAATCAGGATACAATGCAATGTTGACGAATGTCGGTTCGCTTACGAACAAGGGAATCGAACTTTCTTTACGTGTTGTTCCGGTCAGAACCCGCGCTTTTGAATGGGAAAGTACTTTCAACTATTGGAAAAACAAAACGATGATCTCCAACCTCCGGCCAGAAGTGGGCGAATACAAGACGCTGGGTGGCGATATTCAATATGGAAACTTCCGTGTTGGTTCTGCAGCATTTGAAGGCGGCGAATACGGTGTTTTAATGTCGGATACAAAACCATTGGAATGGAGTAATACTGCTGACCCAAATGATCCGCGCAACGGGATGAAGATTCTTACATGGAGCGATACGCGCAGAGGTGCTTATTACACAAGAAGTAATAAAGTTGAAAAAGTAGGTAAGATTCAACCCGACTTTGAAGGTTCATGGAACAACCAGTTCAAATACAAGAACTTCTCTTTGGATATTTTAATTGATGCCCGCTACGGTGGCAACATTGCTTCCTATTCGAATAAATACGGTACTGCTAACGGATATCTCGAAACTTCGTTGTATGCCAGGGATGCAGCGCATGGTGGAGTAGCATGGACCACAAATTATGGTGATTCAAAGGGTCAGCAATTTGTTGATGGTGTGATTCCGGACGGAGTTTTCAAAGATGGTCAGAAAGTTGTTACTCCTGCTGGTGTTAGTCAGGATGTAAGTGGTTTAACCTATAAGGAGGCCATTGCAAAAGGATTTGTTGAACCCACACACGCCAGTTACTTTACTTACAGAAATAACTCATGGAGCACAGGTGTAGTCAATCCGGACTGGTTTAGCGAAGTGAAATACATCGCACTGCGTAATGTTACAGTGAACTACACGCTTCCTGTTACTTTGGCAAGAAAGATCAGGGCAAGTTCACTGGTAGTTGGATTTAATGCACGAAACCTTTGCTATTTGTATAACTCGCTTCCAAATAACCTGAATCCTGAAAGCTTCAGGGGAACCACGAGTACAGAAACTTTCCGCGAACGTTCATTCAGTCCGTACACGGCTTCTTATACAATGTCTCTTACTGTAGGTTTTTAATACTTTAAAAATAAGCTAATATGAAAAATACATTTAAAATAGTATTTGCATTGATTTTCATAGTGGTATGGGGCTGCGACAAACAAAAATTTGCAGACTTAAATTCAGACCCTTCAACCATTTCAACGCCAGACCTCAGGTTCTCGGTAACTACAGCGATCGATAATATGTACCAGAACGATTACACAACCTGGTTCTATAATAACTTCCAGTACATCTATCCCTGGACCCAGGTCACTTCCATGCAAGGCGGAAACACTTCTGACTTTGTCACAATGGGACCATCTGCGAGCTATAATATCTATGCCAGTTTATTCCCTCAAACGCTTGATATAAGGGATCGAATCGATAAAATGGGTGATGTAGAAAAAGCTTCTTATCAGTCGATAAAAGCCGTTACGTATGCCATTCAGATTTTACCCGCGATGCACAATACCGATAACTATGGTTCTTTGGTTTATACAGAGGCTGGTAAGGCACCTTATACCAATCCACCATTATTGACACCTGTACTGGACAAACAGCAATTGCTGTTTACGACATGGTTAAAAGAACTCGACGACGCGATTGCTATACTTTCCAAAGCAAAAGATCAGGTTACTTTAGGAACCCAGGATATTGCCTATGGTGGCGATTATGCAAAATGGGCCAAATTCTGTAACTTGTTGAAACTGAAAATTGCAGCACGTCTTGTAAATCAGGATCGGCCACAGGCACTTAAGATTGCAGCCGAAGTTGGTGCTTCAGCTGCCGGATACATGGATGGTTTGGGTGATGATTTCGTTTACCAAAAAGGGGTAAAATACTACGGTACCGGGAACGGAATGTGGATTGGCTATGCCGGTAAAAATCTGGTTGATTTTTTGGTTAGCAACAGAGATCCCCGTTTACGTTTTGTTTTCGAGAAAAACGGATTCAATGCAGAAGTTGTTCAGGCTTTCCTCGACGCAGGTAAAGCATTACCTCCTTACGTTGCGCAATATGTGAATGTTGATACAAACAAGAAGTTTACCGGATGGAAAGCTCCGGGAGAACCTTGGGTACGCTATTTCGGTGCACCGCTATCACCTGATGCTAAACAAGATCCTGTAAACAATATTTATTTCAACCAAAATGAAACGAATAAATTGACAGTGGGAAGCGTGCAAAAAACATATGCATCAACCTCTCTTTATTCAGAGAAACTGGTTCGTACATCTTACGATTACACCTACCCAACCAAACCAGGTGGCCGGGTAATCGAACTTAAAGACAACGATCCGGGATTGAATGTTATTTTGGGTACTTCAGCTGAAACAAATTTATTATTGGCTGAATTTAAATTGTTGGGAGCAACTTTACCAAAATCTGCGCAGGACTATCTGAACCAGGGTGTTACATTATCCATCCAGAGAATGGATGCTTTGGCTAAAAACAATCAAATGCCTTATTATACAAGCGATCCGGTTTATACCAATGTTGATGAAGCTGCAACTGCTGCAACTAAATTGCGCAGCACTGAAGTGGCTGATTTGTTGGCGAAACCTATCTGCAACCTTGCTACTGATGGTCTCGAAAAGGTTTACATTCAACAATACATCAACTACATGAATACTCCGGGTGATGTTTGGACGACCGTTCGTCGTTCAGGTGTTCCGAAGAAAGGAAGTGCTTATCTTGCCTGGGAAAATTTCACTGTTAGTGGTATCGAGATTGTAGTGCCTCGGCGTTTTGTCCTTGATACTCCTGGTAAAGACGATATCAACTACACAAATAAAATGGCAGCAATTACCGAACAGGGAATTACTCCAACTGTAAAAGACCCGATAAAATTAAATACAGAAAGATTCTGGTTTGATAAAGTGGATCCACAGTATGGAATGGGCCCAAAATAATTAAATAATTATTTTTTATTGACTGTATGAGACCGCCTTACCCACAGTAAGGCGGTCTCTTTTTTAAATTCAATCGCATTAAAGCAAATTAATTTATCTTTATCGAATAAAATCTCCACTCCCCAAAAAACGAACATGAGAAAACTAATATTTATCGCATTGCTGAATATTTTTGTCAGTCAGAGTTTTGCCACTCAAAAAAAATTACCGGAAATGGTTAAAGTAACTTTTCAGGTTGTCGTAAATGGAAAAACGCGTGCGGAAGGAGCCAAAACTATGCTATTATGCTCTCCTGTAGCATCAAAATCGTGGACGGAAAATGACTCCAGAATACTTATCCCGACGATCGCCAAAGAAACCAGCTATATTGATTTTGGAACTAAAAACACTTTCCAGGTTGCCCGTTTTAACAACGGTCCAATTATTAATACGCCACTGGCTTTTTCGGAATATCCTGTTTTAACTGAAACCAACGAGACAGCTGTTATTCTGGGATATACCTGTAAAAAATTAAAAACTTCACTTCGCTCAAACGCTATTGATATATGGTATACGACCCAGCTTGGCGTAAAAGGTACACCATCTATGGCATATGGAATTCCGGATGGATTGGTTTTGAAGATCGTCAGAAATGGCAATTACGAAATTGTCGCAACCGAAGTAAAACCATTAAAACAGAAAGATACCGAACCCATCCTGTCAGCCGACATGGGTGAAAGTTTAGATTTATCGCTTTACAAGCACCGCATTACAGAGAACCTGATTACAACAATAGATGTATTTACCAACGAACAAATCAGTTTTGGAAATGAGATTGTAAATCCAGCCGATACATCTTTGCAGAAAACCTTCAAATATTCTTCAGGAACAGTCATTCTAAAAAGAGTAAAACTACCTGTTGTGCCCGATGAAACACAATTGTTTGCCGAATTGTACCAACATTCGAATGGTGATGCTTACGACCGCACGGGCTCTGTATTTATGATCCCATTGGATAAAGAAAAATCCTTCCTTGATGGTTTAAAAAACGGGGTTAAAATGCTACCCTCCTTTCTTGCTAAAAACGGAAAATCATATCAGGGAGTCATTGCCACTGAAGACTATTCACCGCTTGTTGAAATTATGCGGTTTTTCACCTCTTTCGGAATTGGCCAATTCAACGCTAAAGCAACGGTATACGGTCAGAAGTGGGAAGACTCCACACTATACAAACAAGAGGTAACTGAATTGTTACCATTGTTACAGGGCGAACGTTGGATTGGCGTGTTTATTGGCAACTACGACAAAGGTGGTCATCGAGTAAGTCTGAAGCTTAAATACTACCCGGGAAGTATGGAGGTATCGGCGAAACCTGAAAAAAAATACTGGTCTATGCCACTCTTCAATACATTAAATGTGATGGAAATGTCGGGGCAGGAATACGGAACACTTTTCGAAAACGATACGCTGAATATGGAGGCAGTTATCCCTGAAGGGGTTACAAATATCCGGATGCGATATATTACAACCGGCCACGGAGGATGGGGCGGAGGCGATGAGTTTAACCAGAAAGCAAACACAATTCTACTCGACAATAAGGTTTTATTTCAGCACACACCCTGGCGGTGCGACTGTGCAACATACCGCAAATACAACCCTGCATCGGGCAATTTTTGGAATGGGACATCATCAAGTGATTACAGTCGATCGGGTTGGTGCCCCGGATCAGCAACAAATCCAGTATTTTTCCCCATTTCAGCTATCCAACCAGGAAAACACAAATTTTCGGTGGCAATTCCAATGGGCGAAAGCGAAGGAGGCAGTTTTAGTTCATGGAATGTTTCCGGGATATTGATCGGTGAATACAAATAAACAGAAAATAATAGGCAGACAATGAAACACTTGTTGTACTTAATTTGTTAATAGACTGATAAAAACTTAAAAAAACAAAGCTTGTGATATTGTGTTGATTGTTTTCAAAAAACCATGTATTATTAAATACAGAATATTTAATCTACATTCGCCTACTAATTAATATATCTATATGTCTGCATTTGGATCTATAAATAACTGCGATAAATGCCTGGGCTGTACATCTGATTGCTGTCTTAACCGCCAAAATTGTGGCGTAACCCATATATTTAACAATCTCTCCAAGGAGGAGTTACGATCCATCATGGATAATAAGCGGCAGATTAAATTCCGCGCCGGAGAGACGATCATAAAACAGAATACCCCATTAACTCATCTTGTTTGTATCAGGAGTGGTATGGCGAAAGTAGTCTCAGAAGGACCAAAGGGGAAGAATTTAATCGTTGATATCATAAAAGACAACAATATTTTCACAGGCGGTGGAACAATCATTGACGATTCGCATCATTTTACAGTAGCGGCATTAACTAATATTGACTGCTGTTTTATTGAGACTTCAAAAATGTTCAATGTATTGTCAGTCAACAGCATGTTTGCCATGGACTTGATGAAATTGTATAATGGACAGCATATCAAAATGCATAAAACGCTTATAAATCTGATTCACAAATACATGCCTGGAAGAGTAGCTGATACGTTACTCTATTTAAAAAATGAAGTTTATTTATCAAATCCGTTTCAATTTGTTCTTACTAAACAGGAACTCGCCGAAATGTCAGGAATGACTAAAGAGAGTTTTATCCGTAACCTAAAAGAATTCGAAGACTCTGGCATCATTAATCACTCGCGCAACTCCATCAATGTAATTAAGGAAGAAGATCTTATCGAGATCAGCAAAAACGGATAATCGACATCCATCAATATTTTATTGATATATGTCAATTATTTTTCTACTATGAATTCGTATAGTATTGAGAACATATCAACCTGTTTACATTTGTTTATTTCCATCGCTATTATACTTTTACCTCCGACAATAATACAGTAAAAGATTAATTTAAACAGAAAATCTTTATATCCATTACAGAATAATTTTTGACTATTTTGTAGTTTAGCGGATACAAATGAATTTCTCCGATTCACAGTTATACAAATGAATATCATTGAAACCCTTAATATACTTACTTTATGAAACTTAAAAATGTAACCCGCCTTTTACTCTACGCTTTTGTAATTGCCTGCATTGCCCCTTCATGTGTTAAGGAAGGCCCGATGGGTCTGACCGGAGCCGCTGGTGCTGATGGTAAGGATGGTAAAGATGCAAATGAAACCTGCAAAATTTGTCATTCACCTTCGCAAGTTGATTTAATTACTACCCAGTTTCAGTTGTCGAAACATAATTATGGTGAAGCAGCTTTCGAAGAAGCCGGGAATACAGGTTGTACCCCTTGTCACGCAGGTGAAGCTTTTAAATATGTAGTTAAGAACAATATTCCATCCACCTTCGTTTTAAACCCTACAACTAATAGGTACGAAAACAAATATGCCACCGTTGCTTCTGCTGCATATGGTGAAATCGGTTGTTCAGCATGTCACAGTGCAATCCATGCTACTTATGGTTCGTCTGACCTTCCTTCTTTAACCACTGTTGCTCCTGTAGCAATGACGATGTGGGGTGGAACAAAAACCATTGACCTCAAAGCTGATGGCGGAAAAAGCAACTTGTGTGTAAAATGTCACCAACCTCGTCCATTTGTTAATGCTTTAACCACAAATGTTCAGGACTATGTTGCGATTGCTGCGGATCCAGCTGGAATCATGTACGATGGTACACCAGAAAGCCCTAACACAACGGATAAAGTACGTCCAAGTTACCGCATGCATACCCATTATGGTACAGCGGGTGCAGTTTATGCAGGTATGGGCGGAGTAGAATTTGCGGGAACATTACCTTACACAAATTCAGCTCACACAACAGTTGCCTCTTGTGTCGATTGTCACATGGGGGCGATGAACGGAAGAGCTGGCGGTCACACATTCACTGCAAAGGGAAATTTAAATACTTGTAATGTTACAGGTTGCCATTCAACTGCAATTACAGCAACCAACACCACGTTATGGGTTAATCCACGCAACGAAATCAAAACACTGCTAAACAACCTTGCTGCAAAACTTACAATTGGTGGTGTTGATATCCTGAACAGAAGCGGTGATACAGAAGCCAATTTATGGATTGGTTTAACAACTAACAACTATGATGGTTATCTGAATGTATTCGATCCTATTACCAATCCAACTGTTCAATTATACAATACAAAAAGTTTCAAATTTGTTGGAACTCCTCCAGCAACCTGGAGCCAGGCACAAAAAGATTACAATGCAACATTACCAACGCTTACTTTGACTAATGCGCAATTTGGAGCATTGATCAACTTCCAGTTATGCTTAAGAGATTACAGTTTGGGAATTCACAACTTTGCTTATACAAAAGCGTTGTTGACTAATTCTATTGCCAAACTCTAAATAAGGTATTTACAAGACGGATAAAAAAGGCTTCTCTTTATTACAAATTGAAGTCTTTTTTTGTATTAACATTAAAAATAAATAGCATGAAAAAACGTACAATATTCCTCACTTTGCTTTTGTTTTCGTTATTTATGAATGGCTGTAAATACGATTTCATAATGCCTGTGGAAGTTCCTCCAATTACCGAAACCGTCAGCTTTTCGACACAGGTTGCTCCCATTTTTACGGCAGGAAGCAATTGTACCTCTTGCCATAAAACAGGAGGAGAAGCGCCGGATCTAACTACAGCCAATGCTTATGCGTCAATTGTGCCAGGTTTGATAAACACTGCAACTCCCGGACAAAGTCTGATCTATACATTTCCTGCGCCAACATCTGCTAACCATGCGTGGAAAAAATATACTGCAGGTGAAGCTGCGATTATTCTTGCATGGATAACCGATGGTGCCAAAAACAATTAATGCAAACATTTAATATTCGCAGAAATGAAAAAAAACATCCTCCTTATATTTTCCTTAATACTGATTTCGACGCTTTCATTTGCCCAGGACGTTGCAACAGATTCAACCGGAGTCAAAGAAAAAGACAAACCTGTACGATCACCTTTTGAAAGCGGCTACCTGATTGATGCTCAAACAACCGTTATTCCTAATGTAAAAACGCTTGAAGCGATCATACAGCACAAATTCGGAACAACCGAGAATGGACATTCTGATTTGTGGGGGATATATGCTCCGGGGTCTAATATCAGAATCGGATTAAACTACGTTCTGTTAAAGAATTTTCAGATTGGTGCAGGGATTACCAAGAAGAATATGGCCACTGACATGAATGCAAAATGGACAATCTTTCAGCAAACACGTAAAAATTCATTTCCTGTTGCAATTGCATTGTATGGTAATGTAGCTATTGACGGCCGGAATATCAGCGCATTTGAGTCGGGACAGGTTCGGGTTGGGACACATCAGCAACTATACAATAAATTCCAATTTCCTGATCGTTTAAGTTATTTTTCTCAATTGATCATTGGTCGCAAATTTACCGATTGGTTGTCTGTTCAGGCAGGGGTAAGTTTCACGCATTATAACTCGGTTGGTACACTTTACGATCACGACAAAATTGGGGTTCATTTTAATGGAAGAATAAAAGTATCTCCGCAAGGCTCTATCATTTTCAACTATGATGAACCTTTAAAAATTAAAGACATCTCGGAACAACTTGAATGGACTAACCATCCTAAACCGAATGCCGCTATCGGATACGAAATTTCGACCAGCACACATGCATTCCAGATTTTCCTTGGAACTGCAAATGGATTATTGCCTCAGGATAATATCATGTGGAATCAGAATGACTTCAATAAACAACAATGGTCAATTGGTTTTAACATTACCCGCTTGTGGGGTTTTTAATAAAAACAGGCACTTGTAATTTTGGCCAGATAATTGTTATCTTGCATTAGTATTAATTCGTAAATATTTTGAATATGAAAATGACATTGAGAAGTTTATTAGGTAGTGCAGTAGTAATTATGACTTCAGTCGTTCTTTTTTCGTTCGTTGCACCACAGGATCAGAAAGCTGGAGCACCATGGGTAATCCCAGCTAATTACAAAAGTATGGCCAATCCCCAAAAAGGTAAAGGCGATCCTGAAAATGTTGGAAAAATGCTGTATGCAAAACATTGCAAATCGTGCCATGGAGGTGCAGGTCTGGGCGATGGTGCAAAAGCTTCAAGCATGAAAACAAAAATAAACTCTTTGAAAGAAGGTAAATTTCAAGCTCAAAGTGATGGTGAAATCTATTACGAGTCATTTATTGGCCGTGATGAAATGCCAAATTTTGAGAAAAAAATTCCTGCTGTAGAAGATCGTTGGGCGCTTGTAAATTACATGCGTACATTTAAGTAGTACTCATTTTTAAAAATGCTGAAGTTCAAATTCCGGACTTCAGCATTTTCATTTAACAGCCTTGGTCATGCGAAGTTCTTTTCTATTTTTACTATTAATGCTTTCCGTTGGGATTTCCCAAAAATCTCAGGCACAGGAGAAAGCACTTTCTCCTGAAAATGATTTATGTATTAAGTGTCACACTCATCAAACATTCACTTTTCAAAATACACTGACAAAGAAGGAGGACAAACGGATGATGAATCCTTTGTATATTCTTGATAAAGATCATTTCGCATCCGGCGTACATGCTAAATTTAAATGTACAGATTGTCATTCAGCCGATTATACAACTTACCCTCACAACGCTGAACTCAAACTTGAACCATTAAGTACATGTTTGGATTGTCATGGAGGAGACGAGAAATATGCCGCTTATCAATTTGAGAAAATTGATGAGGAATTTCAAAAAAGTGTTCATTATCAAAAAAGTGGCGAAAGCTTTACCTGCTCAAAATGTCACAATCAACACTATTATCAGGCAAAATCTCGTACAAGTTATGTCGTTGATGATATCATTAGCTTCAGCAACGAAATGTGCATGTCGTGCCACAGCAATAACACTAAATTCCAATTGCTTTCGGACACCCTTAAACCCGCTCTTGCACAGATTCACGCATGGCTGCCTAACCAGGAACTACATTTCAAGAATGTAAGATGTATTGAATGCCATACCCAAGTCGTTGACTCGTTATCAGTTTCTCACAATATTCTTCCAAAAGAAAAAGCATTGAAAAATTGTGTGGAATGTCATTCAAAAAATTCAATGCTTGAAGCGTCATTGTATAAATATAAAAATCTTCAGAGTCGATCACAGGAAGGAAAGCTTAATTCAATTATTTCGAATAAATCGTATGTGATTGGCGCTTATCAAAATGACTGGCTAAATCGAATCAGTATTATTATATTCTTATTGGCATTGACCGGCATCTGTATTCACGTAGTCCTTAGAATCATTAAAAAATAATTTCATGACGTCTGAAAATAAAATCTATTTTTATCCCATCTGGTTAAGAATTTGGCACGGAGTCAATGCGTTAGGAATCCTCATTTTGATTTTTACCGGAATAAATATGCAGTTTTCCAGTCCCAAATTTGAATTAATGAATTTCGAACTGGCTGTTAACCTTCATAATATAGCCGGGATTATCATTAGTTTTAACTATTTATTTTTCTTTTTTGGTAATATGCTGACAAACAACCACAAATATTACCGGCTAAAATTAAAGGGTTTAATGAAACGACTTAATTTACAAATTGGCTATTATACTTCCGGAATGTTTAAACATGAACAACCCCCGTTTCCTTTATCCGAAAAGCGGAAGTTTAATCCAATGCAAAAAGTTTCTTACTTAGTTGCCATGTATTTTTTCGTTCCTGGATTAATTATCACAGGTTTAGCGCTTCTATTCCCTGAGTTAATTATTGAGAAAGTCTATTCGGTAAGCGGAATATTTATGACAGCCATCTTTCATGCAAGTTTGGGTTTCCTTGTTTCAATTTTTTTGATAGTCCATTTATATGTTGCCTCAATAGGAAAACATCCATTAAAAAACTATAAAAGCATGATCAATGGTTATCACGACCTCAGTGGACATTGAACTCGCCGATTTTTAGATAAGATATATATTTCCTATATAAACCCTGACTTAACTCTTTTAAGTCAGGGTTTTTCCTTTAAATCATACCCGATTATATATTATATATCAATAAATTAATTTGCTTATATCAATACTATGAATCCAGGATAGTCTGATAACCTTTCTATTTTTAGCCGTTAATAGGACGCTATTCTGATTGTAAGACCAACACAAATAAATTTGTATATTTGATAAGTTTTAGTATGATGGACGAATGACCTTAACATTGAAGTTAAATTAAAAAAAATGTTATCATGAAAAAGAAATTGATTAGTTTAATTTGGGGTACAGGCGGAATTCTATGTATGATTGTGCTATTTGCGTTTGTAGCTCCGCAAGATCAAAAAGTAGGTGCAGCATGGGAAATTCCGGCAAAATACAAAGCAATGAAGAATCCCGCCAAAGGTGATGCAGCTTCTGCCAATGTAGGTAAAATGCTCTATGCCAAACATTGTAAATCTTGTCATGGAGGTACCGGATTGGGCGATGGACCAAAAGCATCGAGCATGAAAACGAAAATCGGCTCGTTCAAAGACGCTAAATTTCAGGCACTTACCGATGGTGAGATTTATTATCAAACAGTAATTGGACGTGATGAAATGATTGCTTTTGATAAAAAAATCACTGAAGAAGAAGATCGCTGGGCAATTGTAAATTTTGTCCGCACCCTTAAATAGCAAAGAAAGTATAAGTATTGAAACTGAAGAATAGTTTCAATACTTATTCCTTGTATTTTAAGAAGAACAGTTTTCAGAATTGTTGCTAACACAATTTTGCACCATTTTTCTTATTCCGCTAATCCCAAAAAAGGTTAAACCTCTTCATTTTAATCACATGCATTTGCCAAGATCAACTAAAAATCTGTTAACAATAGCAGGCGCCACAATTGCAATAATCAGTTTGCTGATTATCTTACTGCTATTTCTGATTTCTACCCTCTTTGAATCAAACAATTCTTTTCTGGGCATATTTATTTATATGGCGCTCCCTGCTTTGATGGTATTTGGCCTAATTTTGATTCCAATAGGCATGATACGAGCCAAGAGACAAGAAAAGCGAAAAATTGCAGGAACTCCCGACTACCCGCTTTGGGATTTTAACAAACCTGCAACAAGAAATGCCGCCGCTATTTTTCTTGTGGGAACCATTTGTCTGGCGATTTTGTCTTCAATCGGTAGTTTTCAGGCATTCCATATTACAGAGTCAAACGATTTCTGCGGAAAACTTTGCCACGAAACAATGAAACCAGAATATACCGCTTATCAAAATTCTCCCCATTCAAGGGTTAGATGCGTTGAATGTCATGTGGGATCAGGAGCCGGCTGGTATGTGCGAAGCAAAGCGACCGGATTATATCAGGTATATGCTGTATTAACGAACCAGATTCCCCATCCGATTGAAACTCCGATTCAGAATTTACGGCCGGCTATGGAAACCTGTGAACATTGTCACTGGCCTCAAAAATTTTATGACCGGAAACAAAAGAATATTATCTCCTACCTTGCTGATGAAACCACCACTGCCTGGAATGTTCACTTACAGATGAAGACAAGTGCCAGTCACAGCGCTCAAGGTCTGGCACAGGGTATACATTGGCATATAAATCCGGATGTAAAAATTGAATACATTGCATCCGCACGAAGCAGGGAGAAAATTCCGTGGGTTAAATATACGAACCTTAAAACTAACGAAGTTACCATTTTTGAAGATCCCAATGAAAAGCTGACTGCCAATCAGCACGATACTCTGGAGACACGGAAAATGGATTGTATTGATTGTCACAACCGTCCGTCGCATGATTACAAGGCTCCGCAAAACTTTATTGATGAGCTGATCACAGCAGGTAAAATTCCACATGAATTGCCAGATGTTAAAATGATGGCCATGAATATTCTGTACCAGGATTATTCAACAACCGATAGTGCCATGCTGGCCATTAAAAAGCAGGTTCACGAATACTACACGACGATGTATCCTGAATTACTTGAACCAAAAAAGAAAGAAATAGAACAGACTATTTCGGGTATCGAGGAAGGTTACAGTCAGAATTTCTTCCCCGAAATGGGTGTAAAATGGTCTGTTCATTCCAATCATATTGGTCATATGGAAACAGATGGCTGCTTTCGATGCCATAACGACCGGCATAAATCGGAGAGCGGGAAGGTAATTTCAAGGGATTGCAATTTATGCCACGAAATTGTAGCACAGGGAATGGACACAGCAATGCAGATTTCAAGTTCATTTAAACCATTGGATTTTAAACATCCGGTTGAAATTAATGACGAATGGAAAACAAAATTGTGTTCTGAGTGTCACGCTAAACTGTATTAAGAAAAAAAGTTATAAAGCAAAATGTTAAAGCACCTATAGAACTTTGTTCTTTAGGTGCTTTAACATTTTGTCCTCATCTCTCTTCCTTCCTGCCCCTTATTGAAAGGCTTGCCTTCCCAGCACGCTATTTACTCTATGAATAAACTCGTCACTGCTAATTGCTAAATTCATTTTGAGCTACACTTTTAGTTTTTC
>Ga0209512_1002660_pt1 | contig 18462 bp, 16 predicted proteins | sample frozenSSSSmetaG_FD_184142 | JGI IMG/M metagenome (GOLD analysis project Ga0209512, IMG submission 184142) | Glacier valley bacterial and archeal communities from Borup Fiord, Nunavut, Canada, to study Microbial Dark Matter (Phase II) -... | ecosystem: Environmental > Aquatic > Freshwater > Ice >... | reverse complement strand
TAGCAAGCGCATGTTGGCATGGGCTATTACGGCCTGCTTGCCTGCTGATATGGAACGTCTGATCGAACCTTTTTGTGGCTCCGCTGCACTCTCGATTGTGTCAGCAGATCATGCGACAAATCACAAAATCGCTAGACGATTTGTATTGAATGATATCAACGCGCCACTGATGGATTTGTGGCACGCCATTATTGAAACGCCTGATCTGATTGCAGAGCAGTACCGTACCTTATGGGCAGCCCAGGCAGGTCAAGAAAAACAATTTTACTTTCAAATTCGCGATGAATTTAATCGTGGTTGTCGGCCTGATCATTTGCTTTATTTATTAGCTCGCTGTGTCAAAGCTGCAATTCGTTATAACGCACAAGGTGAGTTCAATCAAAGCCCTGATAACCGCCGAAAAGGAATGCAGCCGGATACAATGGCGCGCAACTTACAAGATGTTTCAGCGCTGCTGCGTAATCGCGCGATACTGTCGGCTGGCGATTACCGTTCGATCGTGCAAACAGCGCTTTCGCAGGATGTGCTTTACTTAGACCCGCCGTATCAGGGCGTATGTCACAAGCGTGATCCGCGTTACCTGAACCGGGTATCATTTGACAGTTTCGTAGAGGTTCTCGATAACTTGAACACAAAAGCGATGTCGTTTATTGTGTCTTACGATGGGCGCAGTGGCAGTAAATCGTTTGGAAACACGCTGCCCGCATCTCTCAAGTTGACCCATTTTCAAATTCCCGCTGGACGGTCAGCACAAGCCACCTTGCTAGGCCGCACTGATCAGACCTGCGAATCGTTGTATATGTCGCCTGTTTTGCTGGAGCGCTTGAGCGGTGTTCCTGCTAATTTGCGGTTGTACCGTGTATGATGAACGACTCGCTATCTCCCGAATGGCGTGCTCGACTCGATAACATCACGGGCAAACGGGCACGAATTGTTATTCAACATATTTTAGCTCATGGCACGATTACGACGGAAGACCTCAAAAATTATGGGTACAATCACCCACCACGTGCTATTCGTGATGTACGCGACCAGGGTATTCCGCTCGACAAATTCAGCGTCAAGGATGGTGAGGGGCGCACTATCGCTGCTTATCGTCTAGGAAATTTAGAACAAGTACCTGTCGATCAGTCGCGTGGCCGAAAAAATTTCAGCAAATTTTTCAAGCAAGCGTTACTAGCCACCTATGACGCACATTGTGCTATTTGTAACATTCAACTTGAGGGACGTTACTTTCAGATTGATCACCGCGTCCCCTACGCAATCAGTGGTGAGCCAATCGACCAACAAATTGCAGATTATATGCTGGTGTGTGCCTCATGTAACCGGGCTAAGGCATGGTCATGTGAGCACTGCGCAAATATGAGCACTAAAAATGCTGATATTTGTCGTGTTTGTTATTGGGCAAGTCCGCTATCCTATGAACACATTGCCTTGCGCGTAATACGGAGAGCCGATATTGTGTGGACATCGAATGATGAAGTTGCGATCTATCAGCGCCTGCAATCAGAAGCTCAATCGACAACGATTTCAATTCAAGATCATATCAAAACGATTCTAGAAAATCACGTGAAAAATTCCGAGTAGAACTATGCCAAAAGTAACGCCGTCTCGCCAGCAGTATCTCGATATTAAAGCGCAGTACCCGGACGCGATCGTTTTGTTTCGGCTGGGCGATTTTTACGAGACGTTCGATAAAGATGCTGAGATCGCTGCCCGCGAACTTGATTTGACGCTTACCGGACGCGGCCCCAACCGTGAAGATCGGGTGCCAATGGCGGGCGTGCCGTACCATGCCGCCGAGGCCTACATCGCGCGGTTAGTCGAGAAGGGCTATCACGTCGTGATTGCCGAGCAAATGGGCACTGAAACGATCAACGGCCTGATGCCCCGTCAGGTCACCCGCGTAATCACGCCCGGCACCGTGATCGAACCGGGGATGCTCGATACGCGCCAGAATAGTTATCTGCTGGCGCTGTGCCCTGAAGCTGATCGCAAAAAGCAGACGTGGGCGCGCGTCGGTCTGGCTTACGCGGACATCACCACGGGCGAATTTGCGGTGACGCAGTTAGAGAGTACGCCCGAAACTGAAGCCACTATCGCGGTGCTTGAAGAACTGGCGCGCTTATCCCCACGTGAGCTGCTGTTAGGGCGTGCGTGGGTCGAAAAAGGCGTGACGCTGCCGCAAACGATCCACCTGACCGCCGTAGCCGACTTCTATTTTGATCTGGCAACGGCGCGGCAGGCTCTGTTCGATCAGTTCGGCGTCGGATCGTTGGAAGGCTTTGGGTTGGGCGGCGATAAAGCGTTAGCTGTCAGTGCGGCGGGCGCGCTCATCCAATATTTGCAGGAAACGCAGCGCGGCGCGTTGGCGCAAATGGCCGAACTGCGCACGTATACCACGGCGTCCTTCATGGTGTTGGACGCCAATACGCGCCGCAACCTGGAATTGACCGAAACGATTCGCGGCGGCAAAACGCGCGGCTCACTGTTGGGCGTGCTGGATCGCAACGCAACGCCGATGGGCAGCCGCTTATTGCGCACCTGGATCAGTCAACCGCTGCTCAATATTCAGCAGTTGAATACGCGGCTGGATTGTGTCGAGGCGCTGTACGAAGTCGGCTATGCGCGCGCCGAAATTATCGAATGCCTCAAGCCGATCGCGGATTTGGAACGGCTGACTAATCGCGTGCTGGCAGGCGTCGTCGGGCCGCGTGAACTGCTCGCTCTGCGGATCAGTCTGGAAGCGATCCCGGCGCTGCGTCAGGCCATGACGGGTTTCGAGTCGTTGGGCGGATTGCTCAATCGGCTCGATCCGTGCCGCGATCTGGTGCACGACATCGGACACGCGATCAGTGATGCGTCACCGGCAGTGTTAGGCGTGGCGGGCATTGTCAAAGCGGGCTACAGCGCTGAACTCGATCACATTGAAGACGCTACCCGCGAAGCCAAAACGTATGTCGCGTCATTGGAAGCTGCGGAGCGCGACCGTACCGGGATCAAGACGCTCAAAGTCAGCTTCAACAAAGTTTTTGGCTACTATATTGAAGTCAGCAGCGCCAATTCGGGCAAAGTGCCGGATGAGTATGTGCGCAAACAAACGCTCGTCAATGCTGAGCGTTACATCACGCCGACGCTCAAAGTCTACGAAGATCAAATCCTGAGCGCTGAAGAACGCGTGATCGAACTGGAAACCAAGCTCTTTCACGATTTGTGCAGTTCTATCAGCAACTGCGGACGGCGATTGATCGATACCGCGCGCGCCGTGGCGGAACTGGACGTGTACGCGGCGCTGGCTGAGGTGGCGGCGCAAGAGCAGTACTGCCGTCCCACCCTCACGCAAGACGATGTGCTGATCATTCAGAGTGGGCGGCATCCGGTGGTTGAAAAGCTCTTGCGTGGCGAACGTTATGTGCCGAACGATACGCATTTCGACGCGAACGAGCGCATTCACATCATCACCGGCCCGAACATGGCGGGCAAAAGCACGGCGATCCGGCAGGTAGCGCTGATCACGCTCATGGCGCAAATCGGCAGCTTTGTTCCGGCAGAAAGCGCGACGATCGGCATTGTCGATCGCATCTTCACGCGGATCGGCGCGCAAGACGAGATTCACGCCGGACAATCAACCTTCATGGTCGAAATGATCGAAACGGCGGCTTTACTGCAATGTTCGACGCCGCGCTCACTGCTGATTTTGGACGAGATCGGGCGCGGCACCAGCACCTATGACGGGCTGGCGATCGCGCGGGCGGTAGTCGAGTACATCCACAATCATCAACGGTTGAACTGCAAAACGTTGTTCGCTACCCATTATCACGAACTGACCGAACTCGACAAGATTTTGCCGCGCGTGCGTAATTACAGCATGGCCGTCAATGAGGATGGCGAGCGGATCGTGTTCCTGCACAAAGTGATCGCAGGCGGCGCGGATCATTCGTATGGCGTACACGTTGCGCAATTAGCCGGAATGCCGCGCGCATTGGTCAACCGCGCCAAAGAAATTTTGAAAGACCTTGAACTGAATGGCAGCGATTTCGAGATCAAGCGGCGCGCACACCGAACGCCCACACCACCCACCGATCAGGCAGTGTTGCCCGGTCTCGCTGAGCCACATCCGCTGATCGACGCCTTGCACGCGATCCGCGTCGATGAACTCAGCCCGATGGAAGCAATGATGAAGCTGTACGAATTGCAGCGGCTGGCGCGTGACGTGTAGACCTGTAACCCATGAACCTATTTGATTTTTACGCGCAAAACAGCAACCTGATCAACAGTATCGGGATCAATATGCTGTTGGGTTTGAGCTTGTACGTGACGCTCACCAGCGGCCAATTGGCGCTCGGCAATGTTGGCTTCATGAGCATCGGTGGCTTTGTCTCTGCGATTTTGACGACGCGCCTCAATGTGCCGTTCGCGCTCGCGGTAGCAGCCGGAATGTTGGCGGCGATGCTGGTAGCTTATGTGCTCGGCTTGCCCTTATTACGTTTGCGCGGCGTATTTCTGGCGATCGCGACGCTCGGCTTTGGCGAAGTGGTGCGCGTGCTGTTTTTGAACACCGATCAGCTTGTCAACGATGGGCTGCACACGCTCGACATAAAATTAAGCGCGCCGCTTGCGATCACGGGTGGCCCGCTCGGACTGAACGGCATTGCGCAGCTTACGCAAGGTTGGATGATCTTGCTGGCGGTAGTGGCGGCGGCTTTCTTTTTTGCACGGCTGCGATCGTCACAGGTGGGCTATGCCTTTGCCGCCATTCGTGAGGATGAGGACGCCGCCGCTGCCACCGGAATCGACAGCTACCGTTATCGAATGCTGGCGTTTGTGATTGCGGCAGCGTTGGCAGCGCTTGCGGGCGCGCTCGACGCGCATTTGCATTCGTTCATCGCGCCGGACGATTACAGCTTTGCCAAAGCAGTCAATATATTGATGTACGCCATTGTGGGCGGCACGATACTCTATTTGGGTACGATGCTCGGCGCGGCACTGCTCACGCTCACCCCGCAGATTTTGGACGCGCTCGATCAATTGAGCGGACGCACTTTCGCGCCGCTGACCTGGCTCAAAAATTATCCCGAAGCGTTCAATGGTTTGCTATTGTTGGCTGTGATCATTTTGCTCCCTGGCGGATTAGGCAGTCTGCTCGCGCTGCCGGGACGCTGGATCAAGCGATCGCGCACTGTGCCGACTGCTGCAACAACCGTCGAGTCGGGCGCTGTGCCGCAGCTTGTGCCGATCGCGCCAAATGCTGCGCCGCTGTTGACCCTTGCGGACGTATCGCGCAGTTTTGGCGGCGTGCAAGCCTTGCAAAATATCAGTTTCAATGTGACCAGCGGCACGATTCACGGCGTGATTGGTCCGAACGGCGCGGGTAAGACAACGCTGTTCAACGTGATCAGCGGTTTGATCCCGCCGAGCAGCGGACAGTTGACCTTCAAAGGACGAGCGATCGGCGGGCAACCTGCACATAAGATCGCGACGGCGGGCGTGACGCGCACCTTTCAGAACATCCGACTGTTTCGCACGTTGAGCGTACTTGAAAACTTACAAGTCGGTCAGCATCGCACCTATCGCGAAAATCTGTTCGCGCACATTTTCAGCCTGCCTGCGGAACGTCAAGCCGCTGCAATGCGTCGCACAGCCGCCTACGATCTGCTGACCTTAGTTGGCTTGCGCGCTTATGCCGACGCGCCCGCCGCCAGCCTTGCCTATGGCGATCAGCGCCGCTTAGAAATCGCGCGGGCATTGGCAGCGCAGCCGGATTTGCTACTATTAGATGAACCCGCCGCAGGCATGAACGAAACCGAAACGGCGCGCCTTACCGTGCTACTGCGCGAATTGTTGGCACGCGGCGTCACCATTTTGCTGGTTGAGCATCATATGTCACTGGTGATGGACGTGTGCTCGCAATTGACGGTGCTCAATTTCGGGCAAAAGCTGGCGGAAGGCGCGCCTGAACAAATCAGCAATGATCCGCTGGTGATCGATGCGTATTTGGGTCGCGAAGATAGCGATCCGGTGTTGACGTGAATACGTCACTCTTAGAAGTCAAAACGCTGGCCGTTGCCTACGGGAAAATTCAGGCGATCCGCGACGTGAGCTTTGAAGTGCAGCCCGGCCAGATCGTCACGCTGATCGGGGCAAATGGCGCGGGCAAAAGCACTATTCTCAACGCCATTAGCGGATTAGCGCGTGCGCAAAGCGGCCAAATTTTGTTTGACGGCAAAGACATCACGCGCTGGTCGCCCGATCGGATCGTTGCTGCTGGCATTGTGCAGGTGCCGGAAGGCCGCGAGATATTGGCGCGGCTGACTGTTCAGGAGAACCTTGAGTTGGGCGCTTATTTGCGGCGTGATGGGGCGCAGGTGCGGCATGACATCGATACGGTGATCGCGCGCTTCCCGATTTTGGGGCAGTTTCGCACGATGCGAGCGGGGTCACTGAGCGGCGGTCAGCAGCAAATGCTGGCAATCGGGCGGGCGCTGTTGGCAAAGCCGCGTTTGCTGCTGATGGATGAACCTTCGCTCGGACTCGCGCCACAGTTGATCACGCAAGTATTCGAGATCATCAGAGCGATCCACGCAGAAGGCACAACGATCTTGTTAGTCGAGCAAAACGCGTTGAAGGCACTGCGCATCGCCAATGACGCTTATGTGATCGAAACGGGGCGCGTCATGCTGCATGGCACGGATTTGATCAACAATGATCAAGTGCGCAAAGCCTACCTAGGGCGCTAATTTATCCGGCGTGCGAGCGTCCACGTAACAGTGCCGGAAATGACCAGCGTTTGGCCGCCACCAGCGCTGCTGCTTCCGGCACATAACGAGCGCAAATCGTCCAGGCCGACACATTATCATCGCTATCGTTGGCGAGCGCCCGCGCCACTAACCGTTCGCTGATGGACTCGGCACTGGCGCGATCATCAGCAAGCGCCGCAATATCATCATCTTCAACCGCTGACCACAAGCCATCGCTGCACAGCACGATCACATCGCCGCTGCTGATCGATACGCGGCTGATCTCCGGCTGTATGAACAACTCCAGCCCCAGACAGCGATTAAGTACCGATCGCTGCGCGTGGGTACGCACTTTATCCGGCGACAAAATACGCGCGCGTACCATCTCGCCAACGCCCGTATGATCGTTGGTCAGGCAGCTTGCTTTACCCTTGCGGATCAAGTAGGCGCGGCTGTCGCCAACGTGTGCCAGATGCAAAGTTGCGCCTGTGATATACGCAGCAGTGAGCGTAGTACCCATGCGCGCGTTCAACCGCACCGCTTCCTGATAAACGCGAACGTTGGCATCCTGAACGCCGCGCCGCAGGGCTTGTTCGATGCTGTTTGCTTGTAACATGGTTTGTGATGCAAGCTGTGCGCTGAGGGTTGCAATGAGCGTTTCGAGCGCTACCGCACTGGCAATACCACCATGTTCGTAGCCGCCCATGCCGTCCGCTACTGCATACAGTGCGCCCGCTTGATCGGGGAACAAGGAAGCGTTCAGCGCGTCCTGATTATCGGCGCGTACATTTCCTACGTGACTCAGCGGGTGGGCATCCAGTTCAGCAGTCGGAGGGGTTGCCATGTGCCTGATCCTGATAACGAGTCAGGGACACATGCGCTGTGCCCCTGACTCGTGCTTAGTTTAGAAAGACCTGACGGCTGATCGGTTAGTCGCCCGCGCCGACGGCTACCGAGTTTATCTTCGGAACGATGTCGCGCCCGCTCACGCGGCTGTTGACCACAAAGTAAAGGACGCTTATGGCGAGCCAGACGCCTGCAATTCCTAGCGCGATCGCTGCTTCCTGAGCCGCCACGCCGCCAAACTGGAAGTTTAGCACGAAAATCGCGAGCGCCAATCCGACGTTGGTTATTACGCCCAGAACCGGGATGATCATGTGCCGCAAAACGTTGAAATCGGCGCGACCCAAAAAGGCAACGATGGTCAAGCCACAAATCAGCGCGTACAGGATGAACGTACCCAGGTTCGATGCGTAAGTGATTGCTGAGAGCGTCACGACGCCACCCGCCACGCCGATCGAACCGATGATCGCGGAGACGATCACCATGAGGATAATGCCCATGTGCGGGGTAGCGTGCTTTGGATGCAGCATTCCGAGCAGGTCGGGCATTTCTTTATCTTGTGCCATCGCAAAGCTGATGCGAACGCCCGTATTCATGGCCGACAGCGTCGTGCCGAGCACCGCAATGATCACCGTCACCGCGATGATGATCATCATGATGAAGCCAATGTTTGCGCCAAAGAAGGCACCCGCAATCTGCTTGATCATGTCACCCAATGGCGCGCTCGATAAGCCCGCCGCGCTGATGCCGAGCGATTCGGCCACGGCGGGGGTGCCAACTGTGCCTGCGCTTGCGCCATAGCCCAAACCAACGCCCAACGCATACGGCCCTTGCTGAATCAGCGCGTAGTTCGCGGCGAAATACTCGAACAGGTAGGCGAACAAGCCTTGAATGATCAGCGACAAAATCACACCACGCGGAATGTCACGCTTGGGGTTCTTGGCCTCAGCACCTAACGCGGTGGATGACTCGAAACCGACCAAAATCAGGATCGCGATCGTCGATTGGATTAGCAAGCCCGATAACGTGTGCGGTGTAATGGCGGAAAGACCGCCCTGCGTCAGCGTCCCTACGTGATACCAATCGCCCGGCGCGACATGCAGCGGATTGATCACGCGGAAGGCAATAGCAAGGATGCTGAATAACACCAGCGCAACCAGTTGGATGATGTTGATGGCGAGCGCCACATTGGTTGAGCCGCTGATCCCACGCCAGGCGATCGCGCCGACGATGATTGAGAACAGAATGGCAACCCCGATTTGTGGGATGGGACTGCTGATAAAATCATAGACGGGACCCGGCCCGGCCAACTGCTGCACCACGTACACGATCAACGTGGCGAAAAAGGCGACCATGACGCCTGGATACACCCAATAGAACAGGTGCGCTGCCCAACCCGTCAGGAACTTGGCAAGCCGTGCCCAACGGCGGTGAGCTGGCTCTTCGCGATCGATGAATGCTTTTTCGGCAAAATAATACGAACTGCCTGCGCCCGCATCAGGATAACGGTGTGCTAATTCACCGAAGGAGAGCGCCGTCAGAAAGGCGACGATCAGCGCGGCAACAATGCCCGGCCACATATCTTTGGCGGTGCTGGTGCCCGCTGTATCGGCACTTGCGGCTTGCAGTGCGAACGTAATCCACAAAAACGCGCCAGGCGCAATGAGTGCCATAGCATTGACGGTGATACCCGTTAGCCCTAGCGTCTTTTTCATTCCGGTCGGTGAACTTTGTTCGGCCATTATTCCCCCTACTTTGTGCGGTTCATTCAGTGAGTGTGAGTCAAAATTTGGTTGGATTGCACAATATTAGAGAAACAACGGAGCGTTTTCTACAGTAAAATTGCCGAGTTTTGGATGGATTTTTTCGGCATTTTTCACAATAGGTGAGCGGCTTGTGCAGTATGCCCAACTCAACCGTTCAACGGCAGGACGGCGGACGTAGCAGGCCACGTCCCTACCGCGCGCCGGATTAATGTAGGGGTATGGCCTACCGTGTCCGCAATTCAGGGTAGAAATGCACTTAGAAAGCTGCACACCACTTTTTCGCGGTTTGCCGTCGTTGAGCCGAATGTTATAATCAGCCGCCGTGATGATGCATTCGGTAGGATATATTTATGCAACTTATGCGAAAATTGCCACTGCTCTCAGCACTGCGCCGCTTAGTGCTGTGTGTGAGCTTGCTGTTACTTGGCTCGTTAGCGCTGCCGACGGTCGTACAGGTCGATGCACAGGGCGCGAACCTGTTGCAGAACCCTGGCATGGAAAACCCCTACGTTGGGCAGGGTGGAGCGCCCGATCAAACCGCCCCTAGCGGCTGGTCGCTATGGTTTACGGGTGTGCCGGTGACCTCGTATCCGCATGTTGATCCGGCTCAGATTCACGGCGGCGGCGCAGCCTGGAATATTCGCAAAGGTGGCGCGCCTTTCACGGCAGGTGGCTTTCAGCAGGTGACCGGTATTCACATTGGCAGCCGACTGCACGCCAGCATTTTCGGTCAATCGTATACCTGCAACGATCAAGTGTATTCATGCATCGGCAACGATGGTCGCCACCATTCGGACGTCACTTCCGGCGCTTATATTCGCGTCGGGATCGATCCGAGCGGCGGTACGAATCCAGCCTCTTCGCAGATCGTATGGTCAGCTTCTACGCCATCGTTCGATACATGGTCGCAAATTGCAGTTGACGCGATCAATTGCAGCGCGACGGTCACGTTTTTCACGTATACGTCGCAATCCAGCGGCATGGCAATCAATGCGGTTTATTTTGACGATGCCGCGCTTGTGATCACTCAGGATGGCGCAAATGGCGCTGCGCCCACTTGCGGTGCTGCTCCGGGCAGTACACCGGGCAGTGGTGCTGCGCCTGTCGTTCCCACTTCCCCACCGCTTGCGCCATTTGTTCAGAAGCAAAAGGGTTTGCAACCGGACGGCAGCATTATTCACACCGTGGTTGCGGGCGATACGTTGGCGGCTATCGGCGTAGCGTATGGCGTCACGCTGGATCAACTGCGAACGCTCAATCACATTGAGGCGGGCGATAACTTCCTGAAACTTGGACAGAAGATCATCGTTCGCGGGCCGACGCCGCCTACACCGACCGATTCGGCAACGCTTGTGCCCACCAGCGGCGCGGTCGTAGCCGTCCCAACCAATATACCCACCAGCATCGCACTCGCGCCGACCAGCGGTTCAGTTGGCGGCGGACAAACAGCAGCGCCGTTTTCATTGAAGCCGATCATCACCCTGATCAACAATGGGCCGTGGATCGCGCTTGGCTTAGGTCTGGCAATACTCAAAAAGGCGACTTCGTGATCGCTGGTTTAATCGCTGTCCTGCTAACGATGCTGTGGCCGTTCGCTGCACAGCGCTCTATTACCGCGCAATCAACCGTAACGGGCGCGATCTGTGCGCTGGCTTTCACGGATAGCAACGCGAACGGCATTCATGACGCGAATGAAACGGCGCTGTCGAATGTCAATATCAGCCTGTTGATCAACGGCAAGATCGTTGTTGCCAATCATCTGAGCGACACGCAAGGTCAATATTGCTTTGAAAACTTGCTGCCCGGCCAATACACGCTCACCTTCAATTCGCCGTTGGTGGACGCAACCACGCTGAACACCTTTGCGATCGGGCTGAATGCAGGGGATCGTCCCACGCGCGAGTTTGGCGGAACGGTGCGGACGCAGTTTGGCGGGGCGGGCTTGCGGCTGACGCAAACCGGACGGATCGCTTTATCGCTGCTAGGCGCGGTGCTGGCAATGGCCTTAACCGCGTCGATCGGCATCATCGCGCGCTCGCTTCAGGTGCTCCGGCGGCGATAAACCCCGGTCAGGTGAACGGGCGGCGTGCGGCGACTCAGCAAGACGCTTAGCGTGTACAAGGCGGGCGTGAAAGCCAGATACGACGGATCAGGGATCTGATAGAAGCGATCGGGCATTAAACCAGCGCGCTCAGCCAATTGATCGAGGCGCGCTTTGCTGTTGGCGCGATACAGCACCGGAAACGTATCGGCTTCGGTGCGACCATATAAACGCGGCACCAGCGTATGTTGTACCGGACGCAGTGCGCGGTTGATCAGGCTGATCAGGCTGTGCGCGTTAGGCGTCAGGAAGATGAACGCGCCGCCCGGTCGCAGGCAGCGCGCCACCTCGAAAAAGACGCGCTGTGGATCGGCCACATGTTCGAGTACCCAACTGCATACGATGCAATCGACGCTGGCTGCCTGCAACGGGATCGCGTCCGCTGTGGCTGCTGCGCGTGGCAGATCGCGCAAACGATGTTCCACAAGCGAACGCGCATCAGGATCAATCCCGATCGGCTGATCGATCGCCGCGCCGAGTTGTTCCAGCACACCGCCGCGTCCACAGCCCAGATCAAGCACGCGCACGCCGGATCGCACGCGCTCCCGAATCAGCGACTCGTAAACTTCAGTGGCAGGCCGCCAATCCGGGCGCGCACGGCGGTAGCGCTCGCGATAGCCGTTTTGCCGATCGAGTGACAGCGCCATTACTGCGCGGGTGGGTGATTGATCCGCGTCGCCCCGGAATCAGGCGGCGGCTCGCGCGGGTCAAGCGGCTGGTTTGCTGGTGGCTGCGCTGGCTGCGGTGGCGGAGTCACTGCTGGCGGCGCTGCCTGAGGCCGTCCGCGACCGCGAAAGAGTGGCGCTGGCGTGATCGGGCCGGGGCGCTGCTCGACGATCCACGGATGGCTTTCGACCTCTTTGTTCGGTACGACATGCAGCCGCCCATCCGGGGTACGAATACGCGTTTTGCGCAAATCGACATGCTCGATAGTGCCTACGATATCGCTGGTGCTGATGGTGAAGCCCGTACCGAAGTCAGGGTCGGAAGCCAGGAACACGCCCGCAATAATATCGCCAAGATTGCCGGACGCCGCCGACGCCACGCCCAACGCGATCAAGCTGATGCTGCCGCCGACCGCCAGCGCGATTTGATCCAACCCCAACGCCTGCAACGAGCCGGACAGGATCACCAGCAGCCCGATCCCTTGCACGGCTGCTACCGACAGATCGACCAGCGCTGGTTTGGCGCGCGTGCGTATGGCAGTCATGCGCATCGTTCGGGTGAGCGCTCGAATGACAAATTGACCGATGACGATGATCGCCAGCGCGCCCAGAAAGTGCCCCACCACCAGATTGACGACCGCGCCCAAAAATGTGATGATGAAATTATTAACTGCGTCCAAAATGGCCTCGCCTCAGGATTAGGTTCAAAATAGCGTAAGCTGTTGAGGCGGTTCATCCGGCGGTACGGTACTGTTACCGGCGGGATTGGTACTCGTTGGGCTGACAGTAGCGGCTGGTGGCGGCGCTTGATCGTATTCAGCGAGCAGCACGAGCAGCTTGCGCATATCCGCTTCGGCTTGTGGGCGCAGCGTCGCCATACTTCGCAGCACTGCTGCCGGGTGGAACATCGGCAAATAGATGCGCCCATTTTCGCGTTTGGGCTGCCCGTGAATTTGGGTGATCTTGGCGTTCGGGAAAAATAAGCCCATGCTGAAACGCCCCAGGGTCACGATGATTTTGGGGTTGATCAGTTCGATCTGCCGAAACAGATACGTTTTGGTGCAAGTGCTGACTTCATTGGGCAGCGGATCGCGATTTTCCGGCGGACGGCACTTGACGACGTTGCTGATGAACACTTTTTTGCGATCCAGACCGATCAGCGCCAGCATCTCGTCCAGAAATTTGCCGGACTGCCCAATGAACGGCAAGCCTTTCTGATCTTCGTTGAAGCCGGGACCTTCGCCAATGAACATGATCTCAGCGGTCACCGGGCCATCACCAGGGACGGCTTGATTGCGCCCTTTGTACAGATCGCACAGTGTACAGGTCTTGACGCGCAAGGCAATATCGGCCATTTCCGATAGGCGTTGATCGAGCGTTAAAGGTTCTTGCATTCTCAAATTCCTTGTAGATTCTTATTCTCGGCATTCTCGGTCAGCGTGAGCATTGATTTAAGTCGATGGCGCCTGATGCGTATCGGTTTCGACAAGCTGATCAACAAACGCGATCGTCTGCGCAAGTGCTGAGCGCCATGTTTGCAAGCGCGCCTGATACGCATCGTTCAGCGGGGCAAGGTGCATCAGAAAAGCGTCTTCGTTGTTATCGCGATAATACGCTTTGCGCCGCCCCACCGTTTCGTAGCCGTACTTCTGATACAAAGCCTGTGCCGACAAGTTGCTGACGCGCACTTCAAGTACTGAATATTCGCCACCCAACAGCAAAGCCCGCCATAGCAGCGCATTGAGCAGCAGCTCACCCAATCGGTTGCCGCGCGATGCCGGATGCACTGCGATGGTGCTGACATGCGCCTCTCCCGCGATCAACCACAACCCGGCATAACCGATGATCGTGGTCGTGTGCGGCGGACGGTTGAAGCGCTGCCATAGCTCACGCAGCAGCCCGCGCAAATTGTTTGCCCGTGGGGGTGCGCTCAGGGCTTCCAACACGAACATATGCGAGCTTGGGTTGTCGGTGATCTCGAAACCATACGAGCGGGGCGACCACGGCGACGGAAACGACAGCCGATCGACCTCAACGACTTGCGGAATATCGTCAGGTTGCATATAGCGCAGCGTGTATGACGGGCGCAGCGTGTATGACGGGCGCAGCGTATCATGTGGGCGCGACCCATTGGGCGGCATGTTATGCGCGGTCATGGGTGCGGTAGGCCGGGCTGATTGACATATAAAGGTACAACAGCAGTTGGATCATTCGGCGCGTCCGTATGGGTGAGCGCAAGATCGGCCAGCACCGACGCGCGCCGCAAGTTCAGCGCAGGTGCTGATAGGTGGATCGCTTTGTCGCTGGCGGCGATCAGCGCACGCGCATCCGTATCGATCTCACCTGCGATGATCACCTCGCCGCTTATCTTATTGTCGATCGCCGCGATCAACGCTTCCCAGGTCAGGATTTCAACGTCATTCGCCGCGATCCAACTTGTTTTGCGCCAGCTAAAGCGCTCCGCACACACCCGGCCACGCCCGACCTGCGCCACCGCGATCAGCGTGCCTTTGAAGGCGGGTTGCGCAGCGGCCACAATGTCCAGCGTGGGCACTGCAATCAGCGGAATTGCCAGCGCCATTGCCAGCCCTTTTGCCACACCGATCCCGATCCGCAAGCCGCTGAACGAGCCGGGGCCTTGCGCCACTGCGATTTGTGTCAGCGTTTGCACGGTGATTCCAGCGCGCTGGCACAGTTCACCAATGGCGGGCGTCAGTTCGACTGTGTGCCGATTCGCGGTTTCCCACGAAAATTCAGCCCGGATACGCTGACCGTCATGTAAGGCCAAGCTGAGCATACGCGTTGCGGAGTCGATTGCTAACAACATAGGCGTCATGTCTCAGCCGCCAAAAGCATGACGGCGAAAGGTGTCCAGCAGCGTTTGAGCGCGCATTCCATCAGCACGAAAGTGCAGTTGGCGGCGTGTCTCCACATCGTCAGCGGTCAGCGCGATCCACAACCGATCAGCGGGCAGCAGTGCTTCGATGCGTTCCGGCCATTCGATGATCATGACGTTTTCGCCTGTCAGCATATCATCGATCCCGATACTTTCCGCGTCTTCAATGCCAGCCAGCCGATAGCAATCCAAATGGTATAAGCGCGTTGCATCTCGATCACGTCGGTGCTCATGCGCTAACACGAAGGTCGGGCTGTTCACCGGCTCGCGCGCGCCCCACCCGTGGCCGACACCTGCCGCGAACGCCGTCTTGCCCGCGCCGAGCGTCCCGGACAGGCACAGCACATCGCCCGGCAGTAAGTGCTCACCCAGGCGCATCCCAAGCCGCGCCGTCTGATCGGGGCTGCTGCTGATAAAATCAAGCACATTGGGCGGCAAAATCGGCAAAAAACGATCTCCGTGGCGATCGGTATCAGATCAGCGTAGGGCAAACGTAGGGCACTGCTGGCTGGCTTGTCATGGCTGATTATAGCTTGCAGCGGGCGATTCCCCAACGCCTTTTAGCAAGTGTTCGCACGCTTGCCAAAAGCGTGATACGATCCCTTCATCGCAATTTATCACCCGGTTGAAGCAACGATGCGCGTTCTGATCATATCTGACATCCACGCCAATTTAGCCGCCTTTGAGACGGTTCTCGCCGACGCCAAAAACGATTGGGATTATGTTTGGTGTTTAGGCGATGTGGTCGGCTACGGCCCCGATCCGAACGAGTGTGTCGAACTGCTGCGGACACTGCCGCATTTATGTTTGGCGGGCAATCACGACTGGGCAGCGCTCGGTCGGCTGGACATCCGCACTTTCAATGCCGACGCGCGCAAAGCCGTTCATTGGACGCAAGAAAACCTGAAATCCGAAAACGTCGAATATCTCAACGCGCTGCCCACGACATTTGTATTAGGACAATATACGCTGGCACATGGCAGCCCACGCGAACCCGTCTGGGAGTACATCCTCGATCCGTTGATCGCGGCGCTGAACTTTCCACATTTCGAGACGCCATATTGTCTGGTGGGGCACACGCATACGCCCGTCATTTTCAAGCTGCTGTCTGATCGCGGTGATACGGATGCTATTCAGCCTGTGTATCGGCATCCCAAATCACTCAACGGTCACCGCCTGATCATCAACCCTGGCAGCGTCGGCCAGCCGCGCGACTCCAACCCGGACTCAGCCTATGCGATCCTTGAAGTCGAGCAAATGACCTGGGAACATCGGCGCGTCGCTTATCCGATCGCCCAGACGCAAGAGCGTATGAAGCGCATCGATATGCCGGAGCGCTTGATCGCACGCTTGGAGCATGGCTGGTAATATGTTTCGCTCGCGTAAGTCATCCACCAGCGATCCGGTCAATCCGCCGAATGCGCCGCGCCTCGTCACCCGCAGTACACTTTTGCGCGATGTGGTCGAGATCGTGCTGCTCGTCGTCACGATTTACACGCTGGTCAATCTGGCGACCGCCCGCGCGGTAGTCGAAGGTGCCAGTATGCAGCCGAATTTCTTCACGGGTCAATTGATCGTGGTCAATCGCTTCACCTATTATTTTATGCCACCACAGCGCGGCGAAGTGATTGTGCTGCATGACCCGGAAGACCCTTCACAGGATTTCATCAAGCGCGTGGTGGGTCTGCCCGGTGAGCGCGTGCAAATCACTGAGGAAGGGCGCGTATTGATTAACGGCACGATGCTTGACGAGCCGTACATCAATCATTTTTGCGTCTCGCTGTGCAAAGGCAGCTGGCAGCTTGACGCGGATCATTACTTTGTGCTTGGCGATAACCGCGCCAACAGTCACGACAGCCACGCCTTTGGGCCGCTTGATCGCAAGTTGATCGTGGGCGAAGCGTGGATTCGCTACTGGCCGCCCGAAGTAGTCGGCATGTTGCCACGGCCAAATTACGGCGCGATCAACGCGACGCCGCCGATTGAAACGCCCACGCCGACACCGCAGTTCACGCCGATACAACGTGCGCCGCTCATGCCCGGATCGCCCATGACGCCTTCGGGCAGCCGCAAGTTAGGTGGTGCAGGGGTCTAAGCTGTGTGCTTGCTTAATGCGCCAGGCTGAAGCCAGAGCGCTCATACAGAAGAAATGCATTTTTTTGTCTCTGGTTTTTCTTCTGTATAAGTCCCGGTCTTTAGGCCGGGGCAGCGGTTCGCGTAACGCTGTTCAGACCAGTTCGGCGCTTTCGCTGATCGGGTCTTCTTCGTTCGATACGTCTTTCAGCAGGATCAAACGGCGCAGTTCGACCACCTGATCGCGCAGTCCGGCGGCCTTCTCGAATTCGAGATTGCGCGCAGCCGTCTTCATCTCCTTATCGAGTTCCTTGATCATCTTGTCCAGATCAGCCACGGGCATATCGGCGGGTTGCATCGTCGCGGCCTTATCTTCAGTGACCGACGCTTTGATGCGGCTGGTCAGATCGCGAATCTGCTTGACGATCGAGGCGGGTTCAATGTTGTACTTCTCATTGTGCGCCACTTGAATCGCACGGCGGCGATCGGTTTCACCAATAGCGCGCTTCATCGATTCGGTCATGATGTCCGCGTACATGATCACTTTGCCGTGCAGATGTCGCGCCGCCCGCCCAATCGTCTGAATCAACGCTTGATCGGAGCGCAGAAAGCCTTCTTTATCGGCGTCCAGAATGGCGACAAGCGACACTTCGGGCAAGTCGAGTCCTTCGCGCAGCAGGTTGATCCCGACCACCACATCGTAAATGCCGAGCCGTAGATCGCGCAGGATTTCGATCCGCTCGATCGTGTTGATCTCGGAGTGCAGATAGTGGACGTGGACGCCATTTTCCAGCAGATAATCAGCTAAATCTTCAGACATGCGCTTGGTCAACGTGGTAACCAATACGCGCTCGTTCACTTTCACGCGCATCTGAATCTCTTTGAGCAGATCATCGATCTGGCCGCCGACCGGTCGCACGCTGATTTCGGGATCGATCAAGCCGGTAGGCCGGATGATCTGCTGTGCGATTTGCTCGGAATGTGCCAGCTCATAGGGTCCCGGCGTGGCGCTCACGTACACCGTTTGCCCCATGCGATGCTCGAACTCCTCGAAGTTGAGCGGGCGGTTATCCATGGCGCTTGGCAGCCGGAAGCCATATTCAACCAGCGATTCCTTGCGGGCGCGGTCGCCGCCGAACATGCCGCGCACCTGCGGAACGGTGATGTGGCTTTCGTCGATCATCAGCAGGAAGTCTTCCGGCAGATAGTCGATCAGTGTCCAGGGCGAGCTACCCGCCGCGCGCTGATCCAGATGGCGTGAATAGTTCTCGATGCCGGAGCAGTAGCCCACTTCGCGGATCATCTCCAGATCGTACATGCAGCGCTGTTCGAGCCGCTGCGCTTCCAGCAATTTGCCATCACCGCGCAGTTGACCGAGGCG
>Ga0209512_1002658_pt1 | contig 18481 bp, 19 predicted proteins | sample frozenSSSSmetaG_FD_184142 | JGI IMG/M metagenome (GOLD analysis project Ga0209512, IMG submission 184142) | Glacier valley bacterial and archeal communities from Borup Fiord, Nunavut, Canada, to study Microbial Dark Matter (Phase II) -... | ecosystem: Environmental > Aquatic > Freshwater > Ice >... | reverse complement strand
CAATGAAGGCACGGCCAACGCCAGAACTTTACATCAAAAGCTTACCACAAAATCCATTCGCTCCTTGCCAAACACCTACTCCACCATCAGAAAACACCCATCCGAAGTGGTGCACTTTGAAGTGATCACAGGTGGTGCACTTTGAAGTGATCGGTGACAGAATTGGGATTTTGTAGCCCAAAGGCGAAGACGAAGCGGACCACTATCGCCCACTGCGGACAAATTTGAAATTTTAGCTACCTTGATATTAACCTTAGTGCCTGAAATTTTCCACGAAGCAGGAGAACTAAGGTCCAAGCCTCCTCCAGTTACAGTGGATGCCTTCCAACGCTCCATGTTGAAAGTCACGGGTTTGGCGATGCTGTTTGTATTGACGAAAACAAGGTAGTAGCTGCCAGGATTCAATTTGATCTCATCCAGGCCGGGATACGCCATATCCGTGCCGCTGTAGGCAGAGTAAGGATTGAACGGTGCCCCCGATCTGAGAGCGCTCAATTCACTCGCGGTGATGACATAGGTCGATAGGCCGCTGTTGCAACCATCAAGGAAATAGCGAAATCCGCTTTGGATCGTGAATTCCTGCCAGAATGTGCCACCGTTTGCGGCGACATATTCCGTTCCTTGGATGTACTGGTCCACGAAAGAATACGAGGTGGAACCATCGGCAGGCACCTGAATGTCGTAGTCCAGTTCGGCGCGGTAAACACTCGTACTTGTGGTTTGATTCCTTATGCCGAAATAATAGGTTCCCGCAGGTAGCGCCACGCTCTTGGTGCCGTAGGTGTTATCGAAAACCGCGTAGCCCGAAAAAGCGCGTGCGTTGATGAAGTTTTGCAATTCGGACGAAGTCACAACCGCCGCATCCGCGCCGTAGTCGGAGGTGAAACGGAGAACGAGAACCGTTGGCTTGGAGAGCGTGAACTCCTGATACCAATATTCCCCATTTCGGGTGAAAGTGCCGCTCTTATCGATGAAGTAGGTAGCCACCTGTGCATGAAGCAGATCCACGCAAACAAAGATCAGGAAAAATACGGCTCTTAACAGAGACGTTTGTGAGGCAATTACGTTCATTTTTTATGGGCGGTTTGGATTAAAAATCAATGTGTTGCCTTCAGACGAACGTAACAGCTTCCGCTTGATGCGGGAATCGTCACCGTCACGACTTCCGTTGAGTCATGCTCCGGGACGTTGGCAATAGAAACCCCGCCCACGCCATCAACTGCGGGAATCCATTCGGTTGAGGGACCTCGCGAGTATTCGACCTGTTGAATCACCTCCGTAGCGGCGGCCATGCTGCGCTCGTAGCGGAAAACGAGGTTCCGTCCACTTGGTGCAGACTGGATAAACAGAACTGGAAGGATCTTTGGGTTGCAGATCATCGGATGACCGCCGAGCAAAAACTCAAGAAGGTTGTTCACGCCATCGTGATCCGGATCATCGAGGCTTCCGCTTTCGTCTTGCGGGGTACCTGCTACTTTCAAAAAGCCGGTGAATGAGTCACCCACCGGAGCAATTCCGGCATTCGCCCGAGATGGCGCGGCCACCGCGGCCACCGCGGCGGCTTTGGCTGCGGTGGTGATCGTCACACTCGCAGTCGCAGAGTTGAGTTTTCCGTCGTTAACACGATAGGTGAAGCTATCAGTTCCTGTGAAATTGGATTTTGGTTTGTAAGTGAGCTTGGGCGCGGTGCCGGTCAGAGTCCCTTTCGAAGGAGCTTTCACGATGCTGTATTTCAGTGAGCTCCCCTCCACATCTGTGCCCGCCAGGGTCGTCGCGATGGATTTGTTTTTGGTGGTTTTCACCGTGAGCGACTTGGCGACTGGCACGTCATTCACCGCCGCGATAGTGAGGCTGACGGTCGCGGGCAAGGAATTCATTGTACCATCATTGACCCGAAAAGTGAAGTTGTCGGCCCCAGAGATGTTGCCATTCGGCTTGTAAGAAAGGTTAGGAGCTGTCCCGACCAATGTTCCTTTGGCAGGACCCTTAACAATACTGTAAACAAGCGCCCCACCTTCTGGGTCGCTTCCGGAAAGAATTATTACCTTGGGGGTATCTTCTGTGACGCCGACTGTAAGGGGGAGTGCAGTCGGAGCGGCGTTGGGAGGAGTGATGGTGAGTTCGACCAACCCATGGCCGGTAGCCGTAAGGTTTCGATTCTGTGCGGAGAGGGCTATAGAGTAGGTGCCGACCGTAGTGGGAATGCCTGAAATGATTCCAGTTGCCTTGTCGAAAGTCAGGCCGTTTGGCAATCCGCTGACGGTATAGCTTCTCAACGTGCCGAAGAAGATGGCCTTGTAGGGAAAACTCTGGCCGACAACGCCGCTTGCTTCGGTCGCACTTTTAAACACGGGGGCGACCGGTTCCGGGTTGATCGTCATGAAAACAATTCCAACACTCGTGCCGGCGGCGTTTGTCGCGAAAATTGAAACGCGATAGGCAATGCTGTAATCCTCTACATCGGGAGCAACACCCCGATCGGTGAGGGTCCCTGAGATCACTCCGGTTGTCGTGTCAATGCTGAGTCCTTTTGGCAGGTTGCTTGCATTGTAGCTGGTGGGACTCTCTGAAAATTGCGGCGTGTACGAATAGCTCTTTCCCACGGTACCTTGTGAAGGTGCTGTGTAAGTGAACACAGGTATCACTACAGGACGTCCTACATAAATAGTATTACGGTCCATATCAGCAAAATAGAGATTTCCCGTGCTATCCACCGCAATACCGGCAGGCCAGTATGATGAATCGTCACTCGGAGACTCTAGGATTGTTGTAACGACTCCACCGCTCGTAATTTTCCTGATTAGGCCATTGCGAGTGTCTGAAACATAGACGTTGCCGTCGCTGTCCACGGCCACCCCCTCGGGTTCGTAGAAGCGGGCAGTGCTGCCGGTGCCGTCTGCAGTGCCGGACATGCCAGGGTTACCCGCTAGCGTTGTCACCACTCCACCGCTGGTTATCTTTCTAATCGTATGATTGAGCGTGTCCGCTACATAAACGTTGCCCTCTAGGTCAACAGCAACTCCCCGAGGATCATTGAAACGTGCATCGGATACGGTTCCGTTGCTTGTTCCAGACACAGACTTTTTACCGGCAAACGTCGTCATTGCTCCGCTGCTTGTGACTTTACGAATGATATTGTGAAAGCTGTCGCAAACATACAGATTGCCCGCATTATCGACAGCCACTCCCCTTGGATAAAGTAGGTAGTCAGGTGACACCTGGGCGTTATCATCCCTTGTATCTCCAAACAAGGTTGTAACCGACCCGCCGCTTGTGACCTTTCTTATAGATTGGTTGAACGAGTCTGCAACATAGATGTTTCCAACGTTGTCCACGGCCACACCAGCGGGGGAATAAAATCGAGCGGTGGCGCCGACTCCGTCGGCAGCTCCAGAGTTTCCGGCAGAGCCTGCGATGGTTGACACCACTCCGTCGCCTGTGATCTTCCGGATAATATCATTCTGTTCATCCGCGACATAGATGTTACCGCTACTGTCTAATGCTAGGCCGTAGGGCTGAAAAAACCGGGCAGAGCTGCCTGTGTCGTCAGACGAGCCAGTTGAAGACCGGCTACCGGCCAGTGCCCTGAAAACATATTGAGTTCCACTGGAACTGCCAGCCGTGACGGTTAGGGTGAGAACTGTGGTTTCGCTGGCCCCCGCGCTGTTGATCGCATCCAAATAGATTGAGAATGTTCCAGCCGCGTCGGGCGCGCCCGAGATCACGCCCGTCGCGGAGTTGATATTAAGGTCGCCGTGGAGTCCTCTCGCCGCAAAAAAAGTCGGGTCGTTCGAATAGGTGGAGGTGTAGGTGAAATTCTGGCCGACAACGCCACTTGCCGTGGTGGAACCGGTGAACACAGGTCGCGCTGAAGGTAACGCTCCCACCTGAAAATTTACCTGTGTTTCCATCAAACCCGAGCTTGCATTGGTTGCTCCCGCCGAAGTGCGGCCGCGGGCGCGAAGTTGTCCGCTCCCAGGCAAGGCGAGTCCGGTCAGATGCCAATTGGACGTCGTTCCCACACGGGTAGCGTCGCCCAAGGCTGTCCAATTGGCCCCTCCATCAATGCTCTTTTCAAACGTCACCTGCGACAACTCCGGCGACGATCCGCCTCGTTGCCAGGCCACCTGAGTCGCATCCGGCACGTTCAGGGACTGAGTCGCCACGTCGTTGTCGAGCCGTTCGAAGTAGTCACGCGTGAACGGGCTCGAGCTAAAACCACCAGCCAACAGGACTTCCCCGTCCGCTTGCAGTGCAATGGCACCGACCGCGCCAAATGTTCCGTAGGTCGGGTCACCGGTTATAAAGTCGGTATCGAGACTGCCGTCGGAATTCAGCCGCGCGACGTACGGCCGGTCGATCCAAGGCCCCACCCCGTTAGGCTGGAACGTCAGGAACTGTCCTCCCAACAGGATCTTTTTATCAGCCTGCAGTGCAATGGTGCTGACCATCCCGGCATCGTTGCCATTGTTGACGAGACCAGAAGTGATGTTTCTCGCCGTAGGATTGAAAGCTGTATCGAGGCTGCCATCCGCGTTCACCCGGGCGATATGAATCCGTGGCATGGCGCTCACCGCCCCATTTGGTTGAAGCGTGTAAAACATGCCTCCGATGAGCACTTTTCCGTCAGCCTGCACCGCAAGGCTGGTGACGTTCTTGTTGGCCTTGGGATCAAATCCGGCATCGAGGCTGCCATCTGCATTCACCCGTGCCACATATTGGCGGGCGGTCGCTGCTGCCGCACCGTTTGGCTGGAGCGAGGTGAAACTGCCACCCAAGAGGATTTGCCCATTTTCCTGCACCGCGATACATTCCACCGGTCCGTTCGCCTTGGGATTGAAATCCGTGTCGAGGCTTCCGTCCGGATTGAGCCGGGCGATCTGCAACCGGGTGGTCGGATTCGCCGCGCCATTGGGCTGAAGCGTGCCGAACTGCCCCCCGAGCAGGATTTTCCCATCTGCCTGTACCGCCAGACATTCTACATAGTTGCCCGAGCCGCCCGCCTTGGGGTCGAACGCAGTGTCCAGACTTCCATCCGTGTTGAGCCGCGCGATGAATTTACGCGGAGTGGCACTCGCCGCACCGTTCGGCTGAAGTGTCTGGAATTCGCCCCCCATAAGGATCTTCCCGTCCCGCTGCACTGCAACGCATGAAACGAAACCTCCTGCTTTGGGATCGAATGCCATGTCGAGGCTGCCGTCGGGATTGAGTCGTGCGATCTTGGCGCGCGGCACACCCTGCACCGAGGTGAAATTACCAGCGATGATCATCTTTCCATCCGGTTGGAGCGCAATCGCCGTTGGATCGCCGTTTATATGGGCATCAAGCGCATCCAGTGAGCCCGGCGGGGTCAAAGCGAGCGCCAAGGTAACTTGCAAGAGCAGCGCAACGGCGATCCATGCCGCAGCGAACGAGAATTTGTTGCTATTCATGTATCGTAGTAGTTGGAAGCGAATCGGATCAGCGAAATGTTCAATTTCGCAGAAGGTTCTCGGCACCGATTTTCAGGGTATCGCCACTTAGTTGATAGATCTCAGAATACGATTTGTTCACCGGCTTGTCGTAATCATAAGTGCCATCGCAATTCAGGCTGCCGGTGAGGGTGGCGCGGGTGATGGTGTAGGCGAAGGCTCCTGATGATGCGTTTGCCTTCCACGTCAGATAGGTGGTGGCAGTACCGTTCTGATTGGTGCTGGGGATGGTGACCGTTCCTTCCCCGTTTGATTTGAGATTCCATGTGGCGGAGGCATTGGACCAGGTTCCGACGATGCTTCCCGAGGCAGCATGCGCAGGAGCTGATGGGACTGAGGCCGAGGAACTTTGAGGCACCCGGAAGCGGCCGTTTTGGTAAGTCGGATCTTCGACGAGGGTCCCGGCAGCAATCCCCTGCACATCCACCGCTTTTCCGCTGTGCGGGCTGATGGCGTAGCCGGGTTTGCCGGGAACCGGGTTTGCCGTGACATAGTTGGTCGGGCTGGCTTCGGACGATGCATTAGCCGCAGCGGTGTTGGCTTGCTCGTTGATGATTTGCTGCTGGGTATTGAGTAACGATGCTGCGGTCGTCGCATCTCCATTGGCTCCCGCATAGTTTGCTGCTGCTCCGGTGGCTACGGCACCGATAAGAGCCATGTCTTCATCCGCGCAGGAGGAGAGGAGAGCACAAATCGGAAGAATCAGAAAAAGGTGGGTGTGTTTCATAAAAGTGGGATTCGTGACGATGGGATTTAGCGAGTGGCCCTCAGGCGAACGAAACGGCTGGTGCTCGTCGATGGTATCGTAACCGTGACTTGCTCGGTGGTGGCATCGACCGCACTGGTGGCGATGGTCACGCCGTTTTGCCCATTGACGGCGGGGCTCCAGGTGGTAGATAGACTTGCCGAATGCTAAAGAGTTTTGTGTAACTCCACTGGCGGCGACCTAGGGAGAATTAAAATCATCGTCTCTTAAGCAGATAACTTGGCTTACCACTTGTGACCCGTCGCGGGCCGAGAAGGGAGGATTTTACCGCAGCCGCCCGGGTAACGCTGATTTTGTAGGTTTTCGTTGATCCATTTTGCGCGGTCACGATCACCGAGACGGGGTTTCTCCCGACCTTCATAGCGATCGCTTTGCTTGCCGATCCTGATTTGACCACGAGGCCGTTCACTTTGATCACCGCCAAGCCGCTGGTGGCGGTGGGAGTAATTTTCAACGATCTAGTGGTATTAGGAACCTTCGCGGTGTATGCCGAGATCGCGGAATTGAACTTCGGGCTCAGCGTCGCTCCTGCAATCGCGATTTTCGACAAGGTGGACACTGAAGACGCCGCTTCGCGCCTGACGACAATCTGATAGGAGGTGCTGGAAACTTCGTCCTCAGCAGTGACCACCACGTTGATCATGTTGTTCCCGACGGCAAGGGGGATCGCGCCGCTTTCGGCTCCGGACCCGATGTCCGCCCCGTTGACGGCGATGGTCGCTGGCTCGGTCACCATCGGCGTGACCTTGATGGTGCCCGTGCCGTTGGGCACGCTGACGGCATAGACCAAGATTCCAGGTGAGAAGGCAGGACTCAGATTCCCGGCACTCAGGATGACGCCGGAAAGGGAGGAAACCGAGGAAGCCTGACCCACGATTTTTACGGGTCTTTCCCGGAGATCCTCGGTGCCGTCGCCCAACTGCCCGAACGTATTGGAACCCGTGGCCCAAAGCGAGCCGTCCTGCTTGGTGAACATGGAATAGACTTCTCCCGCCGAGATCGCCGCAACGTTGCTTGCGAGCATGAACGGCGCCGATTGGGGAACACGGGTTCCGTTGCCGAGTTGCCCATAACCGTTCGATCCGACCATCCATAAAGTGCGGTCGTTTTTGACAAACATCGTGTGATAGTCCCCGGCCTCCACCTCGGCCACATCCGCTGCGATCATGACTGGCGAAAGCCGGTTCGTCGTATCATCGCCACCCAATTGTTTCCATTCATTGGTGCCCATCGCCCACAGCGAGTCATCGGTTTTCAGAAAAAGGGTATGATATTTTCCTGCGGTTACATATTTCACCCCAGTGGCCACTTGGACCGGCGATTTCCGGTTGGTGGTATCGCCCGTTCCCAACTGGCCCTTGTTGTTCCAGCCCATGGTCCAGAGCGAGCCGTCGGTTTTGATAAAGGCGGTGTGCCCGACGCTGCCAGCCACCGAGGACACGCCACTGGCAATGGGGATCGGTAAATGGCGCTCCGAAGTGGTGCCGTCGCCCAGTTGGCCGTAGAGATTCGATCCCATGCCCCAGAGGGCTGAGTCAGACTTAATGAACAACGTGTGGTTGCTGCCCGCGGCGATGGAAGACACTCCGCTCGCCGCCAGCACCGGAACAGGCGAGGGGGTGATTTTGTTGTTACCCAGCTGCCCGGAGGAGTTTCCACCGAGTGTCCACAGGGTGCCATCCGTTTTCAGATAGACCGTATGGTAAATCCCAGCTGCCGCTGCGGTGACTCCGGTGGTGATTTGAAATGGGACGCTTCTGTTTGTGGTCGTGCCGTCACCCGTCTGGCCATAACTATTATGACCGGTGGCCCACAATGAACCGTCGGTTTGAATAAACACGGAATGCCAGGTGCCAGCGGTCACCGCAGAAACGAGACTTGCGGCATGGGCCGCGATGCTCGGGATGAGCAAGAACGTGAGGATCGCCGGGAACGCTCTAGGAAACTTTGAGGGAGAAATCATGTGGCGTGAGATTGTTGCAGCTCGAGTCTATCGTTTCAAAAAAAGCCGGGGCTTTAGGTGGGGCTGTGCTGTGATGCCCTCACTTGGAGCCGGTGCCGGCACCCCGGACCGATCCGTCTTTGGATTTGTAGGAGAACTTCACACTGAATTTCCCGCTTTTCTGAGAGAAGGTCGCCGTGGAAGTTCCTTGGCTATTGAATGCGTTCACCGTCTGGGGGGTGGTGGTTTCTTGCAGGGGTTTGCTAAAACTGAATTTGTAGATGACCCCTTCCCCATCGTCGAACTTCAGGGCGTATTTGCCAGCCTTGTAATTAGAAACGGTAATGCTACCGGTGAATGTAAATTTTTGTCCGTCTTGAGTTTCAGATCCGCGCACTTTGTAGGCTCCGTTGATGCCGGCTTCAGCAAGTGGCGCGAGGAACAGCGGCAATGCACAATAGGTGAGTAGGATGTTTTTCATGGGGATGGATGGAGTTTGATGTTTGATAGATAGAGAAACGGATGAAGGAATCACTCGGCGACGATCTTTACCGTGGTTTCGGTTCCGAAAAAGGCGATGCTCATGCACTTGGGCATGGCCGTGCTCTGACCGACGATGGCGCCGAAGCTGGAGCCAAGGTAGTAAACGTGGCCCGCCTCTAGCGAACCTGCGGGGATGGTCCTGGAGTGTGACTTCGACGTGGAAACCTTGGGGCCACCCACCAGCTTTTTGGCAATCTGGTTGTCGTCAAAAAGCTCTTCACCGGAAGTATCATTCTCCAGATCGAGCGAGATGTAGTCGTTGAGATTCCTACCGTAGTTCGGATAGATCCCCGAATTGATGTCGAGGGCCTTGCTGGCAGCGAGGTGGTATTCCCCACCTTCCCAGCGGCCGCCCTTGAGCACGATGACCGGGGCGGGTGGGTAGGTATCCTTGGGCAGGCTCAGGTTGATCATCCGGCCCTGAACGGTGAAGATGTAGTTACCGTTGGGGAATGCGGAGTCGAATTCGGCCTTCGTTTTTGTCCCCCAGTTGTCGAAATACTCCTTGCCGACATAGCCGAAGTTCCAGCCACCGTCGCTGGCGGAATCAAGGCCGAGAGCGGGCTTTTGGTGATACATCTCGACGAACTTCGAGGTAGACGGAAGCGTGACCTTCGGTTTGGGCGAGAGTGAGACTGTGAACGCCCGTGAATCGCCGTTGACTTCAGCGGCAAACGAATAGGGGTAATCCCGTGCTGAAAGCCGGGTCACCACAGAGGCGCTGGTCTGATTATACTGCACTTCCTTTGATAGGGAGATTTCCTTGACGGAATCCGCTTGGGATGGGGTGACGAGGGCGAGGGCAAGCAGGGCACGGGAGGTAACTGTGATCATAACAGGGTCTTGTTTGAATTTTTTAATGGAAAGAAGGTGAGAGAAATTGCCACCCACGGCGGGAACGGAGTCATCTTGGCCGCTTCCTTGCAATCCACCAACGGGGGGGGGTGAGGCGATGCCGTTCTGGCCGTGGGCGGTTGGTCGTTCCGGGGAAAATGGAGGATGGATGCGTAACAATCCATGAAAAGCAGGGCGGATGTGGTTGTGACAGAAGGACCATCGGTAACCGGGGAAATTCCGTCCACCCCCTAACTTACGTATTTTTAGTCTCCTTAAATCGGGTGAACCTTGACTGCCGCCTGATTGTCGATAGAAGTGACTCGAAGTGAATCAATGCGTTACTCCACCTGATCCTTGCGGCCGACCTAGTCCGGATTCTAAGGGATCGTTGATCGGCCCGCGGATGATTCATGGCGATTTTCTGGCTCTGCTGGATGAAAAGCTGCGGCTGCGGAACGAGCGGTTGATCGAAAAGCTGCTGGCGTGGGGAGAGCTGCTGGATGAGGCCGGATGGAGTGTCGCCATGAGCGATGCGGGCGGTGATTTATGGCTCAGTGAGCGGGCGAAGCGGGATTTGCAGCGGCTCGGCGGCGTGCCGGAGACGCGGGCGGGCCTCCTGCGGGCGTTGGGCGGAATTTCGGCGGATTCGGTTCATCAGAAGGGCGAGGGCATCATTGTCTGGTCAGGTATTTCCCAAACGAACGAAACACCCGAACCGGTGCTGGACCTGACTCGACGTGAAGCCGAGGTGCTCTCTTGGTTGCGCGAGGGCAAAACAAGCCCGGAGATCGCAATCATCTTCGGGTGCGCGACCCGGACGGTGGAAAAACATCTGGCGAACCTCTATCGAAAAATCGGGGCAAGGAACCGCGCGGCGGTGATTTTAAAAACATCCACCCTCATCAACTGACCCATGCAACGATTCAGGGATGTCAGCGATTCAACCGTCCGGAAGATCGACCGGACGATGATGGGCATGGCCGGCTTTGATACGCTGGAGGAGTTGGAAATCCGGTTCATGCGGGAGGCGGAAAAAATCCTGCCTGGGGATTGCCTGTGCTGGAACAACTGGGCACCGGATTTGAGTCATTTGCTGAACTTCCGCCTCAACCACTCCTATGTGGAGACGTTCGAAAATCTGCTGGGCGTCTTCGACGAGGTGGTGGCTCATCACCCTATCATCGCGGCCGGTCAATTCGTGGCCACCTCCGAGGAAGTCAAGCGATTGTCGGATTTTGAAAGTTACCATCGTTTCAAAGAGAATCCGCTGTTCCGGGAGGTTTACCGTCATCTGGACTCGAATCATCAACTCGCTTACACGCCATGCGTGCTCCAAGATCGGCGGATCGTTCTGACTTGGAACCGGCGGGCGCTGGATTTCACCGAGCGGGATCGCGAGGTTCTCCACCTGACGGGCCTTCGGTTAGGCGCGATCAGCCGCCGGATCGCACAACGCGAGAAGCTGGAGAAAAACTGGCGGGCCCTGTGTGGATTTGTCGATGCCAGGATCACCGCTGGACCTGCAAGCTACTTGGGCGCTCAGGACGTGCAGTTGTTGGAGAAGCTTTTGAAATCCGGCACTCGCAGCGGAATCGCCCGGGAAATGGGCATCCGACGGGATTCCGTGGACAAGCGGCTCGGTTCGATCCGCGAGCGGCTGGGGCTGGAAAATCACCATCAGCTTTTGAGCGCGCTCGCGGAATTGAAAAATCCCGCAGCTCAAATTGGGGGTTGAATAGCCTCTAGCACTTTCACCGCCTGCCACGCCGCCACCACGTCGTGCACGCGGAAGATCTGAGCCCCGCGGAGCATCGCCGCGCTGATAGAGGCGACGGTTCCGGCATCGCGATCCGACGGGTTCGGCAGGCCAAGCACTTCACCGATTACGGTTTTCCGCGAGACTGGAACGAGCACGGGTTTTCCATATTTCTGTAAGCGGTCCAGCTCCCGATAGACCGTGAGGTTGTCCACGCGCTGTTTGGCGAAGTCGATGCCGGGGTCGAGGATCAGAGCATCGGGGGGAAGTCCGGCGGCAAGCGCGAGTGAAATTTTCTCCTCAAAAAACCGCTCCATTTCGCCCATCACGTCCGCCCATTGTTGGGAAACATGCGGGATTTTCGGCTCGCCCACGCTGTGCATGATCAGCAGGGCCGCGCCGTGGGCCGCGCAGGAGCGGGCGTTGCGGTCGTCGGGAAGCGCGCCCATGTCGTTGACGATTTCCACGTTTCCCATCTGCAGGACACCTTGCACGACTTCGGGCCGCCAAGTGTTCGCGGACAGGATGGGCGGCCAAATTTGCTCAGGGTCTATCGGCGGCGCGCCTTGCCAGACTTCGTCCCAGTGTTCGATGAATCCGCGGAAACGCCGCAGCTCTTCCTCCACGGTCACCGCCGCCCGGTTGGTCCGCGCGCTTTCCGCGCCGACGTCGATGATGTCGGCACCGGCCGCGACCTGGGCGCGGGCTTGCTGGATCGCTTTTTCGAAATCCAGCGTCCCGTCGCCGGAAAACGAATCGTCGTTCACATTCACGATCCCCATCACCAGCGGACGCCGGGGAAATTCGATCGTCCGCGCGGGCAGGCTCAATTTCATGGTCCCTTCTACAGCCGGAAATCCGAAAACTGGAAACTGAAAACGCATCCCGCTTGCCCATGGCGGCTCCATCATTACGCTCCGCGCATGTCTTCCACCTTTGGCCAGGTTTTCCGCATCCATACGTTCGGCGAGTCGCACGGTGGCGGTGTCGGCGTCATCATCGACGGCTGCCCACCGCGCGTTCCCGTCTCGCTGGAGCAGATCCAACACGAGCTCGACCGCCGCCGCCCCGGCCAATCCGAGATCGTCACTCCGCGCAAGGAGGCCGACACCGCGGAGATCCTTTCCGGCCTGCAAGACGGCCTCACGCTCGGCTCGCCCATCGCAATCATCGTAAAAAACACCGACCAACGCCCCGGTGCCTACGATGAAATGGCCGCGAAATACCGCCCCAGCCACGCGGACTTCACTTATGATGCGAAATACGGCATCCGCTCCGCCTCCGGTGGTGGCCGCGCGTCCGCCCGCGAGACCATCGGCCGCGTCGCAGCGGCGGCGGTCGCCACTCAGGTGCTGAAGGCGATTCACCCCGGCATCGAAGTGCTCGCGTGGGTGAAATCGATCCAGGAACTCGAAGCGGACGTTGATCCCGAAACCATTTCCGCCGAAACGATCGAAGCCAATATCGTCCGCACCGGCGATCCGGCGATGGCCGAAACCATGATCGACCGCATCAAGGCGATCCGTTCGGATGGAAATTCCGTCGGCGGTGTGATCGAGTGCGTCATCCGCAATTGCCCGCCCGGCCTCGGCGAGCCGATTTTCGACAAACTTGAAGCCGATCTCGCTAAGGCCATGCTCTCGCTGCCGGCCACCAAGGGCTTCGAGATCGGTTCCGGTTTCGCCGGCACCTTGCTCACCGGCCGCGAGCACAATGACGCCTTCCGCATGATCGACGGCAAGGTCCGCACCACTACAAACCGCTCCGGCGGCATCCAAGGTGGCATTTCCAATGGCGAGCACATCGTATTCCGCGTCGCCTTCAAGCCCACCGCCACCATCATGAGCAGCCAGGAAACCGTCACCGCCGCCGGCGAAAACACCGAACTCTCGGGCAAAGGCCGCCACGACGCCTGCGTCCTTCCCCGCGCTGTACCGATCGTGGAAGCGATGGCCACGCTGGTGCTGACGGATCATCTGCTGCGACAACGGGCGTTGAACGGATGATGATCCCGACCTTGACAAGCGAACGCTTTAACGCACGCTATTACAGCATGACGACCATCACCGCGACCAAAGCTCGGGGAAATTTGTATTCGCTCATCAATGAGGTGAGGGAAGCGCACGAACCCATCCAAATCACCGGGAAACAAGGAAACGCGGTTCTCATTTCCGAAGACGACTGGCGTTCGATCCAAGAGACGCTGTTCCTCCACTCAATTCCCGGCATGGTTGATTCAATCAAACAGGCGCGAGCCGAAGGATTGGAGCATGCGGCTGGAGATCTCGGATGGTGAAACCCATGTTCGAGATCGTTTATTCCCGACAGGCCCGAAAAGACGCGAAAAAACTCACCGCAAGCCATCTGCAAAAGCAGGCGCAAGCACCGCTGGACATGATGGCCAATGATCCTTTCAAATCCCCTCCTCGTTACGAATCTCTCTGCGGCGAGCTGGCCGGATGCTATTCCCGGAGGATCAACCTTCAGCATCGGATTGTTTACGAGGTGTTCATTGAGGAGAAAAAGGTGCTGATTCTGCGCATGTGGACCCATTACGGTGCTTGACACCGCCCGGTCTTCATCTCCGCTCTCAACACTCAACCATCCACTATCAGCTCTCTCTTGTCTCCCGATTCCATCCCGCAGCTCAGCCTGGGCACCGCCGCGCTCATCATCTTCGCGGTGTGCGCCGGCTTCGTCGCCCTGCGCGGGATGACGCGGATGATCGTCGGCACGATCGTGCTCAGCATCAGCGCTTGGATCGGATTTCAAATCTGGCAGCAGGCGCCCGCGCTTTCCATCGAGTGGACCGGGAAATCGCACTCGTGGATCACCAACGGAATGCCCTTTGCCGCTTTCGTCGTCTCGTTTTTCCTGATCCGCAAAATTGCCAAATCCATCGCCCGTCCATTCGGAAAAAAGGAGGAGGAGGAAAAGCCCCGCTCGTCTTCCATCCGGATCGCCTTCCGTCTGCTGCTTGCGCTGATTCCCACCTCGCTCATCTGGCTGGTCGGAGCCACGCTCGTCCACCACAGCGGCTCCATCGCCGAGGTCCGCGCCTATTCGGAAAGATCTATAGGCATCGGCGAAACCACGCCGGACGCCTTCAGCCAGCGCCTCAAATCCGCCGTCGAAGCCGCCGTGCCCGAGAGCTGGCTGAAGGCGCTCGATCCGGTCACCGAGCCGTCGCGCATTACCCTCGCCAAGCTCATCGCCGCCCAGTCCGACTCGCCGCTCAAGCCCGTCATCGATCCCCGCACTGGCAAACCCATCCCCCGCGCCATCATCGTTGACGATCCCGAGCTCCAAAACCTTGCCCGCGAGGGAAACTTTGGCACACTCCTCCGCCATCCCCTCCTCACCAAAGCCCTCGCCGATCCCAAAGTCCGGAAACTCCTCCGCGACCTCAGCCTTTGAGACATTCCTCTACCAAGACGTTCCTCTTGCTGAAAAACCGCCATTCGCTACACTTCCGGCATGAACTATCGCATCCGATTGATTGAGACCGACGAAGGATGGTCGGCTTCCTGCCTCGATCTGCAGGGATGCCATTCCCAAGGCGCCAGCCGGGCGGAAGCGCTCGAATCCATTCGTGAGGCCATCGCGGACTGGCTGGCTGTCGAAGCGGAGGAATCCGGTATCAAAAGCGCGGAAACCATCGAAATCGCCTTCTGATGCCGAAGCTGCCGGGTGTCAGCCAGAAGGACGCTGTTCGGGTTTTCCAGAAACTCGGCTTCAGAATAGCCCGCGAATCTGGCCACATCGTGATGAGCAACGGAGAAATCCGTCTGACGATACCCCGCCACAATCCGATCAATGCGCTCACCATGGGAGCCATCGCCAAGGACGCTGGACTTTCACCGGAAGAATTTCGGAAACTCCTTTAAGCAATCCACCGCCAATCTCCAAATTCTTCCCATGCCCTACCTCGTCACCATCGGCCTCGAAGTCCACGCCCAGGTCAAAACAGCCACCAAGATGTTCTGCGCCTGCCGCACCTCCTTTGGTGACACGCCGAACACCCACAACTGCCCCGTCTGCCTCGGCCTGCCCGGAGCGCTGCCCGTGCTCAACCAGCACGCCATCGAAAAAACCCTGCTCACCGGCCTCATGCTCGGCTGCGGATCACCCGAAATCTCCAAGTGGGACCGGAAGAACTACTTCTATCCGGACATGCCGAAGAACTATCAGACCACGCAGATGGACCTCCCGCTCTGCATCGGCGGCGGCGTCCCGCTTTACGAACACTGCTACCCCACCGACCACCGTAAAAACATCGCCACACCGGACAAGGTCGTGCGCCTCAACCGCATCCACCTCGAGGAAGACGTCGCAAAATCCACCCACCTCGGGAACTCCTCGCTCATCGACTTCAACCGCGCCGGCACGCCGCTGATGGAAATCGTCACCGAGCCCGATCTCGAATCCGGCGAGGAAGCATTCGCCTACCTACGCTCGCTGCAGATGATACTCCAGCAAGGCGACGTCGCCGATGCCGACATGGAAAAAGGCCAACTCCGCTGCGACGTGAACATCTCGCTCCGCAAGAATCCCAGCGACCCGTTAGGATCGAAAGTGGAACTGAAGAACCTCAACTCCATCTCCGCCATCCGCCGCGCCATCCATTTCGAAATCAAGCGCCAAACCGAAGAACTCGACCGCGGCATCCCGCAGATCCAGTCCACCCGCCGCTGGGACGACGACCGTGGCGAGACCCAGATGATGCGCACCAAGGAAGACGCCCACGACTACCGCTATTTCTCCTGCCCGGACCTTCTGCCCATCGAGACCGCACCGCTTTTGGCAAAAGTCCGCCCGCTCGTCCCCGAACTGCCGCACCAGCTTGCCGCCCGCTTTGAAAACGACCTCGGCGTCACCAACTACGACGCCTCCGTGCTTTCCTCCGACAAGCACCTCGCCACCTATTTCGAAGCCGTGACCGACGCCGCCATCCCCGGCAAAAAAGTCGCCAACTTCATCATCAACAACCTGCTGGGCACGCTCAACGAGAACTCCCTCGGCATCGACGAGTGCCCCGTCACGCCGGAAAAACTCCGCGCCCTGCTACTTCTGATGGAAAACGGCACCCTCGCCGCGAACCAAGCCAAGGAAGTTTTCACCGTGCTCTTCGACGCGCCGGAAAAAGCCCCCGCCGCCATCGCCGACAGCCTCGGTTTCAAAAAAGCCGAAGCCGGCGAACTCGAAGCCCTCGTCGAGCAAGCCATCGCCAACAACCCGGCCGAAGTCGAAGCCGTCAAAGCCGGCAACGAGAAGCTCCTCAACTTCCTAACCGGCCAAGTCATGAAACTCGCCACCACCAAGCCGAACCCGAAACAGGTCACCGAACTGCTGCGGGCGAGGCTGCTTTGAGTTCAATTCCAGCAAAACCTCCTTCCAATTTTCAAATCCCCTTTGCGTCCCTCAGCGGCCTTTGCGACTTTGCGGTAAACTCTAACTCTGAAAATTCCACATGCTCCCCGAGTTTGCCCATTCACTTCACGAGCGCTTCGCGCGAGAGGGTATCCCACTCCTTCTCGCTGGCGGCTGGGCGGTTTGTCATCACGGGTATTCCAGACTTACAAATGACGTGGATTGGATTTGTTCCAGAGCTGACGAAACACGTGCCATCGAACTGATGAAGACCCTCGGGTTCACCATCGCATTCGAGGCGATGGCCACTCGATTTCAACGGGTAAACCCACTGGAAATGATGCCTATCGATCTGCTGTGGGTTAGCCCCGAAACTTTTGCTAGAATGTCCGCCACCGATCAGAAAACCGGCATTCATGGAGATATCCCGGTGATCGATTTGGAAGCACTTCTCGCGATGAAGCTCCACGCGCTCAAGGATCAGGTGGTGCGAAAACACCGAGACCTTCTCGACATCCGGTATCTGTTGGAAGAAAATGTCGGGGCATTCAGTGAAACTCAACTACGCGAGCTTTGCCAAAAATACGCTGGCCCTGATGCCTACGATTTGATCCACCATATCCCATGAGCGTCATCGATCTCGATCTCCCGGATTTCTCCAACCACCCGCCTCCACCGCGTCTCACGCTGGAGCAATACGAAAAGTGGGTGTTCGAAATGTATGCGAAGAGCAAATATCCTACGATGTCCCACGAGGAAATGATGGCAGAGTGGATGAAAAACGAAGGCAGCCAGACCGAAGAATGGCCCGACTTCGGCGCACACCTAAGTGTCCCGGCTGTCCCCGCCGGGAGCGATGCCACCGAAGCCGGCTGAGACAGCCGGCACACTTTTCATTTCAGCAACTCACCCAGGCGCTTTTCCAACAGCTCCGTGAGTTGGCCCGCACCACCCTTTGCCGGAAGTTCGCCGGATTTCAGCATGCCACTCACCGGGATCGGCTCGCCGGCAGTGACGCGAGCAGTGCGGTTCACCGGGTAAGTGGGGAAACCGAAAAGATCTTCCTCCAGCTTGAGCAGGGTTTCCGCCCGGCGGTCGAGCGTGGGGTCCTCCAACAGATAGTCGCCGATGTAGCTGTGCGCCTGTAGCGCCGTGAAAACTCGGTCGAGATCATCGAGCAGAAGTTCTTTTTCCGCAGGCGTCGGTAGCTTTTCCGCATCCAACAACCGACGCCGGATGCGAAAGCGCAGGGCTCTCACGCGTTCCGGTGGAGTCACCGCCTTGGCATCGCGCGGGTAACGGCTCTCGACGAGTGCCAGCAGCGTATCGCAAAGATGATTGAGGCGCTCCTGAACATTTCCCGAACCGGCGTAACCGAGGTATTCGGTTTCCTTCAAAGCGAGGATGCCGGTCCCCAGGCGGAGAATCCGGTCGTCCACCGGCATCAGGGGTTTCGGCGTCCAACCGATGCGGTCCTCCAGTTTCGAAAGCCGGTCGCGGAAGGTGCTTTCCACCGAGACATCGTGGAAAAACCGCAGGCCCACAGGAACAAGAAATGCCTGTTTCCCATCTGTGGGCGGCGATTTGAAAAGCGCATGAACTTGGCGGTTTGAAAAGCGCATGGTGTTAGGAAAGCGTCTTCTTCAAAAACTTCGCTCAATACTCTTCTTTCTTCGTCTTCTTCGCCGTCTTCTTCCGGGGTGCGGATCGCTGGATTTGCTTCCATGGACGGGGCGTGCATGTGCGGAACCGACGGTTTTTCCTGACCCCGCCGATGAGTTCGAAAACCGCGCCTA
>Ga0209512_1002654_pt1 | contig 18504 bp, 16 predicted proteins | sample frozenSSSSmetaG_FD_184142 | JGI IMG/M metagenome (GOLD analysis project Ga0209512, IMG submission 184142) | Glacier valley bacterial and archeal communities from Borup Fiord, Nunavut, Canada, to study Microbial Dark Matter (Phase II) -... | ecosystem: Environmental > Aquatic > Freshwater > Ice >... | reverse complement strand
CTTTGAAAATCTGCTGTGTATTACTATTTGATAGTGTTTTATTATAATTTGCATTGGTGCAGTCGACAATGAACTTGTCTTCTAGATCTAAATTTTTCAATGCTTTGCATACTTCGCCTAGGCATTGATTTTCGCAGCATATCAAAATAATCTCGGATTGGATGATTGCAGATTCAAAAGGACAAATCCTGTTGAATACGCGATTTAGCATTTTCCAGTCGCTTGCTTCCGTGTCAAAGTCACTTGTCACCCCATACACGACTGAAAGTCCAGCATCCAAATATTTTTTCCCCAATGTTTTCGCCAGCATAGTACTACCTATAATTCCCAGTTTCATACGAATTGATCTGTTTAAGGATTGGTGAAAATTCAATTTGACTTTCAAGAACAGGAGATTTGGGATACTGATAAATTCCTGAAAATCTGATTTAGCAAATTGAATCTAGCTTAAAGTCAGGCATTATCAAAATATTATTTTGGTAAAAACACAAAAACAACACGTTATCCATTTACTGGCAATCAAAAGGCAAATTTAGGTATTCGAAATGCAAGGTTGATTTCTGGAAATTATTCAATAGGATCTGAGAATGAGATAATTTTTCCTTTTTAGATTTTTCAGAAGTTAAGAGTTATAAGTTTCGATGGGGTAAAGACTAGCGAAGCAGGTGAGCTCATCCAAAAGCTTGCCTCTTTTCTGCTATCTTTGTTTTCATCCAAAAAATGACAAACACAACTCTGCAGTTTTTCATTTTCAAGATTCATACTAGCTAGGAATTGTTTTTCAGTTGACTTTCCGCAGCCTCAGCAATGACTTAACATATTTTGAAATAAAATTGGTTAACACTGAATTGAGGCTTCATCGGACATCAGGCATCCGACATCGGACACCCTGCTATTCAACCAAAGAATCATGATACTCGCAAATTAATCACCTAAAAAAGAACCATAGTACATGGGAGAATTTTCTCTAAACCAACGATATACCAGTTCCGGAGAACCTGAACTCGGAGTGGGCATAGTGACAGAAGTCAGCAAAGGAAAGGTGCGGATATCTTTTCCTGTCTCAGAAGAAGTGCGAATGTATTCCATAGAAAGTGCTCCTTTGCTCCGAACGGTTTTTAAGCCTGGCCATACCATCGTAGATCAACAAGGACAAGCTATGTTGATTGAAGAAGTTAAACTCGAAGATGAGCTGTATGTGTACTATGGGGACGGCAGAGAGTTGGGCGAGGAAGAGCTTGGGGATGTGTATACCTCCCATACGGTGGATGATAGACTTTTTGCGGGAGATGTAGATACGCCTGAACTATTTGCCTTACGTAGAGAAACGCTTGATCACAATTATCAAAGAAGAATATCTCCGGTACATGGATTTGTAGGGGGTAAAATAGATTTGATTCCGCATCAATTGTATATAGCCCATGAAGTGAGTTCCCGGTTTGCGCCCCGTGTTTTGCTATCCGATCAGGTTGGTTTGGGCAAAACCATTGAGGCCTGTCTGATTCTGCATCGTTTGTTGGTAACGGGTAGGATTTCTAGGGTGCTGATTCTTGTTCCCGAATCCTTGATCCACCAGTGGTTTGTGGAGGTTTTGAGAAGATTTAACCTATGGTTTAATATTTTCGATGAGGAACGTTGTAGGTCTCTTGAGAAAGGTGCGCCCGAAGGAAATCCTTTCCTTGATGATCAGTTGGTGATTTGTAGCATAGAGTTTCTGGCAGGTTCACAAAAGCGAACCAGGCAAGCCATTTCCGCCAATTGGGACATGCTAGTAGTCGATGAAGCGCATCACCTGGAATGGTCTGTGGACGAGGTAAGTCCCGAGTATAGCATTGTAGAATTGTTGAGTCAGGTAGCCAAAGGATTGCTGCTGCTAACTGCTACGCCGGAACAGTTGGGGGTAGAAAGTCATTTTGCACGACTGCGATTACTGGATCCAAATAGGTATAACAATTACAATGATTTTATCAATGAATCTGAGGGTACCAAAGACATTGCTGTTATAGTCGAAAAACTGTCCACAGGCAAAGCTTTAAAAGTGAAAGAAATAAGCCTGCTGGAAGATATTTTTTCTAAGGAAAGAATCGCTTTGCTAGCTAATAAGGATGAACTGACTAGGCACAATCTTATAGAAGATTTGCTTGATCAGCATGGCCCGGGAAGAGTTTTGTTTCGAAATACCCGATTGGCCATGAGCGGATTTCCTAAGCGCATTGCCCAGCTGATTCCTATAGTGGAACAGGAAAATCATAGTCTTTGGATTGAACGGTTGAGGAAGGAGTTTTCCTATGATATGGAACATTCTTCCGAACCAAAACCAGAGCAGGAATTTTGGTTTGATGAAGATCCGAGAGTGAAGTGGCTTGTGGGGAAAATGGAGGAATTGCAGGATGCAAAGATATTGTTGATATGCAGCTCCAAAGAAAAGGTACTGGCATTGGAATCGGCTTTAGGTGATTATCCAGAGTTTACCGCAAGCGTTTTCCACGAAGACCTCACACTTGTACAGCGCGATAGGAATGCTGCATGGTTTGCTGAGTCTGAAGGGGCTCAACTATTAATCTGCTCTGAAATAGGGAGTGAGGGTAGAAATTTCCAATTCGCACATCATCTTATATTGTTTGACATGCCCTTCCATCCCGAATTGCTGGAGCAGAGAATCGGCCGTCTTGACCGCATAGGGCAGAAGGAGGATATTACTATTCATATTCCATATCTGGTAGGCAGCCCACAAGAACTCCTTGTCAAGTGGTTTCATGAAGGCTTGGATGCTTTCAATACTAATCTGGAAGGAGGGAATATTATCTCTAAACTATTCAGCAAGCGATTACTTGCTATTTCTGAATTAGAATCGGTTGAAGCAGCGAAGTCTGAACTGGAAGTTTTGATTTCTGAAACTGCTGAATATCAAAAAGAACTGAAGAGAAATCTTGCAGAGGGACGCGATAAGTTGCTGGAGATGAATTCATTTCGTCCGAAAGTAGCTGAGAAATTAATTAAGCAAATTCAGGCGGAAGATAATGATCCCGCTCTGGAAATTTACCTGACGAAAGTCTTTCGATATTTTGATATAGAGATGGAAGACTTGGCGTCCAGGACGTACCTATTACATCCTGCATCCTATAGTGCTGAGGTGTTTCCTTCCATTCCGAAGGAGGGAGTTCAGGTGACATTCGATAGAAAAAGAGCACTCAGCAGAGAGGATGTGAGCTTTCTTACCTGGGATCACCCCATGGCAAACGGTGCCATTGATAAAATGCTGAGTTCGACCCTAGGAACAGCCAGTTGTGGATTGATTCGGGGCACCGGTAGTCCTGGGCTATTACTTGAATTGATTTTTGTTCTCGAAACAGCAGGCAAGCAGAGTATTGATATTGACCGCTTCCTCGCAGATACACCGCTGAGAATTGTGGTAGACCATACGGGAAAAGAAGTGACAGAAAGCTATACAATTGCAATGCTCAACAAAAACGTAGTACCCGGCAGAATAGATCCCTTGCTGGAAAATGATTTATTTGTAGACACTTTATTGCCCAATATGATTTCATCTGCCACAAAAATCGCTGAGCAGCAGGGAGAAAAAGAAATAAACAGGGGTTTAGACCGAATGAAACTCACATTGGATCATGAGATCAATCGACTGACTGCCTTACAAAAAAAGAATAAGGACATTAGGGCTAGCGAAATTCAGACAGCGGTGGAAGAGCGAAGTACATTATCAGCCCTGATAAATAAAGCTAGGGTGCGTTTGGATGCTGTGCAGCTAATCAGGAAGGAATAGCCTTGGTAGTTGTTAATTGATTGCAAACGGATCTCAGCTGATTAGTGACATAAATCATAGTAAGCGACCCTTTTGAGATGTAATTTTAAGTTTTCAGAATCACATTTAAAAACCAGATTATTGAGCGAATTTTTTAATCTTTATTGGACTCAAGTGAATAGCGAAGAAATATGACCCTAGATTACCCTTCAGTATTGTTTTTTTTAGCGCTGAATAATTTATTCATTATAGCCTTATTCATCTATCAGTATTTTTACCATCACAAACAATGGTACCTATTGTTAGTTACACTAGGAATTACGTTTCAGGTAGTCGCCATCATTTTGTTTAATTTTAGAGATCATTTTCCTCCTTTATTTTCAATCCGGATAAGCAATTTCCTTATGATTTCCAGTTTTGCACTGACATCATTTGGCCTTCTATCTTTCGATGGTAAAATCCGAAAAAAACTTTTGTGGGTTTTCATTGCTGCCGTATTTCTGGTTTATTCCAGCACTTTAATCGTCGAAGAAAACAACACAATGCTTAATGTAATACGGATAGCATCCTCTTCATTTTTCTTAGGCGTTGGCTCCTATTATCTTTTTATCAATAAGAATAGGTACAAATCCGCTATACTTATAAGTGGAGTACTTTTTATCTATTCATTGTTCCAGGTTATCAGGGCGTTTTATATTTACCAATTAGATCAATCTTATATTTATACAACTAATTCAGCCATTGGTAATTGGTTTCTGATTATTTCACTTTTTGTCATAAGTGGTTCCTGCATAGGTTTCATTATGCTTTTGAAAGAGATAGATCAAAAAACCATACTTGAAAAAAATATAATAATACAACAGGGTAAACTTAAACTCGAGGAATTAAACCTAACCCAAAACAAGTTATTTTCCATTATTGCACACGACCTAAGAAATCCATTTAACAATATCATAGGCCTTTCTGAACTACTCAGAGAAAGTGATACATGTAAATTAGAGGCTGTAGAATATTCTGATCTAATTAATTCTACAGCAAAAAACACCCTTAATTTGCTTGATAACTTATTGAACTGGGCAAAATCACAGACGGGAGAATTAAGTTTTATCCCAGAAAAAATCATACTGTCCAAAGTCATAACTGAGACACTCTGGCTTAAAGAATCACTTGCAAAGGCTAAAAATATTTCTTTGAATTACTCCGCATCAAGTGATATTGAATTATATACAGATAGAAATATTTTGGGTACTATTTTAAGAAATCTAATTGCGAATGCAATAAAATTCACAAACCAAGGAGGGAGTATTAACATCTTAACGACTACATATGAGCATCAGTTGGAAATTTCTATTTGGGACAATGGAGTAGGTATGAGCGAAGAGACAATTCGTAAAATCTTTGACCCATCTACTACTATGACTTCACCAGGTACTGAAAATGAAAGTGGTTCCGGTTTAGGTCTAGTTCTTTGCAGAGAGTTTGTAAAAAGGCTTGATGGGCATCTTTGGGTTGAAAGTGTAGAGGGACAAGGAAGTAATTTCAAATTTACCCTTCCTTTAATTAGCGTGGGAGAATAAGGATGGTGCGATGGACTAGGTTTAGGTACTCTCGACCGCTGTGCAGGGCTACGACTGGAAAAACATCAAACTAAGTGTTTTACTGAATCTCATCCTTTCAGTACTGTTTGAGATTAATACAGCTTGATCATCCGGTTTTCTACCATTAAAAGCATAATAAGATTTGGTAATCCCGATAGGAATCGGAACATTCATTGAGGCCGCTTCGGTCTCCTGATAATTATGGGGATGTCTTCCAGCCCCATTGAACAAGGGAATTTAAGGGGTTGGCTGTAGTTATATTTTACAATAGAATATTGGCACACTTGCGGTCAATCATAAAATGCTTTCATATGCTCACCAAACAAGAAATCGAATTTTTAGATACCTATGGTTATCTCAATTTAGGTCAACTATTAACTGCAGAACAAGTCACACAAGTCAATGGTAGAATTGATCAATTGATGCAGGCTGAGGGTGAAAATGCAGGGGCAGAATTGGCAGAATCAAAATACATACGCCACCCGAAAGAGGAGGGGGCAGACCGATTGGCTAATTTGGTTAATAAGGGGCCTGTTTTCGATGTTTTTTATACCCATCCTCGAGTACTGGCTGGTATTGAGGCTGTTTTGGGTCAGGCATATAAATTATCCTCTCTCAATTATAGAGCTGCAAAACCCAACCAGGGTCTTCAAAAACTTCACGTGGATTGGAAAAATAGCGTCGTGAATGGCTCGTATAAAGTCTGCAATAGTATTTGGCTTTTTGACGATTTCACGGCCGATAACGGTTCTACCCGAATCGTACCCAAATCACATAAATTAAGCAGCTTGCCTGATGAAGTGATGGCAGATCCTCTTGACAAACATCCTGACGAAATCCGGATTATAGCTCCCGCAGGTTCGGTGTTTATTTTTAACTCGCACGTCTGGCATGGAGGGACTACTAATCAAACTAACCAGGTACGACGAAGTATTCACAGTTATTTCTGCAGCAGAGAGCAACCCCAACAGATTGATCAAAAGAAGTATATCACCGAGGAAACTTCACAGAGAATTGGTGATAAAGGGAGGCATATTTTGGATGTCTAAGGTTCATTGTCTTCTGTCTCAATTTCTTCCGGGCACTATAGGAATGAAAAAGATAGGGTGAATTTAGAACTTATACTTTTTTGGATTATGCGTTTGTAATTCTATTCAGGTTTAGTTCTTTCAATAGAAAAGCTCAGCGTAAGAAAGGGCAAAGTTTTGCCAGAGGCTACTCTCATTGATCTGCCAAAGTACCGAACCAACCAGCAAAAACAAGAATACTACTAGGTAAGGTTTGTAGTCGTTTTTATTCACCAAGTCAATACCCAACAATGTGCCTACAATCAGGATATCAATACCATCTGTTATAGTAAAAGCGACATAAGGTGTTATATCAAAGCTGGCAAGAAGACCACGTCCTACACCAGGCCCAATAGCTAAAATCCCGGTACCAATCATATAGCGCATATGAGCGTATGGTGTTTTGCGGTAGCCCATGGCTAATGCCCAAAAGATGGCGAAACTGAAGAATCCACGAATATCAAGCACCATGAAACCCAGGTTTTCGCTCTCAGAGAGAACATTAAAACCGCGCCAGTAGGAATCTTTTGTAACAAAGTACATCGAGAGGATAATCAAGGGCCCTAATACAAAAGCTACTTTACCGATGCTGCGATGCAGTTTTGCCTTTTTTATATAAATCAACATCGGCTGAACTACTAATAATCCCAACCAAATCATTAAAAGGGCACCGTGAATATGGATGATATAAGTTGAATTTATGAAGTTTGGGAACTGGCTTGTGTAAGTTTCATAAAAACCCCATTGCACACCGATGATAATGACTACCATCATCAGCGCTGTAAGGCGATAGGTGTTTTTTGTTTGGATGCTTAGCATGAGTTTGGTGGTTCGGATCTAACTGACCAATTGATTTTATTTCGTTTATAAAAAAAACTAAATAATTATTTGGTAAAAATTTGAAATACAAAATAATATTATTTTGTTAAAAATGTGCTTAGACAGGTAATATAGAATAGAAAATTCTGATTATCCGCAATGATGCCAGTAGCCATAGTTTCTTTGCTTTATAGGACGGAAGACCGGTGACCGGTGACCGAAGTGGCCTAAATGCTAATGTTTACCAAATTCTGTAATGCTTTAATCGCTTTACTGGCAGAAAAGCGGATATACATATAGAAAATTATAAAAATTATAAAAATGATAGCGTGTAATTGACAATTTTTCAGGAAAGCTGTGACGAGTATAAATAGGTATTTTACCTCCGGCCACTGTACGGAACTATGCCTAAACGGGGGGGGTCTAATGCCCGGTAGACCTAGTTGATATTATATCTTTTATAAACCAGTAGCGCGGCGGCAAGGTCTTCTACAGCCAAACCGGCTGATTTGAAAAGTGTGATTTCTTCGCTTGAGGTTCTTCCAGGGTGAATGCCTTTGATCAGTTCCACGATGTCGGCTTTTACATCATTTTCTGTGATGATTCCTTCAGCGATAGGTAGTGCAAGTTCACCTATCTCATGAAGAGCGCCGGCACGGGAATCAACGAAAATAGAACTCTTAAGAATAGCCTCGTCGTCAGTTTCACGGGTAGTTGGTTTATGAGAACCAATTAGATCTAAGTGTGTTCCGGGTTTTACCCAATCCCCTTTAATCACAGGAGTTTTAGAAAGCGTGGCGCACGCGATGAGATCTGCTTGTCGGGCGGATTCTTCTAAATCACCGACTGTTTCTGCAGGAATTCCCTGAGCCTTCAAACTCGCTACGAATTCTTTCATTTTAGTTGGATTTCGCATCCAAACTCTGACTTTTTTAAAGTTTCTCACCGCCATATGAGCATGAACTAAATGCTGAGCCACTTTTCCGCCACCCACGATCAATAAATTTTCAGCATCATCTCTGCATAGGTAAGAGGCTGCAAGTGCCGAAGTACAAGCAGTTCTTCGGGCTGTGAGCTCAGTGGCATTCATCATAGCCAGAGGCTCGCCAGTTTTGGAATTGCTCAAAATATATTGGGCAAAAATAGAAGGCATATTGGCCTTGGTATTTGCCGGTGCCACCGTCACCTGCTTCATACCCATGTATTCACTGTTCCAAACCGGCATCAGGATCAAGGTGTTTTCATCTCCCCCCGGTGTGGTATAAAAGTGATGGTGCCGTAATGGCATAGTATAATCAGACTGAAAAATTTCTCGAAGAGTCTCAATCAGTTCTTTGTAGCCTAGATGTTCAATGATTTTCTCATCAGGTATAATCAGCATGGAGGTGTATTGGATTGGTCGAAGACTTAAAGTTCGATAAATTCTTCAAGAACACACTCCAATGCGGATTATTGGCAAAAAGGAATTAGAATGTAAACTCTCTAGCTGAATATTTCAGATACACCCAGTCCTAAAAGCGGTCAGATCACGTCAGAGTGGGTTCTAATCTTAATTCCTTAAAAATCAAATCTAACATAGAAGTCTCGATCAATGTTTTTGAGCGTTGCTGATCTTTAGCAACTCAAGTTTATGGCCTTTTTAGCGGTATGCTGAAGAAAAAGTTGGAGCCTTGGTTTTTAGAACTTTTGACACCGATCTGCCCATGATGCAAGATGATGATCTGCTTGGAAATGGCAAGGCCTAATCCGGTACTTTCTTCTCCCTCAGTAGGTCTGGAACTTGTTTTTTGGAAATAGTTGAAAAGATTGTTTTGCTCTGCCTCCGAAATTCCAATTCCATTATCAATTACCTCTGTTAGCAGTTGATTGTTGTTTGTCAAAGAGACTTTGACCAGGATTTCAGTATTTCTATTTGAGTATTTAATCGCATTCGATAACAGATTCCCTATTACTTCGCTGAAATAATGTTTGTCAAAATCGACAATCAGCTGATCTTTTGGTGAATCAAGTTTAATCCCAATGTCTTTATTTTTAGCTAGTATTTGATTGATGTGAACTTGATAAGCTATAAATGAAATATAGTCCTGTGTTTTGTATGTTAATACGAGTTTTCCAGCTTCTATTTTTGAAACATCCAGCAGGTTCCTGACTACTGTAATGCTGTTGCTGCTCGTTGTTTTAATAATATCCAGGATCTCGGTGATTTCAGGATTCAGCTCCTTCTTATAGTCCTCAATTAGAATCTCAGTAAAGGCATTGATGATGCCAAGAGGTCCTTTGATATCATGCGCGGCTATGCCTATAAATTTGTTTTGTTCCTTATTTAGAGATTTCAAATGGCTATTTAAAGATTTAAGTTTCTTCTCATTTGCTTTGAGGTAGTATAATAGCAAGCCTATAGAAATTAATAATACAAGCCGGACTCCTGCATTCCAGATGGGGAAGAAAAGTAGAGTGTATTCTCTCGTCAGGTACTCCGAGAAAAACCATTCAATAGATGCTAATGTGGAGCTAAAGATAATCGCAGAGACGCTTGTCTTTGGAGATATGGACAAAGCAGCTATTGGCAATAGGTAAAAAAAAGAAAAGGCAAATTCATCTCCAGTTAAAAAGTCAATATATCCAATGAATAAAATAGTTAAGATCGCTACAGTTAAACTGATGTATTTATTTTTAAATCTTTCAATTAAATTCAATTTCATAAATTTTTTAAAGGCCCATCGTAAAACGGGTGCTGTTTGCTAGGCGAGATTAACTAAGAATAAATCATTGACTCTAATCGATAAGATCTATCGGGGCAATAGCTTAGTGCACTTCGATTTAGCGCTGGTGAATATCTTCAGATAACTTCCAATTGCAATTCTTTTTTGGATGTTTATTTTAATGAAAGGCTACCAAATCTGGTTTGATCCTGCTGGATTTATTAGTAGTAGGTAATTGACTCGATGTATGTGGGTTGGAGAAGGGACTTCAAACGATTTTCGAGCAAGAAATCATTGGATTTGAGACTTGAAAATCACTAATAAGTAAGCAGATATTGGGTTACCCCTTTTGATTATAGTGAACAAGCCTAGACAAAGAGCTGACTACGCCAAGGTGGGACCTTCAAAATGGAAAAAGTTTCTTTAAAGCAAAAGGTAGCAGAATCTTGAATCCTGCTCCCTTAAGAAGATTGAAAAGTTGGTAATCACCCTTTTTAAAAAATGGTTTATAATCGCGTTAAGTTTTTCGAGTTTAGGAAGATCTTAGTGGACATGCTAGGGAGATTTATCTTATGCCTTCCTGATTGATCAAACGGTTGATCAAGTGGTGTTTTTTCGATTAAGGACATCTTCGATAAGATTTGCACTTCTTTCCCTTCCCTAGTTATTTATCTAGCAAAGACACTTTCCGACATGGGATTCAATCGAGTTTTATGTTGTAATTCCCGACAGCTGTACGGGATGATTAGGGTATGTAGGCTTAGTTACAACCTACACCCAGACACAGCAAACCATCTGCAAATACCTAGTGGTTGCCACCTATTACTCAACCTTTTCCTATTTGGGGTTGGTAAATTACTTTTCCAGTATCAGGTATCAGCGCAAGGACGACTCCTGATTTCTGTCCCCATAGCTCATTCGTTTTAGTAGTCGCAGGTGAGAAGTAATTCCACCCCAATAAGTTGTCTGATTTGGTTTGATGTCGTGGTGTAATAGAATGTCGTATAATATTTTGTTAAGTCTTGGATAATGAATGTGGTGGTAATGTGGAAATAAATGGTGGGCAATATGATTGTTGAAACCACCAAGAATAAAATTAGCTGTTTCGCTGAATGGGTGCATGTCGTTTGAACTTTTAATTTGGTTCATAAGCCATGATGTTGATATAAAACCATTTTTGTCTGTTGTTGGATATTCAGTCTGCTCTACGTGATGTGTCATAAAGAATGTGAAGAGCAAAAACAAGGATTGCGAAAGGTGCATTAATAAAAACCCTATCAAAACTATATACCAAGTTTGAGGTGAAAAAAGTAATGGCAAGGCGAGTATAAATGTTAGATAGAATGCTTTTTGTGCCCAGAATGAAAGATGATATTTAACGCCTTTTTTTTCTGTGTATTCGTCTTTTGAAAACAGAATTACAAAGTCTTTGATAAACACCCAAAACAGAGAATAGGTGGTGTAGGCCAATGGGGCATAAAAATGTTGATAGCGATGAAACCAAAAATGTTCGCTGTTTGGGATTACGCGAATAAGTTTTGAGATTTTCAAATCAGAATCGTAGTCTTCGACATTTGGGGCGTAATGATGTGAGTTTATGTGTCTTTGCTTCCAAGCTTCTGCGTGTGCACCTACAATAGTGTAGATGAAAATAAAACATAGATGGTTTAGTTTTTTGCTTTTAAATATCGTGTTATGCGAAAAGTCGTGAGAAAAATTAAAAGCAAAAAGTAAGGAAACAAAACCATACAAAACGAAACATAAAACAAATACTAGTTGACTATTTATGAAAAACAAGGCAGCGTAACAAACGGCAGTAAATGTGAAATAGAATATAAACTTCGCCCATATTTTTAGGATAAAGATGGATCTAGTCACATTGAGTTGCTCCTCTACTTGTCTGTAAATAGTCTTGAGCAATTCGCTGTCTTTAGCAATATGAATGTGTTTATCTCTCAAGGGGTTTATAGTTTAATGGTTTTCATAAAAAAAAATAGAGACTTCTCCTTCTAAAGAAAATTTCAAACGGCTTAGGGTATTCATTGGTGAAATTTTGGTGTTCTATCCACAGGCTGAATTCCAAAATATTTCAGGATTTTTACTACAGATTCCCAAAAATGAAGTTTTTGTAGCAATGGATTGCAAATATTAGTCATGACACAATAGTTTCCATCATAATGCCCATTATGATGTTTTAGGTGTTGCTTTTTATTTTGAATTATATAAAACTTCTGGAGATAGTAAACAATAATCGAAGTTTCAGATTGATCTTGATGTGCCCATTTGTGTATCAAATTAGCTTGAGCACTTACTAAAATAAAGAACAAAAGTTCCCAATAAAATCCGGAAAATAAACTGATGAAAAAAATTGCACCTCCGATTTTATAAACTCCATTAGTAAGGTCCCAATAAGACTGGCTAACCATTTTTCTTGGGAAATTGTGATGAATTAAAAGGCCATTAATGGAAACAGTTAAATATTTACTATCCATCACAGCGTATTGGTCAACATAAAAATGAATAAGTCCTGTCAAGAAATCCGCTAACAGGATCAGGAATGTAATTTTTAATATAAGCATGATATTATTTCACCATTATTTAATGCTTTGGAACACTATGGGAATAGGAATTCGCTGTCTTTAGCAATATGAATGTGTTTATCTCTCAAAAGGAATAGCTTTAAATTGTTGGTGCTGTCCCATTCCTTTTAGAAATCTGAAATGTGATGCTAGTGATTTTCTGTAGGGCATTTCCATATAGGTCAAGCCGTGCTTTTTAGAAAGTTCTTCAAACATGGGTAGGATTTCCAAGTAATGAACGTGGCAAATATTTGGCAGTAGATGATGCAAAGCGTGGGCATTGAAACCGCCCAAAGTCCAGTTGAAAAATTTGCTGTCGGCGTTATAGTCTACAGATGTACACATTTGCAATTTTGGCCAACTCATATGAAGCTTGTTGTCCTTGTCTGGAACAGGATGGTCTACAAAGTCAGACAAGTGCGAAACGCCTAAAACCCCAACAAATATTAGCGAAACAAGAAAGTGGTTTAGTAAGAATGCCAATAAAACTGTTGCCCAACCAAACGGCAAAAGATAAACAGGCAGAATAATCATATAACCGATGTAAAGAAATTTATATAGGATAAGTTTTACTACTTCGTTTCTTGGGATTTCTATTTTGATAGTTCGGCTTGAATAATTGATTAGCATCAAAGTTTCTCTGAAGAAAAACCAATTAATAGAGTACAGTAGATAAAGAAAGGGGGCGTATATAAATTGATACTTATGAAACCATTTTAGGGGTTGGCTTTCTGTCATTCGGAAAAGTGGATTGTTCAATACATCAATGTCGCTGCCCTCAATATTGGTGTATAAATGGTGTGATTCGTTGTGATTCTTTCCCCAGACGTAAGCGTTGTTTCCTTGTAGATTAAAGCTAAGTGAGAATAACAGTTTGTTCCAAAATTTACTTTTAACAGCAACTCCGTGTGCTGCATCGTGGGAAATATTGAATGCTGTCAACAAAACAGAAAGTCCCATTAGTAAGTAAAATGCGTAAAATCCAATTGTCGTTGTACTGGTAATCATAAGTACATAAAACAAAATGTCAAGGCTGAAATAAAGGATGATTTTAAAAATCATTGTCTTGTTGCCCGTCTTATGAATTCCTTTGTTGGCAAAGTACTGTTCGATTTTTTCGTTCAGTTCCTTATAAAATTCAGAACCCTCGTCCTTTGTGAATTTCAATTTATTCATTTTGTCAATTTCTGTTATAGTGTTGTTATAAAATGGCTTATAGCGAATTTATTGTTACAGCTTTTCCGTATCTAACTACCCTTTGCAGTACTGTAGGCATGGTTTAATCACTTTTTCAAGCATTATACAATATCCCTATAAACACTTATCATCCAATACCCTGTGCGGTTTATATTTCATTGAAAAAGTCTAAAAGTTAAGGTTGGGCGGAGAGTTGTTCAGGCGGTCAAAATGTAAAAAGTTTTGCTAGACCAATGGCATCCCGACAACTGCACGGGATGGTAAAGAAGAAAGGTGTAGCAACTCCCGATGACTATCTTGGACTACTCGTGTACAGGACTACACCCATACACAACATCGATCTGACTACGCCGAGAGGGGGGATTATTGGTCGCTGATATTGTTAAAGCAATTGCATCCCGACAGCAGTACGGGATGGTAAGGGTAGTAGGGTAGGCAAACTACATCCAGACACTAAGACGATCTGACTATACCCAGACAGGGGAAAGCATTCTGGATTTATCAGAACGAGATTTTTGAGCTTTGATTTTAGACTTTAATAAACGTTTTGTTTTTGTACATATACCATAGCAACAAATAGAGGAGAGCAAAACCTCCTGTTGCGGTGATCATTCCATAATAGGCTCCTACATATTGCTCCAATCCATAAAGTAAGAAATCTGCGATCCTAGAGAAATTAAAGACGTGAGAAATTACATATGCTGCGATTGCATTCATACCAATTACTTTGAAAGGAAATGCCCACTTTACTTTTCCTTTTACATCAATAATCCAATAGAACAAAGCCAGTAAAATATAACAAACTCCTGATGATGCCAGTACAAATGAACTGGTCCATATTTTCTTCACAATAGGATGCCATATTCCCCAAATCAATCCTAGTCCCAATGCAGCTATGCCGGCAATAAATAAATATAAGGCAACTTTTTCTCGGGGTAGTTTTGATTTAATTAATTCTCCTGCAAAGACTCCAGACAAGGTTGTTGCTGTAAATCCTAATCCGGTAAGAAACCAAGTATACTGAAGGCCGTCGTCAAATTTTCCAAAAACCAACTGATCAAAGTACAAAGCATAATTACGATCTGGTAGCAGCACACTTTTTCCAACACCTGGAACATTGGGGACCGTTAAAATCAATGCATATGCAATAAGACAAGCGGCGAAAATAAAATAGAGCCATTTTCTTTCTAGGTTGATATATGCTACACAAGAAAAAAAGTATCCAACGGCAATTGCCTGCAAAGTATTGCTGAAAACATGAAACTGAGAAGCATCTAAATCCAATAGATTACCCTGAACAATCCATCCGAGAATAAATAGGATGACAAAACGCTTGATAAGTTTGCCGTAAATCGAAGTCTTCGAGGTGTTTTCCTGCATCCTTTTGGACAATGAAAATGGAATTACTGCTCCCACAACAAACAAGAATAGAGGCATTATAATGTCATAGAATGTAGAACCAAACCATTCAGGATGATCAAATTGCCTTGCTAAAGATTCAGTGAAAGAAGTGCCTGCTCCTTGATTTAACCTGATAAAAAATCGATCTGCAAAAATTATTAGCAGCATATCAAATCCTCTCAAAGCGTCAATTGAAAGTATCCGATTTGGCTTGACTAAGTTTTCATTCATAAAAATTTGGGTTAATTGGTTTTGACTTAATTTAATCTATAAGTTGTCCATAATCTGTTAAAATACGGTCCAATTACTTCTCTTCCAAGATTTGGTTTAAAAGGGGCATTGATAATTTCCATACTAGGTGTAGTTTGTAACTACACCTTTCTATCCCAAAGAATTTGTAATTCGCTTGATTCGAATTATTTTCATTCTATGGGCGAAGCATACCAAATAAAGTATCAAGAGATGCCTCACTTCTTGACTTTTCAAGTGGTGGGTTGGGCGGATGTGTTTTCTAGAAAAGTTTACCGTGATTTTATTTTGGAAAATCTGACTTACTGTCGAAATGAAAAGGGTTTGTATCTATATGGCTATGTAATCATGAGTAACCATATTCATTTAGTCGTCCAGCAAAAAGACGGGAAATTGTCCGAATGGGTAAGGGACTTCAAGAAATTTACCAGTAAGAAATTATTGAATCTGATTCTTGGAAACCCGCAAGAAAGCAGGCGAGAGTGGCTACAAATGATCTTTGAATACCATGCGAAATTCAATAAAAGGAACGGTGACTTACAATTCTGGACGCATGAAATCGAGCATGTCTTTAAGCATCACTTATTGAAATAATTATGCCTAATGCGAGATTCCATATGGCCATTAAAAAACAAATTATAAGCATATGACAATCACGCAATCGAACTCTATAGTCCTGAGATGATCGAGAGTAGAATGAAGTACATTCACGAAAACCCAGTCAGAGCTGGAATTGTAGAAAAGCCGGAAGATTACCTGTATTGAAGTGCTAGGAATCCCGCCACGGCGGGCAGGTACTCGGGATTAAAAGGTTTGATTGATGTTGATTATTGGTAACGAGTGAAATTGCTATCAAAAAGATATTAAGGTAGGACAAGGCGTTAAAAAACAATCCAGTGAAGTGTTTTAGCCTTGGGCCAGGGAGTAGGGCAGGCAAACTACACCCAGTCCCAAGAACGATCTGACTACACTCAGACGGGGGTAGGCAAACTACACTCATCGCCAAGAACGATCTGAACACACTCAGACGAGTAGGCTGATTTGGCTTCTGATTCGCTCTATTAAAAGGCTCATGATTCTTTTATTGTACAGGTTGGTATCTGCGCTGTACACGGCTAATTCTTCAATAGTGAGCATCCCAAGGGTAACTCCGATCAATTTGTTCTTTAACACGATGTTTTTCTGTAAGCTGTTTTCTATAAAGAGAACCTTGTTTTCAGGTGATAATGAATAATACATGATCTTAGATTCAGTAATATGATTTTTGAAAAGCCCAAGTAAAAGGTCATTTTGAAGTTTTAGAATAGGGCGTAGGGTGAGAGTCTGAAATTTTTCTTCATCTGTGCTTTTCTCGAACTCTTTTGTTTTAATAATTGGTCTTAAATCTAATCTACTTGTCATGGTTGCTTTTTTGCTTGAGTAAAACGGTTTATGTGTTGGCTGAAGAACTAAACCAAAGACCAAACACCTGATGCGCCTTGAATGTTAAAGAAAGTATCCTGTAGGCCTTTGTAGATGAGCTCCTGTCAGGTCTGGAATTGTAGAAAAGCCGGAACTTTCTATATTCTAGTGCTAGGAATCCCGCCACGGCGGGCGCTTAGGATTGAAAGGCGTATTAGCTCCTACTTATTTTCCTATGATCATGCAGCGTACTAGGTGTAGTTTGTAACTACACCTTTCTATCACAAAGAATTTGTAATTCGAACGATTCGAATTATTTTCATTCTATGGGTGAAGCTTATCAAATCCGAGACCAGGAAATGCCATACTTCTTGACTTTTCAAGTAGTTGGTTGGGCGGATGTGTTTTCTAGAAAAGTTTACCGTGATTTTATTTTGGAAAACCTGACTTACTGTCGAAACGAAAAGGGTTTGTATCTATATGGCTATGTAATCATGAGTAACCATATCCACTTAGTCGTCCAGCAAAAAGACGGGAAATTGTCCGAATGGGTAAGGGACTTCAAGAAATTTACCAGTAAGAAATTGTTGAAGTTAATTCTTGAAAACCCGCAAGAAAGCAGGCGGGAATGGCTACAAATGATCTTTGAATACCATGCGAAATTCAATAAGAGATCTGTGGACTTACAATTCTGGACGCACGATAATCACGCAATCGAACTCTATAGTCCTGAGATGATCGAGAGTAGAATGAAGTACATTCACGAAAACCCAGTCAGAGCTGGAATTGTAGAAAAGCCGGAAGATTACCTGTATTCAAGTGCTAGGAATTACTCGGGATTAAAAGGTTTGATTGATGTTGATTATTGGTAACGAGTGAAATTGCTATCAAAAAGATATTAGGGTGTAGTTAAAAACTACACCCAGTCCCAAGAACGATCTGACTACACCCAGGTGGGGGAAAAGCAGTTATTCAGGATAATTTTAAGAGCGAGTTGTATGGAGTGATAGGAAACCTGATCAATGAGACGGGAGCGAAGACTCTAATTGTTAACGGTCATTTTGACCATGTTCATTGCCTGTTCCAGTTCTATCCAAAGCAAGCCGTCTCTGAAATCATGAAAAGTGCTAAAGCAAAATCTTCCAAGTGGTTAAATGAATCAAAGCTTCTTGAGCATAGGTTTGAATGGCAGGCTGCATTTGGTTCCTTTACCTACAGCGAAAGGGAGATTCCAACTATTTTTGACTATGTGAAAAATCAGGAAAAGCATCATCAAAAAATAACCTTTAGAGAGGAATACCTTAAGATGCTAAAGGCCCATGATGTGGATTTTTTGCCTGAATATCTTTTTAAAGAGTTGGAATAAATATCTCCAGAGGTTAAAACCTCTGGCAAGGATATGGGCCGTCCCGCTGGGACTCATAAATGATTTTGTGGGATGAATGCCGTTAGGCATGACCGATTTCTAGCCAGCCATTTCAATGGCTGGTGTATTATTAATTATATGTGGATAAAAAATGCCGTAGGCATGACCGATATTGGGTCATGAACCAAATTATGGATTAATTGAAATTCTGTAATTAAAATCATGCAGGGTGCTGAATAGATATCGGCCGTCCCTATGGGCATTGGCGTTAACTTAAGAATAGATTGTTCTGAGATCCTCCTGATAATTTGATCTTTTTTTTCTTTTTTCATAGGAACAATACTTAGCCATTGTGGTGCTTATTA
>Ga0209512_1002651_pt1 | contig 18512 bp, 17 predicted proteins | sample frozenSSSSmetaG_FD_184142 | JGI IMG/M metagenome (GOLD analysis project Ga0209512, IMG submission 184142) | Glacier valley bacterial and archeal communities from Borup Fiord, Nunavut, Canada, to study Microbial Dark Matter (Phase II) -... | ecosystem: Environmental > Aquatic > Freshwater > Ice >... | reverse complement strand
CGAACCTTCGTCTTGCACGCGAGCCCTGCCGCTTCGAACAGCCGGGATTGACAGTGGGTCGCCGCCATCGAGAACGACGCCGACCGGTGAGTACTCCTCCGAGTAGGCATCGAGTTCATCCGGAACTGAGAGTCCCGGGAGGGCCGCGACCGATACCCGTGGGGCAACGTTGTCGGCGGCGAGCAGTTGCTCAAGTTCCGTCTCCCGCCCCTCGGCGGTGAGTACTTGACGGAATGTCCGCACCACCCACAGCGGGTGTGAATACTCCAGCGCCAAGCGCTCCTCACCGGATTGCGCCTGCGACAGCACCCGCTCACGCCACACCGCTTGATCGGTACGACTGATCGTGCGCAGCACTCCATTGACGAAACCGACCGCGGACCGGGAACCGACGGTCTTCGCGAGTTCGACAGACTCATCGACAGCAGCATGCTGAGCAACTCGCATCGAGAGCAACTGATGGCAGGCCAAGCGAAGCACATCGAGCACGCCCGGGTCGATCCTGTCCGGCTCGCGGTCTGCCGCCAGCGCGATGACCCGGTCGTAGTAGCCCTGCATACGGAGCGTTCCGTAGGTCAGCTCGGTAGCAAGTCCTGCGTCCTCAGCAGAGAGCTTCGCCCGACCGATCCGAACGGGAAGTAGGAGGTTGGCGTATGAGTCCGACTCGCGCACTGCCATGATCACGTCGAGCGCGATCCGACGCGCGGGCTGCGGCTGACTCACGAAGCCGACCCGCTCCCAGCTTCGCCGCGCCCCCGCCACCAGGCTGCGGCATCCATCGACTTTCTGCCGGAAGGGTGGACGGTGATCAGTTCGAGCGGTTCAGTTGCTGTGCCCACAAGAACTGACTTTCCGACTAGGGCAAATGCGCCCGGCTGAAGGTGTGCGGCGTCGCGCGCGACGAGCGCATCAAGAATCTTGAGTCGCGCCCCATCGACGATGGCGGATGCGCCGGGCTCAGGAGTAACGCCACGAATCAAGTCGACCACGCGGGGAGCAGGGCGATTCCAATCGATCTCTCCGTCGGCCGCAGACAACTTTGGAGCGAGCGTCACGTCACCGACCTGCGGTTCCGGACGAGCGGTGCCTGAGGCGAGCGAGTCGATCACCCGGGTCAATAACTCGGCTCCGGACTCGGCCAGTGAGTCGAGCAGGCTCCCGGAGTTCTGAAGCGCGCCGATCGACTGTGTCACATGGCCATAGACGTCACCCGCGTCGAGTTCGGGCACGAGCCGGAAGACCGTTGCCCCAGTCACATCATCGCCGGCGATGATCGCGCGCTGCACAGGCGCAGCACCGCGCCAGCGCGGGAGCAGGGAAAAGTGAAGGTTGATCCAGCCAAGCCGCGGTGCCGAGAGCAAAGGCTCACGAACGAACCCCCCGTAGGCGACAATGACGCCCAAGTCTGGCGTCAGCCCGGTGACCGTCTCAGTGACGTTCGAATCGAGTCGATTGGACTTCACCAGCGGAATGCCGAGCTCGTCTGAGACGACAGCAACGGGCGTTGGCGTGAGGACCGCGCGTCGACCTTGAGCCGAATCTAGCCGCGTGACCGCTGTGACGACCCAGTGCTCAGACGCCGCAAGTCGCCGAAGGCTCGGGACCGCAGCGGCCGGACTCCCGGCGAAGACGATGCGCAGTGACGTCATGGCCCAATTCTCTCGCGCTCGCGCGTCGCGTCCGACCAGCCCCGGCGAGCCGCTTACGCCTCGAGGAAGGGCTCAACGTCGTCAAAACGCACTCGCAAGCCTGGTGCGGGACGAACCGTTGCCTCCGGCCGAATCGCGCGCGAGCGCCGCGATGTGGCCGCGCGGATGGTTTCGGCGCGCAGTTGTGCTGCGACACCCGCGGCTTGTCCGTACGACATTCGGACGATCGTACGAACACCGCCCGCGGCAAGTTCCACTGGGCCGAGCACGTCCTCCGGTGCAACCGCTAGTGAAGCGACAGCCACACTCACCGCGTCACTAGTCCCGGTGATGGTCGCCACCCGCACGGCTGGCGGAAAGCGAAGCCGGTGGCGATCTACGAGCTCGGCGCGCGCGTAGTCGGCCTGACGCCACGTCACGAGCGCGGATGCGAGGTCGCCTCCTACGCCCACGAGCACGGTGGTCGCTCCTGGGCCGCAAAGGGCGGCGGCGTTCGACCACCAGCGCAGGCAGTCCTCGCCCACGCGCAGACTCTCGCGCGCGACCATGCGTTCGCCGTCGAGGAGAAGCACCGCGCGGTAACCCCCATCGGCAACCGGCTCCGCGCCCCTGGTCGCGATCACGAGTGCCGGATCGGGCCCTATTGTCATAACGGGCCGCTCGCCGTCAGCGACAACGACGCGAACCCCCGGGAATGCCCGACCCAAGTCCTCCGCGGTACGCGCGGCACCAAAGCCGATGGACCGCAGATGCGAGCCCTCGCACGAGGAGCAGCGCCACTGCGCAGCGAGAGCACCGCACCATTGGCAGGCCGGCGCGGCTCGAGCCGAGCGCTGGGCCAGCGGGCCCTCACAGCGGACGCATCGGGCAGTTTGTCCGCAATCGACGCAGGCCAACCGAGGCGCGTAGCCCGGACGGCCCACCTGAATGAGAACCGGTCCGGACTCGAGAGCCTTGCGCGCGGTCGACCACGCCGATGAGGGAATCCGGGCACCCGCGGCAAGGCGGTCGCCGCCGGACTGCTGCATCGTCGGGACGATCTTGGGGAGAATCAGTCGTTCTGGGGACACTGACCCGAGATGGCCGACCTCGACGAGACGCTCGACATCGGTGCTCCGGGTGTGTCCCGCGAAGATCAGCGCTGTGCCCTGCTGTTGCTGCCGAACGAGTGCGGCATCCCGAGTATGGACATAAGGCGCGAGTGGCTCGGAATGAAGTGGGTCGCCGTCATCCCACACAGCGATGAGCCCGAGCGTGGGTGCGGGCGCGTACAGGACCGAGCGATTCCCAATAATTGCAAGCGCCTCGTGTTCCAGACACCGCAACAGGGCTCGATACCGGTCAGGGTTCGACTGGCGCGCGTCGAGCCTGACAATGCGCTCGGGAGGCAGTACGGCGCAAAGAGCAGCGGCGAGTTGTTCCTGATCGCGGTAGTCAGGCACCGCGATGATCGCGGACCGCCCACCCGCGACGGTGGCTGTCGCTGCAGCGGCGAGCGTGACCGCCCAGTCCCCCACCCAGTGCGTTGCGCCGTCAGCGCCCACTTCGCGCACCCGCGGGATCGCGTCGAGCGCGATTCTCTTATTGCCCGCGATCACCCCCTCGATGACGGCCTCGCCGTATGACTCGATCGGCGCTGCCGCTATGGGCGTGAGCGCGCGGCGATCGGCTACCGCGAGCCATGCTTTTTCGACCCGGACCTGTCGGGTCGGGACCGCGAGACGCACAATATCGATAGCGGATCCCGCGGCACGGTCGGCAACGCGACGGGCGAGTGCCCAGACCTCCGGTGTGAGCACGGGAATGGGCGAAACGATCGAATCGAGTTCACTGAGCGGGCCAGGGTAGTCGCCGCGCGGGGCAAGCTCGATGATGAATCCGTCCGCGATTCTGCCCGCAGATCTCAAAGGGACACGCACGCGCACGCCGGGCAGCGCGGCATCCGTTAGCGATTTGGGGATGGCGTAGTCGAAAAGCCGGTCGAGCTGTGGCAGCGGTGAGTCGACGAGCACCCGCGCGATGGGTGCCGGCACCGCTACAACCCGGCTGCTGCGCGGAGCGCTTCGACGCGGTCGGTTCGCTCCCATGTGAAGTCGGGCAGCTCGCGACCGAAATGTCCGTATGTCGCTGTGCGCGCGTAAATCGGGCGCAGCAGGTTGAGTTCGCTGATGATCGCGCCCGGCCGAAGATCAAACACGGCGTTGATGGCATCGATGATCGTCGCGTCTGCCACGTGCCCGGTACCGAACGATTCAACGTAGAGACCGACGGGCGATGCCACACCGATTGCGTACGCCACTTGCACTTCGAGCCGATCCGCGAGGCCGGCGGCGACGGCGTTCTTCGCCACCCACCGCATGGCATACGCCGCGGATCGATCCACCTTTGACGGGTCTTTGCCACTGAATGCCCCACCGCCGTGCCGGGATGAGCCGCCATAGGTGTCGACGATGATCTTGCGGCCCGTCAGCCCCGCGTCCCCCTGCGGTCCGCCAATCTCGAACCGCCCCGTGGGATTGATGAGGACCCGAAGATCAGACGAGTCGAGGGTCGTCGTCGCGAGGACCGGTCGAATCACGAGCTCTTCGACCTCCCTACGCAGGTCTTCGGTTTCGACAGCGGGAGAGTGCTGGGTCGACACAACGACGGTGTTGACCGTTCGGGGCACAGACCCGTCGTACCCGACGGTAACTTGCGTCTTGCCATCCGGTCGCAAGTAGTCGACCAGGCCCGCATGACGCACCTCGGCGAGACGCTCCGCCATGCGATGAGCGAGCCAGATCGGCACCGGCATGAGCTCGGGCGTCTCAGTCGTCGCATAGCCGAACATGATGCCTTGATCGCCAGCGCCCTGTTGATCACGCGAGTCTGTGCTTGAGCCCTCGCGAGCCTCGAGGGCGACATTGACACCCACGGAAATGTCGGGAGACTGCCCACCAATCGACACAGAAACCCCGCAGGACCGCCCGTCGAACCACACGTCGGACGAGTTGTAACCGATTTCCGAAATCTTCTTGCGCACGATCGCGGGGATATCGACGTAGCTCGTCGTCGTCACTTCGCCCGCAACGTGAACGAGGCCGGTTGTTACGAGAGTTTCGACCGCGACGCGGGCCGTGGGATCTTGCGCGAGCATGGCATCCAAGATGCTGTCGCTGATCTGATCACAAATCTTGTCTGGATGCCCTTCCGTGACCGATTCGGACGTGAATAGGCGCAGAGCTGAACTCATCGTGCTACTCCATCGGTTCTACGGGCGATCGGTCCTACGGGCGATTGGTTCTACGGGCGATTGGACACGAGGTCAAGAATACTGTCGGCCACCGACTCCTTGGAGCCGCTGGCCTCGGCCACTCTACCTCCGGCGGAATCGATGATTACGACGTTATTGACGTCAGTCCCAAAGCCCTCATTCCATCCCACCCTGTTGATAACGAGATAGTCGCAGCCTTTGCGAGCGATCTTGGCGCGGCCGAGCTCCATGAGCCGGTCACCATCCTCTTCGGTCTCGGCTGCGAAGCCGATAATCACGTGATTACCGCGCCTGGTGCGGCTCAGCTCGGCCAGCAGGTCCGGATTCTTCACGAGCGTGAGGTGAAGGGTGTCTCCCGCGACCTCCTTTTTGATCTTGTCGTCCGACACGGTTTCGGGACGGTAATCAGCGACTGCGGCAGCCATGATGACCACATCCGCGGCCGGAGCTTCGAGTTCGAGTGCCGCTGACAGGTCGAGAGTCGATCCAACCGAGACGACCCTCACGGATGCGGGAGGCTCGATATCGAGGTGGGCAGCGATGAGCGTTACGTCAGCTCCGCGCCGCGCTGCTGCGACCGCGAGTGCGACGCCTTGCTTTCCGCTCGACCGGTTCCCGATGAACCGCACAGGGTCGAGCGGCTCGCGCGTTCCGCCAGCCGTGACAAGCACGCGCTTTCCGGTGAGATCGCGCGCGCTATCGACAACACTAAGCGCGGCCGCGACGATTTCGCTGGGCTCGGACATCCGGCCGGGCCCAGAGTCGCTCCCGGTCAGTTGGCCGAAAGCGGGACCGACGATGGTGAGGCCGCGGGAACGAAGAGTCGCAATGTTGGCGACGGTCGCGGCGTTACCCCACATCTCGGTGTGCATTGCCGGAGCGATCACGACGGGAGCCGTGCTCGCGAGAACAGTGTTTCCCAGCAAATCGTCGGCGAGCCCGGCCGCAAGCTTGGCAATCGTGTTGGCCGTTGCCGGCGCAATAACAATCAGATCAGCGGCTTGACCGATCGCGACGTGCCGTACCTCCGATACCCCTTCGTAGAGGTCGGAGTGTACCGGATTGCGACTGATGGCCTCAAGGGTGGGTCGGCCGACGAACCGCAATGCATTTTCTGTTGCAACGACGTGGACGTCGTGACCGGCAAGCACGAGCGCGCGCACGACTGACACGGCCTTATAGGCGGCGATGCCACCGGTAACACCCACAACGATAGTCAAGCGTGTCATCTGCGTCCCAACGCCCTAAGTCACCCGCACGCAGTTTTCTGACCCAGCCGGATAGTGGCTACTCTTCGCTCAATCGCTTGAGCTCGAGCTTGTCTTCGTTGATCTCGTGCAGCGCCACCGAGAGGGGCTTGTCATCGATCGTCGAGTCGACGAGCGGCCCAACGTTGTCGAACAGGCTTCCTTCGTGCAAGTCGGCGTAGTAGTCATTGATCTGGCGGGCCCGCTTGGAGGCGAAAATCACGAGCTGGTACTTCGAATCGACCTTCGAGAGCAGTTCGTCAATGGGGGGATCGATGATCCCCGAGTGCTTGTCAACCATGGTGAGTGCTCCTTGAGTTTTCAGCCGAAAGTGGTCGCGCGAAAAGGCGCATCCATCAATTCTACGACCTCTGAGGCAGCCTGACCGACTTCACGGTTGACGACACGAGCGTCGAACTCGTTTTGGGCGGCCAGTTCCGTCTTCGCGGTCTCAAGCCGTCGCTGCTGCTCTTCGGCCGATTCGGTCCCGCGGCCGATGAGCCGCCGCACGAGCTCTTCCCAGGTCGGGGGTAGCAAGAACACGAGGAGCGCGTCTGGCATGGCGGCGCGAACCTGCCTGGCTCCCTGCAAATCGATCTCGAGCAGCACCCGCCGACCGGCGGCAAGGGCGACCTCGATGGGATGCCGCGGGGTTCCGTAGCGGAACGAGTTATGCACGACCGCCCACTCCAAGAGCTCACCTTCGGAAACCATTCGGTCGAACTCAGCGTCGCTCACGAAGTAGTAGTGAACTCCGTCAATTTCGCCGGGCCGCGGCACTCGGGTTGTCGCCGAGACGCTCAATTTCACCTCGGGGTGGTGGTCACGAATGTAGGCAGAAACGGTACCCTTGCCCACCGCCGTTGGGCCCGCGAGCACAACCAGGCGGGACGGCTCGGCACCCTGTCGGGCGGTCAAGTAGCCTCTGAGTCGGTCACGCTGCCTAGCCCCCAACCCTCCGACGCGCTTCTTGTCCGAGATACCCAGATCCAGCATGACGCGGGCGGAGCGGGCCGGGCCGAGTTGGGGCACGCTCGTGAGAAGCTCGGTCACGCGCAGTCCCGCCTCCGTACTGGCCGGGTCGTCCCATGCCTGCTGGGCGACGTCGAGCGCAGTACGTGCGCGCACGGCGATGTCTCGCTTGATGGTCGCTCGGGCTCGCCGCGCGACGATTGCCGCCCGAGCCGCAGCGACCCGGTCTACCTCCGGTGGGTTGGGACGGGGAGTCACGATCGAAACGCCATTTCCGTCTCGTCAGCGCTCCGCGTGAGCGCTGCAGAAAGCCCGGTTGGCCCCGCTCGGAGCACGCTGCGACCAATCGATACGATGACATTTCCGGCTGCGGGCCCATACAGGCGCGCCACGTCGGACGTGATCGCACCCTGTTCACCGAAACCCGGCGCGAGAATCGGCGTCTGGGTCAATCGGTCGAGATCAATCCCGTAGTCTGCCGCGCGCACGGTCGCACCGAGGACTACCCCGATCGACCCGAGTGACTCGGCCGCCGAATTGAGTGCACCCACCTCACGAACGATACCCGCGGCAACCGTTGCGCCAAACCACATCCCGCGGTCTCGCACTGCGGTCTGTAGCTCGACCCCTTCCGGGTTTGAGGTTGCGCCAAGCACGAATAGCCCTTTGCCGGCGCTACGAGCAAGCTCGACCACCGCCGTCAACGACCCGACGCCCTGATAGGCAGAGACGGTCATGGCGTCCGCTTCGAGCACGGATCCGACCGACAACCAGGCCGCTCCGTAAGCGGCTACCGTCGAGCCCACGTCCCCGCGCTTCGCATCCGCAATCACGAGGAGGCCCCCGTCACGGGCAGCCTGCAGCACATCCTCGAGCGCGGCGAAACCTGCTGCACCGAAACGCTCGAAGAATGCCACTTGCGGTTTGACAATTCCGATGACCTCGATCGCGGCATCCACCGCACGAAGGCCGAACTCGCGTGCCCCGGCCGCCGTATCGGGGAGATCCCAGCCGGCAAGGAGAAACGAATGCGGGTCGATCCCGAGACACACGTGGCCGCGAGATTCAAACTCCTCAGTGAGGCGTGCTCCGAAATCACGCACCGGCAAATGCCCGCTCTAATCGCTCGGCGCGGTCGACGGCGTAATCCTGAAGCGACTTGACCTCAAAGCCGTCGCGGATCGCCTCGAACGAGGCAACAGCCGCACCCAGTTGCGCGATCGTCGTGAACAGCGGCTTGTCGGCCGCGACAGTGGCGGTCCTGATCTCGTAGCCGTCGGCCCGAGCACTGCGACCGCTCGGGGTGTTGATGACGACGTCGACCTTGCCCTCGTTGATGAGTTCCACGATCGACGGTTGGCCCGCGACACTCTCTTGACCCATGAAGTACTTGCGGACGACTTGGGCCTCAATGCCGTTGCGCGCGAGCACTTCGGCGGTACCCTCAGTCGCCAAAATCGTGAAGCCCAATTGGCGTAGTCGCAGGATCGGAAGGACAATCGCGCGCTTGTCACGATCAGCGACTGACACGAACACGGAGCCTCTTGACGGCAATCCCCCGTATGCCGCCTCCTGGCTCTTCGCGAAGGCCTTGGGGAAGTTCGAGTCAATTCCCATGACCTCCCCCGTCGACCGCATCTCCGGGCCAAGCACGGAATCCACGACGTGACCTTCTACGGTGCGGAACCGTTTGAATGGCAACACGGCCTCCTTGACGGAGACCGGGGCATCCATCGGCACGACCGATCCGTCTTGGACCGGAAGAAGCCCATCATCCACGAGCGACCTAATCGACCGGCCGACCATCACGAGGGCGGCCGCCTTGGCGAGCGGAATTCCCAGCGCTTTCGAAACGAACGGCACGGTTCGTGAGGCTCGCGGGTTGGCCTCAAGCACGTAGAGAATGCCCTGACCGATCGCAAACTGCACATTGATGAGTCCGCGCACGCCGATGCCGGCCGCGATCGCTCGCGTCGCCTCGCGCACGCGATTGATCACATCGCGACCGAGCGTTACGGGAGGAAGGGTGCACGAGGAATCGCCAGAGTGGATCCCCGCTTCCTCGATATGCTCCATGATCCCGCCGATGTAAAGTTCGGTGCCGTCGAACAGGGCGTCGACATCGATCTCGATGGCGTCATCAAGGAAGCGGTCGACGAGAAGCGGTGAGCCCGGCGCGATGATGGCCTGGTCCTTGACCCGATCGAAGTAGTCGACCATCGACACGGTGTCGTAGACGATCTCCATTCCGCGTCCACCGAGGACGTGGCTCGGACGCACGAGCACCGGGTACCCGATCTCCTCGGCGATGGTGACAGCCTCAGGCACCGTCGTGGCCGTACCGTTGCGCGGGGAGATCAGGCCCGCGGCATCCAGAATTCCCGAGAATAGCCCGCGCTCCTCGGCGAGGTCGATCGCTTCCGGGGTGGTCCCGAGGATCGGCACGCCGGCATCCTTGAGTCCCTGAGCGAGCCCAAGAGCGGTCTGGCCGCCGAGCTGCACGATGACCCCGATAAGTTCGCCGCTGCCACTCTCCGCATGGATGATCTCGAGCACATCTTCGAGCGTGAGCGGCTCGAAGTACAGCCGGTCACTCGTGTCGTAGTCCGTCGACACGGTCTCGGGATTGCAGTTGATCATGATCGTCTCGAACCCCGCATCGCCGAGCGCGAAGCTCGCGTGCACGCATGAGTAGTCGAACTCAATCCCCTGCCCAATGCGGTTGGGGCCCGACCCGAGAATGATCACCTTGCTCCGATCACTCGGTATGACCTCGGTCTCCGAGTCGTAACTCGAGTAGTGGTAGGGCGTTAGCGCCGGGAATTCCCCTGCGCACGTGTCGACTGTCTTGAAAACCGGTCGCACGCCGAGACTCCACCGGAGGACTCGTACCTCGGCTTCTGCGAGTCCCCGCAGCGCCGCGATCTGCGCGTCGCTGAAGCCGTGGTTCTTCGCGTGACGCAGCATCGCCGCATCAAGCTCTGGGGCGTCAGTAACGGCGTCAGCGACCTCATTGATGAGGGCAATCTGGTCGACGAACCACGGGTCGATGCCGGTCGACTCGAACACCTCGGCGATGGTCGCGCCCGCGCGCATCGCTTGTTGCACTGTCACGATTCGGCCGTCGGTCGGGATGCTCGCGAGGGCGAGCAATTCGGTCTTGTTGCCGGGCATGCCGTTCCAGTGAAAGCTACTGCCGCGCTTCTCGAGCGAGCGCAGAGCCTTCTGAAGAGCGGTCGAGTAGTTGCGGCCGATCGCCATCGCCTCACCGACCGACTTCATCGTCGTGGTCAGGCGCGTGTCTGCGGCGGGGAACTTCTCGAAGGCGAATCGGGGAACCTTCACGACGACGTAGTCGAGGGTGGGTTCGAAGCTCGCGGGAGTGACCCGTGTGATGTCGTTGGGAATCTCGTCGAGCCGGTAGCCGATCGCGAGTTTGGCTGCGATCTTCGCGATTGGGAATCCCGTTGCCTTCGAGGCGAGCGCACTCGAACGAGACACACGCGGGTTCATCTCGATTACGATGACCCGACCGTTGGATGGGTCAACAGCGAACTGGATGTTGCATCCGCCGGTATCGACGCCGACTGCACGGATGATGTCGATGCCGATATCGCGCAAGTTCTGGTACTCGCGGTCGGTGAGGGTGAGCGCCGGAGCGACCGTGATGGAGTCGCCGGTGTGCACACCGACGGGATCGACGTTCTCGATCGAACACACGACCACGGTGTTGTCGGCGGTGTCGCGCATGAGTTCGAGCTCGTACTCCTTCCACCCCAGGATTGACTCCTCGAGCAGCACCTCGGTGGTCGGGCTCTGGTGCAGTCCGTCCGTGACCATGCGCACGAGCTCCTCACGCGTGTAGGCAAATCCCGAACCAAGACCACCCATGGTGAACGAGGGTCTGATCACGAGCGGGTAGCCGAGGTCGTCGGCGAACTCAACTGCCTCAGCTACGGTGTGCGCAATGTAGCTCTTCGCCACATCGGCGCCCACGTCGAGCACGAGCTGCTTGAAGATCTGCCGATCCTCGCCCTTGTTGATCGCCTCGAAATTGGCGCCGATGAGCTCCACGTTGTACTTCTCAAGAATCCCGTGCTTGTGCAAGTCAATTGCCGCGTTGAGCGCGGTCTGGCCACCGAGTGTCGGGAGAATTGCGTCCGGCTTCTCCTTGGCGATGATCGACTCGATTACCTGCCACGTGATGGGCTCGATGTACGTGGCATCCGCGAAATCTGGGTCGGTCATGATTGTCGCGGGATTCGAGTTCACGAGGATCACGCGCACACCCTCTTCGCGCAGCACGCGGCAGGCCTGCGTTCCCGAGTAGTCGAACTCCGCGGCTTGACCGATCACGATCGGCCCCGAGCCGATCACGAGAACGGACGTGATGTCGGCGCGCTTAGGCATGTGGTCCCTTGTGTGACACGACCAAGTCGCGGAAACGGTCGAATAGGTAGTTCGCGTCGTGCGGTCCCGCTGCGGCCTCGGGGTGGTACTGCACCGAGAAGGCGGGGATGTCGAGGGCGTTGAGGCCTTCGACCACGTTGTCGTTGAGATTGACGTGGCTCACCTCGACGCGACCGAACCCCGCCGGACTCTCGGTGACGACGCCAATCGGAGCATCGACGGCGAACCCGTGATTGTGGCTGGTGATCTCGGTACGACCGGTTGCGACATCCACGACGGGCTGATTGATTCCGCGGTGACCAAACGGCAGCTTATATGTCGCAAAACCGAGGGCACGGCCGAGAAGCTGGTTGCCAAAGCAAATACCGAAGAACGGGAGGTCTGCCCGAAGGATGCTCTGCAACAGCTCGACGTGTCGATCGGATGCAGCGGGGTCTCCCGGCCCATTGGAGAAGAATGCCGCGACCGGCGCAATCGCTAGGACATCCTCAATCGTCGCAGTCTCCGAAAGCACGTGGACGTCGAACCCGCGCGCGGCCAGGTAGTTGAGCGTCGACGTCTTGACCCCCAGGTCAAGCACGGCGACCCGACCGATGCTGGCGGCACTCGCGGGGACCACATAGCCCTCAATCGTCGACACCTCGGCCGAGAGATTGCGGCCGGCCATCGCCGCTCCGGCACGCACAATGGCGAGTTGCTCGGCAAGGCTCAACTCGGCGTCCGGGCCGGAGAACACCCCACCGCGCATCGAACCCGCGTCGCGAAGGCGGCGAGTGACAGCACGCGTGTCGATGCCGCTGATGCCAACGATTCCGTCGCGTACGAGTTGGTCATCGAGCGACCCGGTCGCGCGATGATTCGAGACGATGCGACTCGGATCGCGCACGACATATCCGGAAACCCAGACGCGTGATGACTCGGGATCTTCGTTGTTGACGCCCGTGTTGCCGATGTGCGGAGCCGTCATGACGACGATCTGGCCCGCATAGCTCGGGTCGGTAATCGTCTCCTGATACCCCGTCATCCCCGTGGCGAAGACAACCTCACCCAAAGTTCGCCCACCTGCACCGTAGGACGATCCGCGGTAGGCCGTGCCATCCTCAAGCACCAGTACGGCCCCGGCAGTGGATCCTGTCACGCCAACGCTCACGCGGCATTCCTCTCAAGCAGCTGATCAATTGCCGCGTCGAAACCCGAAGCGCTGTCGAACCTGAAGTAGCTGTCGACAAGCGTTCCGCCCAGATCCCACTCGAGCAAGTCGAGGCCATCCGGCTCGACGACTCGATCAATGGTCCAGGTCGCGGTGCGACGATCGCGCATGCTCGTGGCGGCAATCCACTTATCGCTCGTTCCGTCGATGCGCAGGAGCGCGCCGAGAGTGGTCACTGTCACGTGGACGTTTCCCCGGAAACCGAGTCCATGCACGGCGATTCTCTCGAGAGGTGCGCCGGCGGCAGTTGTCGCGACGTACTGTCCCGTGAATACACCCAACATCGTTCCCGGGTCGTGGGGCGACTCGGCCGGCTGCGCAATCGACGACTGGCGACGCGCGCGTCGGCGCCACCCCACGGCGAGAAGGGCGAGCAGGATAGCGAGGAAGATCAGGACGATCGCCATGAGTTCGGGTCGAGTCATTGTGCGGCCTGCCGCGCGACGATTTCGGGATCGACGAGTTCGCCGTCGAGCACCGTCGCATACCCGTTGTGGATGGTGGCCATCACGCGACCGGGAAGCGCGCGCCCGAGATACGGCGAGTTGCGGCTCTTGCCGCGCAGCTCAGCCTCGCCAAAAACGCGGTTCGCTGTCGGGTCGTACAGCGTAACGTTTGCCGCGCTACCCTCAGCGAACGGCACTTCATAGCCATCAAGTTGTCCGATGCTCGCGGGAGCGATCGACAGTGCTCGGGCGACGTCGTTCCACGAGAGTTGCCCGGATTCGACGACTGCCGCCTGCACGACACTCAGCGCCGACTCTAGGCCGACCATCCCGTTGGCCGCTTCGTCCCACGCGCACTCTTTTGCCTCGGCGGGGTGCGGCGCATGATCGGTCGCGACAATGTCGATCGTTCCATCGGCAAGGGCCGCACGAAGGGCTGTAACATCCTCATCTCGTCGCAACGGCGGGTTCACCTTGTAGCGAGCGTCGTAGGTCGACGCCAGTTGCTCGGTGAGCAAGAGGTGGTGCGGCGTGACCTCAGCGGTGACTGCTATCCCCCGCGCCTTCGCCCAACGAATGACGTCAACGCTTCCGGCGCTGGACACGTGGCACACGTGCAACCGCGCACCGACGTGTTCGGCGAGGAGCACATCACGGGCGATGATCGACTCTTCCGCAACGGCAGGCCAGCCGGCCAACCCCAGCTCGCTCGAGAGCGCTCCTTCGTTCATCTGCGCCCCGACCGTGAGCCGAGGATCCTGCGCGTGCTGGGCGACGACACCACCAAAGGTCTTCACGTACTCGAGTGCACGCCGCATGATGAGCGAGTCACTCACGCAGTTGCCGTCGTCGGAGAACACCCGCACCTTCGCTCTCGATTGCGCCATCGCCCCAATCTCGGAGAGCTGCTCCCCCGCCAACCCGGCAGTCACTGCACCGACCGGCCGCACCGTCACATAACCGTGGCGCTCACCCAGGGACTGCACTTGCTCGACCACACCGGCCGTGTCCTGCACAGGGAGGGTGTTCGCCATCGCGAAGACTGCCGTGAACCCACCGATTGCCGCCGCGCGAGATCCGGATAGGACCGTTTCGCTGTGTTCGAAGCCGGGCTCCCTCAGGTGAGTGTGCAGATCGACGAGGCCGGGCAACGCGATGAGCCCGGCCGCGTCGATGGTCGTAGTCGCCGTCGTTCCCGCGCCGAATACCCCGGCATCCACGTAAAGGTCACGTCGTGTCCCATCGGGCAGGGTGGCGTTCCTCAGGAGAATACTCACGGGGCCACGGCGCCGCTCAGAAGGGAATAGAGCACGGCCATCCTTATCGATACCCCGTTCGCGACCTGCTCGAGCACGGTCGACTGCGCCGAGTCGGCTGCCTTCGCTGAGATCTCGAGACCGCGATTCATCGGCCCTGGGTGCATGACCATGCTAGCCGCCGGGAGCCGCTCGAGCCGCTCATCGTCGAGTCCCCATTCACGGCCGTACTCCCGAGCGTTGGGGAAGTACGCCGCAGACATCCTTTCGGTCTGAACCCGCAGCATCATCACGACGTCGGGCGCAGAGTCGACGGCGGCATCCAGGTCATAGCCGACCAAGACGGGCCACGCGCCCACCGCCACGGGCAACAGCGTTGCGGGCGCGATCAAACTCACGTGAGCACCGAGGGTCGTCAGCAGCCAGATGTTCGAGCGAGCAACGCGGGAGTGGAGGATGTCGCCGACGATCGTCACGGTCACGCCATCGAGGTCCTTCCGCCGCGAGGCAGCGCCGTGAAGTCGCCGCCGAATGGTGAACGCGTCGAGCAGCGCCTGAGTCGGATGTTCGTGCGTGCCGTCTCCCGCATTGACGATGCCAGCGTCGATCCACCCGGAATCTGCGAGCACGCGCGGCGCACCCGAGGCCGAATGCCTGATCACGACCGCGTCGGCTCCCATCGCCGCGAGAGTCTGGGCGGTGTCCTTGAGGCTCTCTCCCTTCGAGACGCTTGACCCTTTCGCGTTGAAGGTGATCACGTCGGCGCTCAATCGCTTTGCTGCGACTTCGAACGACACTCGCGTGCGGGTGGAGTCCTCGAAGAACAGATTCACGACGGTCTTGCCGCGCAGGGTCGGCAGCTTCTTGATCTGGCGCGCCGCGACATCCGCCATGTCTTCGGCGATGTCGAGCACCGCGACCGCGTCGTCGCGAGAGAGGTCTTTCGTGGACAGCAAGTGCTTCATGCGACAGTCACCTCGTCGCTGCCGTCGACTTCGGTGAGTCTCACGAAGATTCGCTCATCGGGGGAGGTCGGGAGGTTCTTGCCAACGAAGTCGGCGCGAATCGGAAGCTCCCGGTGACCTCTGTCGATGAGCACCGCAAGGCGCACCGCGCGCGGCCTCCCCAGATCGCTCAGCGCATCGAGCGCGGCCCTGATCGTTCGGCCCGAGTAGAGCACATCGTCGACGAGCACGACGGTCTTGCCGTCGATCCCACCCGCCGGAATTGCGGTCGGGCTCGGCGCCCGGGTGGGGTTCTTGGCGAGGTCGTCGCGATACATCGTCACATCGAGAGCCCCAATCGTGGCAGAGCCTGGCTCGATGGTGTCGAGGATCGTCCCGATACGTTTGGCAAGCACGACGCCGCGCGTGGGAATGCCGAGGAGAACGAGATCTGCAGCACCACGATTGAACTCAAGGATCTCGTGTGAGATGCGAGTCAGCGCCCGGGTGATGTCAGCGTGCTGCAGAATCATGCGTGCAGTCAATCTGACCTCCTTCCCCGCCTCTCTGGACGGAACTTAAAGGAAATCTGTTCCTGACGACTATAGCGCGCGCTGCTCACCTCCGGTGGCGGAGAGCGGCGGCTCGGTCAGGCGCGGCTGGCAGCGATCCGGCCGAGCAACCCGTTCACGAAACCGGCGGAATCCTCCGTGCTGTGGATGCGCGCCGACTCCACCGCCTCGGAGATCGCCACGCTGTCTGGCACCTCATCGTTGTAGAGAATCTCCCACAGCCCGATGCGCAGCAGCGCACGGTCGATTGCGGGCATCCTGGCAATCGTCCAGCCCTGTGAATACGTCTCGATGAGTTCATCGATCTCGTCGCCGTGCTCGGTGATCCCGATCACGATGTCGCGCGCGTACTCCCATGAATTTGCGCGCTTCGGGTCGGCGTCGTTGCGGGCCTGCTCGGCAGCGAGAGCCGTGTTGATCGAATCCTCGCGCACGTCCGCGCCGTACAGGATGTCGAGGGCGCGCTTACGCGACTTGCTCCGAGCGCTCACGAGTCGAGCTCCGGATTCGCTAGCGGCAGCACTTAGTCGCTGACCCGACCGAGGTATGAACCGTCGCGCGTGTCAACCTTGACCTTGGTGCCCTGCTCGAGAAAGAGGGGAACCTGAATCTCGTAGCCGGTTTCGACGGTCGCGGGCTTCGTGCCACCCGTCGAACGGTCGCCCTGGAGGCCGGGCTCGGTGTACGTAATCTCAAGCGTCACGGATGCCGGCAGCTCGACGTAGAGCGGGTCGCCGTTGTGCAGAGCGATCGTGACGTCCTGGTTTTCGAGCATGAAGTTGACCGCGTCGCCCACGTTTGCGGGAGAGAGCGTGATCTGGTCGTATGTGGCCTTGTCCATGAAGACAAAGTTGTCGCCGTCTTTGTAGAGGTACTGGAAGTCGGCCCGGTCGACGGTCTCGGTCTCGATCTTCGCTCCCGCGTTGAACGTGCGGTCAACGACCTTGCCGGTCATGACGTTCTTGACCTTGGTGCGAACGAACGCGCCACCTTTGCCGGGCTTGACGTGCTGGAAGTCGATGACGGTCCATAGGCCGCCATCCATGTTGAGCACGACTCCGTTGCGGATGTCAGCAGTTGAGGCCATCGGTGTACTTCCTGTCGTTCGAAACCAGCGGTCCAGTCTACGGGCTAGGCAAGCCTGCGCTTCACGAGGTCGAGCGCGAGCGCGTACGATTCGAAGCCGAACCCAGCTATGACACCGGTTGCCACCGCGGAGATCACGCTCGTGTGACGGAACTCCTCGCGCGCGTGCGGGTTGCTCAGGTGAACCTCGACAAGGATGATCCCCGCACTCGTCACGAGTTTTGCCGCGTCGCTCAGCGCGTACGAGTAGTGCGTGAATGCCGCCGGGTTGAGGATGACCGGCGTTTCGGTGTCGACCGCCTCATGCAGCCAATGGATAAGCTGCGCCTCGTCGTCGGTCTGGCGCAGATCGATCGTGAGCGCGCCCGCGCCCGCCTCAAGTGTGGTCCTCAGGTCGTCGAGGGTGCCGCTGCCGTAGATGTCAGGCTCCCGGCTACCGAGGCGCCCCAAGTTGGGACCGTTGAGGACGAGGACGCGGTTGGCTGAGCTGCTCACGATCACGAGTGTATCGGCGAGCAGGGCGGTTGCCGTTGGCGGATCGAGGCGCGATTAGCCGCGGGATTCGGCAACGAGCGCCCCGCCAAAAGCGATCAGGATGCCGCCCGTGACCCGATCGATCCACCGCGTGACGCGCGCCGACGAGAGCCACGCGCGCGCGTATCCGCTCGCAAAAATGATCGCGGAGAACCAGACGAGCGACTCAAGCACGTGCACGAGGGCGAGCAGTAACCCCATTCCCACGGGCGGCACACCGGGCGGAATGAACTGCGGGATCAGCGCCATGTAAAACACGCCGACCTTCGGGTTGAGCAGGTCCGTCGCGGCGCCTCTGCCAAACGCCGCCCAGAGCGATCCGCTTGGTTTGATCTGCGCCTCGGTGAAAACCTCGATTCGGCGGAATGACGCGACGATCATCGTCACGCCCAAATACAGCAGGTACGCGGCTCCGACGAGTTTGAGAATGGTGAAAGCGATCTCGGATGCCGCAAGCAGGGCGGCAGCGCCGAGTGCGGCCGCGACCCCCCACGCGAACGTCCCCGTCGCGATACCCAGCGCCGTCGCATACGCGTGCCGACGCGATTGGGTCAGGGCCGAACGCAGCACGAGAGTGGTGTCGATGCCGGGGATGATGGTCAGTAGGCCGGCGAGAAGCGCGAACGACCACAGCGCCTGCGGGATCGTCACACCCCGACCTCCTGATACGCCGCAAACAGCGTGGCCTCGTCCGGGCCGGCGAGCACGGAGGTCTTGCCAATGTCGTCCAAGACGATGAATCGCATCATCCCCGCGCGTGCTTTCTTGTCGCGCTGCATGGTCGCGAGCAGCGTGTTCCAGCGGCTGATCGGGTAGTCGATCGGCAGGGTAAGTGAGGCCAGGATCGACCGGTGGCGATCGACAACGGCATCCGGTAGGGAGCCAGCGAGGCGCGCGAGTTCGGCGGCGAACACCATACCGACGGCGTTTGCG
>Ga0209512_1002649_pt1 | contig 18515 bp, 6 predicted proteins | sample frozenSSSSmetaG_FD_184142 | JGI IMG/M metagenome (GOLD analysis project Ga0209512, IMG submission 184142) | Glacier valley bacterial and archeal communities from Borup Fiord, Nunavut, Canada, to study Microbial Dark Matter (Phase II) -... | ecosystem: Environmental > Aquatic > Freshwater > Ice >... | reverse complement strand
GTCGGTTCGACTACTACTTTAATAGGTTCAGGTACTGCAGCATCATCCGATGCATGGTTATCAGCAACTCCATCGGTAGCCACAATATCTGATGGTATGGTTACAGGATTGACTGCTGGAACAAGTGCAATTACTTACACGAATAGTAATGGGTGTAGTATAAGCGCTACTGTGACAGTCAATTTATTGCCAACAGCAACTATATCTTACACTGGAACTCCATACTACACTTCAGTGTCGACTGCACAAATCGTTACTCAAACAGGAACAGCAGGAGGAGTTTATACTGCAACACCGGCTGGTTTATCGATAAATGCTATATCAGGTGCAATCACCCCAAGCACCAGTTCGGTGGGTACCTATATTGTAACGTACACCGTAGCTGCGGCAGGAGGGTGTGGAGAAGTTACATCAACAACTAGTATTACGATTCTTGATGGCTTTATCATTACAGTTTCAGGATCTAATGGTGCCGATGGATCATACGGATCTTTAACAAGTGCAGCAGGTACTTTTTTTGCCATAAACGCTAAAAATCAGTCAGGAAAGACAATTGAAATTAAAATCTTAGGAAGTTCAACAATGGAAACGGGTGCATACAGTTTAACTGGCGCACTTGGCGTCTGGACTCAACTTACCATTTATCCAACCACTTCAGGAATTACTTTAAGTGGCAATGTTGCCAAACCACTTATCGACCTTAATGGAGCTGATAATGTAATAATTGACGGGCGTGTAAATGCTACCGGCTCGACAAAGGATCTTACAATCAGCAATACCAGCATAAGTGCTTCAACAACTTCAACTGTTCGTTTCATCAACGGCGCTTCGTACAATACCGTGAAATATTGTATTCTTAAGGGTTCAGAAACAAATACAAAAAGTGGCGTCATCTTCTTCTCAACGACCACCACTACTGAAAATATTGGCAATATTATTGATAACAATGACATTACAAATTCTACAGATGATAACAGACCGCTTAATGCTATTTATTCGTCTGGAACATTAGCCAAACTAAACAGTGGGAACACAATTAGCAACAATAATATTTATGATTTTCTAAATCGTGGAATCGCTTCAAACGGAATAAACATTGCGGCAAATAATAGTTCCTGGACTATAACTGGGAATAGTTTATATGAAACTTCATCATTTGTCCCAATGGCAACTGTAAATTATAGTGCGATCACAGCATCAGATGTTACTTCAACCGATATTAACGTAAGTGGAAACTATATAGGCGGAAGTTCTGCTTTAGCCAGTGGTTCAGCCTGGACAAAGAAGAACGACTTCAATAATGTATTCACGGCCATTAATATGACTGTTGGATCCGCTGCTAGTAATGTAAACAATAACACTATCCAAAACATTGCCTGGAGTAATTCAGGAGCGGCAACCTGGACGGGAATTAATATTACAGCAGGTAATGTAAACATTGGTACCTTCGCAGGTAATACCATTGGATCTGCTACTGGAACTGGTTCAATTCTTGTAACTGGAGGAGTGACAAACGCAAATGTATATGGAATAAATATCTCGAGTCCAGGAACTATTGATTGTCAAAATAATATAGTGGGCTCCATCACAGTGGGCAATGGAGCAACACTTGCTACGAACATTTACGGTATAAATAAAACCAATACGGCAGGAACTGCAACGATCGCGAACAATACCATAGGAAGTGCAACTACTTCAAATAGTATCAATGCAAGTTCAACCAGTACAGGTAATGCACAAAGTGTTTATGGTATTTATAATGCAGGTACTGGGACTATTACAATAAGTAGCAATACGATAGCCAACTTATCAAATAGCACAAGTAATGCAACAACAAATACCAGAGGACTTATTTCTGGTATTACTTCAATTATAGGTGTAAATACTATCAAGGACAATAACATAAGCAATTTAACCATTGCCAATGCAAACACTGCCTCAAATTACCAGGCATCAATTAGCGGCATTACACTGAACGGCACTACCTTAAACACGGCAACAGGAAATAAAATTTACAATTTATCGAATACTTACGTTTCTTTTGCAGGAAGTGTTGTTGGATTATACTTTACCGGTGGAACGTCTGCAAATGTTGTTTCGGAAAATTTCATCCATAGCTTATCGGCCACTGGCGCATCTTCTTCTGCAGCTTCAATATATGGTATAAAGATAGCTGCTGGTGCAACTACTTATTCGAACAATATTATTAGTTTAGGTGGTAATTCAAAAACCACCATATATGGTATTTACGAAACAGGTGGTGTAGGTAACAATAATAACCTATATTTTAACACAATCTATCTTGGTGGTAGTTTGGTTACTGGCTCAACCAATAAATCATACGCCTTATACAGTGCAGTAACTACAAATACTCGGGATTTCAGGAATAATATTTTTGTGAATAACCGTTCAACTATCGGAGGGGCTAATTACCATTATGCGGCTTTCTTTAACTACAATATTAACACCAATTTAATTCTGAATTATAACGATTACATTGCGTCTGGGATAGGTGGTGTTTTAGGATATTATTCTGCGACAAACAAAATTACTTTACCGCTCATTCCAGCAATGGACGCTGCAAGTCAAATTTCCAACCCTGTTTTTGTCAATGCAGGTACAACAGTTGCTGCTGATTATAAAATTGGAACTGATCTTATCGGCGTCGTAGGAACTGGTATCACAACCGATTACGGGCTAAATACAAGAGGAATTGGCACTGCTATGGGCGCTTGGGACCGACTTATGAATAACAGATGGAAAGGGTCAGCAAGTACAGATTGGAATACTCCGGGCAACTGGACATTTAATGCTGTTCCAGCAACAGATGACAATATTCTTTTTGATGATGTTCCATTGAATCATTGTTCGCTTGATGCAGATCGCTCAGTTACTGACATTACGAATACCCAGGCAACCTATCGGATGGTAACCAATGGACATAAACTTACTATTAAAGGGAATATGTACCTGACCAATGGCGCTCAAATTGATGCTACTGCATCCAATTCGGTTGTTGAGTTTGCCGGATCATTATCTCAAACAATTCCTACAGGAGCGTTTTTTAATGACAATATTTATAGCCTGACCGTTAATAATACTGCAGGACTAACGATGAAAAGTCCACTCCTTGGCCCAATCAATAATATTAACGTTGCAGGAATTGTAAACGCAAACATTGGAGATCTCATAATAGAAGGAAATCTGACACTACTATCAACTGCAACACAAACCGCGCTTATTGACGGCTCCGGTACAGGTGAAGTAACAGGAAACGTCACGATGCAACGCTATTTGCCATCCGGTTTTGGATACAAATATTTCAGTTCACCATTCAAGGCGTCTACTGTAAATGAGTTTGCGGATGATATCAATCTTGCGGCCACTTTCCCAACCTTGTACAAGTATGACGAAAACCATTTATCGCCAACACTTACTGATATTTCGGGTTGGACAGTTTATACTGCAACGACAGGTATTCTCAATCCGTTGGAAGGTTATGCGGTGAATTTCGGTTCAGCTTTACCTTCTGCGACAGCCGCAATGACCGGGGTGGTCACTAATGGTTTGGTCAATGTTAATCTAAAGAATCATAACAGAACATACACCCAAGGTTTTAATCTTGTGGGAAACCCATACCCTTCACCAATCGACTGGGATGTAGCAAGTGGCTGGACAAAAACAAATGTAGATAATGCAATCTGGTTCTTCAATGCTGGAAATACCGACCAATACACTGGTCTTTATAGCAGTTACGTTAATGGGGTTTCAACTGGCATTGCAGATAAAAATATTGCATCTATGCAGGGATTTTTTGTACATGTTACAAACGGATCTTTCCCGGTAAATGCAACGCTTGGAGTTAATAATTCTGTCCGGACAAACAATCTTAACCCAATATTTAAGGCTGCTTTAATTGATAACCGCACAATTCTTCGGTTCACGGCAAATTTCGAAACAAAAAATGCGCTTGAAGATGCGGCTGTCATTTACTTTGACGAAAAGGCCAACCGAAGTTTTGATAAAGATATGGATGCCTTAAAGATGATGAATACCGATCTTCTTGTTCCAAATTTGTATACAATATCAACTGATCCAAAGCAATTATCCATCAACGGAATGCCTTCTCCAGCTGATAGTATTACCAGAATTCCAATAGGAATAACAACATTAAGTGATGGATGGATTAATTTTAAAGCAAAAGATATCAGTAAATTGCCGTCCAACATACATATCTATTTGATCGATGCGGTCGGTAACATCACACAGGATTTGAAACAAGATCCTACTTATCGTTTCTACCTCAAAACGGGAGAATACAATCAACGTTTTACACTGGTATTCGCACTTTCAAGTCTGGACAAACCTGTGGAAATCGTTGAAAAAATGTTTACCATCATCCGTTCAGGAGACCGGCTGTATGTAAAAGTGAACCTGCCATTCAATACGAAAGGTGATTTGATTGTTACAAATATGGCAGGACAGATGCTGCTCCGAAAAGGGGTTTTCGAAATGGAAACTGTTGAAATCAACCCTAATGTAGGCAGCGGTCTTTATGTCGTCACAATGATTTCTGGAAAAAGGAAAGAGTCGGAAAAAATTCTAATACGAAAAGATTATGAATAGCTCAATACAAGGCGCATCGTTCAAAAAGCTTTTATTGCCTTTTTGTTTATTGGCTTGCATGATTGCACTTTATATTCCGGCAAATGCACAGGAAAAACCTCCGCGGCCGATTGCTGTCACGGTGAGCACCGCACAGCATTTGAATTTCGGAACAATCATCCCAACATCTATCAATGGAGGTTCTGTGACAGTAGACTTCAATAATAGTACATCAACTATTGGAGATGTCCTGTTACTTCATAGTTACGATTGCAGACCTGCATTATTTATAGTTGACGCTGAACCTGGCGTGCTGATTAACATTGTCTGTGAGGCAAATCCAACATTAAGTAAGGGGGGCTTTACCATGCAACTGAATCTGGGGACACCAAATATCGATTTGCAATCTGGTTCACAGTTCATCACGACAAAAAAAACAACATATGTTTATATTGGTGGTACGCTAACCGTTCGCTCACTCGCATCCAATCCGGCGGGGGAATATAATGGTACATTTTTAGTAACTTTTAATCAACAATAATCTAAGACCTGTAATCCAATATGCTACAAATAGTTACGTTTTTAAAATTCAATTGCCGGAAATACAGTTGTATTTCCGGCTTTTTGATGTTCACAGCGTACCTGCTTGTGCTATTGACTGCATTACCATTCATTGGTTATGCTCAAAACGAAACTGAATATGATGAAATCTCGGTTTTCTTAAATGTTCAGAAAGTGGGTGGAGCAGATATCCCGGCTGTTATCCGCGACGAAACCGTTTATCTTCCCATCGTCGATATCTTCTCTTTTCTGAAAATCAAAAATGATCAGTCTGCTCAACTTGATTCGGTGACCGGATTTTTTATCAATCAGGAGGCTAAATATGTGATTGATAGAATCAACAAAAAGATCACCTACCAGGGGAAAATCTATAACCTTAAAAATGATGATATTGTAAAAACAGAGACCAATCTTTACCTGCGATCGCCACTTTTCGGACAAATATTTGGACTGGATTGTATTTTTAGTTTCCGAAGTTTATCCGTTACGTTGAATACAAAGTTAGAGCTGCCCATTATCCGCGAATTGCGCCAGGAACAGATGCGATCGAATATCAGCAAACTTAAAGGCGAGGTTAAAACAGACACCACCATTGGGCGAAAATACCCGGCCTTGCACTTTGGAATGGCCGACTGGTCAGTGATTTCAACCCAACAGTTGGCAGGCAGAACGGATACCCGGCTGAATCTTGCCCTGGGATCTGTAATCGCAGGTGGTGAGGCCAATGTCTTACTTAATTATAGCAATAACGCACCATTTACCGAAAAACAACAACAATACTTATGGCGATTTGTGAACAACGATCGCCCCGTCTTACGACAGATAGCGGTAGGAAAAATTTACTCGCAGGTAACCTCTTCTATTTATAATCCAATTGTTGGGGTTCAAATTACAAATACGCCAACCACCTACCGACGTTCGTTCGGAACTTATACGCTTAGTGATATCACGGAGCCTAACTGGACAGTTGAACTCTACGTGAATAATGTACTGGTCGATTATATGAAGGCAGATGCTTCGGGCTTTTACAAATTTGAAGTGCCTTTGGTATATGGAAATTCTGCCGTAAAGCTCAGGTTTTTTGGTCCGTGGGGTGAAGAGCGGATCAAAGAAGAGAACATCAGCATTCCATTTAACTTTTTACCTGCCAAAGAACTCGAATATTCGGTGAGCGCCGGTATTGTAGAAGACAGCCTGAGCAGCAGGTTTTCGCGTGCATCAATGAATTACGGGATCAACCGTCGAATGACCGTAGGCGGTGGCGTTGAGTACTTGTCGTCGGTGATATCCGGACCTACCATGCCCTATATAAGCGCTTCAATCAGACTAATGAGTGGTTTATTATTATCCACAGAATACACCTACGGCGTGCGCACAAAAGGATTGCTTAGCTACCGCTTGCCTTCAAATTTACAGTTGGAATTGAATTACACAAAGTATGACAAGGAGCAAAAAGCGATCAATTACAACTACCTCGAAGAGCGAAAAGCAGTCCTTTCCATTCCGATAAAAGGGAAGAATTTTGCAGCCTATTCAAGGTTGACGGTCAATCAGCTCGTCCTTCCAAGCCTTAAAAATACAACTGCCGAAATGCTTTGGTCAGGTTCTGTATATGGTGTAAGTACGAACTTTACAACTAACGGGACGTTTACAGATTTAACCGATCCACTCATATACAGCTCACTATCACTCTCCTTCCGGTTGCCTGCGCGAGTTACCTTAACGCCACAAGTCCAATATGAATACGACCGCCAACAGTTAAGTTCTGCAAGAGCCAATCTCGAAAAGCCACTGTTTAAACACGGGTATCTGAATATGTCGTACGAACAAAACTTCCGAAGTAATACCCGAAGTATTGAAGTCGGATTCCGGTACGATTTGTCGTTTGCTCAAACCGGATTTTCGGTTCGGAACACGAACGACCAGACGACTTTGGTTGAATCGGCCAGAGGAAGTCTGCTCTACGACAGAAAGACACGTTACCTGGGAACGAATAACCGGACAAGCGTCGGAAAAGGTGCCATAACGCTCCTCCCCTTCCTTGATGTTGACGGCAATGGCAAGCGCGATAAAGGAGAACCCCGCGCCGTAGGATTACAGTTCCGGATAAATGGCGGCACCATCGTGCGAAACGACAAAGACACCACCATCCGGATTTTGGATCTCACCCCTTATACAAGTTATTTGCTCGAACTTGACAAAAACAGCTTCGATAATATCTCGTGGCAGATGCATACGCTGACTATGAAAGTGATGATTGATCCAAACCAGTTTAAAAACATTGAAGTTCCCATTTCGGTGATGGGTGAAGCGACAGGAACTGTTTCGAACGGGAATAATGGTCAGGGACGGATTTTGGTTTGTATCTATCGTACCGATGGCACACGTGCTGCCCGCGTTCTGACAGAATCGGACGGCTATTACAGTTATCTTGGACTGAAACCGGGTAAATACATTGTTCGTGTTGATGCAGAACAGCTTAAAAAAATAAATATGGTATCTGAACCGGAATTGATCCCGGTTAATATTTCACATTCGTTTGATGGTGATATTGTTGAAGGTTTAGATTTCAGATTGAGTCCTGCCATAGCCGAGGTGCCCGATACAGTAAAAGATATTCCTTTTGCAGAACTTGTAGCTGTTGACTCCCTGCAACAGGATATTGCCTTAACTGAAATTACCGATCAGGTCATTATAAAGACTTCAATAATTGATTATGAAGGTGATGTACTTCAGATTGGGGCATTCAAAGATAAGGAGAAAGCGTTTGTAGCACGTAAGAGACTCGAAGAACTCACCGGAAAACCAACCATTATTGTTTACGAAAATGGCTTCCACAAAGTGCGGATCTCTGGCTATGAAAACCGCGATCTTGCCCGTCAGTTTGCGACAACACTTGCAAAAATAGGATTCCCGGTATCGTATATCCCAGTTATCAAGCCAAACACGTCGCTTCAGGTTGGAGAGTATCTGAATGAAGCAGATGCCTTAAAATCGCAGAAAGAATTGACGTTGCAGACTGGTCATAGGGTTATAATTATCTATTCGAACGGTGTTTACAAAATGCGTATCCCTGGATTTGCTTCACGCGAAAGTGCCCGCCTGTTTGCAACTGAAATGGCAAGGAATAATTTCAGGATAAATCTTGAATCCGAAAAGCCGGCTGCTCCACAGAAACGAAATGTTACAACTACAGTAAAACCGGAAGACGGTAATATGGTGACACCATCAGCAGAAAGTCCAGTGGCTCAGAAGAAAAACATTGATGAAGCACCGGTTAAACAAGTTGAAAACATAAAGGTGACACCATCAGCTGAAAAGTCGGTCGTTCCTCAAAAAGCGATAACCGATGTCATAGTACAACCAGTTGAGGTCAATAAAGAAACCCCATTAGCAGAAAAACCGATTGTTCTAAAGAGACAAGAGGAAGTGATTGTTGTACAACCAATTATTGCTAACAAAGTTGAGCCTGCAAAAATAGTTATTACACCTGGTGCGGCCTCTTCAAGCGAAGCGAATGGTCCGGTAATACAGATCATGGCCATCAAGGATTCAATTGAAGCACTGGATACACGGGAAAGAATCAGCAAAGCAATAGGACGTACAGTAACAATTGTAACCGAAAATGGAACAAATAAACTTCTAATATCTGCTTTGTCAGGAAAAGAAGAATCCGACATCCTTATCGATAAACTTGCACAGGCCGGATTCCCTGAAGCATACCTCAATCCTGAAAATTATTATACAAACGACAATTCGTTTGATGATAAGAAATACAGTGCGGTAATTCAGGTAGGAGCCTTTATCGGTCAGGAAAATGCAGACGATGCAAAAAGGAAGCTTCGCAAAACAACCGATCTTCCGATTGAAGTTGTATTTGAAGGTGAATATTATAAAGTACGAATAAGCGGATTCCCTGGTCGTGTAGAGGCGATTGCATTCCTTCCTAAGATCATAAGTAAAGGATTTACTGAAGCTTACGTGGTGCGGGTGAAACGAAAGTGATGATTCGACGAATAAATTCTAAACCCTTCAAGCGGTTGCAAACCCTTGAAGCGGTTTTTGGATGAACGTTTCGAATCTGTACCGAAGATCCATTAAGCCAGTAAATTTACTTTACCTGTTTATTTAAAAAACAATTGCCACCCTGAAATTTCAGGATGGCAATTGTTTTTTATGATTTACTAAATTACCTCTTGAAGGGTTTGCAACCGCTTCAAGGGTAAGTAAACCTTTTTCAGCCTCTCGTAAGACTATACTTTTCAATTTTGGCATTCAACGTTGGACGTGTAATGTCAAGAATATGTGAAGCTTCGAGTTTATTCCAGTTCACCTCATCAAGTATTCGTTTAATATGGTATTTCTCAAGTTCAGCCAGTGAGCGGTAAGTTGGAATCTCAATCTTAACCGGAATATCCTGGTGTTGCCTGGTATTTAGTGTGATATTTTCTTTCTCAAGCACGTCACTTTTCGACATTACAATTGCCTGCAAAATCGTGTTCTCGAGTTCACGTACGTTTCCATACCACTCGTGAGCTTTTAACATCTCAATAACGCCATCACCAATTTTGACAACATTTTTATTGAACCGCTTATTCAATTTATGCAGAAAATGGATCACAAGATCACGAATGTCATCTTTACGTTCACGCAATGGCGGAAGGTCAATTGTGAAAACCTTTAACCGGTAATATAAATCTTCCCTGAATTTCCCCTCTTTAATTAGTTCTTCAAGATTGCGGTTAGTAGCTGCAATAATGCGTGCCTTCATAGGAATCGTCTCTTCCCCACCAACGCGTTCAAACTCTAATTCCTGAATTACCCGTAATAATTTCACCTGCGTATTGAGTGATATTTCCGAAATTTCATCAAGAAAGATGGAACCTTCGCCGGCTAATTCAAATTTGCCCTTTTTATCACGGATAGAACCTGTAAATGAGCCTTTAACATGACCAAAAAGTTCACTTTCGAGAAGTGTTTCAGTCAAGGCGCTGCAATTCACAATAACCAACGGTTGATTACTTGTAATTCCAGAGTAATGTACAAGTCGGGCAATCAATTCCTTTCCTGTTCCGGTCTCCCCTTGAATCAATACATTTACCTTATTAAGAGAAATACGTCCAATATTTTTGAAGATCTCCTTCATCTGAATTGTCTTACCAACCAGAATATTGTCTTCGAGCATACTCTCGCTCGACACATCCTCGTGAAGTACTTCGTTCAGACTATTGCTCACCTTGACAGAATTTAAGGCAAGCTGGATGGTTGATTTTAGTTGATAGGGATCAATTGGTTTTTCAAGAAAGTCGAAAGCGCCAAGCTGAATAGATTTGATCGTCAATACAACATCGCCAAAGGCAGTAAGTAATATTACAGGAAGTGCAATATTTAGTTTACGTATTTCGGCGAGGACTTCCAGACCGTCAATTCCGGGCATTTGGAAATCAGTAATCACCAGATCAGGATGCTCTGAACGAACAAGTACCAAACCCGATTCACCATCTTCGGCCTCAATAACAGTGTATCCTACCTTGCTGAGCGTCTCTTTTAAGCTTTTACGAATCAACTTGTTATCGTCGATTATCAATATTTTTTCCATAAATTTACCCGGTTATTGGTGTAATAGTCTCTTTTTTTTCCACGTCCCATTTGATGCAAGTCAAACCGCTCATGGTCTTTATGGTAACAAAAATACATTAATAATACGAAATAAAGATTCTTTTACTCTTTTTGTGTAAAATAATTAATTATTCGAGATCGTATATGACTTCATTTCGGCCAAATTATTCCTACGTTGAGAATTGAATTAGGTTGAATTTTTTATGAAAAATATTTTACTTTTGTGGCTTATTAAATAAATTTCTACATTTTTAACACAGAACATGCAAAAACTATCCCTTAGATAGATTGCATGGCCAATTCAAACAATTTCATGAAAAAAATTTTATTTCTGTTCATCCTTTTTATTGCAGCATCGGCATTAGAGGCGCAAAATGTGCAATTACATTACGACATGGGTAAGGATCGTAAGTACCTCACCTCTACGGTTGAGATGTTTAAACCTGACAAATGGGGAAGTACCTTCTTTTTTATCGATATGGATTACGGATCAGGTGATGTTCAAGGTGTAAGTTTGGGGTATTTTGAAATTGCACGTGGACTAAAATTCTGGAAAAGCCCTTTCGAACTGCATGTTGAGTACAATGGCGGTTTCGGACAAACTAAATCTGCTGATGTAGCTGGTGTTCCTCATTCAAATCATGCCTATCAAATTAATGATGCGTGGCTTTTTGGCGGAAACTATACCTGGAATACAGCTGATTTCTCTAAGATTTTCACCCTGCAAGCGATGTATAAGAACATTCGCGGAAAAAACGATATGTCTTTCCAATTGACCGGTGTATGGACAGTACAGATGTTGAAAAATAAGGTGACCTTTTCAGGTTTCGCCGACTTCTGGAGAGAAGACAACAACTTCTTCTTAAACGCACCTTTAGGCACCGAAACGAATTTCGTATTTCTATCTGAACCCCAATTGTGGTATAACTTCACCAAAAACTTCTCAATGGGTGGCGAAGTTGAAGTTGCTTCAAATTTCGCATTGCATAAAGGTTTAAAGGCATGTCCAACCGTTGCTGCCAAATGGTCATTCTAAATAAATATATCAACTCATGCTCGAAAAATTATTCAAATTAACAGCGAACAAAACCTCGGTTAAAACCGAGATAATCGCGGGAATCACCACGTTTATGACGATGGCGTATATCCTTTTCCTCAATCCGAATATCCTCTCCGCTACCGGAATGGATAAGAATGCTGTGTTTTTTGCCACTGCAATTTCAGCCGGTTTTGTAACGATCGCCATGGGATTGGTTGCCAATTTCCCGATCGCGTTGGCTCCGGGAATGGGATTGAATGCCCTGTTTGCAACAGTCGCATTGGCCGGAATCGGAATGCCATGGAGAGTAGCTCTGGGAGCAGTCTTTATCTCAGGCCTTATCTTCATCGTTTTGACTGTTACTAAAATACGACAGATTCTTGTTGTTGCAGTCCCCAATTCTCTTAAACGAGCTATTACAGTAGGAATTGGCCTTTTCATCACGATCATCGGATTAAAACTCTCTGAGATTATGGTGGTAGGAACCTCTTTGATTCCACCAACAGTAGAAGCAGTTGGCAAATCAGGCGGAATGGCTACCCTTAAGTTTTTTGAATGGAACATCGGAATGGGAAGCTTTCATAATCCGGGCATGTTGCTGTGTATTATCGGACTCACCATTACTGCACTTCTGATGGCTCGTCAGATTAAAGGATCTTTGCTGATTGGTATTGTCCTTACTACGCTGATCGGTATTCCAATGGGTGTAACAATAATACCTGAAAATTTTGCTTTTATATCTCTTCCTGATTTTAACAATCTGGCTATTGGCGAACTTGATATCAAAGGAGCACTTAACATGGGAATATGGACGGTGGTCTTTACCTTCACTTTTGTTGAACTATTCGACACCTTTGGAACATTGGTAGGTACTGCAACCAAAGCCGGTTTGATAGATAAAGATGGAAATTCACCTAAGATTGGGAAAGCCATGTTGGTGGATGCAATCGGAGTCTCTTTTGGCGCGTTAATGGGAACATCTACTGTCACAGCTTATGTTGAGAGTGCTGCAGGTATTGGAGAAGGCGGACGTACTGGCTTAACAGCAGTAACAACAGGAGTTCTTTTCTTACTTGCCCTTTTGATTGCACCTCTGGCTCTCATGATTCCAAGTGCTGCTACAGCTCCGGCCCTGATTATTGTTGGAGTATTGATGGCTTCTTCTGTACTGGATATCGATTTTAACGACTTTACTGAAGGATTTCCTGCCTTTATTACCTTTGTCCTGATGCCATTTACCTACAGCATCGCAAACGGTATCGCCGGCGGTATTTTCTTCTATACTTTATTGAAAGTAGGATCGGGTAAAGCCAAACAGGTACATTGGATGATGTACCTCTTATTTGCATTGGTTGTGACGCGTTATATTTTCCTTAGCGAATAGCTTTCATTATATTTTAAAAAACGCTCCATTTTGCGATGGAGCGTTTTTTATTTATGAAAAATATTCTACATTTGCCACCCACGAGAAGGTCCGTCGGCTGACGGATCAGTTGGTTTAGTCCGTCAGCTGACGGATGACAGGGTAGACGGTCACTGGTTCTTTATATATTAAATCACGAAATAGAAAATCCATCGGCTGACGGATCAATAGGTTTTGAGAAGGTCCGTCGGCTGACGGATCAGTTGGTTTAGTCCGTCAGCTGACGGATGAAAGGGTAGACGGTCACTGGTTCATTATATATAAAGTCATAAAATAAAAAATTCGTCGGCTGACGAATCAATAGGTTTTGAGAAGGGCGGTTAGCTCAGTTGGTTTAGAGCATTACCTTGACAGGGTAGGGGTCACTGGTTCGAACCCAGTACCGCCCACTTCTTTTCAAAAAAGATGTATTACACATACGTTTTATATTCTCCACGATTCAATAAAATTTATATTGGATTCTCCGGCAACATTCACAATCGTCTTCTGATTCACAACGATTCAAGGAATACAGGCTGGACAGCACAGTATCAACCCTGGGAAATTTTGTATTCTGAAGAAATTGCTACTAAAGCTGAAGCCATGAAGCGAGAGACGCAATTAAAAACATCAAGAGGAAGGGCTTTTATTTGGGATATGGTCAATAACCGAAATAAATAAAATCCGTATTAATTGATCGATCAGTTGGTTTAGTCCGGTGGCTGCCGGTTGACAAGGTAGTTATGGCGTGTCCGTCTCCTGACGGATTCGAATCCAGTACAGCCCACAAAACGGGATTTCAAATCGAATCAAAAGGCAGTAAATCGTTGATTTACTGCCTTTTTTTGTTTATATAGATAAGTGATTCATTCGCGATATCAATAATGAACACTTAAAACCTTTACTGGTCCGAACAATCCGGAAGGCTGCAACGGACTATCCGGCTTATACGGATTGATCGGGCACCAGGTTGGCCGTTGGTCAACAGGCAATTTACTGTCTCCTATCAAACGATTCACCCATGTATTAACAATTTCTATCTTCAATTCATTTTCACCGGCTTTGACCAATTTAGAAATATCGAGCTGATAAGGTGCTGTCCATAATCCACCGGCATACGTGCCGTTTACCGTTACTTTAGCCATTGCGGTAAATTTACCCAGGTTGATAATTATCTTTTCGTTGGAAGGAAGCTTATCCAACTTAAATTTTATAGAATAAAAAGCCGTTCCCGAATAGTATTTAATGCGGTCGTCAGAAGAAGTTGTCCAATCCTGAAGGGTTTCGAAAACAACCGGTTCTTTCGGACCTCTTTGGGAGGGGTTAAAGTTGACAATCCACGGGCCATTAAGGTTCTCGAGAACAGTTGGTTCTGGATAATTGGCTTCAACGCCGGTGACAGAAGCCGGGGCTGCATCTTCCCGGAAAACCACATATACACTTTCGTAAGGTGCTAATTTTAAAGAAACTGCTGTAGTTTTTTCTTTCTGTTCATAAGCCGGTAGGTTACGGATAGATCCGGTTGCGGCTTCCCAAAGTTCGGGCTGCATTCCTTTCACCCTGAATTCCGGAGTGATCTGTTTGGTTTCTGCCGTTTGATTTGTCACGAAGTAGATTTCCGAGCTGCCCAATGTGCGGTGTCCGTAGTGAATCGAAAGATCCTCCGGCAATTTGCAGTCGGGCAAGCAGTTGATCAAAGCAAAAGCTTCGGTCATGTTCAGCCCGTTGATGATCATTCCTTTTCCGAATTTCCGGGATTTTACTTTCACCCCATCCACTTCTCCCCACAATTCGGAAGCCATTTTCTGAAGCTGTTGGTCGGCTTCAGGTTGGTTTTGCAAACTGGGTGAACGCTTTGGTGCAGGTCCTAAAATAACAGCGCCATCATTGACAAGTTGCTTAATTTTAGCCAGTACCTCGGGGCGCATGGTTTCCAGCTTAGGCAGAACCATTATCCGGTATTGGGTGCCGTGCGGCAAAGTGATCAGTCCGTCTTTCACCGTCATATACTTTTCAATCACCTCGGCATTCATATAGTCGAACTGGTAACCTACCGGAAGAGCCGGGTCAACGATTCCCGTCATTTTCGGGGCATCTTCACCAATAAAATAGGCGACATCGGCCACATTCAATCCCTGCTGAAGCATAAAATTGGTTCGCTTAAGGTATTGGGTATAAACATCCATTTGCGAAAACCAGGTGTTTTTACGGTTGAACTCATTCCCAAACCAGGCATTCATCCCGGGATTCTTATCCTCATAAGGTTGTGTAATATAAACATGCAGCAGCGTGTTGTTGATCCCCTCCGCAAAAAAGCGGTCGCCGCGTTGCTTGATTACGCCTGGATAGCGTGAAAAAGGACTTCCGGCACAGGTATTTGATTCGGCAGATATTTTTGTCTTTCCATAGATATGACCGCAGGAAGTTGCCGCACGGTTTTCAATATCTCCCAATTCACCTTCGCTCCAAAACTCACCGCCAATTTCGTCTGACTGACCTCCATACATCAGGAACTCACTCGGGAAGCCCCAGTGACCGTAGCATTCGAGCCAGGTGCGCAGTCCATGTTTATGGCTGATATCTCGCAGTCCGCCCACATAATCGTAAGCCACTTTATCGGCGACCATCCTGCGCATGTCCCACAAAAAACGGTCAGATGCTTGTTCGCTATTCACAACCAACCCTTTGTACACCGGAAGGTATGGAACAGCATCATAACCGTACCGCTGGTTAAACTCATCCAGAAAACCATCGGTAAAATTCTGTCCGCCGGTTTCGTAGCTGTCCTGGACCACCACTTTAAAACATTTTCGGTCGGCTTCGGGAATCCGTTTCAGTATTTCGCCCATGTGCCCGTCAAAATGCATGGCTACATGTTCCTTACTCATCTTATCCACTTCGTAACCGGTAGCTTCGGGCGAAGCAGGTGCGTTCTGGGTACCTGTCGGTGTCATACCAGTGCGGAGGATTACCCATTCGCCTTCCGGGACATCCCAGGAAAGAGTGCCGTCAGCAGACAAATTCTTCGAAATGTCAATCACTTTAGAGGCATCGATCACCATTGATTGATCATTGGTTTCGGGTTGCGGTGCCCATTGGTAGTCTTTCCAGTAAGGCAGTGGTGTCGGATGCATTTTGGCCAGTGTTTTCTCGGCATACCGTTCAACCCGGGGTGATGCTGCCAGTACAACTTCCGACAAACCACTTTTGGGATTCGCATTTTTAATGACCAACCGAAAGTTCGTAGCCGTTGTAGCAGGGAATGATACCACAACCGGGGCATAAGGATCAAAACCAACATTCAGCGCCGGGTTTGAACGGTTAATCTGAAATTCAGAAAGGGTACGATATTCTCCACTTGCTTCCTGAACCTGAATTTCAGCAGTAACATTCATTGGTTGTTCTGTAGAACGAGCAGAAAGGCTACGTGCGGTAAATGGGGCATCGGCTTGTATATCAACCACAAATTCACCACTTGCAGGAAAGCTGATTCCGGTTTTATTGTCACCATCCATAATCATATCCAAACCGGCAACCTTCGGAGACGAGGTTATTTTCCCATTTTTTGTATTCAGAACAAGTTGGTCATCTTTTGGAGCCGGATAGGCAATCACCTTGACGTCCTGAAAAATAGCAATTGGCTTTTCCAGTTTCTGCGACAATTTCTTAGGTCCTTGAACCCGAAGTTCCGAAGCTGTAAGATAGCGCATGGCTGCATCGGCTTTTACCCAGGGTCCCCCCGACTGGCTCCATCCCGGTGAATTGAAAATCCCGATTTCGATGTTCAGCTCAGTTGCTGTTTTTAGTGCAACGTGAAGGATATCCCACCATTCTTCACTCAACACTTTGACTTTCCCATAAGGAATATCGGCAAGGCCTATATTGCCGATGAATGCCCGGTTAATGCCCGCCTTTTTCATCGACTGAAGGTCTTTTACAACTCCCTCTTTCGAAATATTGTCGGATATCCAGTACCAGTAAACGCTGGTTTGAATTGAATCTGGCGGAGTAATGAAACCACTCTCCAATGCTTTGTCTGATACTTTTCTTTTATCTGTCAGGCCTGATGCAACTATGAATGCAACTGCCAGAACCGAAACCAATATGAATGCTCTTCTCATATAATTTGAATTTCTACTTGTTCACTTGCTTTTGTTCTTAATCTCAAAAAGTTCTCCGGAATAGAGGTCTTCAAGTTTTAACTCAAATCCCTTCGTTTTAAGTTCATTTCCTGAAAAACTTGATATTACCTTTCCTTCCATTGATACCACTTCATAAAGTTTAGTAGAATCTAGTCCATCAACAGTGACTATTCTTTTAGATTCGACGGCGCCATGCCGGAACACGCCAATGATCCCACCTGTTTTAGACTCAGTATTAATACGCTGAAAACCATCCCAGCTCCCTTCTTTGGGTTCGCCAAAACAGCGTAAATCCTGACGATAACTCATGATGTCATATTTCGCCTGCATCGATTGAAGCCAGTCTGCATAACTGCGGTATTTTTTAAGATCTTCCGGTGATAGTCTTCGGGGGTCGCCCAGCATAATTGGCAAGGCACCTGCCAGCGACTTGATATGCATTTCCCAGCCTTTATCATCCATCCGCGGATTACCAATCACAAGCGCGGTTGCTGACATTGCGGGCGAACGCCACCATGCCATATTCCGGATACGCAGATCACCTATCTCATCAGGACCCTGGAAGTTCGAAAGCCAGTTTCCCTCGGCGTGTTTCAACATTGCGTAATCGATCAGCTGCAATCCACCCATCGCTTCAAAAGTACAGTCGATAAACAGGTTGGGTTTCGCGGCATGCAATTCATCAAAAAGTTCCCACATCCGTTCGTAATTGACATACAACGACTCATTGTGATCCTTATGCCCGGGATGATCGGTGGCATAACACCCCGATCTTTCATGATCAAAAACATAGGCGCTTGTAACCACCGAAAAATCGAGTTTCATATATTCAAGGCCGTAATCCAAAGCCAGTTTCAGTAAAATATCTTTGATATAATTCTTCCATCCTGTAGAATAACAGGCCGACCGTATTTCATCATTTGCATTATCGATATGAAGATTGGCAAACTGCCCGTTTTTATCGCGCACAAACCACTCCGGATGTTCCTTATAAACTTTACTTGCAGACGACGCGCTCCCCACACTCACCCACAAGCCGGGTTTCATCCCCAGTGATTTGATGTAATCGAAAACAGGTTTCAGCCCGTTTGGAAATTTGGTTTTATCGATGCCCCAGTCACCGTAGTTATCCTGCCATCCATCATCA
>Ga0209512_1002648_pt1 | contig 18515 bp, 16 predicted proteins | sample frozenSSSSmetaG_FD_184142 | JGI IMG/M metagenome (GOLD analysis project Ga0209512, IMG submission 184142) | Glacier valley bacterial and archeal communities from Borup Fiord, Nunavut, Canada, to study Microbial Dark Matter (Phase II) -... | ecosystem: Environmental > Aquatic > Freshwater > Ice >... | reverse complement strand
ACTTTCACAATATAAATTCCTTTTGCATGATTTCTTGCTAAGCGAAACGTTTGTGTTTGACCACTTTTTGAAAGATTAACAACTTTTGATTGTATTGGACTCCCTGCCAGATCAGTTAACAAGATTGTATAGTTACCTGCTTTTTGTCCTTCAAACAAAATTTTAAATTCAGCACCCATTGCAGGATTTGGAAATATTTTAGCATCACTAACAGTTGTTAAAGGCTGTGCAAATTTTGCTGGTTCAAACTTCCTTGCTTCATCGGCTTCTTTCTGTAATAAAAAATTACCATTTGCAAGATCTGATGCATTGAATGCCTTTTCACTTGTTTGCACTTTTTCGGCTACAAGCGTTTTTATATTTAGTTTGTACAGTCCAACAAAAACATTGGCACTGCTTACTACTACATTACCATCATTATCTACAGCTGCCCCATTGGTGGTAAAGTCTGCAGGCAAACCAGTAATTGTTCCTTTTAAGGTGGCCACTCTTGTTGTAACATCAATGGTAAAAACGTTATGACTTGCTGCCACAATATATATTTTCCCGTAAGCATCTGCCACCATATCCCCACCCCAGCTGGTGCATTTGTTATGTATTGAAATTCCACTGTTTTCAGTCGCATCAATTATTGCCCCCAGATCTTCAATTACTGTTTTTTTTCCAGTACTAAAACGAATTAAATGATTGGCATCATTGGTAAGTACATAACCGTAGCCATCAGCAGCGATGACCATTCTGGTAATTTGATTTTCCTCCGTCTGCAAACTTTCTCTGGAAGGGGACGGCAATATGTTGGTTTTAATTGTAGTAAAACTGGCATCGTTTCTATTGAGGTCGAGATAACAAATATCTGAAAAGTGCATCGGCGAAAAATACAAGCGGTTATGCGCAGCATCCAATGCACATGCTGCTACTCCTAATCCTGTCGGGTTTGCTGAAATCATTTTTTCGTCATCGCCGGAATTAGGAAGACTATTTTTTTTAAAAGGTGTTTTATCGGCCTCAAATAAAGTTTTTATAACTTTTCCAGTGGCAATGTCAACCTCTTTAATATCAGCCCAAAAAAAGTTATTATTTTCTTTACCGGTGATGGCGTACGACCTGGAGATATGTTGAGCCGATACTATAAATGAAGTTGCAATAAATATTGTGGAGAATAAAATTTTATAATTCATACTATGTAGTTTTTAAGTTGATAAATTGCTTATGTAAATTAAGTATTATCTATTAAAAAAACAACCTAATTATACTTGTGAAGATTATTTATTAGGTTTTTTACGCTACCGCTTTTCAGTAATAACTTTTTAGCTGTTTCGTAATCTTTTAGGTCTAATTTATCCATTACCATTTTAACCCCTCTGTCAATTAGTTTTTCATTTGCCAGTTGCATATTTACCATTCTGTTATTTTCAATCCTGCCAAGCTGTATCATAGCCGAAGTAGAAATCATATTCAAAATTAGCTTTTGCGCAGTACCGCTTTTCATTCTTGTACTGCCAGTAATAAACTCCGGGCCTACAATTACCTCTACGGAGTATTTAGCAATTTTGCTTATCGGTGAATCTATATTACAACAAATACTACCAGTAATTATACCAACAGTGTTACATTTTTGTAAAGCGCCAATTACATATGGCGTCGTGCCACTCGCTGCAATTCCAATTACTACGTCTTTATCGCAAAGGTTGTGTTTTTGCAGGTCTTTAAATCCTTGTTCGGTATCGTCTTCTGCAAATTCTACAGCATCAGTAATGGCCTTATTGCCGCCAGCGATGATCCCTATAATAAGATCGGGAGAAACCCCAAATGTTGGCGGGCACTCACTTGCATCCAGTATACCCAATCTGCCGCTGGTTCCGGCACCAATATAAAACAAGCGTCCGCCAGCCTTCATTTTTTCAACAATTATTGTTACGAGCGACTCTATTTGAGGAAGAACTTTTTCAATAGCAATGGGTACTGTTTTATCTTCTTTATTAATATTACTCAACAATTCAGCCACCGACATTTTTTCAAGGTGTTTATAATGCGACTCTTTTTCGGTTACTTTTTGAATTGACATGTTGTACTTATATAATAATTTAATTCGGCCTGGGACGCTATTAATTAAGATCTATTTTCCCGATGGTATTTTACCAATCCATCCATTGGGTTTTTTAGAACTCTGCCAAGTTCTAATTCATATGCATTGCACATATCTTTTAATACATCTTTAAAACCAAAAGCAACGCTCCCAATAAAGTGTATCGGCATTATCCAGCTTTCCCGGTATTTATAAATATGATTAAAGAAGAAATCATTAAAGCCATCTTCAATAATATTTTCAATCATAAAATGGCCTCTGTTTTCAATCAAAAATGGTACAAACCCAGCCAAAAACCGATTAGGCAGTGGATGCTTATAAACCGCATCCAAAATTTCAACATTGGTAGTATTGTATTTAGCGTTAAACCGATCCATCAGGTCCGGATCGAATGTATTGTACAAATAATATTGCACCACTTTTTTTCCAAGATAGGCACCACTGCCTTCATCCCCCAAAATATAACCAAGGCCAGGGCTGTTTTTAATAATTTTTTTTCCATTGTAATAGCAGGAGTTTGAACCTGTTCCTAAAATACAGGCAACACCTTTTTCACTGCCACATAAAGCTTTGGCCGCTCCCATAAGGTCATGATCAACCGAAATTGTTGCCTTAGTAAATATTTTTTTCAATGCCTGCTTAACGGATTTTACGTTTTCAGGATTGGCACAGCCAGTACCATAATAATACACTTCTTCGGGCTCTACATTTTTTAATTTACTTTTTAATTCAATCGCAAGAATTTGTTGAATTTGTTCCGTATCAAGAAAATAGGGACTCATTCCCTGCGTGTAGATCGTTTTTCTTTTTTTACCATCCAGCAAACACCATTCCGCCTTGGTTGAGCCGCTGTCTGCTATTAATATTATTGCCATTTTTTGAAGATGATTTTTTAAGTTTTTCTAAATCGAACAACAAGTTAATAAAAAAACACAACTGCGTCATTCATTATAATTCAATTATTTTCGTGCTTATAAGCGTAAATATGAACAAGAAAATTCAGGTTTGGTTACCATTGCTTTTTAGTGTAACAATGATTGCGGGAATGATGATAGGGTATAAAATGAGGGACAATATGCCGGGCAAAAGCTTTTTCTCTCTTGATAAGCGTCATCCTGTGCAGGAAATTATGGATTTGATTGAAAATAAATATATGGATAGCGTAAAAATAGCCAGGCTTAGCGATACGGCCATTTCGGCTATACTTAGTAAACTGGATCCACATTCTGTTTTTATTCCTGCGGAAGACTTACAGGGAGTTAACGATGATATTGCAGGTAATTTTTTTGGAATTGGTGTGGAGTTTAGTCTTTTTAACGACACAATTAATGTAATAAATGTTGTACCAGATGGACCAAGTTTTAAAGCAGGTATAAAAACCGGTGATAAATTTATTAAGGTAAATGATAGTTTGGTAGCGGGTAAAAAAATTACTGCCGATAAAATAAGGAAGTTATTAAGAGGAGATATAGATACCAAGGTGGTGATTATGATGTTGAGGAATGGACAAACAAAACCTTATACGGTTACCAGAGGTGTTATTCCTATTAGCAGTGTGGATGCAAGTTATATTATTGAAAACGGAATTGGCTACATCAGGCTTAATAAATTTTCGCAGGTTACTTATCGTGAATTTATGAAAGCGCTTGAAGGCCTGCAAAAGCAAGGTTTAAAGAAATTGATTCTCGATCTCAGGGGGAATGGAGGCGGTATCTTAGATGAAGCGACATCGATTGCAGACGAGTTTTTAGATGGAGATAAATTGATAACCTATACAGAAGGTACACATTTTGCCAAAAAGGAATATCGTTGTAAAAGGCCAGGTCTATTTGAAACAGGAGAACTGGTTGTGTTGGCAGATGAAGGTACGGCCAGTGCCAGTGAAATACTGATTGGTGCACTTCAGGATTGGAACAGGGCTACTATTATTGGCAGACGCAGTTTCGGTAAAGGCCTGGTACAGGAACAATTTGACCTAAGTGATGGAAGTGCACTTAGGCTTACTATTGCCAGGTATTATACACCTATAGGAAGAAGTATTCAACGACCATATACCAATGGTGGAAAAGCATATTATGAAGAAGTAAGCAATCGGTTTCATGATGGAGAAGTGAATTCAGCTGACTCTGTAAAACATGATTCTACTAAAATATACAAAACCCAAAATGGAAAAACAGTTTACGGTGGCGGTGGTATAACACCCGATATTTTTATTGCCATTGATACAATGGACTACAGTCTTGCAACAGCTAAAGTTTATTATAAAGGAACAATTGGCGACTTTGCTTACCGGTATTACCTGCAACATCAGTCTGAATTAAGTAATTACAAATCTCCGTCAGACTTTGCCAAACAGTTTATTTTTTCGGATGACAACTGGAAACAGTTTTCTAGCCTGGCTGCAAAGGATTCTATCGTGTTGGATACCATTTCTGTAAAAGAAAAAGCGGGCTTGATAAATCGGATACAATCTTCTATAGCAAGGCAAGTTTGGCGCAACGAAGGATTTTATGAAATACTAAATGTTCAGGATAAAGCTGTACAAAAATCGTTAGAGGTGTTATCTAAATAACTTTGATAAAATTATAACTGTCAAAAAATTGTGAATTTGCTAAATTTAATCACATACAGAAAAAATCTTTAGTAGATTCCCCCACTTTACAACCGGCTAATTTGCTAGGCAACTAATCGAATAAATTACATTTGCACTAAAATAAAAAATATGTGGCTTAATAGCATTTTAGATACAATTGGCAACACGCCACTCATTAAATTAAATAAAATTACCAAAGACCTTCCTTGCACAGTTTTGGCAAAAGTAGAATATTTCAATCCAGGAAATAGCATAAAAGATAGAATGGCATTAAAGATGCTTGAGGTGGCAGAGAAGGAAGGAAAAATAAAACCCGGGGGTACTATCATTGAAGGCACAAGTGGTAATACAGGAATGGGGCTTGCATTGGCAGCCTGTGTGAAAGGGTACAAATGTATATTTACAACAACCGATAAACAATCGAAAGAAAAGGCAGATATTTTAAAAGCTGTAGGAGCAGAAGTAATTGTATGCCCTACCAATGTTGATCCTGCTGATCCCCGATCATATTATTCTGTAAGTAAACGGCTGGCTACCGAAGTGCCAAACAGTTGGTACGTAAACCAGTATGATAACTTAGCCAACCGGGAAGCACACTATGAACAAACCGGCCCGGAGATTTGGGAACAAACAGAAGGCAAGGTTACACACCTTGTAGTTGCAACAGGTACAGGTGGTACAATTGTGGGAACGGGGAAGTATTTGAAAGAAAAAAATAAAAATATAAAAATATGGGCAATAGATAGTTATGGTTCATTACTTAAAAAATATTTTGAGACAGGTGAAGTAGACCAAAAGGAGGTTTACCCTTATATTAGTGAAGGTTTTGGGGAAGACTTTGTACCCGCTAATTATGATATGAGTGTTATAGATGCCTTTACAAAAGTTACAGACAGGGACGGTGCAGTTATGGCTAGAAGAATTGCAAAAGAGGAAGGCCTTTTTTGCGGTTATAGTGCAGGAAGCTGTTTGCAGGGTATGTTGCAATTGAAAGATCAACTTAAAAAAGAGGATGTGGTGGTATTGATATTTCATGATCATGGCAGCAGGTATATAGGTAAAATATATAATGACGAATGGATGCTGGAGAGAGGCTTTTTAGAAATGAAGACTTTTAAAGACCTAATTAATGGGCGTGGTTCCCAAAAATTAATTACTTTAACTCCTTTACAATCAGTATCGGAAGCTATCTTATTGATGAAAAAATATGATATAGAAAATATCCCGGTAATAAGCAATGGTGTAAGCATTGGTGCTATTTCTGAAAGTGGGTTATTTAATAAAATATTAAATGATGCCAACATAAAATTGCAAACGGTGCAATCTATTATGGAAAAAACATATCCCGAAGTTTCTTTCGATACACCTGTTGAGCGCTTGAGTGCTTTTATTAACAAAGAAAATGGCGCAGTTTTAAGTAAAGATGAAACCGGATCTTTTCATATAGTTACAAAATACGATATCATTCAAAGTCTAACAAAATAATAACAACCTTTACTATATGGGGCTGAAATGTAGGCCTGTTCTGCATTTAAAAGATATGCCACTTTTTTTACCCAAAAACCCTACCTAAAAAATAGTATTTATACGATTAAAAAAAAGTAGCAATCCCTTGATAAATAATGCAGTAATACGTATGCTTGAGTATTTACTGTAACTGTAAAAAAGAGCAATAATGCTCTTGTGTAGCAACTTTAACTGTCGCATCTTTGTGTCAGAAGTTGATTGATAGGAATTAAATATCAATCATATCCAAAAATCCTGATAAACCAAAAAATAGCTAAAATCCTAAATCGTTGAAAAGCTAATATCAATCCAATATCAGTCAACTTCTTGTTTTTTCAATATCGATGTTAAACCAACACAAAAGAAATATCCAGAAAGAAAAACTGATCGAATTCCAATAGAAAACACAAGATCCAACATGCTGAGACTATGCTTTTAAAAGCGATAATGACTCAAAAAGACTAACAATCAATATCCCAAGCCTATGCTACAAAAAAGCGATAATGGCGCAAAGACCACCAAGAACCAATATCCAGGATTTATGCTTTAAAAAAGCGATGATAAATTAAAAACCATCGAAACCAATATTCTAAGCCTATGCTGTAAAAAGCGACGATGGCAAAGACCGAATTTGAAACCATACAACTCATTATCCCGATTTATCTGGAGGGCTAACCAAACAAAAAATTACATCCTGAAACGGCCAACTAAAATTGGCTAGAAAAAAATGCGGACTTCCACAGACTATGAAAAACTAGTAGCTTGTGGAAGTTTTTCTTTTTATATCAACTATCCTCCTATTGCATACCGGTGTTGCTGATAATTAATTACTTTTTCTTGAAAAACGTAAAACTCCTCGCCATAAATCTGAAATAATACGATTTAATCCGTAATTAGTGTACTGCAAAGAAAGAGTAATGCTGCTCTTGTACAGGCTCCAAAACTGTTGCATCTTTGTTTCAGAAAGTTATTGATGAAAGACGATAACAATCTAATCCAAAAGGTCCATAACAAAAACAAGAATCGAATTCCTACTGAAAACACAAGATCCAACATGCTGAGACTATGCCCTTAAAAGCGATAATGACTCAAAAAACTGAACAAACCAATATCCCCGTCTATGCCTTAAAAAGCGATGATGGCGAAAGACCAACAAAAACCAATATCCCGGAACTATGCTGTAAAAAGCGATGATGATCCAAAAACCAACAAAACCAATATCCTCGTCTATGCCTTAAAAAGCGATGATGGCGAAAGACCAACAAAAAACCAATATCCAGGAGCTATGCTATAAAAAGCGATGATGTTCCAAAAACCAACAAAACCAATATCCTCGTCTATGCCCTAAAAAGCGATGATGGAGAAAGACAGACAAAAACCAATATCCAGGAGCTATGCCATAAAAAGCGATAATGTTCCAAAAACCAACAAACCAATATCCTTGTCTATGCTGTAAAAGGCGATGATGACAAAAAAACCGAACTACTGAAATCAGGCAAATCATTTATCCGTTTTATCTGGTGCGCTAACTACGCAAAATTTTAAATCCTTAAACAACCGGTTAAAAACTGGTACTTCAAAAATGTTGACTTTCACAGACTATGAAAAACTAGTAGCTTGTGAAAGTCTTTTTTATTAAACACTCCTCTCAAAAGAACTCCCACTTAATTTTAAACATTAAAGAGTATAATCACTTTACTTAAATCTGGGATACTACTACACTGGCAGTAATTAGTGTACTAAAAAGAAAGCGTAATGCTGCTCTTGTTCCGGCTTAAAAACTGTTGCATCTTTGTATCAGAAAGTTATTGATGAACAATCAAAACATTCAATTCCAAAATCCATAATAAAATAAAGAAAGAATTCCTATTGAAAACACAAAATCCAACATGCTGAGACTATGCCCTTAAAAGCGATGATGACTCAAAAAACCGAACAAAACCAATATCCCGGAACTATGCTGTAAAAAGCGATGATGATCCAAAAACCAACAAAACCAATATCCTTGTCTATGCTGTTAAAAGCGATGATGACTCAAAAAACCGAACAAAAATCAATATCCCGGAACTATGCTGTAAAAAGCGATGATGATCCAAAGACCAACAAACCAATATCCTTGTCTATGCTGTTAAAAGCGATAATGACACAAAAATCAAATCTCTGAAACCAGACAAATCATTTATCCGTTTTTCTGGTGCGCTGACCACGCAAAATTTTAAATCCTGAAATAGCTGGCTCAAACTGGCACTTCAAAATGTTGACTTTCACAGACTATGAAAAACTAGTAGCTTGTGAAAGTCTTTTTTTTAACCAATATTTTCCACATCTCATTTCTCTATTTTTCGTGTGTAATTCTTTTAAGGTGATATATATCGTAAAATCCCTTAATTCAGATCTGAAAAATTACTAGTGATTCCGTAATTAGTGTACCATAAATAAAGAGTAATGCTGCTCTTGTACAGGCTCCAAAACTGTTGCATCTTTGTATCAGAAAGTAATTGATGAAAGATGATAACAATCTAATCCAAAAGGTCCATAACAAAAAACAAGAATCGAATTCCTAAGAAAACCCACAAGATCCAACATTCAGAGACTATGCCCTTAAAAGCGATGATGTCTCAAAAAACTGAACAAACCAATATCCTCGTCTATGCTGTAAAAAGCGATGATGGCGAAAGACCAACAAAAACCAATATCCACGAGCTATGCTTTAAAAGGCGATGATGTTCCAAAAACCAACAAAACCAATATCTTCGTCTATGCCTTAAAAAGCGATGATGGCGAAAGACCAACAAAAATCAATATCCAGGAGCTATGCTATAAAAGGCGATGATGTTCCAAAAACCAAACAAGACCAATATCCTTGCCTATGCCGTAAAAAGCGATGATGGTAAAAAGACCAAAAACACTGAAGCCAGGCTAAATTTTTAATTTTTTCTGGAGAGGACTTTCCTCAACCTAATCAATCCTGACAAAGCTGACTTAGTTAGCTAAAAAATGTACTTCCACAACTATGAAAAACTAGTAGCTTGTGGAAGTTTTTCTTTTTCCCCATTTAAGTGTGAAATAAATCAGCACGTATTTCTACTATTCCAAATATCGCAAAGTTCCCATTTTGTATTGTTACAATTACTCATCACCAGGTATTTACTGAACCATAATAATAGAGCATTAATGCTCTTGTGCAGGTAGGTAAACTGTCGCACCTTTGTATCAGAAGTTGATTGATAGAAATTAAATTATCAATCATATCCAAATATCCTGATAAAGCTTAAAAAGTTAAATCCAATATCAGTCAACTTCTTTTCATTTTTCCAATATCCTACATGCATAACCGGCATTTCGAAAAATCCAAAGTCCGTATTTTATCTTTTATTCCGGTATCCTAACGAAAATAACCATCCAGTACTTAGAGAAAACAACCGAAACCTATTATCCTTTAAAAAAAGCCAATTCAATATCCTGAGAAAACAATAACCTGTTATCCTATAGCTGTTTTTTGACAGAGAAAGATCATTAAACTGAAGCCAGGAATAAATAATTTCTGGAAGCCCCCGCTCAAATTTTAAAAAACTTCCACAGACATTCTAACTGTGGAAGTTTTTTATTTACCCCCTCGTAATAATATTTGATTTTGTCTTTATAATTAAAGCCTGATTGTTTCTAACAATTTGGTCAAAGATTATGCTCATAAAGTAGGTTATTATTCCGGCAATTATTAACTCAATCGCCCAAGTAATTGAGCATTAAAAGAAGAAATACTTAGTACAATTTTCCAATAAAGCAAAAAGAAAGATATTAGTCTTACGGTTTATAAGTCGGCTTATTAATTTATATACAATTCAAATAAGCATTCATAAAAAGGCAAATTCACTTATTTTTGTAAAAAACAACCATACATGAGTAAATACAAAGCCGGTGTTTTATTCGGCGCAGAATTAGAAGCTCTTTACAATGATGCTAAAGTCAACCAATTTGCCTTGCCAGCAATTAACTGCATTGGCACAGATACAATTAATGCAACTTTAGAAACGGCGGCAAAGGTTAATTCTCCAGTTATAATACAATTTAGCAATGGCGGAGCCCAATTTATTGCAGGTAAAGGCATGCCAAACGACAAACTTCAAGCAAATATATCCGGAGCTATTTCTGGCGCACTACATATTCATAATGTTGCCAAGCATTATGGTGTTCCTGTTATATTACATACCGATCATGCTGCAAAAAAATGGTTACCATGGATAAGTGGATTGATTGATGCCGGGGAACAATTTTACAAAGAAAAAGGACAGCCTCTTTTTAGTTCTCACATGTTAGACCTAAGTGAAGAACCTATTGAAGAAAATATTCACACTTCAGTTGAATTTTATAAAAGAATGGCTCCGCTTGGTATGAGTATTGAAATTGAATTAGGTGTTACCGGTGGTGAAGAAGATGGCGTAGACAATAGTGATATTGAAAATGATAAATTATATACACAGCCTGAACATGTAGCTTACTCTTATACTGAATTAGGTAAAGTAGGTAAACTGTTTACCATTGCTGCGGCTTTTGGAAATGTACATGGGGTTTACAAACCTGGTAATGTAGAGTTAAGACCTGAAATTTTAAACAATAGCCAGCTATATATTGAAAAGAATTTACACACAAGCCCTAAACCTGTATTTTTTGTATTTCATGGTGGAAGCGGATCTCCGCAAAATCAGATTAGAGAAGCAATTGGTTACGGTGCCATTAAAATGAATATTGATACTGATTTACAATGGGCATTTTGGGAAGGTGTTTTAAACAATTACAAAAAAAATGAAGGGTATCTGCAGGGCCAGTTAGGCAACCCTGAAGGAAGTGACAAACCTAATAAAAAACAATACGATCCAAGGGTGTGGTTACGCAAAGGACAGGAAACTTTTATTAAAAGGCTTGAAACTGCTTTTGATGATTTGAATTGTATTAATAAAAATGCTTAGTTAATTTTACTAAATAGTTTTTATAAAAATTAGGTGTATACAAATTGTAAATAATTTTAGCCAAAGAATAATTTTGCTTAAATGGTATTTACATACTCCTGAATGTTGCCGTACAATTGAAAACTAAAAAAGAAATTGAATATTTTTTTAATTTTTAAAACAACCCTTTATAATTTTTGATTTAAAGAAAAGTAGAGGTGGGGCTTAATATGATAAAAGAAGAAGATTTTGATGCCAACCTTGCAGGTGAAGATGGTGAATCGGATGAAACGAAAAGAAATTGGTTTAAACGTATAAAAAAAGGTATTCTCACTGCAACCAAAGATAAGGCTGATGCTCCTGAAGGACTTTGGACAAAATGCCCAAATTGCAAGTTTACTTGCACAGTTACAGAATTGAGGGAGAATTTATTTGTATGTCCCAAATGCGATTATCATCACAGGATTGGAAGTGGTGAATATTTTGAAATTTTATTTGACGACAATGAATTTAAAGAATTGTTCGCAAATGTTGTTTCAAAAGATTACTTAAATTTTGTAGATCTTAAATCTTACGGTAAACGATTGGAAGAAACCTATTCTAAAACAGAGATTCATGATTCGATTACCGTTGCACATGGTAAAATAAAAGGCAATGATTTTGTAGTAGCTTGTATGGATTTTGAATTTATCGGGGGAAGCCTTGGTAGTGTTATGGGAGAGAAAATAAGCCGGGCCTGCGACTATTGTATTCTACATAGAATTCCCTTTATGATCATCAATAAAAGTGGCGGTGCAAGGATGATGGAGAGTGCCTTTTCATTAATGCAGCTGGCAAAAACTTCTGGCAAATTATCTCAATTGGCAGATGCTAAAGTACCTTACATTTCTCTTTGCACAGATCCTACTTTTGGTGGCACTACTGCGTCTTTTGCAATGTTGGGCGATATCATATGTGGCGAACCCGGAGCATTGATTGGCTTTGCCGGACCAAGAGTAATTAAAGAAACAATTAAAAAAGATCTTCCCCCAGGTTTTCAACGAAGCGAATTTTTATTAGAGCATGGTTTTTTAGATTTTATCGTAAATAGGAAAGAGCTAAAAGATAAGTTGGCGACATTGCTGGAGTTGTTTAAAAATTAAAATATTTTACAAATTTAAAAGGTGCAATTAAACATTTCTTGTTTTATTGCACCTTTACTTATTAAAAAACTTCAGGGTCGCTTAGCTGAATACAATTATGAATCATTTAAGTTGCACAATAAAAGTTGCCCAGAAATAATTTGGTAAAAAACACTCGTGAAGATGATGTTGGCTGAATAGATCAATCAATATTTTTTTCGAAAATTATTTTAGCATTCACTTAAACTAATAGGAATATTGATGGCCAAACCACCATCAGATGTTTCTTTGTATTTACTGTTCATATCCAGTGCTGTATCCCACATTGTTTTTATTACAGCATCAAGGCTAACTTTTGCAAAGTCGGGCGTGCTTTGCAAGGCCAGCTGGCTTGCTGTTATAGCTTTTATTGCACCCATTGTATTTCTTTCAATACATGGTATTTGAACAAGGCCGCCAATAGGATCGCATGTTAAACCAAGGTGATGTTCCATGGCAATTTCAGCAGCCATTAAAGTTTGTTTCTGTGTACCACCCATGCACTCTGTTAATGCTGCAGCAGCCATGGCACTACTTACACCAATCTCTGCCTGACAGCCCCCCATTGCAGCAGATATGGTGGCGCCCTTTTTAAAAATACTACCTACTTCACTCGCAGTCAATAAAAAGCGAATGATCTTTTCGTCTGTATTACCATCACAAAAAATAATATAATACTGTAAAACAGCGGGTATTACTCCTGCGGCACCATTGGTTGGTGCTGTAACAACCCTTCCAAAAGATGCATTCTCTTCATTTACTGCCAGGGCAAAGCAACTCACCCAATCGAGTATATATTTAAAATCACTCCCACCCTGCCGGATGGCTTCAGACCAACTACCATAATCATGATAGCTTCTTTCCTGAATTAATTTTTTATTAAGATCAAAACCACGACGTTTTACAAATAATCCTCCGGGTAAGTTTCCTTTGGTATGACAGCCCCGGTACATGCATTCTTTCATCACCATCCAAATAGCAAGAATTCTTCTTTTTGTTTCTTCTTCTGGTCGCCACGCATTTTCATTTTCCATCACCACCTCACTAACATTCATACCTGTACGACTACACCAGTGTAATAAGTCTTTTGCCGTATTTGTTGGAAAAGGTAATAACACTTCACTATTTAATCCATCCACCTCTCCTTCTTTTACAACAAAACCTCCTCCTATAGAATAATAAGTCTCGGCAAATCCTTCTCCATTGTGTAAGTTCACTAAAAAAGTAAGCCCATTTGGATGAAACGGTAAAGATTCTGTAAATAAAAATTCAATATCTTCTTTAGGATCAAAATCAATTTCATGTCGGCCATTCAGCAATAATTTTTTCATATCACTGATGTCATTCATCCTGGCAGTAATATTATTAACATCAAATATTACAGGATCTTCTCCACATAAACCTAATTGTATAGCAATATCAGTACCATGCCCCACTCCTGTTTTTGCTAACGATCCATATAACAACACTTCCATACTTTGAACCTGCTGTAATATTTCTTTCTTCTCTAAAGACTGTAAAAAACTCAATGCTGCTTTCCATGGGCCAAGCGTATGACTGCTGCTTGGTCCTACCCCAATTTTAAACATGTCAAATATGGAAATGGCTTCGTGGTTCAAGCGTTTTTTATTTATTGATAATCTACTAAATCAATAGTAAATATCAGGTATGAATTAGGAGGAATTGCTGCACCCGAACCAGCACTTCCATAACCTAATGATGGAGGTATATATAATATAATTGAACCTCCTTTTTTTATTAAAGGAATACCAAATTGCCAGCCCTTAATCAATTGCCTTAAAGTAAATGAAACTCCGGCTGTGTTTTGATCGAACGGAGTAGTACTTGTGGTTGTTCTCCCACTGTATTTAACTAATACAGTAGAGCAAACACCCGGCACTGTTGTTCCTGTTCCGGGTGTTACTATATTATAAAAAATACCGCTTGTATGTTGCGTATATGGCAACGAATTGGCATCTAAATAAGCTTTTAACGTAGAAATTTCTGCAGCACTGGCAGCATCAGTAGGAGTTGTGTAGGGACATCCATTTGATGAAGAATTTTTGTTGCATGATACCATCACGAAACCAAGAGAGATAATAAAAAATAACTTTTTGTACATACCTTATTTAATTAATATTTGTTTATAATCGAATTGATTTATTTTCTTTGTTTTTTAATTCTGAATAAAGTTGTTCGTTCATTTCCCATTTGTACTGCATTCTAAAAAAAGCATAAAATAGTATTACTAAGCACATGGCAATAATAACAGTAATGAAAGTTCCCGGACTTGTCTTGGATATTTTTGTATACCATTCCGGCATAAATAACCTAACCACAATGATAGACAAAATAATAGGCAGACCAAATAAAAAAGCCATTGGTAGGCCTCTCGTAAGCTTGCTTGTAAAACTGCTTTCAGTTTCCCTCACCTGCTCCCAATACCGTAAAAACTTGACCTCTTTTTCACTAATCATTTTACAAAGTTAACCAATAAAAGGATTGTTGTTTTGCGAATTGAGCAATATTAGTTAGGTTTGTTTCATCCAAATATTAATATTTTGAAAATAGAGCAACTGATAGTTCAGCATCTTTACAAAACCAAACGGGTAGCCATTCAAGGAATTGGAGTATTTAAATTAAAATCAGATGTTTTACTATCCACTGAAGGCGATAAGGATTTTTCCATGCCTGCTGATGCATTTACGTTCGAATATAATTTAAAAACTCCGGTAGATGGAGGACTTGTTGATTTTATAATACAACAAACTAAAAAAATAAAACCACTTGCAACTGCAGACCTTGAAAGCTACTCCATACTTTCTAAACAATTTTTAAATCTGGGTAAACCGTTGCTTATTGAAGGTGTTGGCACTATTCAAATAAATCAAAAAGGAGATTATGAATTTATTCCGGGGCAATTTATTACCCCAAAAATTGATGATATTCCAAAACAATTAAGAGAAAAAAGAGATGAAAGTGTTTCTTTTGAAAGTGAAGCCTCTCCCAATAACAGTAAGCGAAATTTAATCATTGGCTTAAGCATTGTTGGAGTTATTTTAGCTGGGCTTGCCTTTTATTATTTTTTTACCCTTAAAAAATCCGACAGTACAGATGGCACTGAACAAGCTATAGTAATAAGCGATACTATTTATAAAGCATCTTCGAAGGCAGATAGCTTAAAAATTGATACTACCATGAAAGCCCGGCCGGATAGTTTAGACAGTCTGCATATAAATGCTACGCCAATACTAAAAACAGATAGCAGCAGTTTTAAAATTGTCTTAAAGGAATATGGGTCGCAGCAATCTGTTCAAAAAGCATATGACAGACTTACTAATTATGGACATAAATTGGTGATTATTAAAATTGATTCTACAAAATACAAACTTGCAATCCCCTTTACACTGCCGCTATCAGATACTTTAAGGGTTAGGGACTCCTTAAAGACTTTTTTTGGAGGAAGGCCATACGTTCAACTTTAAAAAAAATTTTTTATATCAGATAAAATAAGACATTTATACATATTTTTTTTAGATTATAGATTGATCTATTCTTTGACAAAAAATATTTAATTTTCTAGCATTTTCATTGTTTGTTTCTACAAAAAAAACGTTTGCCGGTAAAGACAAACGTTTTTTGTAATATATTTTAATAATTAAAGCCGTTATTATTTAAACTCAATTGCAACAGTAATTTTTGGTTCTTTTGATACTTTCCCAGCATCAATACCCTTTCCTGTAATTCCATAATCTGCGACCTGTATATTGAAATCTGCATTGGCAGCTATAACTTTTTCACTCACCACAATAGTTCCTTTGGATGTAACAGATTTTGTAACGCCATGTATGGTTAAGTCTCCTGCAACATCAACTTGATAAGTTCCATCCTTTTTTAAATTTACAGTCCTGAAATTTGTAATATTACCTTTAAAAGTTGAAGTTGGAAACTTATCAGAATCTAACCAACTGCTGCTATTAAAATGATCTTGCATCATTGGGTTTGCAAATGAAAAACTCTTCATTATAGCTTCAAAAGCTATGGCTCCGGTTTTTGTATCCAAAGCTGCCACAACAGTTTTATTTTCAGCTTTTGGTAAAGGATCTAAACTAGTTGTTGCATTAAAATTAATTACCCCGGATGTTGTTATTTTTTTCTGGGCAAACATTGTAGCACTGTTTAATGCAAGGGCAAGAATAAGGATTGTTTTTTTCATTTTTTTTTATTTTAATTAAAATTTTTTATTTAGTTAATGCACATCTTTTGAATGTAATAAATTCCGTTTCTAAAATCTGGCTATAAGCACCGCCGCTACAAGAACCTTTAATTGAAACTTTATCGCCTTCTTTAATTGCTTTTGCTTCGGTTAGGTTTTGCTGTTGAAAAGCAAAAATTGCATAAGAACCCGATGTGGTATCAGCCATCTTAATATTTACAGTAGTGTCTGCCGATTCTACTTCTGTTACCAAACCAGTAACAGTAATTATTTTTTCAGCATACTTTTTATTGGCGAGGCTATCATTATTCTTAAATTCATTTATTAAATCAAATGCACTTATAGTATAGTCAACCTTTTCTTTTGTTATATCAGTAAACTTTTTTGTAAATACATACAATACGCCTCCAGCAAAAGCAAAAACAACTATAATAACTAAAAGAATAATTGATTTTAACTTTTTTCTATTATCACTCATGTTTATAAAAAGTTAGAAATCATATATAAGATCCCTGAAAAGCAAATATATAATGTACAAACATTAAAATATTTAAAGTTTTTTATTTTACTGTTATAATTATCCTAAAATAGCCTTGATAGCTTAGTTACTTAAAATTTAAGATTGAATACTCCTGATTACATTTACAGTGTAAGATTCGCTACCTAGACCTCCAGCAACAGTTAAGGCAAAGTATCGATCGATCCATCAATAGTTACCTATTAATTTAGTACCTTGCTCTTTGTAAAAAGATAAGTCTTTAAAAAAATAAAATCTTTTATCAATAAGTCAATTTTACTGACATTTTTCATACTTTCCGTTTTATGACAAAAAAAGATTCATTTGTATTTTCGGACGCTCCCGAACCACATCGTGTAAGAACCAAAGAGATACTAAAAAAACATCCAGACATTAGAAAATTAATTGGTAAAAACCCTAATACTATTTTTGTTATAATAGGGTTAGTTGCATTACAAATTGTAATGTCATGGCTAGTCGCTGATAAATCATGGTGGATAGTGGTTGGCGCAGCTTATTTAATTGGGGCTTTTGCAGATCACGCCCTATTTGTAATGATTCATGAATGTGCTCACAGGTTATTATTTAAAAAGCCTGAAGCTAACAGACTAGCGGGTATTTTAGCAAATGTGCCTCAAATTTTTCCCAGTTCCGTGTCGTTTGAACGTTACCATATTAAGCATCATTCATTTCAAGGTGTGCACGAACTGGACGGGGATTTACCCAACAAATGGGAAGCTAAGCTCATCAACAACTATTTTATAGGTAAAGTGATTTGGTTATTATTCTATCCCTTTTTCCAGATATTTAGAATTGCGAGGTTAAAAGAAATTAAACCTTTTGATACATGGGTAGCGTTAAACTGGGTGGTACAAATAGTATTTGTAGTTGTTATATCATTCTTATTTGGCCCCAAAGCAATTGCGTTTTTATTAATGAGTTTTTTCTTTTCAATTGGCTTACATCCTTTGGGTGCAAGGTGGATACAGGAGCATTATTTAACACACAGTGATCAACAGGAAACCTACAGCTATTATGGTGTATTGAATACAGTTGCATTCAACGTGGGCTACCATAACGAACACCATGATTTTCCCTCCATTCCATGGAACAGACTACCAGAAATTAGAGAGGAAGCTCCTTTGTTTTACAACACCCTATTTTATCATACATCATGGACTAGATTGTTTTTCCGTTTTCTTTTTGATAAAGAAATATCTTTATATTCAAGAATTGTAAGAAAAGACAGAGGCAAGGTTAAATTGACAGATGAATCAAAACCTGATATAGAAATAGTAAATGTAAATTAATACGCTGCATTTCTATTTTATCAAATTAATACATAGTATATCGCATTAAATAACTTTGATCCATTAATTGTTAATGTTTGTGATAATTCACAATTAATGGATTAAAAATTGCTCCGTGGTAGCTAATTAAAAACTGCCCGTGATTTACTTTCCGAAAAAAAACTTAATAATATTTATTTAA
>Ga0209512_1002647_pt1 | contig 18521 bp, 31 predicted proteins | sample frozenSSSSmetaG_FD_184142 | JGI IMG/M metagenome (GOLD analysis project Ga0209512, IMG submission 184142) | Glacier valley bacterial and archeal communities from Borup Fiord, Nunavut, Canada, to study Microbial Dark Matter (Phase II) -... | ecosystem: Environmental > Aquatic > Freshwater > Ice >... | reverse complement strand
TTGAATGATTTTTTTTTTGAATAAGTAATTAAATTGCCGTGGCTGCTACCGGTGCAGGGAGTAAGCCGTAAAAGTCTTTTTTGGTGTTTTTGTAGCTGTCATACACCCAGGCAGCAACAATAACCAGGATCAGCACTGTAGCGACTCCGGTTACTAAAGGATTTTTGAAAAATTTCTCCATTTTTTAAGGATTAAAATATTTTACTTTATCGGATTAATAAAGTACAAATCTACAACGCCGGAAAGAGGCGGTTGATACATGTAAACGGCTAACAATGAATAACATTGAACAAAAACAGGCCGCGAAAAAATGACATGAAAAAACCGGGCAAAATACCCGGCTTTTGAACGAACAAACCAACTAAACAATCAAATTAATCAACCTGATTACATTCAATAATGGAACACAGAGGATACACCCTTTCAAATTCTAAACATGCAGCCTCTTTCGATTCAGCTAAAATTATAGGCCTTACAATTTCCTTGTTAATACTTGCTACAAAAGCAAATTCAAATCTTTTGCCGGCGTTATCGTCACTGGTGGATGGTATAATTTCAGGGGCTTCAGTGGTACCCTCTTTTTCGATTGTTGTAACTTCTACATCTTTAATTTCTTCGATTTCCGGCCAATTCCAGCACATTTCACCGTCACCTTTAGGTGATGAAGTTTTCCAAAGCATCATTTCACCGTCACAAATAACATTTAGGTTAACACATTCCTGACCCCATACGGCTACAACAATAGCGGGTAACATCATTTGAACGTTACAATTTGGCATACTTTCCATTTTTTTCCGTTCCTCTGACGTTGTTTTATACATCACAACATCACCAATTTTAACAATCTTTAGTTTATTCATAATTTAAAATTTATATTAATTTTCAAACTCAATCTTCAACAATTACCAATGTTTCAAACAGATACTTTACAAGGTTTGGCCGCAATATCCTTTGCTTTTTCTCATATCCCAATTTTTTCAATTCATCGAAATACCGGCGATTTAACCAGGTCTGAAGCGTTGAACAACTTATACCACACTTTTCAGCCAGTTCAGACTTCGTAATACATCGGTAGGGATTTACGGCGGTTTCGGTCATGGTTCAGGGTTTTAGCGGTTAGCATTATTAAGTCGGTCAATCCAATTACCAATATCTATTTTGTTAATTTGTCTCTTTATGAGAAATTTACTATTCAACTTGTAATCATCTTTTAAAAAGGATGTTGCTGTGTCCTCAATATAAAAATGATGGTAGGTTTCGCCAATGATTGTATGTTGACGGCCTTTGAAATAAAACTTTTTTCCAACATACTGTTTTTTAGAAAATCTCCAACAAATTACATCATAGAGGTATTGTAAGGCTTCTAACATGGTTATACGGTTTTAATTATTTCAAAGTAGTGAGGTTGATTAACAGCTTTTTCATTAATGCGCATTTGAGCTTCTTTCAATATTACATAGTCATCCTCTGCCATTACATTTTTACGTCGGTCCATATTATCCTTTGTGCGAAATAAAACATAGTGGGTAGCAAATGTGAACATCTTAGGAGGAACCTCCGTAAAACCATGAGCGGCAACAACAATATCTATCATGTGCTGTCTGCGTTTTTGCAATAGCGTATGAAGTTCACCTTCAACAGCATTTGGCCTGTTCCAATAAGACCTGCAATCATCGAATATTAATAACCCGTTATAGAATCGTTCGCGGATTATACCGATCAAACCATCAAAATACGCGATTTTGCGAACTCCAACATATCGCTCAATGCGTTGTGGAAATTTAGGATGAACCCAATCAACACTATCCCACTCCATATCGTCAAGAACAACGATCAGAACATGACTATCTTTTTTCTTTAATTCAGCAATAACCAATTTTTTAAGAAAGGTGGTTTTACCCGTACCATTTGTACCCAGTGCAATGATGCTTTTAGGTGTTCGCGTTGCTTCGGGCGTCATCAGGTTGCGGGTTTTACTTCCATTGCTTTAACCCGTGCCTCATTCTCTTTTAGCCTTAAATCCATTTCTTTCATTTTTTCATCTTGCAAGGCGAATCTTCTATCTGTCTGAGCTTCCTGAAAAGCGGGAAAATATATGAATACATTCAAAAGTATAAGATTAAACCATGGCGAATCCTCCATTTTATAATTATACCTCTGGGCTACAGCGGCCCATGCCTGATTGAGCTGTTCTCTTTGATTATCATTAGCCTGATACTTTTCAGGAGTCCGATTTTTAGCAAAAAGAGAAAAACCAAATCCTAAACCAGTATCAATAGTTCCGGCAATAGTTTTCCCAGACAATGCCGCAACTTCAGCTGGTATTGGTTCAATTTCGGGAAAATCAATAATTTCGTTTGCCGGGGATCGGTTAAACCTATTCTGTCCTGGCGATTCCCCTGGAGCTGGTGCCCCTTGCATTATTTCTTTTGGTGTGTTCAGATCCGAAATAAGAGAATCCAGGTTATAAAGATCGTGTTTTACAGGTGCCCGGTCTGTGGCGATTTCGGTTCCCGTGTTTGTGGGTAATGGTAACATTATAGTTTTTTTATAAGTGTATCGATTACATCATCTAATTTTGTAGTATTTTCGAACCTGACTATTTGATTTTCATCGTTTAGGATAGCAAGCGCTAAATAAACCTCCTGTTCGATTTCGTAAAAAATGGCCGTTGTGGTTGTTTCTCCTTTTTCGGGATCCATCGGGATGCTGTTTTTAAAATCGATGGCTGATTTTATCAATCCTTTGGCACCTTCCTTTATCTGTTCCGGAGTGACAAAGTTTTTCACCATTTTCAACATCCCTTTCATTAGCACATCATTCATTGTCCGGCTGCTTTTAATTCGGTTGCTAACTTCGCCAATTCTGAGCGGGACCAGGCTTTCCAAGGGTACACGCGGCCAACCGTGACTGATTCCCAAAATGAATTTAAAAGAATATCCTGCTTTGTGAAGCGTTCGCCGGTTTTCTTAAAAGCTGTGGCGGCTTCAATATCTAATACTCTGGACATAATTGGAGGCATGGCCAATAAAACCTCATATTCACTGATCACCGGAACTGGCTTTTCATTTAACTCTCTTTCCAAGTTTGCAAGATTCCCGGCTACTTCGACATATAGATCTGTAGCCTTATTAATATCATCTTCCTTCAGATCAATTTCAATTTTAAGCCTTCCGATTTCGTTGGTCAGGTTCTGGATGGTGTCCTGATCTTCCTGTTTTGTCACTTCGACCGTTTTACCTTTTGGCGGGTTTAGATAAGATTCAATGATAGCTTCTAAAAATTGTCCTTTCGTAGTACATTCAGAAGTTGAATAGGCATCCTCAAACTGTCGGAATGTTTCCTGTGAGGTTTTTACCTGCAAATTTACAAGCGGTGATCCAACTGGCATAGCGTTTTTATTAAAGTGTTATAAATCAATTAGTATTTTAAAATATTCTTATTATATACCTTGAATACCTGTGGTTAATACCTTGTATGCTTCATCGTGTATTTCAGGAGTATTCAGGTATGATGATTTTTGATTACAACGTAAAAGTAACGGCACACGGTATTCCTGAAGAATCTTTTACCATAAAGTTTTGCATATTTTGAAGCGGATTGAAGCGATTACATCTACCAGGAGGAAAAGCGGATTGAACCGCCGGAAATAATCGGGGAAAAAACGTGAGTACAATAAACCGTGTTCTCTTGTTGCTTCTTGTTACCTTATTGAATTATAATTAATTACAGCGGTAACAGAAAGCAACAGGATTTTTTATTGTTGCCTTGTTGATTATCAACATGTTAAAATTATGCTATTTGATTATCAGTACTTTAAAAAAGCAACAAGAAGCAACAAGAAGCAACAAGCCTGTTCTCGTTTAATTATCTATCTATCATTTATTTAATGCCTGTTGTAACAAAGTAACAGTTTTTTTAATTTTTTGAAAGAATATAAATAGACCCCTAAAAAGGAAAAAAGGAAATTTTGATTTTTCAAAAAAAAAGGCTCAAAAAAACCCTTCAGAAGGTTACTGAAGGGTCAATTATATGTTTATATAGTCAAAAACATTACCTAAAAACATAGTCCATAGATTTATAGCTTATATATTAGGGTCAGCAACCATGAGGGAATAGATTGTTGCTGGAACAGAACGTATCTTTAACCTTCTGAATGAGCATGTAATAAATTCCTTGCTTTGTCCAGTCTTTGCCAGGATACATTTTACGAATAATATCCTGCGTTGCTTCCAAACCGTAGCCGGTGTCCTGGTAACAATTGATTTTTTTGAGCTGGTGAAGTTTGATCAGGCAAATTTCAATAATCTTACCTTCTCCTAAGCTTTTGCTAATTCCTTTCTTTACCAGGACAATACTGTAGACCTCTCCCAATTTGTATTTGCGAGGGTTTTCGAGCCTGATCGTGGTAAAGTTGTCTGTCTCTAACTTCTTGTTCCAATTGAATGTGAATTTGATTGTTTCCATTGTTTTAATTGATTGGTCTGGTGTAATATTCTGCCGGAAATATCTGCCTTTTGAAATTGCCGTTTAAGTGTGATTGTGCGATATCTAATTTATAATTGATCATTGACAGCTCCCGGAACAGTATAGCCGGCGAATTGCAGGTTATTTCTAATTTGATGGCCTCCCGGCGTGTCTTTAATGCTTCGATATTGCTGTGTATTTTTCTTTCTGATTCATCGTAATAGCTTGCCATGTTGATTTAGTTTTAAAAAGGTAAGTCTTGTTCTACGCCGTCCGGAATGATTATTTCTACGGGTGCCTGATCGGCGTCGGGCTGTTTGTCTCTTACTTCGCCTTTCTCCATGATTTCGCGCCATTGCTTCAGGTCTGATTTGTCCAGGATCTTTTCAGCTTTGAAAACAAAAGGCCGGCCTTTTAATTTATAGGTTGCCCTTTTTATGTCGCCTTCAGAATCTGCAAACCAATAAGGGATATGGTAGGTTTTTACAATTCCTTTTCCCTCCTCATTCTCAAAGGGTTTGGCTCTCATATTTTCGCGAAAAATCCGGGTAAGGTAGGAGAGATCCTGTTTTTTCTTCAGGAAGATTTCGTTTGCATCGGTTGGCGTCATTAATACCTCCGATTCTCCAAAATCGAAATAAATCGTTTTAAGGTGTTCGTAAAGTTCCTTTTCGATTCCCGGCCTACTGTTATGGATCAGCTTTTCAAGTGCCTCAGTTTTAAGAAGGCTTTCATTAAACCACATTCGGGTTTCGTTGCCTGTACTCATTGTTCTGTGATTCAGGAAGTCAAGAAAGGCGGGTATTTCGTCTCTCATATCGCGTAAAAGGTTGACATTCTCTTTTCCAGTAAATACCGGCACCTTCCGGACCCAATACCTGATATCATCACCACTGGCACGAATGAAAGTATCTTCGTTGTTACTTGCCAGGATAAACTTTGCAAAGAAGTCCATTTCAATCTGATCGCGGCCTTTGGCATTCATCGTTATTTTGTCACCGGTACTAAGCGACTTCAATTTTTCGATGATCACCGCTTTTTCAATAAACGATTCTTCGCAGGCAACAATTAGCTTTGTACTCCAAAAACTATTAAACTGGTTGCTAAATTCTTCATTTCCAATGATTGTGCAATTCTGTGTAAAGATGGCCTTCAGAAGTTTGATAAATGTTGATTTTCCGGTTTTGTTTTCCTTCGAAACAAGGCAAAGAATAGGCAATACCTGTGTTGGAAGCTGGTAAAGCAATTGAATGTAGTCTAAACCTAATTCGTACTGTTCGCCAAAAATATGCTTCGTGAATTCAGTAATGTTTGGGCATTCTCCCGGATCGGGTTCATGCTCAAAAGGTGAATACACATTGAAGCAATTATTAAAAACCTGCTGGAAATTGACATGATCCGGAACATTACAAAATGATTCGTATTTAGGGACATAATGACAAAAGTTCTTTCCGTGATCTTCGATAATCGTACTTTTTAACCTTCGGAAAAGCTTTTTTTCATCCTCCTTGTATTTGTTTGGCACTAAAACAGTTTTATAGTAATCATCACCAATCCTGCAATAGTTTTTTGCTTCGCCTGGTATCAGTACTTCACAATTACCCTTTTCAGGATTGTATTTGTAGGTAGTTCCATTGAAAACAAATTCGCGGTTTTGTATTGCCTTCTGGTGATGAAGGTGGAAATTTTCAACCGAATCGAGCATAAACCATTTATACAGTTTACCGATATCGACGCGGATGTTTTGCCGGTGAAAGTAAGTACCAGGGCGGCTGAAGCTGGTAAGATCTTTCGTGATGTTTTCGGCTTCAGCCGGCAATGTCTGGTAAAGATCATCCAGGCCTTTGGGATTTTTGGCAATGTCATCGCTTTTGATCGCTGCAAAATAAACATCAACCTTCGAATCTTTCAGCAGTTCACGAACGGCCCGGGCTGAACCGATAAAACCATCGGGGCGTCTGCGTAGATCGCGTTTCTTCTCCAGGTCCTTTAATGAAATATTCCGGGCGTCACCATCGTACAGGATAATGATGTTTTCAACCTGACAATCTTTGATAATGGTTAGAACATCTTTGTACATGGTTTGCGTGTCCTTTTGCTTGATGTGCGTAATTGACGAAAGCCCAACAATATCAAGGCCGTGCATGTAACCTTTGAAGGCTTTGAAATATCCTTCGGTCAATACCAGCGTTTCAATCTTTTCGCGCTTTTCCCATTTGGCACACAATCCGGGTGTTAAAAATGGCTGTGTATCGGCTCCTTTCGGGAACAGGTATTTTGCTAATTGAGCATCACCGTTTTTGTCGGTGTAAGGTTGCGGATCTTTCTGCCTGGTGATGTAAAAGATTTTGCTACGGCTGTTCTCAATGTTCCGGATGCCGGGCGTTGCCTTCTGACTGTCGTACTGAATCAGTTCGCGGTTAAGCGTGAAAGGAGTAATGCGAATGTTTCCGTCGTCATCTTCTGAAAAGATTTGATATTCAACCTCTTTTGTTGTATTGCTTTCGGCTTCGAAGAATTTAAGCCTGATCCGGTTTTGTTCGTCGGTGATCCCCAGTTCTCGTTTAATCCGCTGATCGAAATAGGAAAGTTCAACCTGATCGGCTACAATTTCCGGTTCAGGTGTTAAATCGATTGGCGGGTTTACTTTTTTCTTTGTCATTGTTTGATTGGGTTAACCTGGTAAAACAATACTTTTTTGGTTTCGCGGAACTCCGGTTTTTTCTTTCGAAGCAATACGGCTAAAATATCACCGGTCATTTTTTTGCCTCCAATTAGCCGTGCTATAAATGTCGGGATCGCTTCCATTGGGTACGGACCTAAATAGTCCAGAATTTCAACCGGATAGTTTTCGTTTGTATCAGGATCGGTAAGCTCTATTGTTATCGGTTTGGCTTCTTTAGAAAACTGCCATTCGGTAATTCCACTTAGTCCCTGACCCTGATTGGTGAAGGGAACCGGCAAAAAGAACACCGGCGATGGTTGTAGTTTCCAGATCATGGTTTACTGTTTTTAAAATAGTTAGTAATTCCGCGGCTTACTGAAGATTGAGCGACATTAAAAGCGGCGGCAATCTCAATCTGTTTGTATCCGTGTGAATAGCACTCACCAAAAATCCTGTGACGGGCTTCAGGTAGTGGCATCGTCCGGCCTTTATCTATCAGGTCAAAAGGAATTAAACCGAAATGCATGCTGATTTCAAGAATTATTTCGATCATGGCTATAGGTTTTCATCAGGATGGTTTTCAATATCAAATATTTTCTCCATGGTCCATACAGCACTATTCAGGCTATATTGATCTTCTAAAATTGGAATACAGTGATTGCTCTTGTAGGTCCCGGCCATTATGAGACATTCAGCCCTGTTTATTTCTGAAAAGGCGCGGGAAAAACATTTCTGAATTTCTTTCCTGGTTTTCTCCGGAAGATTTTCAATTATTCGGCGGTATTGTTGTGGTTTCATTATTGATGGCATTTTTTAGGTAAGTATTCTTGTGGAATTGGTCCCGCAATTGCTGTGATTTCAATCCCTTCGCTGAAATAAAACGGAACCATCCTGTAGGTGTAGCCGGGGCCGAATTCCCTACATTTTTTAATTGCTTCTGGTTCGTCGAAAGCACCTGCTACGGCTGAATAATCTTTATTCTGAATCACATAGATATAGTTCATTGTTCTGTTTTATTAAGTAGTTGATCAATTTCAGTGATTAGTTTTTCAATTTCTGATACTTCCATCTGGAGGCATGGCACCTGATCAGTAGGGGTGAATGTTCGTGTCTTTTCTTTCAATTGTGAAAAAATAAGGTGTGAAATAGCCATACGGCGCAATAAATGCAGCCGGTTTACTTCCTTTATTTCCATGTTTTTAAACTTTTATTTTTCCGGCAGTTAGCAGTTTTCCAAAGTGGTTGCAAGCATCATCCACGACAAATAAAAGGTGATCATTTTCGCGGGTTTCAAGTGGATTGCGTTTTTGCTCAATGTGCAAAAGGCGGCGGATGGCAGTTTGTATCAGTTTGGCCTGGCGGAAGGTTAATCCGGTGAGGTCAATAGTTCCGTTCGGGTAGATCGCGGCTATCATAGCGGGTAAATTTTATGGATGGAAGCGCGGAACCTGATTGTTTCATCATCCATATTGCTCAAAATAACGATATCCCTTGTGGGGCGGCTTTGAACAATTTTAAAAGCGATATCTCCATGAGATTTGAAGTTTACAACACTACCAGGGCGAAGGTTGTGGCGGTATTTATCGATTTTGTAAAACTCCCAGGCAATGTACAAAGCGACAGCGGACATTACTGTAAAAGTAACTCCCATAATTAGATACTGGCTGTGCATCGTTTCTGTAATGATACAGAAAAAAGGTTTTGTAACCTTTTGAATCGAAATGAGTAAAATGTTCATGACTTATTGTGCTAATAGGTTGTTTAATATTTAACCTCGAAAGTGTTTGACGCACTTTCGGGGTTTTTACTTATTGATTGGAAGTAGCTCAATTTTCTCAATCAGTTTTGCTAACTCGCTTAAAAATGATAGAGATCCGCACGTTTCGACTGGTAACGCTTCAGTTCCTGACGCTGTTGCAATACTGGCATATTCGAAAACTTCACGTAGGTGTTTGCTAAGGTTGCCAACTCCTTCAATATAATTCAGTAATTCAACCGATTCAGGTGACGATGTATTTAATGGCTTATTCATTACAGGCCTCCTTTTTTTGAATTGTGAGCTTTTGACTCTGACTCCTCTGCGCGGAGTGATGCGGTCATAAAGGCAATACTGGCATGTTCATAAGCAAGAAACGCGGTTTTATTGGCTGTGACGGCCGCTTGCCATTCCTTTTCACTGTATTCTTTAGTCTTTATTTCCACTAAGTGTAGTCTGGTAGATTTTAGGTCGATACGCGCATGTTTTAATGCAAATTTGGCGATTGTTTCGGCCTTTTTTGCCTCTAAAAATTCGGTTTCCTCTTCTTTTGTTTTGAATTCCGGGACGTTTTTCATGTCTTTAATTTTTTATGTTTTAAAATTCATAAGGTTCATAACCTCTATTAATCAACTCTTTGTTAAGCTTCGCCGCCACATCTGCCGTAATTCGGTTTGTTTTGGCTGTTCGGTAGTTGTACCAGGTTTTTTTACTGATACCTAATAAGGCATGGCCGCGCGTTCCCAGCTCCTCGTGATCGATGTAGAGTAGGTTCTTTTTCATCCACTCGTTTAATGTTTCCTTTGTTTTCATATTATTTCTATATTTGGTAAATAATTACTTCACAAAGTAAAATAAATAAGTTGACAAGTCAATAAAATAAATTGACTTAATTGCTATTTAGAATCATATTAAATGGAACAGACAATAAACCAGAGAGTAAAGGCATATATTGACAATAAGAAAATATCCCAGGAGAGTTTCAGGGCCTCAATTGGCGTTGCTAACAAACAACAAGTAAGTCAATGGCTGACGGAAAATAGTCGTATACCAGAAAAGTATTTATTAGAGATGATCCGTAAATATGTCGACGTTAATGCTCGTTGGTTGTTGACTGGTGAAGGTGAAATGTTTCTAAATCCAGAAAATGAAACATCACAATTGAATGATATAAAGCCAATTTCCGACTGTGAAAACTGCAAAAGGCTAAACAGTTATATCGAAAGGCAAGAAAGATTGATTCAAAGACTGGAGAGGCAATTGGGCCATGATACCGAAAATAAAAAGGTTGTTTAAGAATAGCCTGGATTAATACTCACAAACCATTCAACTAATGAAACAATCCTTAATTAAAAGACTTCGAACTATTAATTTTTATAGTAGACCATCAATTTTGCTTACCGAAAGAGGAGACCATCTTTTTGTGATCATTAACCCTCCTAAGGACAATAGCGTAGAACCAACTGTAAATTACAGCATATTCACTAAATATCTGATTAATGCAAGAAAGTCAGGTGACTTGCCAATTATCAATGAAATTATTGAGGACTCGATTCCAATAGATCAGGTGATAGATTTTATTGATCCTGATGAGCTAGAAGCATTCTTTAAAATCAGGTCTGAATTAATCGAAATGAATAAAATCGAATTAACCAAAAGAAGTAAAACAATTTAAATTATGGGTAAACTTTTAAATCCGGATGATAGATCACAATATCTATACATTGAGGATCCAGAGATTAAAGATATTAAAGATCTTTCTGAAAAACATGGCCTTACAATTTTGGAAACCGTTGAAATATTAAAGTTTCTTGAAATTAAAAGGGGCAATAGTCTTTTTCTCAGCAACGGCAATGCTCATGATGATCAGATGATGGGTATTGGTGAGCTGTTAACCTCTTTGAATAAGAATGTAAAATCGCTTGTAACTATTCTCAAAGATAAGCGTTAAAGGTAAATATGCAGGTCGGTTTGTCGCACTAAAATATTTTTTTTGAGGGTTATATGATTGGTATATAATAGATTGAATCCGGCGCAAATGGTTGCGGTGAGGCTACAAAATGCCAGGGTTTTGAACCCTGTCATTTTGATTTTCAGATAGTTAAAACTTTAGAACTGCCTTAATTTGTCGCACAATTGCCGCACTGGACCCAATAAACCGCCATTTGTCGCACAATTGCAGCACTGAAAAAATGAAGATATACACGATTTTAAGAGGCGTTAAAAAATCAGGTAAATCACCTGTGTTTGTTCAGGTTTGGTTGAACCGTGAGCGTGTTTTAATCAATACAAAGGTTGAAGCTGATAAACTGACCTTTGACACGGACAAAGGCCATATTAAGGGCAAGGGCAAAGAAGTAAACGACAATAATCTGATAATAGAACAGGTCCGCAGCCGTGTGAATACAATCCTGGTGAAATACCGGCTACAGAATAAAGAAATTACCGCGAAGCTTTTTAAATCGGAATACTCTCACCCATCATTGGATATTGATTTTCTTGAATGGATGGAAAGCGAGATCAAAGCAAAAAAGAACGAAGTCGGTACCAGGAGAATTATAAAATATCATACGGTTCTGAATAAAATTAAGGAATTCCGGCCAGTCCTCCGGTTTTCGGAAATTGATCACTTTTGGATTGAAGCTTTCCGCGGCTGGCTGAAGTCTGTAAAGAAAAACGATATAAATACAGTGTCCGGGAACCTGGCAGTGTTAAAATCATTTTGCCGGCGTGCTGTTAAGAAAAATTTGCTGTTGGTGGATCCCTTTACAGATATCAGGATTGGCCGCGGATCTGTGGACCGGGTATTTTGTACTGAGACTGAATTAAAACGGCTTTGGTGCCTTTATCAGAACATCAGTTTCACCGGTGAAGAGCATTTATACACTGTTTTACGTCACTTTCTTTTCATGTGCTTTACCGGCCTCCGGATCAGTGATTTTTTTGCACTCAATTTTGATTCGATGGTGAATAATACTATTTTCTTTTACCCGGTTAAGACCAGGGCACAAAAGAAACAAATTGTAAAAATACCGCTCAATAGTAAAGCTTTGCAACTGATTGCAGATGAAGGAAACAAAGAAGGTTTGATATTTAAGCCGGTGACAGAACAGCGAATGAATGTAAATCTGAAGATATTGGCTAATATGGTAGGGATTAATAAACCGCTCACAAATCATTCAGGCCGTCATACCTTTGCAACGCTGTTTATACAAAAAACCTCTGACGTGGCTACACTTCAAAGGCTTTTAGGACATACGCGAATAGATGAAACAATGGTTTACGTTCACATTTCAGAAACAAACCTGCACGAGCAAATGAAAAGGTTCGATGCTGAAATAGACTGGTAGAATATTATCCGGATTCCGGGAGATATCGGCAGTGGCGCCAGCTGCTATGTGCTAATATTCCATTACCTTTTGATTTTTGATGAAATGAAGGTGAGATTCAATTGATTTCCGGTTTGCAATCAGATCCTTTTTCAAACTGTCTAAATCAACGCTTCCCTTTTTAAGCGAATACATTGCACCGTTGATATATCCAGCCCAATACATTTGAAGATAGTCCCTTACTTTGATTGTTATTTCTGCCTGTGTTTTTTGGTTGTCAATTACTAAATCAATTGATTCTAAAATCTTTAAACCTATGCTGTCATTGAAAGCACTATCAGCGGATTGAAACGCTTCCGTAAACCTGTTTACTGGCTTTTGTGCCTTCAATTCTATTGAAAAAATCAAAAATACAATTATGAAAACGGTTGATATTATTGCTTTTACCTTCATTTTTTTACGGTTATACTTTTTGTAATTGAATATTTAATAAACGGGTTTTTGTTGGTTATCGCGGCTTCCGGATGGCGTTTACCTCCGAAGATCCAAAGCCATGGATGCGGACGCCTGGACATATACCCGGCAACATTTAACGTGTCAATGGCTGCAATGTCCATTTCTGTATCATTTCCAATGATCAGGCCGCGGACCGTAAACCATTTATCCCGGTAATCGATCACCTTTACAGGCGTTTCAATCTTTTTCAATACATCTATAATCGAACTATCGCGCAAAGTGGTTTGAATGTGCTTTTCTGCTTTAGTATTCGACTGGACAAAGCTTTTCAATTGCCGCGGCTGAATGTAAAGATTCTTCATGTCTGCAATTGCAGCCGGATAAATAGACCGTATTTCCTTAATGGTCAATTCTTGACTTTGGATCTTTACCGCCTGTTCACCGTTGCGAGTTTTAAAATAGGTGCATTCCTTTTGTGAAATTGCAAGGTTTTCCGTTAGCCTGGTGATTGTCTTTTGATCTTCAAAATGAAGCTTCAGGCTTTGAAACGTAACGAACAAAAGAAACAATCCTATAACGTAGGGAATGGCTGAGTTAAAAAAGTTTTTCATAATTAGGATTGTTGGATTCTGTCCGGGCACATTACCCGTTCACACTTTAATTTTGAAATGTTTTTTACTTCATCTTCCAACCTGGTAACGCGGCGCATTAATCCATCGTTTTGCTTTTCCATGAATTGAATTGCTTTATCCGCAAAATCGACCTTTGTCGTTTTTTTTGCGATTCGCCAATTTGTAAAGGCGGTTATTCCACCGCCCATAATGAAGGCTGATATTAAGGATAGGTATTCCATTTATTTACATCGTTTTTAAGTCAATTTCATTGTGATAATCAAATAAGTATTTAGTTCGGATCTTCCCTTTATGTTGATCTAAAATGATCGTGACAATTCATACCATATAGAATCTTCAATGCTGTATCTTAATGTGATTGTACTGTTTTTGCCCAAAATCATGGCATTGCCGCCAGATAATTTTAAGCCGTTACCATTTGAAAGCGTTAGCGTATTTATATCACTATTGCCGATTATCGTAATTAACTGGCCGTCTATGCCTGTTGTTATTTGAGGATTACAAGTTAATGCAAGCGGCGCAACCAGATTCATTTTTACCCATCTATGAAGGTCATATAGACTAATTTGCGAATATGTCACCACTAAATTAGATGCAATCCAATTAGATGGCGCGTCGTAAAATCCAAAAAATGACGGTATTGAACCTGTTAATCCAATGCCTTTAAATGCTGGTTTAGTTAATCCTTGCTGATATGGATAACCTGTCAATTCAACCCTGCATTTGTCATTACATAAATTCCCAAAATCTACAACGGAAACATTTTCAACGGTGGTGCCTATGTCGCTGGGTTTTATATATAAATAATCAAACGGGTAAAAATCGGTTGCCGAGGTATCCGCTAATTTAAATTTTATTAGAGCATCTGTATAGCCGACGCCCCCAACGTTATGCGTCCCGTGATTATTATAGAAACTTATACAATTATGGCTCTGGTATATTGCCGGATTAGTTAATGAATGGTACCCTTCACAAATCAACATTCCGCCCTTATTTGATTCAAAATAATTATCACAAATAGTGACACCGTAACAACCGGCCGCAACATCACCCAATATAAAAGCACTCAATAAAATTGCCCCCTCAATATTGCCCTGGAACGTATTTCCTTTTATATTTATATTGACACCAGATATATGTATCCCGTTTTTTTGATTGCTATTAAATGAATTATCTTGAATTTTTATAACGTTAAATTGCCTTGATGGTTGACCAACTCCAAATATGCCGCCATAATTTCCGTTAATTGTGCAGTTTTTTATTGTTATTCCGGAAGTGTGCCCGGTAGTACAGCATTTAATACCATACCCCCCCATTTCTGTAATGGTTACCCTGTCGATTATTACGGGCCCTTCTCCGTTGATTGATATACAAACCTGATCCGGTGTGTTATTGCCATAAACAGCTAAATTTTTTATTATTGGCCCGTAACTCCAGCCGCCTGTTGGTGAAATATTAAAAACCGTATTCCCTGTAATGGTTTTTAAAATCGTTGCGTTGTAATTTGGCGTTATTGTGTTACCATCTCCAATAATAGATGTTGATCTGATTATATTTAAGGTTGACACTAAATATAATCCGCCCGGAATTATGACGGTGCCGTCTTTTGCCGTGTCAATACATAACTGAATTGCTGCCGTGCTATCTGTTGAGCCTGTTGGATCCGCCCCGTATGCCAGCACATTATACACGCCTGAACCCTTCGTTCCTTTTTCAAAATAAGGACTTTTAACAAAATTTACATCATCTTTAAAATTGGCTTTTAACCTAATTTGTTTCCAGCCGTTTCCTGTTCCTGGCATTAGTATATAATTTTAAGTTTAACATTTAAAACAGCTTCCACCGAATAAAAAGCAAGTTGATAAACTCCAGCCACAATACTGCAAGTTATTGTTACCGCGTTTGTTATTTCATTACCTGAAGAATCAAACAATAAAATTGAATAAGGTTCCAGCGTTAACGTTGTTGTTATCACTGTGTTACCGGCGTTTAGATTGATTACATTTGAATATTTCATATCATCATTTAAAATAAAAACTATATCCCTGTTTTGTAGTGCTGTGATTTCTGATTGTGTGATAGCCCTTCCCCATATTCCAACATCTTCTATGGTTCCGGCGTAATAGTAGGCATAACCTGTTCTGTTGGCGCCTATTCTGAAATAAACCATGTTTTCCATTACCCAGGCTATTTTACCCTTAGATATACCATCAAAAAATAATTCTATGTGTGTGCCATCCGAAACAAAAACAAGGTTGTGAAATAGGGTTTTATCTGTCCATACGGCGGCCCATGTTGCTCTATCTGTGCCATTTGTTACTGTCATTTTTATATCACCATTTTCACAAACATAAAAACTGCCGTATCCGCTATTTTCATAATCAAACAACACGCCCTTTGTCCCGGGTATGGTGTTTCTTTTACCCCAAAAAGAAACAGAATAAACATTTATAGCCGGTAATGTTGGAAGTATTGGAAATGACTGGAATGATCCGTTAAATAACAATGCTTTGCCTGTGTGGCCTGTGGCCCCCATGTCCGGCGGTGCCGTTCCCCCTATTACCGGATAACCGATATTATTAACGCTCTCCAATACATTCCCGTTTGCTTCTGTTAGTGACCAATAATACAATAAATTATATCTGAATAAATCAAAACTTGAAACGTTGGAATATGCAGAATAATGCGTACCAATAAAGGCCCTTACACGATAATAATAAACGTTGCCAGGTGTTAACCCTGTATTTGAATATGCTCTAACTCCCTCCGTAACGGTTGCTATTTCTGTGTAATCAATTCCATTTAACGATCTTTCAACACTTACTTTATCAATTGTATCCAACCAGGATAAATTAATTTGTGTGCTATTTGCCATTTCTGCAACCAAAGAAGTGGCCGGAAATTTTTTCACAAATAACCATTTGGGAATAATTCCACCCATCCCGAATGTTTTCGCAAATGCGCCCATTATTGATATATGTTAATTTCAATAAACCTATCAGTTAAAACCCCATCTGCCAAAACATCTGTATTGCTTGCCGCGTATGTAAACAATGTCATTACGTCCGTGCTGGTTTTGTTTATTTTAAATACGTTGCCGTTTTGATCTACATATATATCATCAATTGGGACTGTTTTCCCAGCCGGGAATGCACCAACCTTTGTAAGTGTAAAGGTTCCTATGTCGATCCTTACCCAATCAGGTGCAACAATATCGTTATTAAACAGCGTGGCCGTTGGCGCGGCTGATCCGGTTTGATTGAGTAACCCTGAATAGGTTTTTATAGATTTTGGAACATTGTCCGTGTAATCAATTACCACCTCTAAAGTGTTACCAGCTTTGTTTTGGGAAACATTTATATTTTCGCCTCCGGTGAATTTTAGTATTTCTTTTGGTCCTACAATTGATCTGGTTGCACCGGAAGTTATATAACTCCAATTATCACCCCAGGCACATACAGCGGCCGTGCGGAATTCGTGCCAGCCGTTAACACCTACATAAGTCGGTATTAAATCCCCATTGCGCCATTTTGTTTCAGCCAAATCAGCGGTCAACCATTCACGCGTCCCGATTAGAACCGTTATGTATTTCTTTTTATCGTTTCCAATATATTCGCCTTTTTGTCCCTGTACGGTTAAATTTGTGAAATTTTTAACCAATCGTAAACTTTGACCCTGTGTTAAAGGTGTGTTAAATTGTATTCTTACTTCGTTTTTATCGTGGTTGATGCCGTAGCATTTATTATTGCTTATATCACCGGCTAATTTACCAGACCACCATACAACTGTATCTCCCAAGTCCAAAAATACGCCGGTTGTGCCGGATCTGAAACCTTCGGGATAAGCGCAAAAACCGAATAAATCACTATCATCTAAAGCGTTATCGCTATGAACAGGAAACCAGGTTAAATGACCGGCCTGTTTTAACTTTGGGGCAAATGAAATACCGCCGATTGTAGCGATTAAGGAATTCCAGTCATCGTCATTTGCTATATGCCAATTTTCAGCCGCTACCGCGTCACCCATTACCAGGCCATCACTATTAGCGTATTTTTTGTTGGCTACATAACCATTGTAAAACAATGCAAATCCTTTTTGCAGTCCCGGACCCACTTCAACAATCTGTTGATTATTTACAGAAAGATCGTATTTGTCAATTATTACGCTTTCATCTTTTGAAGTTAAAACAACGTGTGCATCAGATCCGTTATTCCCGGTATCTCCCTTTACTCCCTGAATTCCTTGTATTCCCTGAATTCCCTGGTCACCTTTAAATCCTTTGTCTCCTTTAATACCGTTGTTTCCACTTACACCCTGAATTCCTTGAATTCCTTGATTTCCCTGGTCTCCTTTAATGCCCTGAATTCCTTGTATTCCTTGAATTCCCTGGTCACCGGTTAATCCGCTTTCGCCTGGCAGTCCTCCGGTATCTCCTTTTACTCCCTGAATTCCTTGTATTCCCTGAATTCCCTGGTCTCCTTTTATTCCCTGTGCGCCGGCGGGTCCTTGAATTCCCTGATCTCCTTTTATTGATTGTCCATCGTTTCCGGTATCTCCTTTTATTCCCTGTGCGCCGGCCGGTCCCTGAATTCCCTGATCACCTTTTATTGATTGTCCATCAATTCCGGTTTCTCCTTGAATTCCCCGTTTTCCTTCAGGTCCTTGAATTCCCTGTTCGCCTTGAAGTCCTGTTTCTCCTTTGGCTCCGCCTGGCGTTCCTGATTCTCCCGGTAATCCTTGAAGTCCCTGAATTCCCGCGTCTCCTTTTATTGCGCCGTCACCGTGCATTAATACGCCTTTAATTTTATCTATAATTACCGGCATAACTTAAAAGGTTTTAAATAAATATTCATATTCCGTTCGAAGATCCCAAACCAAATTGTAGGCACACATTCCCTGTGCCCAGGTGAAGGCGGATAATATCGGGAATTCTGATCCTGACTGAACGATTCGCATAATAGACCATTTCGGCCCATCGGTGCCAACAGTGCCAGGCTCACAAAAGCCCATGTAGGTTACAAGGCCGTCAACTTCCTCAATGATATCAGCGGAGGCGCGGATCTTATCAATATTTTGCGTGGATGCTACAGGTTTAAAGTTCATGCTGTTACTTTTTTACTTGTTTATAAATCAGATATCCGGCACCGGCAATGATCAGCAAAAGAACAATTGCCGTTACCGGATTCAGTTTTTTTTTAAATAGTCAACGCCATTAC
>Ga0209512_1002646_pt1 | contig 18540 bp, 12 predicted proteins | sample frozenSSSSmetaG_FD_184142 | JGI IMG/M metagenome (GOLD analysis project Ga0209512, IMG submission 184142) | Glacier valley bacterial and archeal communities from Borup Fiord, Nunavut, Canada, to study Microbial Dark Matter (Phase II) -... | ecosystem: Environmental > Aquatic > Freshwater > Ice >... | reverse complement strand
GGTTAATCGAAATTACCAGTCAGGCCGATTTGGGGTTATCGCTCGAAGAAGACCTTGGTCTTAATTACCGATTTGCCCTTCCCAACAAATTGTTCGATTACATTCAGGCGGGTGTTCCGGTGCTGGTTTCAGACCTTCCCGAGATGAGGCACATTGTTGAGCACTACCAGATTGGAGCCATTGCACAATCACATCAACCTAAAGAGTTGGCTCAAAAGATGCTATCGATCCTCTTTGATGCTGATAAAAATGCACTTTGGAAAGAGAATCTTAAACTGGCAGCCAAAGAACTCTGCTGGGAGAAAGAAGAATCCATCCTACGTGAAATTTATACCCCCTTTCTTTAAGGATTGAATTAGGTTGTAATTATTTGTATTTCAATTATTTTAGCATTTAATTTCTTGAAATCAGGTATTATTATATGCAAGAAATTTAACAATTCCCTTCATCTGATTTTCCTAAGACTTCTACCTGTATTTTGTCTGTATCATCTGATACCCATTAGATACTCATCTGATACCTTTCTGTAACCCTACATTACAGAAAGGTATCAGATGAGTATCAGATGGGTATCAGATGATACAGACAGCATGTAGGGTGCAGACATAGGGACATGGGCTAAATCCAGTGTAGATTGCTTACTTTGAATAGCAAAAAGTAAGGTGTAAAGTATACAATTAAAGGTAGTTATAACTGATCAATTTTTCAGAATGTATAAAATGTTATTTATATTGTCGAATCTAAATTACTTGACGCAACTATTCTATGGATGTTGACATCCATAGAATATGTTTATTTAAATACAAAAACAACGAATACAACAATACTAAAAATCAGTTTTATTTTCTTGTTTCTGAGCTTGATGGGGGCGGGGTGTGAAAAAGAAGAAGATGAATTGCTTCTGGAAATCTCTTCCGATAGTAAAAGTGCGATAATCCAAAAAGAAGTGGATGGCATTGAATTCAAATTGTGTCTCTTAAATGAAAAGGGAGAGCCTGCTAATGTATTTAATGAAGGAGAGAATTTTGGTTTCAATTTTTCTTTTAAGAATAAAATTCAGGACACAATAATTGTTACAACAGAATTTATTAATTCTAATTTTTTCAGAGTTTATAGATCCTTGGATAAACCTGATATGGGAAAGCCTTGGACGGGGGTATGGTGTAATTTAAGTTTAGCACCACATGAAATAAATTTAGCTCCATCCAATCTTAAACAATTATATTGTCCTTGGATATTAATAAAAGATATTGCTCCAGATTACCCCCTATGTATGGGTGAAAGTAAAGATTATTTAGCTAAAGGAAAATATGAAACATTTTTTAATTTAGATTTCCACTTTACAATAGGTGATAAGAAGAGGATTATTGACAATATAACATTTAAAATAAACTTTGAAATACAATAACATGGTATGCAAATAATATGAATCCTTATTTGTATATTGTTGGTAATTAACGCTTTTGTTCAGATGTAATAATTATTAATTTTAGAAACCGTCCCTTATATATAACTTTAGGCACTTTATTTCACTTTAAATACTTTAGACACTTCTTCATACTTAATTTGCCTTCTTGGTGATGACCGTTTCGAATAATTTATGCTCGTCAACAGTAATGATGCGGGCTGGGAAACGACGTATCATCGGATAATCATGGGTAGCAATCACCACGGTTTTGCCCTGCTCGTTGAGATCTTTTAAAATCTGGAGCAATTCAATAGAGGTTTGCGGGTCTAGGTTTCCTGTTGGCTCATCGGCCAGGATTATCTCCGGATCGTTGAGTAAAGCCCTTGCAATAACCACTCTTTGCTGCTCACCTCCAGATAGTTGATGAGGCATTGACTTTATTTTATCGGTCATTGACACTTTAGTGAGCACTGCTATTACCCGCTCTTCAATTTCTTTATCGTCCTTCCAATCAGTAGCTTTCAACACAAATGAAAGATTGTCGAACACATTGCGGTCGTTTAGCAATCTGAAATCCTGAAAAACCACCCCTAACTTACGCCTCAGGAAAGGTATGTCGCGGGTTTTAAGGTCTGAAAGATTGAATCCTGCCACCTTTCCATCTCCTTTTGTCAGAAGTAATTCAGCATTCATGGTTTTTATCAGGCTTGTCTTTCCGCTTCCCACTTTGCCGATCATGTATACAAATTCGCCTTTTTTTATTTCCAGGCTAATGTCTGACAGTACGACATGCTCGCGTTGAACGATATCGACATTAATGAGTTCTATGATGTTTTCTTCTGACATTGAAAATTCGAATTTGGTAACTATGCAAAGCTAATTTATTTTCTTTCCTTTTCAAAGAAGGTGAATATTTTTAATGCAAGAATAAAAGTATTGAAAGAACTGTCGATAATAGGAAATATTAAATTAATTAGCGAACTTTAAAAATTATAATAAAAAAAGATTATACGGATTTAAAAGGATTTCACGGAATGCTTCTGCATTAAAATATTTGGCATGTATTTTCTCATTTAAATACTAAATAATCCAAAATGGTAGTTTTGTTTTATAAATTGTGCAATTTGTGCTATCACATCAGCATTGATTATTAATTTTGAGTTAATTTGATTTTTAAATATTCGAATATACGATGAAGTCTAACCGGTTTATTATTATCCTGATTTGGGTTGCACTGCTGCCAACCCTTCTGAAAGCCCAGCAAACGGTTTATTATCAATCTGTAAGCCAGGATATACAGAAAGCCAAAGAGCTTTATCTGGCCCATAATTATATCTCGGCCATCCATGAGTTCGATCAGATTGCCACACAGGCAGGCGCAAATTCGGAGGTTAGAGCTGAGGCCATGTATTTCAAGGCATTGTGCGGGTTGAAACTTGACAATGGAAACGCAGAAGTGCAGATTAATGAGTTTATGAACGAGTTTCCTGAGAGTGCTTTCAGAAACAAAGCACTGTTTGAATTGGCTGTTTGGCAGTTTGATAAGAAAAAGTTTGCGCTCGCGCTGAAGACACTCGAAGGATTCGACAAAACAAAGCTTAGCAATGACGAATCGCCCCATTTCTTATACCTGAGGGGATATTCGAATTTTGAACTGGGAAAAATGGATGTGGCGGAATCTGATTTCAAAGACCTGAAAGGCGGAAATTCCATGTATGCTGCCCCGGCACAATACTACTATGGCCATATTCATTACCTGAAAGGCGATTATGAAACAGCCTTGGAAGAGTTTACCAAACTAAAGGCCAATCCTGTTTTCGAAAAAGTGATTCCCTTTTATATTAGTCAGATTTATTACAAACAGGGTAAATTTAAAGAGGTGGTAGCCTATACCTCTCCGCTGATCAATAAAGTGGCCTCTGACCAACAATCTGAACTGTCGCGGATTTTAGGAGATTCGTATTTTCATCTTGGCCAATTCAAAGAAGCCATCCAGTTTCTGGAGTTCTATCTCTCGGATAAAAACAACCGGGGGCGAGGGGAGAATTACATGCTGGGCTATTGTTATTACTTGAACAACGAAGAGGCCAAGGCCATCAAATATCTTGAAATTGCATCGAAGGGAAAAGATGAGCTGGCTCAGAATGCCTATTACCACCTGGCAGATTGTTATGTGGTTAGCAAGGATAAAAACAAAGCAAGGCAAGCTTTTCAAGCGGCTTCTGAATTCGATTTTGATGCAAAAATAAAGGAAGATGCTTTGTTTAATTATGCCAAAATCACCTACGAATTATCATATTCCCCTTTTAACGAAACCATTAAGGCTTTCGACAAATACATTGCATTGTACCCAAATGCGGAGCGAAATGATGTGGCGTACGATTATCTGGTGAAAGTTTACATGAGCACCAGTAATTACCGCGATGCCATGACTTCTATTGAAAACATCAAAGTTAAAAATCCTTCCGTTATGAAGGCCTACCAGCGCGTTGCCTATTACCGTGCCTTGGAATGCTTTACGAACCTTGATTATGTGGGGGCCATCCAGAACTTTGATAAATCCCTGGAGGCAGGTGATTCTGACAAGACTTACCGGCCATTGTCCCTTTATTGGAAAGCCGAAGCCAATTATCGCCTCCATGATTTTAACAAAGCAGTTTCAGGATTCAACGCGTTTATGAAAATACCGGCATCTTTTTCACTGCCTGAATATAAATTGGCAAATTACAATCTTGCCTATGCCTATTTTCAGCTGAAGGATTATTCGATTGCATCTGATTATTTCAGGAAATATGTGAACCTGGATGCCGATTCCAGAAGCGAGAAAGTGGCAGATGCCTACAACCGTTTAGGGGACTGTAATTTTATGAATCGTGATTATAACGCGGCTATTGCAAATTACGACCGATCGTTTCGGATGAATTTATATGATGCAGACTATGCACTGTTTCAAAAAGCCTTTTGTTTTGGTTTGCAGCGCGACAATCAGCATAAAATCACTGCTCTTAAATCGTTGGTCCAAACTTATCCGCAATCGTCCTACCAGGATGATGCTTTGTATGAACTGGGCCGGACTTATGAGCGGACCAATGAGCCGCAGGTTTCCATCGGTTATTATAAAGATATGATCAGTAAATACCCTCAAAGTAGTTACCTTAACAAGACACTGGTTCAACTTGGCTTGGCGTATTACAACATCAATGATTATAAAACTTCAATCGTGTATTATAAACAGGTGATCGACCGCTCGCCCAACAGTCCTGAAACACAGGCAGCCCTTATGGGCATCAAAAATAACTACGTCGAATTGAATGATGTGGATGCATTCTTTGCCTATACCGGCAAGTTGGGTTCCAAGGTTCAGATTTCAGTGAATGAGCAGGATTCTCTTATTTATAGTGCTGCCGAAAAATTGTACATGGCCCGTGATCCAAAAGCCCGTCAGCAACTCGAACGCTACCTGACTCAGTTCCCTAACGGAAGTTTTGCACTTAATTCGCATTTATATCTGGCTGAAATACAATACAATGAAGGAGAGGTTGCTGCAGCACTGACAAATTATGAATATGTCATCGCCCAACCTGATAACTTTTTTACTGAAGGGGCATTGTCAAAAGCAGGAGGCTTATATTACAACGCAAAGAATTACCAGCAGGCACTTAACAGTTTTGAACGATCTTTAAAAATTTCTGGTTTGGGAAACAATGCGCTGATTGCCCGCACCGGAATTATGCGCAGCCAATACCAGCTGGCCAATTATCAGGCATGTATTGAAGCAGCCAGCCTGATACTTGCTTCGGAAAAGGTTTCAGATATCATAAAACGGGAAGCAAATTATCTGCTGGCAACCTCCTATTACAAAACGGGGAACAAAGACAAGGCTTTCCCTATTCTGACCAAACTTTCAACCGATACCAATACAGCTGAAGGCGCAGAATCTAAATTTCTGGTGGCTGATATTTTATTCGAAAGGCAGCGGCTGAAAGATGCGGAAGCTGAAATTATGGATTTTATTGATAAAAATTCACCGCATCAGTTCTGGCTGGCTAAAAGCTTCCTGTTATTGTCGGATATTTATTTGAAAAATGGCGATGAATTTCAGGCAAAAAATACCCTTAAAAGTATCGTGGAAAATTACCCGGAGCAAAATGATGGTATCCTGCAAACAACCCGGCAAAAGCTCCAGGTGATTGAGGACAATGAAGCCATTCAGACAAAAAACCAAAGTAAGCCGCTGGAAATTAATATAGAAGGCGCTAAATAAGAGTATTAAATATCCTGAAATAAAATGATTCATCTCATGAAGATAAAAAAAATATACAGAATAACCATCTTGATTGCGGCATTGATTATTGGATCATTGAATGTTATGGCCCAAAAAGATACGGTAAAACTGAAACAGGAAGTGGAGGTATCGAAAAACTACCAGCCAAGTATTCTGGATGTTGAAAAGTTAAACGATATTCCTAAAATCAAGGCAGAACAAACTGAGCCACCCACATTTAATTATTCAATTTTCAGTAAACCGGTGTATTCAATTTTTGATCTGACTCCAGTGGCAGCAGCTAAAATGGTGGGAGAACCAAAACCTGAATTGAAAAATGGATTATTAAAACTTGGAACCGGCAATTATCTGACTTATTACGGCGAGCTGTTTTACAATGTTCAACCTGATAAGAATTCTAATTTTGGAATGCACTTCAAGCATCTTTCTTCCTCCGAAAAAGTCAAACTACTTAATGACGATAAGGTGAAAGCTCCGCAATCGGAAAATGTTGCTGAAATATTTGGCAAGAAGTTCTTCAAAAGGTCAACATTGTCAGGTACTGTGGGCTTTAATCGCCAAGCATTTAATTATTATGGTTACACGGGCCGGTTACTGACTGATGCGGAAAAAGATCAAATCATTCCTTTTTATCAAGAAAAACAGCATTTCTTAAAAGGCACTGCCGATGTACGTTTGAAAAGCGGAAAAACCTACGCTTCGAATATTAATTACGATTTAGGGTTTAACTACCATTATTTCGTAAGTAAAACAGAACAAAGAGAACATCAAACTGTATTTTCAGCCGATCTGGGCAAGAAATTCGATCAGACAATTGGCCTGCTAAACAGTTCTCTTACTTATTATCGGGCTTTTGGTATCAGGAATCGTTTTACATCAGCAATTGGGCCAAAACAACAAATACTTTTGAAAATAAACCCTTCTGTAATGTGGAAAACCGATGACGCAGAATTGCAAGCCGGGTTGAATACAACCATGATTTTTGATGACGATACGGATGGTCAATTATTTATTTATCCAAAAATAAAAGCCGAATGGTCTCCTGTTCCAAATATACTGACCCTATTTGCAGGAGTCGATGGATATTTGCAGCACAATACCTATTCAGCCATCGCTGCTGAAAATCCTTATGTTGATCCGGATCACGATATTCGAAATGCTAAATTCGCGTATATTTTATCCGGAGGGTTAAAAGGAAAACTTAGTTCAAAGACCAATTATGTTACAGGGGTAACGTATTCATCCATTAAAGATCAGCATTTTTACTTTAACAGGGGAAATAATCCTTCTTCCTCTGTCCAGAGTTTAAACAATACATTCAGTGTATTGTATGATGATGTAAAGGTTGTAAAACTATCGGCTGAAATACTACATACCGTTTCCGACAATTTTTCACTTCATTTATCCGGGAACTCCTATTCTTATGAACTGGCAACCATTCAAAAAGCATGGCAGATGCCCAATTTCGATGTTTCCTTTTCAGGAATTTATAAGGCAACCGACCAATTAAAATTGAATGCTGACCTTTTTTTTATTGGGGGTCGGACTGCACTTATAAGTGAAGGTGATGTGTCATCAGTTCCATCCAGAGAAGTGAATATGGATCCAATCATCGACCTCAATGTTGGAGCCGAGTATCGGTTCTCTGATAAACTGAGTATCTTCGGTAAAGTTAATAATTTGGGTTTTCAGAAGTACGAACAATGGCTGGGATATACCGATAAAGGGTTCAACTGGCTTGCTGGTATCAGCTATTTATTTTGACAAAAAGCCTTCCTCGTCCCGCTTTTTCAGATATTTTTAATTTGAAGCGCGGCGGATTATAATAGACTGCAAATCAGGGTATATTAAGTTGATAAAATGTTAAAAAGTTTAACGTTTTATTGGTTGTTCCTTGTGTCGGCTGTAACTACATTTTTACTATATTTGTCACCTGTTTACAGAAAGATTTTATAGTGTGAAGAATATATTGAAAATAGCAGTTCTGGTATTTTCATCCACTCATGAAATTTTTGAAATGTCAGAATTAGTAATCGAATTCTGTAACTGATTTTAACCCATCTTTTGCGGGTTGAAGTAACCAAGGTTATGGATAATTAAATATTTTATCGATGATAGAAATTGAAGAAACCCAGAATTGGGGAATACAGAATGATAACGGAGGTTATGATGCCGACAGTATCCAGGTACTTGAAGGTTTGGAAGCAGTTCGTAAACGTCCTGCAATGTACATTGGTGATGTGAATGAAAAAGGATTGCATCATTTGGTCTATGAGGTGGTTGACAACTCCATAGATGAAGCAATGGTTGGATATTGCAAAAATATTGATGTCATCATTAACGAAGACAATTCGGTCACTGTTATTGATGATGGCCGTGGTATACCAACTGAACTTCATACCAAGGAGAACCGTTCGGCCCTTGAAGTTGTAATGACCGTTTTACATGCCGGTGGAAAATTCGACAAGGGTAGTTACAAAGTATCCGGGGGATTGCATGGGGTAGGAGTGTCGTGCGTAAACGCCCTTTCCATTCACCTGACGGTTCAGGTACATCGCGATGGTAAAATCTGGCAGCAGGAATACAGCAAGGGTAAACCCCTGTACACGGTAAAAGAAGTTGGAGTAACCGACCGTACGGGAACTACCGTAACCTTTAAACCCGACGATTCGATCTTTTTGGTGACTGAATACAAGTTCGAAATTATTGCTGCACGTCTACGCGAACTTGCTTTCCTGAATGCCGGATTGCAATTGAATATTACGGATAAAAGGGTAAAGCTTGAAAATGGGGAGCCAAAAAGAGAAGGATTCTTTTCTAAAGAAGGGTTAAAAGAATTTGTGGAATATCTGGACAGTGCACGTGAACCTTTGACTGACGAAACCATTCATATTACTTCAGAAAAAGCGGGCGTACCGGTAGAAATTGCCCTTCACTACAACACATCATTTACTGAAAATATACATTCCTACGTCAACAATATCAATACCATCGAAGGAGGTACCCATCTTACCGGATTCCGCCGGGGTTTGACCCGTACCTTGAAAGGTTATGCTGAAAGCAGTGGCATGCTTCAAAAAATGAAATTTGAGATCAGTGGTGATGACTTTCGCGAAGGCCTGACCGCTGTGGTATCTGTTAAAGTGGCAGAACCTCAGTTTGAAGGACAGACGAAAACGAAACTGGGAAATTCTGATATCAGCTTACCCGTTGACCAGGCTGTGAGCGAGATGTTGGCCAATTACCTGGAAGAAAATCCACGTTCAGCACGTGCGATCGTGAACAAGGTAATTCTGGCCGCACAGGCCCGTCATGCAGCCCGTAAGGCAAGAGAGCTTGTTCAGCGGAAGAATGTGCTCTCCGGAGCCGGACTTCCGGGAAAACTATCCGATTGCTCTGAAAAAGATGCCGCACAATGTGAAATATTCCTTGTCGAGGGAGATTCGGCCGGTGGAACAGCCAAACAAGGCCGTGACCGACGTTTTCAGGCAATTTTGCCTCTTCGTGGTAAGATTCTGAATGTAGAAAAAGCCATGGTTCACAGAGTCTACGACAATGAAGAAATCAGGAATATTTATACCGCCCTTGGAATTACCATAGGAACAGACGATGATTCGAAAGCTTTGAACCTCGACAAACTGAGATATCACAAAGTGGTGATCATGACCGATGCCGACGTCGACGGTAGCCATATCGCGACATTAATTATGACTTTCTTCTTCCGTTTTATGCAGGAACTCATTCAGCGCGGTCATGTATATATTGCCACCCCTCCACTTTACCTGATCAAAAAAGGCAAACGTGAAGAGTATTGCTGGACTGAGCCCCAACGCCTTCGACTGATCGAAGAGTGGGGTGAAGGAAAGGAATCGGGAATACATGTACAGCGCTACAAAGGTCTGGGTGAAATGAACGCCGAACAATTGTGGACTACCACCATGAATCCTGAGATGAGGACTTTACGACAAGTAACCATTGAAAACGCTGCAGAAGCTGATCATATATTCAGCATGCTGATGGGCGATGAGGTTCCGCCACGACGCCAATTTATTGAAGATCATGCAGTGTATGCAAAAATAGACGTATAATAATAAAAAAGAATCCCGGTTGAAGCCGGGATTCTTTTTTAACAGTTTGTTTTTATCTTTACATGAAAAAATAAACACATAGATACATAGAGCACATAGCTTTAAATTTTTCTATGTGAATTATATATCTATGTGTTTAATAATTGTAACAAGATGAATATTTGTGTATTTTCTTCTTCCAGCAATGCAATCGCTGATGCGTATGTGAACGAAGCCATCAATTTGGCAAGGTTGATCGGAAAAGCCCGATTTTGTTTAATCAACGGAGGTTCAAACGTGGGATTGATGGATGTTATTACACGCGAGGCAGGTATTTGCGGTGCAAGGACCATCGGTATCATTCCTGCCAAGTTACGTGACTTTAATCTGGCATCTATCCATGCCCATGAAATTATTATTTCTGGTGATATGATGGAACGAAAGGCGAGAATGAGAGAACTGTCGGATTCATTTATCGCACTGGCAGGAGGTTTTGGAACACTGGAAGAAGTTTTAGAAGTAATTACTTTGAAACAACTGGGCTATCATCACAAAGCAATTGTTTTTATCAATACCAATGGTTTCTATGATGACCTGTTCCGTCAATTTGAAAAATCTTATGAAGAAAAGTTTGCAAAGGAAAACTACCGCAAATTATACTTTATTGCTGAAAATGCTTTGGAAGCAATGAATTATCTACAGAATTACCAACCCGGGGAAGCCATCAATAAATGGTTTGAAGTTCCGAAACGGGAGTGTTAAATGATTCAATGACACCAGCGTGTATATTTAGAAAAATATAACATTGAGACTACACCGAAAAGTCACTAAATAAGAACTAACACGAAGGCACTAAGTTTCACTAAAAAGTACATTAAAGATATTTCCCGGAGGCCTCGGGATGCACCTTAGTATTTTGATGACTTTGCGGTAATTTTATTTTATTGACTTAAAAACATGTCTTATAAAACACAATTGTTTAGGATAATAACCTTAAAATCCTTACCTTTGGTGTAACCAAAGGAACAAAACAGGCTAATTAAATTCCAAGGCCCGCATTCTACCAGATTGAACTCACCTTGAATTTCTTTTTTCATTCAAATACTACTTCTGCACTGCTTTTCAATGGAGCCTTTCAATTGACAAAATTGTCTGAGTTTTAAGGTGTTGTTAAAAACTGTTAAACATGTAAAACTAATATCAAAAGTTGAAACACTAATGATTGTGATGCGTTATCTAAAAGTGTAAATCTATTAAAAAAGTCAAAGATTTCTAACAACAAAAAAACATAAAGATGAACAATTTAAAAAAAGTATTATTTACGTTGTTGGTGGCCTTGATGGGCAGTTTTATTTCTCTATGGGTATACACGCATTATTTTGATGATCCAAAAATGGTGACCATCCAGCAGGATCAGCAAATGAAATATGCTAATTTACCAACAACGGATCCGGGTCAATTGCCCGATTTAACGCTTGCTGCCGCAAGCTCTGTACATGCAGTGGTGCATATTACAGTGACCCAGAAGGGACAGTTTGACAGTTCGAATAATGTTTATGAATGGTTCTTTGGCGATGGATCGAATCATCCTCAGCAAATGCCCCCGAGACAGGGTGTGGGTTCTGGCGTTGTTATTTCACCTGATGGTTTAATAGTCACCAATAATCACGTGGTGGATGATGCTGATGAAATTAGTGTGGTATTGAATGACAAAAGGGAATTCAAGGCCAAAATGATTGGTGCCGATCCATCTACCGACATTGCATTGATAAAAATCAGTGCTACCGATTTGCCTTTTTGTAAATTTGGCAACTCTGATGACCTTAAACTAGGAGAATGGGTATTGGCTGTTGGTAATCCATTTAATCTAACTTCCACCGTTACTGCGGGAATTGTAAGTGCAAAAAGCCGAAATATCGGAATCAATTCAGACCAGATGAAAATTGAATCCTTTATTCAAACTGATGCGGCTGTTAATCCGGGAAATAGTGGAGGTGCATTGGTCAATGTTCGTGGTGAACTGATTGGCATCAATACGGCGATAGCCTCACAAACGGGTTCATATAGCGGGTACTCTTTTGCTGTTCCATCGAATATTGTACAAAAAGTGGTCGGAGATTTAAATGAATATGGTGATGTGCAACGAGCTTTACTCAATGTAAACATTGGAGATGTCAATGCAGAGGTTGCAAAAAAATATAATCTGGATAAAATCGAAGGCGTTTTTATAGGTACTGTTAATCCGGGTGGTGCTGCTGCATTGGCTGGGATCAAAGACAATGATGTGATTATCAGTGTCGATGGAGTGGCAGTGAATTCCTCGGGGCAGCTTCAGGAACAAATTAGCAGACACCGGCCAGGAGATAAAGTGGTCGTGGTTGTAAAAAGAGACAATAAAGTGAAACCATTTAACGTAACGCTTCGTAACATGAATGGAAATATGGAAATTGTCAAAGGTGATAGTTCAGAAGATATTTTTGGTGCGAAATTTGCTGCTATCTCTGACCGCGAAAAGGGAGAATTAGAAATCAGTAATGGAATTAAAATCGCTAAAGTCGGAGATGGTAAATTTAAGGATGCGGGAATTAAAGATGGATATATTATTACACAAGTGAACAAGGTTCCCATATCTGAAGTGAACGATTTAACACAGATTATTAAAAACTCACAAGGCGGAATATTGGTCGAAGGAATTTATCCAAATGGAGAGGGCGCTTACTATGTTTTGGCAAGCAAATCAAAATAATATACAGGCACTGGTTATATAATTAACAACAATAACCCTTTATGAAAATTCCATTTGAATTATTGACCTCAAAAGTATATATTTGCACGCTATTTTTTTGAAGGGTATATGAGACAATTAAAGATTACAAAATCGATTACAAACCGTGAGAGCGCTTCTTTAGACAAGTATTTACAAGAAATTGGGAAAGAAGAACTTATTACTGTTGAGGAAGAAGTGGAGTTGGCGCAGCGGATTAAAAAAGGTGATCAGGCTGCATTGGAGAAATTAACCAGAGCCAATCTGCGTTTCGTAGTTTCGGTAGCTAAACAGTATCAGAATCAGGGCTTAAGCTTGCCTGACCTTATCAATGAAGGAAATCTGGGATTGATTAAAGCTGCTGAAAAGTTTGATGAGACCAGAGGTTTCAAGTTTATTTCCTATGCCGTGTGGTGGATTCGTCAATCCATCCTGCAGGCATTGGCCGAGCAATCCAGAATTGTTCGTCTGCCCTTGAATCAGGTTGGTTCATTGAATAAGATTAACAAAGCATTCTCGAAATTCGAACAGGAACACGAGCGCAAACCTTCACCTGAAGAACTGGCCGAATCATTGGAACTGCCTGCTGAAAAGGTAGCAGATACGCTACGTGTTTCAGGCCGGCATATTTCTGTGGATGCTCCATTCGTTGAAGGAGAGGACAATAGCCTTTTGGATGTTCTGATTAACAATGATTCACCAAACGCCGATCGTGCTTTGATGATGGAATCATTGGCCAAAGAAATCGAACGTGCCTTGGCAACCTTGACTGAACGAGAAAGCGACATTATCCGGATGTTCTTTGGAATTGGCTGTCAGGAAATGACACTCGAAGAAATCGGTGAACGTTTTGGCTTGACGCGCGAACGCGTACGTCAGATTAAAGAAAAGGCGATCCGTCGTTTACGCCACACTTCAAGAAGTAAATTACTGAAAACATACTTGGGATAAAGCCCATAAAAAGACCGCCCCGAACAGGCGGTTTTTTTATTTATATTGATAGTAAACTTTGAATGCTTTAAACTGAACAACCTGTGATTGCTTCATTCATATACTCAATATATATTATGAAAAAATATAAGGAAACATCCTATACTCCACTGTGATACACTGTTTAAGATAGCTTCTTCTTAAGCTGACATTCAGATAAAATCCCCATCAATTTCAATTGTCTTCATTTCCTGCTTATTTTGAACATGCTTTCCAGGGCTATTCTACTATTGTCTTGAGTGTTTTTTATGTATTTGTGAGTAATACAATACTTGCACACAAGAAGCATGCAAAATCAACTATTGTTGTATGAACTTTTAAATGTCGCAGGACGATTCTTTTCTATTTGTTTTACTTTTCTCATTAAAGTTGTTTTCTTCTCTAACATTTTTCTACTAAAATATTTTTAAAATAGGTTGTGTTAAGGGAATGATGTTCAAGGCCTCATGATGTGATTGCCATAACACCGGCAATATGGCTATATGGTGGCGGTATGGGTCAACCGGAAAGGCTTAATGTAATTAGAAAATTATACATTGGTTATTAGAAAGTTATTCGTTGATTGTTAGAACATACATAAACGATCTTCGAATAACCTTCGAATAACCTTCGAATGGCCTTCGAATAATGTTAAGGCATTCCTATCAATTAAGAAATTAAAAAAACATGGCAGTAGTAGAAAATATCTTTGCTGCTTGCATCAGCAACTCAGGATGATGCTCCGGGGATGGTTCATTGCCACTTTAAATGGCCTTGCAATTTAGAAGCCCTTGACATTACAATGTAATAGCCTTGGAACCGGTATCAAATCACGGCCAATGCTTTTTGGAATGTTTGAAGAAAGAACTTTTGGATTGAAATAAAGAAAATCCAGACCTGATGTGAAATAGCTTCATTGCTTGGTCTATGATAAAAAAAATATTCCCAATTGGACCATGTTATTTATTCACCTTACGCAAGTGGCAAGCGACAAAGGGCAAGGGGCAAATGGACAATTGACGGATTTTTCTATTTGCCCTTAGCCCTTTGCGTAACGTGAGTAAGTTATAAACAAATTGCATGAACGAGTTAGGAATATCCGCTAATATGTACATAGTTAATGACTTAGCATATAGTTGATTGACTTTTCAGTCATACGACTTTGATTTATTAATATTATCAAAACATAAATTTCATAAAACTTGAATTAAAATACTTGTTTTAATTCAAGTTTATAACTAAACTTGTACTGTAGAAATATCAGTGAAACTATCAGGAGCGAATTTCGTTTACAAAAGACAATTCATGATAGTCGGGATAAGAATTTTTTCAAATTACAATTATAAAACAAATGAAAAATACATTTAAACATTGGAGCCATCATCATGTAACTTTATCAGATGGCAGGCAGTAATTGTTTTGATGTTTTTTTTTAAGATATTAACCCAATAAGAAAGGCTTACCACGATGGTAGGCCTTTTTTTCTTTAAACAGAAACTGAAAATGGAGGGATTTTTAAAAATTGCGATTCAAACCAAAGGTAGGTTAAACGAAGATTCGTTAAAATTGATTGACGAAGCAGGAATTAAACTACCCCTTAGTACCCGGTCACTGATTTCATCAGCAGCCAATTTTTCACTCGAAGCTTTGTTTTTGCGCGATGACGATATCCCTCAAGCCGTGGCTATGGGCGTAGCCGACATTGGAATTGTAGGCGAAAACGAGATGCTCGAAAAAAAGCAGAAGGTAGTTGTTGTCAAGCGGCTGGGATTTAGCAAATGCCGGCTTTCATTGGCCATTCCCCAATCCGATATTTACAATGGGCTTGACTATTTCAACGGAAAAAAGATTGCCACCTCTTACCCGGTAATTCTGAAAGAATATTTCAGTAAGAATAATATAACCGCTGATATTCATGTAATTACAGGTTCTGTAGAGATTGCCCCCGGAATTGGATTGGCTGATGCCATTTTTGATATTGTCAGCTCGGGCAGTACTTTGGTAAGCAATCGATTAAAAGAGGTGGAAGTGGTAATTAAGTCAGAAGCCGTTTTGGTGGCCAATCCCAATCTTTCTGAAACAAAAAAAGCGATTCTGGATCAATTGATTTTCAGAATTGAAGCAGTACAGAGAGCAGAAAAGAAAAAATATATATTGCTGAATGCTCCCAATGATAAATTGGCTGAAATTGAGTCGTATCTGCCTGGAATGAAAAGTCCAACCATTATGCAACTGGCTGAAAAAGGCTGGAGCTCAGTGCATTCGGTAATTGAAGATAAAGACTTCTGGGAGATTATAGGTAAGTTGAAAGCTGCCGGTGCCCGCGGAATTCTGGTTATTCCGATCGAAAAAATGATTTTATAAATTATTGTATGAAAATTTATATCAATCCGCAGAAAAATACATGGGATGAATTGCTTAAACGTCCCATGCTTAGTGGCAATGAGCTTAGGGACAAGGTCAAAGTAATATTATCCGATATTCGGGACAGTGGAATTGATGCTATCAGAAAATATACAGAGAAATTTGATGGTATATTTATACATAATATTACAGTTTCGGAACACGAAATAGTTGATGCCTCTGGTCAACTCAAAGAACCCTTAAAGAAAGCGATTAGAATTGCAGCAGCAAATATCAGGAAATTTCATGAGGCTCAGATTCCTGTGACAAGGCAAATTGAAACAACGTCAGGGGTCACGTGCTGGCAAAAAGCAGTGGGTATCGATAAAGTTGGTTTGTATATTCCCGGAGGCTCTGCACCATTATTCTCAACGGTCCTCATGCTTGGAATCCCGGCGGTAATTGCTGGTTGTAAGGAGATTGTATTGTGCACTCCACCTGACAAAGAAGGGAATATTAATCCTGCCATTTTGTTTGCCGCTCAACTGGTAGGAATATCCAAAATATATAAACTCGGTGGTATTCAGGCAATTGGAGCCATGGCTTATGGAGTTGATTGTATACCGAAAGTAAATAAGATTTTTGGTCCTGGAAACCAATACGTGATGGCTGCAAAGCAATTGGTGAGCATCAGTGATGTATCCATCGACATGCCCGCCGGCCCTTCTGAAGTAGCAATAATGGCAGATTCGACAGCAAATCCGGCTTTCATAGCAGCCGACCTGCTTTCGCAAGCTGAACATGGTGCTGATAGCCAGGTGGTATTGGTAACAAATGACTCTTCACTGGTTGAAAAAGTGAATCAGGAACTGGACCGTCAACTGAATGAATTGCCTCGTAAAGCCATTGCCGAAAAAGCATTGGCCAACAGCCAGGCCATTGTTTTGGACAATGTGCAGGAAATGATTGAGATGATCAACGGTTATGCTCCTGAACATTTAATCATTGCAATGGAAAATTATTCCCAGGTGGCTGATAAAATCACCAATGCCGGATCAGTGTTTCTTGGAAATTACACTCCGGAGAGTGCTGGAGATTATGCCTCGGGAACCAATCATACTTTGCCAACCAACGGATGGGCCCGATCATTCAGCGGTGTAAATCTTGATAGTTTTATGAAGAAAATTACCTTTCAGGAAATCACCCGGGAAGGTATCCAAAAGTTAGGCCCGGTAATTGAAATCATGGCCGCAGCAGAGTTGTTGGATGGACATAAAAATGCAGTAACTTTGAGGTTGAAAGAATTAAGAAAGTGAGAAAGTGGTCAGTGATCAGTATTCAGTGGCCAGTCGCAGTTCACAGAAATGGAAGATGAGAAAATAAGAAATAAGGAATAAGAAATAAGGAATAAGAAATAAGAAACAGGGAATATAAAACATGAATTTAGATCAATTACTTCGTACCAATATAAAAGCATTAAAGCCATATTCTTCAGCACGTGATGAGTTCACAGGCGAGGCTGACGTATACCTTGATGCCAACGAAAATCCATTCAATGCCCCTTATAACCGATATCCTGATCCATTGCAATGGGCTGTTAAAGAGAAAATTGCAACCATTAAAAACATTGTAGTTGAAAAGATATTTCTGGGAAACGGTAGTGATGAACCTATTGATATTGTTTATCGCGCCTTCTGTGAACCGGGAATTGATAATGTGGTGTCCATAGACCCAACCTACGGCATGTATCAGGTAGCGGCAGACATCAACAATGTAGAAATCCGCAAGGTAAAACTGAATGAAGACTTTGGATTCAGTGCACAAAAATTACTGGATGCAGCAAATATTTACACCAAGGCTATTTTTATTTGTTCGCCCAACAACCCAACGGGCAATCTGTTAGATAAATCAGAAATAGTTAAATTGATAACATGTTTTGATGGTTTGGTTGTTGTGGATGAGGCATACATTGACTTTTCACCTGAAAGTAGTTTGCTTTCTGAATTAGACAAGTATGAAAACCTGATTATCTTGCAGACATTTTCAAAAGCCTGGGGAATGGCTGGTATCCGTTTGGGAATGGCTTTTGCACAGCCTGAAATCATCCGCATTTTCAACAAAATAAAATATCCTTACAACATCAATATGCTGACACAGAAAAAGGCATTGGAGTTATTGGATCTTATTCCTGAAAAGGAGGCATGGGTTAAAACAATTGTTGATGAACGTGATAAGATGGTTCGGAAGTTATTCAAACTGCCTTTTGTACAGGTTGTTTATCCTTCTGATGCCAATTTTTTATTGGTTAAAATGCACGATGCCCGAGGTATTTATGACTATCTGAAAGATCAAAAGATAATTGTTCGTGACCGTTCAAAAATTGCACTTTGCGACGACTGTCTAAGGATCACCATTGGTTCACCCATGGAAAATAAGATGTTGAGGAAAGCGCTGAAGGAACTAATTAGTAATAAGTAATTAGTCACATATGAAAAGGGCATTATTTATAGATCGCGATGGAACATTGATTGTTGAACCCAACGATGAACAAATTGACTCGCTTGAAAAGCTAGAGTACCTACCAAAGGTTTTTCGCAACATGCATTTTATTGCTAAAAACCTTTCCTACGAACTGGTGATGGTGACCAATCAGGATGGGCTGGGAACTTCCATTTATCCTGAAGAAACGTTTTGGCCTGCCCAT
>Ga0209512_1002645_pt1 | contig 18541 bp, 7 predicted proteins | sample frozenSSSSmetaG_FD_184142 | JGI IMG/M metagenome (GOLD analysis project Ga0209512, IMG submission 184142) | Glacier valley bacterial and archeal communities from Borup Fiord, Nunavut, Canada, to study Microbial Dark Matter (Phase II) -... | ecosystem: Environmental > Aquatic > Freshwater > Ice >... | reverse complement strand
CAAAGAAGATAAGAAAAATAATAAAAGTTTAGCATGTAATAGAGTATTAAATGAAAATGTTATCGGTATGTTAAAGCGTTTTAAAATAATTGCTGATAAATATCGAAATAGACGTAAAAGATTTGGGTGACGGCACTGCAGGTAGCCCGTTGTCTATAGAACAACTTGCGAAAGTTGATCTTAGTGATGTGATAGTAGTAGTGACAACAATTGATGCTGAAAAAGGTGGTAGATCCATTTCAAGCAATGAATTTAAACAATTGATAGCGCTGCCACAAGTTATAAATGGAAAAAATGAAATAAGCCTTGTAAGTAATGCAAGGGAAGGTGAGGCAACTGCCATTGTTATTAAACAAGATGGATTAGGCGGCCTTAGACTTGATTCTCTTGATAAAGTCAATACAGCCTTTGTTGCTCAGGTTCAAGGTAATAATCTTCAAGAAGTTGCAGCTGTAACTTTAACAGTCCCTAGTATTGAGCAAAAAGTAATTCATCAAACATTAGTCCAAGAGCTTGATCAAGTAACACAAGTTCAACAGCAAGCTATTCAAGAAGTACAAGCCTTAGCTCCAGCAGCTAATAATCCTGCGGCACAACTAGCTCAAGCTCCGGCTCAACCGGTTGTAGCGAATAACCCCGCACCTGCAGCACCTGTAGTAGCTCCAGTAGTTAATAATCCTGCGGCACAACCAGCTCAAGCTCCGGTTCAACCGGTTGTAGCGAATAACCCCGCACCTGCAGCACCTGTAGTAGCTCCAGTAGTTAATAATGCACCAGCTCAAGGTGCGCCAGTAGTAGTTGCCATAATACCGTTACAAGTTCAACAAGCTCTGCAAGTAGTAGAACAGGCTCAAGCAGCTATTAATCCAGGAAGCTCAAGTGAAGAGCAATTTACTGCAGCGCAAAGAGTGGTAGATGCGCACGAAGCTGCGGCTCAATTAGCAAATCAACTTGCAGCAGGAAATTTTGATTCAGGAATAGACCTAAATACTCTTCAGCCTCATGCAAGACGTCTGCATCAATTCATTGCTCGTGTAGGAAATATGGCGCCTACGTTAAATTCAAATGATCATACAAGATAAAGATTACAATCTTATAAACGCACTTTTTGTGGCGAATACAAAGCCGACTGGAAGAGCAACCCATGATGCTGTAACTCGACTAATTAATGCTAACGCTAATTTAATACCAGATGTTAAGAATAAATACGTAGAAATTTCATTGAGACTTTCTAGATATGACGGTAACCCTGAGCTAGTATTACCAAATCTAGCAGCACTAGGTAATAGAGCGCAAAATGTGGGTGTAACGCATACGGCACCATCAGATATAACTCAAGTGTCATCTTTACATGAACTAAAAAAGCAATATGGACCAGTTAGTAAATCGTCATCCTTAGAACTTGTGAGAGAAATATCTGAGGCTATTATTAATGATGTAGTAGATCCAAATGCTCTTGATATCTATAGTTTAGCTGAAAATGCAAAATTGGTTCCGCCAACAAATGAATATCTTCAAGCTAGAAGAGAATATGACAGGCTGAAACCAGATTATACAAGGTTCTCAAGGGAATATGAAGTTCTTAGAACTAAGGTTCAAGGTGAATCTGCCCAAGAGAAAACTGCAAGAAAAGCTTTAAGAGATGCTAAAAAAATTGAGTTAGACAATAAGAAAGTCGAATTAGATCGTGAGAGAGCAATTCTTGATAGGGAGATAAGTGGTTCTGGTCAAACGAGAATTAATGAATATCTTGCCGGTTATAGAGCCATAAAAAGAATGGAAGAAGAAAAGAATAATGGAGGTGATTTCTATAGAGAAAAAATTACGGCTAGGTTTAATGCATATGAAATGCTTGGATATTCTTTAAAAGCAATACTAGATACGAATGAGATCTCTCATAATTTAGTTGTGAAAGGAAAAGCTCCAACACCTAAAAAGATATTCAAGGCTCAAAAGGAAAACGTTATTCAATTACTTAAAAATTTAGGTGATGCCCAGAGAGGAGGGAATAGAAATAATAATAATTTAGAAGATGATGGACAAGCGGATAATTTTGTTTGTACTCACGGAACTTGCACTCGCATTGTGGGAACCGCTTTCCAAAATCACAGGGCAGTTAATATAAAAGAGTTTACTCCTGCCAGCTTAGGTGATGAATTTAAAGCAGCAGTTATTGATAAAGTTAGAGCTTTACCTGATGCTGATTACAATGATGCATTAAATTTTCAAAGAGCGTTTGCGGTAAGTACGGATATAAAAGTTAATGTCACTCCACAAAATATTGTAGATTTTACTGCAAACGCCAATGGTGTCGATGTTGCAATTCCGGCTCCTTTTAAAAATATATTAAACGAGGTATCAGAAGAATTAAATTCACGTTATGACTTTTTGGATCCTAACCCTAGATATCGGTTAGTAAAAAAACCTGACGCTCTTGCAACATTTGAAGCTTTTCAGTATGTTAATCAAGATGAATTGCGTAGACCATAATAATTCAACCATTGGCTAATCTATACCTAATTTAAGCGCTCCTTCGTCTTGAGGAGCGCTTTTTTTATATACAAGACTAAGAGCAGGTTGGATTTGATCGTAAGAATTATCCCGGCTATTGAAAAAATTAAGCACAAGTTCCCCACTAAATAAGTACTGCTACATACGCTATTGTAAGCAGCAATATCAAAATAATTATGATTGTTGAGCAATCTGATAAATATAATAGATTCATTTTATTTTATAACCTATGGTTGCATATAAGCATAGTCAAATTTGTAGTCACTGTATCTTCAATGCATCACTAATTTCTAATTCTAAAAACCCCAAATAAAATAAGCGATAGGCCTTTTACTCACAGCATCCTGACTGGTTTGTAATAAAGCTTAATGTAAATTCTTACTTGGCTATAAACCCCTAATTTAAAGGCAAAATTGGCTAAAAATAAAACCTTAAAAATTTAAATAAAGAAAAATTTAAATTACCAAAACCAATCGTAGATTTACCTTTTTCTGTACAATTATTTCTCACTTTAGTAATCTTGATATGTTAATCATATCTTAAAAATTAACCACATTTTGAATTGTTTGTAGCTTATATGGCAGCAGCGTAAATTATCTTGATTCATATAGCCTCAACCTGAAATTGCATTTGTGCTAAAGCATTAAACTATTGCTTTTCATATAGCTTGATCGAGCAAAGTCCGCAAACACATAAGTCGGACTCAATTATTAAAATTGAACCACTCTTAAAAGAAGATTTTAAAATTTTTAATTAATCAGACAGGAAAATATATGACTAATAAAAAATCTATAACAGCTATTCTTTTATCAAGCTCTGCTCTCATTTCTTATCTTTGCAGCACTTCTACAGTGCTTGCTGAAGAGTCACCCCTCGGCATCATTAATGATGAGGCAAACTTGCAGACAGGAGCAGGTTTAAGTAACGCGTTTACAAACGGATCAACATTAGAGTTCAGAAATGTATCTAGAGTTAAGGTCAATATCAATAATGCATTCATCAGAGCCGTAAATATTAATGGGGTAGACGCTGCAACGATGGAATTTACTCAAGATTCTTTTTTTGGTGCAGTTATTAATGAAAATGCAGGCAAAATAGGTGATAAGAAATTATCAATTAACATTGATAATTCTATTGTTACTTTGAACGGTACAGGTAGTGATCTTGTAGGCTTTGTATCAAAAGCAAGTTTAGCGCGTTCAAATGACTATTCTGCATTAGGAGATATAAATTTTATAGGAGACAAGCCTACTTTAACCACAATTGCATCAACAATTTTAAATGGTGCATTCGGTGGTGACGGGATTGGACGCGCAAACCTAAACGTTAACTCGTTTCTTACTGCGACGCATGAGTCAGTAGCAAAAATTGCAACAATCAATATTTTTGACAATAGTCATTTAAATATTGACGCATCAAGATCTGTAGCACCTATCGAGCTTGCAAATGGTACAACCATCAATTTACGTGGAGAGAATGCTAAATTACAACTTTCACATTCAGATAATGCGCACGACCACATCTTTGTCTTAAAGAGCAATTTAGAAAGCAACGTGGATGACCAAGGTATTATTAAGTTATCTTCAAATGCACTTGGGAAAAAACTAATTATCAATAGTGCTGCTGTCGAAGGCCTTGGAGTAAACCATAGACTAAATAAGCTTATTATTAGCGGTATCGGTAATACGGATGTGAATGTAGAAGCTAGGGCCCAAACAATTGAAATTAACAGTACGGGTAATGTTAATTTTGCTAAAAAAGTAAATAGTGGAGAAAGCAGCTCACTGCAATTTAGACGGGCAGCAAATGTAATCTTTAATGATGATACAAACATTAATAATATTTCCTTTGCTAGCAGTGACGGTAGCATCATTGTAGGAAAAGGTAAGACATTAACATCAAATATTACTGCAGCAAATGTTGAAATAGGCACAGTAGAGTTTCTAGGTGAGGGTGAACTTGCAGGTCAGGTCTCTAACCTGAAACTATTAAAAGCCAGTGGTTCTGGAGATTTAAAACTTGCTTCAGGAACGCATAATATCAAGGAAATTAAAGCTAACGCGCTTAAAAAACTTATCTTACCAGATAATTTTAATCTCATAGGCAACATTGATAGTGTTGGCTATGATAGTGCATTTGATATTGAATTTCAAGGTAGCGGCAAAATTAAAGGTGATGTAGTCGCTAGAGATATCAATATTATTGGACAATCCAAATTTGTTGAATTTGAGTCTACTGTGAAGTCTCGTAATATAAATATTGGTAACAGATCAACACTTAAGCTTAATGGAGATGTTATATTAAACAAGATAATCGCTCATGAAGCTACCATTCAAATCAAGAATGATCTTAAGTTTAAAGGTAATATTGAGGGACGTAACACAACTATAGATCTAGGAAGCAATAAAGTAACTCTTAATGGCTCGGCAGTTTTCAGCGGCAATACTGCTTTTAATGTGATGTATGATTCTGTTAAACAAGATATTGGTTGTTTTATAGTGGATGGTGCTAGCAGCAATTTAAATCTTGCTGATTCTTCGGTAGTGGTTAATATGACGTCCTTAGCAACATTAAGTGAAGTAGCCGGTAAGCAATATCCGCTATTACTTGCCTCAAATGGTGCAACTATAACTCCGTCCTCTTCTGTAACCGTTACTTCAAATGATACAAATAGTAATGTTATATGGGAATATGATCCGCAAACTCATAGTCTGGTTGCGAAAGACCGATTAGAGAAAACAGTAGGTTCTCCTAAGGAAAACTCTCAGTCAATGACTACAGGTCGTCATACCGAAGCTATATATAAAGCGGTATCATATGCTAGGAAATCAACGCTCAAGCGGCTAGCATATATTACAAGCTTTCAAACTATAAGCTTAGCTTCCCTTGAGGCGGAAGACAATATAATTTCAGGGGTGTCTGCAGGCAGTGAAGAAAGTGATCCTTTCGGAGTATGGGGAAGCGTCGTGTACTATTCGTCACATCAAAAGCCGGTGGGAGGTAGCGCAGGGTATCGCAACCATTCTTTTGGGAAAGCGGTAGGTGTTGATAAGATGATAAGCGACGGACTATCTCTAGGCGCTTCCTTTACTTATTTTAATACCAAGATTAAAGATAAAGCGCCAAGTATTAATAGTTCTAAAGTTGATACTTCTATGTTATCGCTTTACGGCTCTTATTGGCTTAGCAATAATTTTTTCGTACAAGGTCTACTCTCGTTTTCTTTCAATGATGTAGGTATGCATAGAATTGACTCAGGTAGCATGGAATCTTTAAGAGGGCACTACAAATCATATTCTTATGAAACTGAAGCTTTAGGCGGATATAATTATACTTTATCGAAAAACGCTACCTTAACTCCGATGTTCGGGGCTCGTTATACGGCTTATCAAGATCCTTCATATACAGAAACCGCAATAAACTCAAGTAAAATCTCGGTAGCTAAGAAATCCTCAGATAAAATAGAGGCGATAGCAGGAGCAAAACTCACTACTATGAGAATGTTAGATAATGGGATGATGATAATCCCTGAGATCCACGGATTTGTGAATCAAAGGATCGGTGGCAAGGCGTTTAAGATTAATGCTACTGCCGGTGATTCTGCTCCTGTTCTTACAAACACTACTGAGAATTATACCAAAACGGTTTGGAGTGGCGGAGTTATACTGTCATTAAAACACTGCGCTATTGAGTACAGTGTAGGTTATGACACACATATATCCAAAAAGTATGTAGGTCATCAAGGGACATTCAAAATTCTAGTGAAAATCTAAATTAGGCTATTTTGAATCTCTCTTTACAATCAATCCTGAAACCAACTTATAAAGACTATTTTTCAAATCTAGAAGCTGGTTTTAGGATAATTTAGCAATATTTTTGCAACTGCGAGTAAGGATAACTACACAATTATCAACTTAATTATATAAAAATGATTTAAAAGCATTAAAAAATTAAGCATAATACAATAATTTCACGTATAGCTGATTAACACAACTATTTCTTAACTTAAGGTTTATAAGATTATGAAAGCTCAAAATATATCGAGTTCAGATACAGTGACTTCAGATACACCGACTTCAGGTATTAGCAATACACTGATTCCAACTATACCTATTTCAGATGCTAATCCGAATACGCCGCCTTCAAATACCGAGTCATGGTGGCCCAAAATCTTAAATCCATTTTCTTATTTGAGCTCTTCTTCTGATTTATCAAGCAGTCGACAGGAACTTGTGGGTTCAGACGAGCGCGTAAATTATTGGTTTAATATAAAAGAAAAAAGGACGCAATTTCACCAATTTTGCCAGAATGGAGAACTAGCATCTTTAAAAATCCTAATTTCGCAGATAGAGAATGACAAGGTAAGGAACCACTCGCCTGTATCCTTAATACTTGGGCAGCAGGATATTAATGGCTATACTGCATTGCACCTTGCTTGTAAATACGGGCATATAGGTATAATTAAACTTTTGTTGAAGCATATGAATGTCGAGGATATTCAAGCAAAGACAACAGATAAAGACGGCTATGATGCATTACACTTTGCTTGTCTTTATACGAATGATCCGGATGTAATCGAATTATTATTCGCTAGAGAAAGCGGATCATTTTATACAGAAATAAAAGAGAGCGATAAAAAAATATTTACAACCGCAACAAACGGTAAGAATCTCTTACACTGTGCAGCAGCAGGCGGGAATGAAAAGATGGTTGAATATTTGCTAACGCATATGTCTTTCAAACAATCGATCTCTCTTACAAAAAGTGTATTACCTCTACATTCACATTTAAACCTCAATCATAAGCTTATAGGAACAGCAGACATTAAACCTAATTCTGTTAATAAAAGTGGTTTCTCAGCTCTTCATCTTGCAGCAAGTAAAGGACATCTAAAAATTGTGAAGCTTTTACTTGATCATTTCAACACTTACGTTGGTACAGGGGATATTGTATTTGATATCCCGGATGATTTTATAGTTATCGACTCTCAAGATGTTCCCAAAACACATTCTACAGGATCGCAAAAAAGCGCTTATATTGAGCTAAAGACTGAAGATGATAATGGGAATAATGCTTTGCACTTAGCAACAATAGGTGGTTTTGTAGATATAATCGAATATTTTCTATCATGCGACCCTGACCTTGGATTAATAAAGAATAACCATGGCAATACACCTCTGCATCTAGTTTCCAATAGAATGTGTACTTTGAAATTATTAGAAGTAGAATATCATTCACCACTAAGTTCAAAAAACCAATGTGGTAATACTTTTTTACATGAAGCAGCATTAAACGGTCGCTTGGAAGTAGTGAAAGTACTAGTTGAATCGATGAAGGATTTTACCTTTTTAACTCTACTATGTTATGAGCCCAATACCAAAGGTCAAACACCTTTACACCTTTCTGCTAGTGACTCCATAACGCGGTTATTACTTGATAATCTTGAAAAGCAGTACGAGATAATCTCGTGTTTGAATATTATTAATAGTAGCAAGACTGATAGCTCTGTTAGTGATTCTCCAGCTAAAAGAAAGACCTTAACTACAGAAAAAGAGCATAAGAAATTTGTTTATGATTGCTTAGATAAAGAGGGTAATACTGTGCTGCATTATGCCAGCCATGGTGGCTTAAATGATACAGTAAAACTTATTTTAACTAGAGATAAAAAAACTGCCAATATTATAAATAAAAAAGGTCATGCCCCTATACATTTAGCAAAAAATGATAGTATTGGACTTTCTCTCCTCAAACATACAAGTAATGATATTATCCTAGCTAAAGTTCCATTTCCTAAATTATTAGAGTCAAAAAAGTATAGTAGTGAGTCTACTAAAATAACTTTTAATTCAGATACTACCTATTATTCTAAACCTAAACCCTATGACAAAACTACTCTCCTGCACATAATGATCCAACGAAATCAGCACAAAGTAGTAAAGGAATTATTATCTAGGAATATTAACGGTATAATTGACAAATTAGATGATAATGGCAATACTTCTTTCCATTCAGTGCCTTCTGAAGAAATGGGCAATTTATTATTGCCGTATCTTAAGGAGGAGCATTTACGTGCGGTAAATAAAGGCGGACAAACTATTTTACATACTGCGGTACAAAAAAATATCTGTACGAAAACAGAGCTTACGGCTGATTATTTCTTCGTTGAAGGAATAATTGAAAGACGACCGGAATTACTCTCAATGCAAGATAAGAAAGGGGCATTCCCAATTGACCTGGCTAATACGCCAGAAATGGCTCGCACTTTAGTGCGGTATTGCGATGAAGAATTATTAAAAAAGATAATTTGGACGCACAAAGGAGATTGGAATCATGGTATCGGTTTAATTGTTACCGAACTACTCCCCGGTTTTTTGAAATACGTACTTAACGGGTATCATGCTGAAAACCAAAAAGACAAAACAGGCTCTTCGGATTTTAGTTTAAAAGTATCGGATGAAGATTCTTTAGATTCTATAAGTGATGAAGGGCAGGAAAGTACGCGTGACAGTAAAAATTTAGCTGATTTTCCTAATAACACCGGAATAAGCGGTCTTTTTGCCCATATTGAGAAAGAATTAGCAAAGACAGGTGAGGTAATTGCACACTTAGGTCAGATTAAGCGACTAAAGTCCCGAAATGATGAATTTGTGATAATAGAAGGGCAACAGCTCGATAACAATACTGATTATGATAAAATATTGCTTAAGCATGCTAATTTATCATATGTACTAGGTAAAACAGAGCAAGCTCTATACAGCTATGATAAGCTATTTTCTCAAGCCCCCAAATATATTGCTGAAACACTCAACTGGTTAAGCAATGATGAATTATTTACCCAGCTGCTGCTGAGCACGATGAAAGAGTTTAAGTATGGTCCTTGGAATAATGGTCAGGTACCTGGGGAAATTAGTGATAATTTACTTTATAAATTCACCATGGAAGGCAAACAACACATTGTGATCATGCTTTTTGAGGCAAAAATCAGTACAGACTATTTTCATCAAGTGCTTAAGTCAGCGATAGAAGAAAAGGAAACTCATATTTTAAATAGCCTTCTAAAATCTCTTGCTAGTTCTGAGGGTGTTAACGAATTATGGCAATTACCTAGCATGTTTTTATGTAAAGCTATAGAGACTGAAGACCACGATATAGTGGATATATTCCTAAAATACATGACAAATGAAGTCGCAATTTCGGTAAATGAGAATTTCAAATTCCTATATCATGCTCAAAGCGAAGAAATGATCTATAAGCTTGTGCGTAAATATCCAGATCTTGCTGATGACAGTAAGATCTATGAGAATTTATATAATTCAGACCATTGCATCCCGCTTATTGCTAATTACAATCGCACTGATTTGAAAGACCCTGTCATCTTATGCAGGAAGGGTTATGTCCTCGATTTACTAGGTAAAAAGCAACATGCTATGGAATGTTTTTCAAAAGCACGAGAAATTTTTTCTAATTATCAAAAAAACCCACAAAACCCCTTGAAATATTCAAATGAAATAATTCAGGAATTAATTAAGGCACAAATAAATAATGAGACAACTATTGTTAAAGTGCTCGAGCTATCAGATTTAGGCAATGAGTTTGAAGGTTTCTTGGAAATAGACTCGCCTTACTCTCAAGCCATAGCAATAAAACTACCTTGCGGCTCGTGGGTGAATATTTTCATGAAGCCTGGAGAAGTTCCTACTTTAGTTTGTACCGGTACTAAGAAATACCCTGAGTTAAATAAGATAATATCATTTATAAGCAAAGCCTTTTTTGAAAGCGGGTCAGGAATTAACTTTATAAATTTAGATCAAACAGAACAAGACGGTCTACATACTTCAGTTGTAGAAAATCTAGCGCGTATGGCTAATTACAAAGGAGGTTTTACAAAAAAACAAATTAATGAAATATTAACACAAGCTAGCGTAGATGAGATCTCAAACAAGCATCTATTGATGCTTGAGCATGAAAATTTTTACAGTGACGTAAAATTAAACAAACTCCTTACGATTTTACTCCTTGAAGCTCATATTGCACCGACTATTGATTTTAACGATCACTTGAAACTGGAAGCAGCCTTTGCAAATGCACTAGAAAGTAACCGCACTGCAGTTATACCTCTCCATCCAAGTGAAAAACAGTGGAGCAGCTTGATAATTAAAAGAAATGATGACGGTAAGCTATTAGTTAGTTATAGCAATGTGTCAGGTAATCCGCTGGCGCTTGAAAATAAAGCTGAGTTTATTATTAGTTATATTTTACAAAAGAGTCACGAGGCTATTTTCGTTGATTCGCAAAGGCAAATCGAATCCAACGATAATGGCGCAAGGACGATTGAGAATATAGTAGCTGTGGTGACAGGGCAAACACTTGAATTTGACCGTAAATTAGCAGAAGACAAGCATTTACAGCTCTTGCGTGAAAATAAAATTCCAGTACCGAATATTGATGAAAATGATATGCAACATGAAAATGCATCAATTCAACCTAATTGCTTCCCGGTGATAAAAAATTATGATGACTGTTTTACTAAGGGTCGAGCTGCTTATGAAGCCGGTGAGATAAAGCTATCATCAAACTATTATACTAAGGCATTAAAAATCTGTGACCTGCAATCTCCCGATATCGAAATTGAAGGGGCAAAATATCGGTGGTTAGCAGATAAAGCTTACGGCACCATATTTACAACATTATGCCGCATGGTTGAGAGCTCTAAAAATTCAAATGACGGCAAGTTCAGCGTAGTCGCTCTTAAATCACAAACAAGCCATGCAGCATTACTCCTTGGTTATAAGCAAGATGCCATACAAATGATACACTTTGATTCTGAAGGCATCCTATTATCGCTTAAAAAAAATCTTGTAAGTATAATTGGAGAATTAATCAGTGATATTAAGCTGTCGATAATTGATATTGCAAGCAAAGTCAAAGATACAACCTTGGAATGTTTTGAAGGGGCACTAACGCAGTTACAGCAATTTAATTCTGATTTATTCACTAGAGATAATCTTTTGAAAAATATAACCGAATCAGGACATTTGCAAATGAATGCTGCCGGAGAAGGGCTCGAGCTTTCTGATCATCAAGATTAAGCGTTGTTGCTTAGATCAATTTATTGGTAGTGATTGTCTTTGCAGAAAACTTATTTATTGGAACCACGTGGTTAAGAGGTACTTCTTATGCTGTTCATAAAGAATTCCATTTAGTCCAACCTTACACTAAATCTTACTTAGTGTAATCATACAAATAGAGGTAAAAACTATGAGTAAAGATAAACTACTTAGAGCAATTAGAGAGTTACAATCAGATTTAGATACGGAAATAGAAGATGTAAGAACAATAGTGAGAGCAAAACCTTCATGGTTATGTAAGCCTGAAGGAGATATATCCAGTGGAAATTTGCCTCTGCACGTTGCAGTTAGTTCCAATAGATTATCTGCTGTCAAAATATTATTAGATTCTATACCATCACTTGCTAACATCGTAGATGTTAACGGTTTTCCTGCATTTTTTCAATTAGATCGTGACGCGCAAGCCGCACAAATTGCTGAATTATTATTAGATAAAATGAGTGATGAGACAGTTAGAATTGCCGATCGACAAGGCTTATCATTTTTATACCTTGCCGTGACTAGAGACTGGGTGCAAGTAGCAAAAAAAATAGTTGAAAGAGCTCCGGAACTAGTTCAACCCAGGTATCTTTATAATAGAAATGTGCAGGAGATAAATGATCTTCTCAAAAGACACTTAAAGCCTGATCAGATGAACTTACCCGCAGAAGGTGTAGTAATAATACCTGACGAAGAACCGGTTCAACCTAATGAGCCTGAACCTGAAGCACCACCACCCCAGCCTGATCCCGCTCCGTTAGCACAGGGTGCTTTGAGACCAGATGACGCAGTGGTGCAAGACGCAGGTCCCATTGCGCAAGGAGCAATGCAGCAGCCAGAAATAGTACCGCAGGAACCTGAGCCTTTACTTGATCCGGAAGAACCGGTTCAACCCAATGAACCTGAAGTACAACCATACCAGCCTGATCCCGCTCCGTTAGCACAGGGTGCTTTAGAACCAGATGACGAAGTAGTGCAAGCCGCAGGTCCTATTGCGCAAGGAGCAATGCAGCAACCGAAAATAATACCGCAGGAACTTGATCCGTTACCTGGCCCTGGAGAAAATGTTCAACCCAACGAGCCTGAACCTGAAGGACCACCACCCCAGCCTGATCCGGTTCCGCTAGAGGAGGAGGGTGCTTTAGAACCAAATGACGCAGCGGTGCAAGCCGCAGGTCCTATTGCGCAAGGAGCAATGCAGCAACCAGAAATAATACCGCAGGAACCTGATCCTTTACCTCATCCTGAAGAACCGGTTCAACCCAATGAGCCTAAACCTGAAGCGCCACCACCACAGCCTGAGCCGGTTCCGCTAGAGCAGGGTGCGTTAGAACCAGATGACGAAGTAATGCAAGCCGCAGGTCCTGTTGCGCAAGGAGCAATGCAGCAACCAGAAATAATACCGCAGGAACCTGATCCTTTACCTCATCCTGAAGAACCGGTTCAACCCAATGAGCCTAAACCTGAAGCGCCACCACCACAGCCTGAGCCGGTTCCGCTAGAGCAGGGTGCGTTAGAACCAGATGACGAAGTAATGCAAGCCGCAGGTCCTATTGTGCAAGGAGCAATGCAGCAACCAGAAATAGTACCGCAGGAACCTGAGCCGTTACCTCATTCTGAAGAACCGGTTCAACCCAATGAGCCTGAACCTGAAGCACCACCGCCACACCCTGAGCCCGCTCCGTTAGCACAGGGTGCGTTAGAACCAGATGACGAAGTAATGCAAGCCGCAGGTCCTGTTGCGCAAGGAGCAATGCAGCAACCAGAAATAATACCGCAGGAACCTGATCCTTTACTTCATCCTGAGGAACCGGTTCAACCCAATGAGCCTGAACCTAAAGCACCACTACCACAGCCTGAGCGGGATCCATTAGAGCAGAATCCTTTTAGACCAGAAGAGTATGTGGAGCAAACGAACAACCCCCATAATGAGGTGCCGCTACAAATTCAAAAACAAGTTTTACCTGAGCATGACCGATCAAAGAAAGATCAGCAGGATATTGCACAATATATGGTACCTATAAAACAGGTGAGTGATATAAACATAGCTAAAGCAAAGATAGTGCCGCCTTCGAAATCGGTAAAAATGGACGAAGAGATTGAGGTATTTAGAGAAAAACATCATCTGATTAAGAAAAATATTCATCAATTGAAAGAACCATCAGAAATATCTATACCAAATATATTATATACAAATGAAAAAATCGAACAATTAATAGCGCTGCAACTACCAAGTAACTCTCTTGTTAAAACTATTGATAAATTTATGCAGGTCGAAGATGAATTTATTGTTCATTTAATAGATTATGCAATAAATAACGGTACTGCTGTAATTCTTTTATCAGATGAAGAGGGGATTGTGCTGAAAAATGCAGGAAATGAAACCTTACAACTAATTCAAATTACGTCAAGTAATAAACCCGGTGAAATATTACAGGATTTGAAATACGGAATCGCCGGCCTAAGTCCTTGGGAAGTTTCTGTTATCCCTATTCAACATAAGCTACCTCACACGTTTAAAATGAAGCGTTCAACGGCGATTGAAAATTTAGTGAAAATAGCTAAATCTAAAGTTAAAAATAAAGCTGATCTGTTAAAGCAACTAGCTGATCAGGCTGATTATACCTTTATCTTGAAAAAACATCAGTTATTACAGGAAGACCAAACTCATTATAGTGAGCTTAAATTCTCAGAGTTGTTGAAGTTTAGCTTGATAGATACCGGAACTTATTGCACACCTCTTACTATTTTGAACAGGGGCAATGATAATATAACCAAGTATCGCTACAGAGAGAAAATTGAAGAAAATTTAAGAGATGCAATGAATAAGCTTGGAGACAATTTTGATTATTCTGCTGCATTAATGCCTTTGTTGTTACATCAGCATGATTTTGCCGCCATTTTCATTAAAGCAGGGTCACGTGATATGCACATAACCCTGATTAATCCAGGAAATAAGCCTTTGCAAAATGAGAAAAATTTTAGCTTTCTATCCAAAGTATTAGGTACTGTTAGAGATTGTTTCGTCCGAAAGGTTAATCATTTAGATAAATTCGGGAAGTTTGATGACAATGATAATAGCGGTCCATTAGTAATTAAGTGTGCGAAAATGTTGTCAACATTGAAAGATTTTAAAATCAACTTTTTTGACACTCAGAAGCTAGTAGTTGACGAGCTAAATATAGATTTAGTGAAAAAAGAACATGATAAAATTCTTTGTGACAAATATGAAATCCCTCTTCATGAAGGTTTCTTAGTTCAAGAAGTGCAGCCTCTTGGTATATTTGGGCAAATTTTAGAACATGGTTAAGTTTAGTAATAATGCTTCCACACTCAAAATTATATTACTACAAGTTTAATTTTTTATTGACAACCTTACTATTTATAGTTTAATTTTTAATATAGGTTATTGACCCTAAGTTGAATACTAGTTGCTAGACGTTTAAATCAAGATTTTGAGATAAAACTCAAGATCAAATTGAAATTACAGTTTAAGCTTTCGTCTAGAGTTTCTTAAGTCCAATTAGATCCTTAAATAAATTAAGGAAGAAGTATTTAATAATGTCAAACTGATAAGCTACCGATTTTAAACACTAACGTTAATCTGTTAAGGAGAAAATTATGTCTAAATTTGCGCAACAATTTACAAAGTATCTCGAAGCACAAGACTATCAAGAGGCTTTAACACTGATCAATTCTGTTGATCCTATTGAACTTGTAAATCCTGTTGAGCCACAAAATCTTAATAATGCTTTTCACTATGCTTGCAGGTATGGAGACTTGTCGTTAGTAGAAGCAATATATACTAAGAATCCAGATTTAATGAAAGAAGTAAACAGGCATAAGTCCACTCCTTTTCATGTAGCTGCTGTAAATACAAACGTTAATGTAACAGAATTTTTGCTTAAAATAGATTCTTCACTAATTAGTAAGAAAAATGAGTCAGGTAACATTCCTCTACATTTTGCGTCAAGATATAGTAATACAGGTGTAGTCAATAGTCTTTTACCTAGAATGAAGGAAGAGGATATCACTGCAGTAACTAACAAAGATGGGTTCACCGCTCTTATCTTAGCTGTCAACTCAGGAGTTAAGGAAAACGTCAAATCATTATTAGAGGCTGCCCCAAGTTTAATATTATTAGAAGATGCAAAAGGGTGTCTTCCGGTTCATTACAGTATCACAGCTGCAACAGGTAATGATCCCACCGGTATGCTTTCTATTTTATTGGAATATGAGACTTTAGCTCAGATTAAGGCTCAGGCACATGGATGTAACAATTATACTCCAGTACATTTCGCAGCAGAGAATAATAATGTTCAGGCACTTGAAGTGATGTTAAAAGCTTACCCTCAAGCATTAAAAATCTTAGGATCAAATGGGCGTAGTCCTTTACATGCAGCGGTTTCCTCAAAGCAAGACTATACTGAAGCGGCAAAATTTTTACATGCTGAAATGAAGGAGCAGGGCATCAACCCAAACACCTTAGATAATACAGGTAAAACACCTGTGATTCTTGCCTTTGAAAGAGGTAAAGATGAGTTAGGAAAATTTTTAGCAGAACACTCAGATTCTCCTGAGAGTTTTTCTAATTTACAACAATCACACTTGCATCTTTCAGAAGTAGGATTTAATCCGGATGAAATTCCGTCATCAATGAAGAGTTTTAGCAACCCTGCATCTGTTCTCAACGCTATGAGTGTTCGCTTATATAGAGAAGGTGAATCGGCGGGAGGGAAAGCGTGTCACAAAGCAGCTAAGATACTAGAAGAAAATGAGGAACTAAGTAAGTCATTGAGGGGTCCAAGTTATTCAGACTGTTCAGGTGAGTATCCTCCATTTCTGGTGAAGGAAACATTAGCTCAAATATTGAAAAATCATGTCATCGAATTTGTTAATCCAGCCTCCACCGAAAACTTGGAAAGTAGAGTAAAATATTTTACATCTGAAGTCATGGACAAGGATAAAAAAATAATATTATTATTAACTGACAAAGAAATGACACAATGTGACAGAGCTCTTAAGTTAGAAAGGAAGGATGAAGACGAATGTAAAGTTACTTATATTAATCCTGCAGGAATTCCCATGAGGAAAGATCCGTTAGCTAAATTAATATTTGATCAAATTGCGGGTAATGAATTCGTAGGTTCAACTTCTATATGTGATTTAGCTACCCACTTTGCTTCAATAGAAACCAATCAAAGCATATTCATTATTGAAGCTTTAAAAAGAATTGACAAACTACCGGTAAATGCACCTAAATCAATAAAAGTAAAGTCACTTCCAACTAAAATCGACTTCGATCCTATCAAAGCTGAAGAAATGATGGAGTTGTTAAGAGATACTAGCCCAAATTATTCTCCTTTGAAAATGGGAAAATTAGTACCGCTCGTCTTTAAAGATATAGATGCACAATTATTTATTCCTGTACTCTTAACTAAACAAGAAGTAACCGAAAGGCTTAAAGAAGCATCTAAATCTATTGCAGAAACTAGCAAACCTGCTGCGTTAATTATTTACGATGGTGAAAAGTGGTCAGGTGTTGCTTTTAAAAAATATGCTGATAGCGGCATTATATTATTCTTGAGCGATCCGGAAACGAAATTACTCGAAATTGTGGGTAAAGTTATAATGGTAACTTGCCCGAATCATACAATAATTACAGCACCGCGACATTCAGATAATGTGTCGGATAGCGGACCTGTTACTCTTGAGAATTTACATAAATTCTTTGTGACTGATTGTAGTCTTAATAACAGCAAATTAGAGTCAATATTTAAATCTTTGCCGGTTGAGCTTAATGTATCTAGCAGTATAAAAAGTATAAGGGTGGGGCACATTGAACTACTTCAAAAAGCGGGAATACAAGTTCCTTCTTTAGATAAGATTGCTTTTGACAATATTCATACTTCATATATACACGATTTTGCTCAAGGTGAAAATGTTCCAGAATTCCTACTAGGTGTAGATAATTTAGAGGCAGTTCATTTTGGCTGAAGGTTATAAGACAATAACAAAAAATTAGCTAATTTTTATGTTTTATCTAGCTTCTCAAGGAGGTGGGAGATTACTTATCTCCTTTTCCTATTTAATTTAATGTGCTTTTAATAATTTGCTATACTTAAGCCCAACTATAAGTTACATTTGTTATCAACCAAAAGTTATTATTAAATGTGAATAAAGATAGAACGATAATAAAAGATATAAACCAATTAATCGGTATAAAGGTTAAACCACCTAAGAGTTACAAAAAAATGCGTGCTGTTCAATTGGCTACGAATATTGGAGTTAGTAACCACCGGCTGAGAAAATATGAAAAAGGTTTTAATATGATATCAGCTAGCAGATTAGTTCTTATTGCTCAAAGTTTGGGAGAGAAAATAAGTTATTCTATGATGGCTTGGAATCTGAAAGTGGGCCTATAGCCTCTAAACATCAGCTGTTGTATAGTGAAATTATGAAAGATTTCGCAAAAATTAAAGATATTGAGACTCAGAAAGCTATAAGTCAATTAATAAAATCTTTGGCAAAATAACAAAATTAACTTGATTTCTCATAATAACATATCTGCAAAAATGGGGAAGGGGTAAACCGAGAAAACAGACTGGGTATGAGTATCTCCAATATGTGCTATATTACTATCCATACAGTAATATAGTAAAATCTTGAACTTTTGCATATATCAAAACCAGATGGCTGCATAAATATTATATAAATAAAGTAAAGGGAGAATATTTTGCCTGGTGAATTACAAAAAAAAGAATCTTTATTTGAGTTGAGAATTCTTACAGGAAAATTAAAGTCTGCAAAAACAGCTAGATAGTGCAGTCACGAGATAGAATTTATGTTATACCTAAAGCTTATTCAGTATATTGAAGGTTTTAGTATGAGTATGAGTAATGTTGCACATAGACGTCACGATA
>Ga0209512_1002640_pt1 | contig 18579 bp, 18 predicted proteins | sample frozenSSSSmetaG_FD_184142 | JGI IMG/M metagenome (GOLD analysis project Ga0209512, IMG submission 184142) | Glacier valley bacterial and archeal communities from Borup Fiord, Nunavut, Canada, to study Microbial Dark Matter (Phase II) -... | ecosystem: Environmental > Aquatic > Freshwater > Ice >... | reverse complement strand
TATATAGAGCATGGCGGTTGAGGCCGCGAGCGTGCTGATCACCGGATCGTCCGGATTGGCCGGGTCGACCACCTCGATCAGCGAGCCGCCGGTATCGGCGATGAAATTGTCATAGCCATAGAGTTGGCTGGCGCGCTCGATGAAGTGCGGCACATCCTGCAGGGCGGCGATCTCGGCGATGCGATGCTGCTCCTGACGACGCTGATACTCGACCAGGGGCAGACCATGCTTGTCCGGGTCGCCCGGCGTGCCGAGATAGCTCGACAGCGGATCGAGGTTCTCGAAGGTCAGGTTCGAGGAAATGTAGATCGAGTCCGAGCGCAGCAGGTCGGCCAGGAAGGGGACCTTCATGGCTTCGCGCTTGAAGTTGTCGACGATGGCTTCGCCCATATAGCGCGTGCCGATGCGGTAATCGGCCGAATAGTGAAACCAGTTCGAGGCCCGCAGCATGGCCGACAGGCGCGTTTTGCCGACGCCCGCCATGCCAAACACCGTCACGGCGCGGCGGGGTGACTTGATGAACTCGTCGGCGGATTGAAACAGCATAAAAAGCCCCTGGCGTCAGGCCTTTCCCAATAAGGCAACGGCCCCGTGTTCACAAGCGGGCGGCAATTTCTGCCGCCATGTCGGACTCTTTTGCCTGTTGCAGTGGGCGCGCCGTCGGTTCGGCGTCAGATTATCCAACACAATCAAGGGGCAACGCAGTTGGCACTGTACTTGCAGTTATACGGTGGACCAGGCGCAACCAGGCGCAAAAAGTTTTCGGGAGTGATTGATGGGTATCTATGGCGCGCTTTCCAGTGCCGTGACGGGTCTGCGGGCCCAGGCGCATGCGCTGGAAAACATCTCGGGCAACATCGCGAACTCGCAGACGACGGGTTACAAGCGCATCGAAACCGATTTCATCGACCTGATCCCTGATGCGCCGATCAAGCGGCAGGTGCCCGGCGCCGTGCTGGCGCAGTCGCGCGGCACCAATGATATCCAGGGCGATATCAAAACGGTGTCGAACGAAACCTTCATCGCGCTGAATTCGAGCGGTTTCTTTGTGGTTGAGCCCAAGGTCGGCCAGTCCGACGGCAATTCGGTGTTTGCTGGCACCAATTTCTATACCCGCCGCGGCGACTTCGAAATCGACAAGGACGGTATGCTCGTCAACGGCGCCGGCTATTACCTCAAGGGTCTGCCGATCGACACGACGACGGGCAATATTTCTGGTTCGGTGCCTGAAGTTATCCGTCTGTCCAACGCTTTCCTGCCAGCACAGAACACGCAGCGCATTGCCTATCAGGCCAACCTGCCACAGTTGCCCAAGACGACCAATTACAACGCCACCGTCTACAACAGCGAATTGCTCGAGCCAAACAGCTATGCCGGCTATGCCGGTGGTTCGGTCACCTCGGTGATGAATGGCACGGTCAACACGCTGACCGATGCCACCACCGCCATGCCTCTGCTGGCGGATGGACAGTTCATGACCCTCGAGGTCAATGGCACCTCGGTTACCTTCGAGTTCACCACCGATGGCACCGTCGCGACCGGTCGCCAGGCCATCGATATTTCTGGTGCAGCTACCGTCGGTACGGTGCGGGCCGAGATGCAGGCCGCGCTGCGCTCATCTGGTGGTCCCGCAGCAGCCAGCGCCAATGTGGTGCTGACTGGCTCGCCGGGAGCTCTCAGCATCAATCTGGGCAATGACTTCCACGCTCAATTCGAGGTCACCGACGGCACGCCCGCGGCCCTGGCTGCCCTGGGCTTCACCGATCCCAGCACGTCTGTTGCACCAACGCGGCCAGCCATCACCACGATTGCTGCCAGCAATGACGCGCTGTTCAAATCCAACTCGGTCGCCGGCGGCGCCATCACCGTCTACGCTGCAAACGGCGCCCCAGCCAACGTACAGATGCGCTGGGCCAAGGTCGACAGCGCCGCGGCGGGCGGCAAGGATACGTGGAACCTGTTCTACATGTCCGACAGCAAGGCTACCGGGGCGTCCCCGATGTGGACCAGCACCGGCGAAGTCTACAACTTTGGCTCCGACGGCTCCCTGGAGGCGCCGGGGGTAACCAGCAGCACGCTGAGTAACCTGACCATCAATGGCGTGGTCATTGGCGATGTCGAGCTCAAGCATGAGACCAATGGCGTTTCCCAGTTCGCTGACGTGAACGGCACGGTGAACGTCTCCACGCTCAACCAGAACGGCTATGGCGCCGGCGAGTTCGTCTCCGTGGCCATCAATGACAGCGGTCGTGTGGTTGCCACCTATTCGAATGGTGAGCGTATCGATATGGCACAGGTGGTGACGGCGCAGTTCAGCGCCATCAACCAGCTCAAGCGACTCGACGGCGGCGTGTTCTCGTCGACCTCGGAATCCGGCGAAGCCATTCTGGATCTGTCCGGCGAGGGTATCCTGGGCGGCGCGCTGGAAGCGTCCAATACCGACATTTCCGACGAGTTCACCAAGCTTATCGTGACCCAGCAGGCCTATGCGGCCGGCACCCGCATCGTCACCGCGGCTGACAAGATGCTGCAAGAAGCACTGAACATGATTCGCTGAGATTAACCTGCCAGTGCGGTTCGGGGCTCTGTGCTCCGGACCCAGTCCCTCTTTGAGGAGCCCGTGATATGGGTCTGACGACATCCCTTACCAATGCTGTGTCTGGTCTGAAGGTCAATCAGGACTCGCTGGCGCTGGTCAGCCGCAACATCTCCAATTCGGGGACGCCGGGCTATCACAAGCAGTCACTCAATGTCGTCGACTATAATTCCCAATCGAGCAGCTATGCGCGCAGCGTGGGGGCCAACCGGGCATTCAATACGAGCCTGCAGACCTATTACAACCGGCAGGTGTCCGACACGGCCAATTCCACCGTGCAGGCCAACTATCTCAACCGCGTCCAGGGATTTCTGGGCAAGCCAGGCTCGACCGGATCGCTGGATACGATCTTCAGTGACCTGCAGAACTCGCTGCAGGCCATTGCCACCAGCCCCGATGACTACACGTCGCGCTCCAATGCCGTGGCGTCGGCCCAGACCATGGCCGAGACGCTGAACCGGCTGTCCAGCACCATCCAGGGGATGCGTCAGGAGACCGAAGGTCAGATCGCCTCCGACGTCCACAACATGAACGGCATGCTGAACTCCCTTTCGGAGGTCAACAAGCGCATGCTTGACTTGGGCATGACCGACAGTGCCCGTTCTGCGCTGCTGGATCAGCGCGATCGGCTGGTGGGTTCGGTGGCAGAACTCATCGATGTCAGGGCTGACTATCGTGGCGACGGCACCGTGGCGCTGATGACCCGTTCGGGCGTGGGCCTGCTGGACAATGGCGTATCGACCTTCAGCTTTGAAAGCGCCGGCAGCCTGTCGGCCAATTCGGTGTTCGATCCGAATTCTGCCGAGACCAAGGTTGGCAAGCTGACACTTACCACACCGTCGGGGCTGACGATCGACCTGGTGACCCAGGGCGTGCTGCAGGGCGGGCAGTTGGGCGGCCTGGTTGCCCTGCGTGACAAGACCCTTGTGGAGGCGCAGGAACAGCTCGACGAAATCGCCTCCGGCCTGGCGCTGGCCTTTTCGACCGTCAAGAATCCAGGTGTTGCGGCGAGCGACGGCGTCGTTCCACCAGCGACCGGCTTCGACATCGATCTGTCCGTGCTCAAGCCCGGCAATGACGTGCTGTTCACCTATACCGAGGGTGGCGTCAGCAAGCAGGTTCGTGTGGTCAATTCGATTGACCCGGTTGATTACAAGGATGCCTCGGGCCAGCGGGTGATCGGCATCGACCTGTCGGGCAATTCTACCGCGGCCGCGGCGGCGTTGAGCGCCAAGTTGCCGGGTCTGGCCATCACCAGCACCGGGGCGGGCAATCTGCGCATCCTCGATGATGGCGCGACGGGCAATACCGACGTCAAGAGCGCCGTGGCGCGCTCGACCTCGACCGGGCTGCAGGGCGCCGGGCTGGCATTCAACCTGTTCGTGGACCAGGGCAATGCGGTCTATACCAATGACCTGGATGGCGACCCACCGCAGAAGCAGGGCTTCGCCGCCCGTATCTCGGTCAATAGTGCCATTGTTGCCAATAACAAGCTGATGGTTCAGCACGAGGTTGGCGGCACGCTGGGCGATGCCGACCGGGCAAATTACATCATCGACCAGCTCGCCAGCATGAGCTTTACCTCAGGGGGCAATCCAGCCGCCAATGCCGACAAGTTCCAGCTGACCGGCAAGCTCAGCGAAGTGATCGGCCAGGTGATCGGCTTTCAGGGCGCCAGCATCAACGCGGCTTTGACCAAGGCCGATGACCGGCAGCTGACGCTCGACACCATCTCCGACCAGATGCAGACCGAGTATGGCGTCAACCTCGACGAGGAAATGGCCCGGCTGATGGAACTGCAGAATGCCTATTCGGCCAATGCCCGGGTGATCTCGGTGGTCAAGGAACTGCTCGATGCCCTGCTGGCCTCGGTTTGACGGAGTAGCGTAAGATGATCGTCAACAAATCAATGTTCCCGCTGCAGACCGGTTTTGGTGTCATCACCAAGATGCAGGACCGCTTCGCCGATCTGCAGATGCAGCTTGGTACGGGGATGAAGGCATCGACACTGGCCGATATGGGGCGGGATCTGCCGCTTTCGCTGTCGGTGCGCTCGCGCCTCGCCAAGATCGAGGGCTTTTCGGCCAATATCGCCACGGTCGATCTGCGCATGAGCTTTCTCGACAAGACCTTGTCCCGCCTTGATACAATGGAGAGCGAGGCGCGCAACTCGGCGGTGCAGGGCCAGTACGGCACCAACAATATCAACATGGCCACGCTGCCCAGCCTCTCCAAGGCACGGCTGGACGAGCTGGTGACGCTGTTGAACTCCGACGTCAACGGGCGCTACCTGTTCGGCGGCTCCAATACTGACACCGCGCCGGTGCCTGACACCACCACGCTGCTCGAAGGGCAGGGCGGAAAGGCCGGGTTCAAGGCGGTGCTGAGCGAGCGCCGGGCGGCCGATGCCGGCACGCTGGGCAATGGGCGTCTGGCGAGTGCGCACGCGGCTGGCACGGCGACGGTGTCGTTGGCTGAAGATGGCCTGCATCCCTTCGGGATGAAGCTGTCCAACATCTCGACGACGGCACCGAACACCGCGCTGACCTATACGGCGCCGGTGACGACGGTCCCCGCCACGGCCAAGAGCCTGGACGTGACCTTTGCCGATGTGCCCGATCTGATCGTGGCGGGCAATACCATCACCATGGGCTTCGCCCTGCCGGACGGAACGGAAACCCAGGTTACCCTGCGGGCCGTCACGACGGCAGCGGTGCCGCCAGCGCTGGACGAGTTCGTCATCGGCGTGGATGCCGAGACGACAGCCGTCAATTTCAAGGCGACGCTGGACGCCAAGCTGGTCGATGTCGGCTCCAAGGAGCTCTCGGCAGCCTCCAATTTCGTGGCGTCCGAGAGTTTCTTCAATGGCCCGGGTGAGCCCGTCCTGCGTGTCGCGGGTGGCAATCCGGCAATGGCGACCGCACTGCGTGTCGCCGACGAGAGCGATACCATTATGTGGTACCAGGGCCAGTCACCCGCTGTCGCGGCCGAGGGGCTGGGCCGCATGGGTATCGGCACGGTCACCGATACGGTCACCCTGTCCGGCAAATTGCCGGTAACGGACAAATACGGCTTCCAGATTACTGCGGTGTCCGCAGACACCGCCCATATTGATACGACCTTCACCGCCGCGACCGCGACGGCCGGAGCCTCGACCAGTTTCAAGTTCGACCCTGCCCTGGCTGCCAATGAAGCCGTCAAGGTGACGCTTTCCGAGCCTGGCGGGGGCACGCGCACCCTGACGTTGACGGCTGTGAGCGGCAAGGCCGGGGCAGGACAGTTCTCCATCGGCACCAATGCCAATGAAACGGCCGCCAATTTCGCCAAGGTCCTCGACATTGTCGCCTCCGAGGCTGCGATGACGGCAGAAGGCAATCCGCGCGCCACCGTCACCTCCCAGATCGATGACTCGACCCGGGTGGCCTATGGCATTGAAGCCAATGAATCTGGCCTGCTGCGCCTAGTGCGCAGTCAGGCGTCGATGGCGGTGGAGAACTTTCTCGACACCGATGCCGGCACCGAAGCCGATTCCAAGGCACGCTATGATGCCATGGCCAGACGGCAGCAGCTGCAATTGTCGGAGAGCCACAATTCCGAGCGCGGCTCGATCGAAATCCTCACCATGGAAATGGCGATTGCCCGCAATTCGCTGAAAAGCGCCACGACCCGGCACACCGACTACAAGGCACAGCTGGACAATCTGCTCAGCGACGTCGAGACGGTGAGCAAGGAAGATGTGGCCATGGAGATCCTGGCGCTGCAGACCCGGTTGCAGGCGAGCTACCAGGTCACGTCCATGGTCAGCCAGTTGAGCCTGTCCAAATATATGTAGCGCCTGTGATGGCAGACCGGGCAGACGAACAAACAAAAACCCCCGCAGCAATGCGGGGGTTTTGAATTTGTCAGGTCCGGTATCAGGCGCCGCGCAGGCCGGTGGCGATCTGGCGGTTCAGCCGCACCAGAATGTCGAGGCGCTGCGGGGCAGGGTCTGCCTCAAGCAGGATTTCACGGGTTTCGTTGAGAATGAACAGGCCCAGATTGGCGATGTTCTGGCGGATTTCCTGGGGCAGGAGGCTGTCTTCCTTGGTCACCGCTGCCATGAATATGGTCCACAGCTTGCGATTGAAGGTCAGGGCGATCTTGAGTTCCTCGCGCGACCCTGTCGCCCACTCGTCCTTGACGCGCTGGATGCCGGCCGCAGCCTTCATCAACAGGGCAGATTCACGCTCGCGGGGGTTCTCAACTGCCTTGGTCGTCTGCTGGTAAGCGTGGGCGCCCTGCTGGTGCATGTTTCAAGAGATCCTGTTCATACTCAATCAGCCGATGCGCGGCCTTCAGAGCTTTGTAAAGAGCCCCGGTTAATATCTCGTTATTGATTTCATTGACTATTTCAGCTGATGACGGGACGGCGGCGAGAAACTCGTTGATCAGGCCGAAATAGGTTTCCTGCGTGGCGCCGATATCGTCATCGATATACATCAGCTGCACCGCCAGATAGATGCGCTTGGCGGGAGAGTTCGCCTTGGCCGGGGTCAGGATATCCTTCTCGCGCAGAATGGGCGATTTGCCGTCGATGAACAGCCGCGTGCGCTGGTCGGAATTGGTGATGATACAATTGCCCACCAGCAGCCTCTCGCCGGGCTTGAGTTCAACCTTGAGCGCCATGGTAGCAGTCTCCCAGATTCGGGTTCAGTCACTGACCTCTAGCCTGCAATACCGGCGAAAACAACAAAGGCGGCCCGAAGCCCGCCTTGGTCACGTAACTGCCTTGCCTGGTGCTTAACGGAGCAGCTGCAGCACTGACTGATCGGCCTGGCTGGCCAGCGACAGCGAGTTGGACGACAGCTGCTGGCGGGTCTGCAGGGCCAGAAGGTTGGCGGCTTCTTCGTTCATGTCGGCCAGGGTCAGGTTGCCGGCGCCGGTTTCGAGGGTGTCGATCATCGCCCGGGTGAAGTCCTGGCGGTTTTGCACGATCGAAAGGTTGGAACCGAAGGTCGATGCCTGGGAACGCACCTCGTTGAGAGCGGCCTTCATGTCGTCCAGCAGACCATCGATGGTGGTATCGCTGTCGAGCTGCTTGGCCTGCAGCGAGGTTGGCACTCCAAGATTGGCCGAGTTGATGGTCTTTGAGTCCTTGGTGTGGATGTCGATCGAGGACGTGCCGGTCTCGTTGAAGGTAATGGTGAGATTGTCGCCACGCATCAAGTTGATGCCGTTGAACGAGGCGTCATCGGCCAGCTTGTCGAGCTGGTCGCGCAGCTCGTTGAACTGTGAGGCCAGTCCGGTGCGGACAGAGTTACCCTTGACGGTCGAGGTGCCCGTCGTGCCATCGAGCTTACCAGAAGTGGTGTTCTTGCCGCCGATCACCATATCGGTGGTGGACTGGTTTTCGAGACGCAGCTTGCCGTTGTCGTTGGAGGCGCGAACCTTGCCGACGAGGCTGGTATTGGCGTTGATCACGCCGACCAGATCGTCGACGGTGCGGGCGAAGTTCAGGCCGGCCTTGTCAGTGCCTGCGGCGGCGCCATTTGTCAGGGTGCCGAAGAGCTTGGCATCCGAACCGCCGACCGTCAGCGTGCCCGCCTCGTCTGCTACGGCACGCAGGCCGAGCTTGCCCGCGTCGCTATAGGCCTGGAACTTGGAGTCGGTGCCGAGTTGGGTGTTCACACTGGCGATAGCGGTGGCCAGGTCGGAGCCGGTTACCGAGGTCAGGCTGACTGCCTTGCCGTTGACGGTGAAGCTGGTGATGCCGTCGGTCCCGGCCACGAGTGTCGGAGTGGCGCCGAAAGTGGTAGTCGCATCGGTGCCAGACACTGTCACGTCGCCGTCGCCGGTGGCAACCGCTTCAATCTTGAGAAGCCCCGCGGCCTCCGTAACAATAACCTTGCCGGCGAGGTCGCTGGCGGCGATCTGGCCGTTGATCGCGGCAACGAGTTCGGTGTTGGTGTCACGCGTCGCATCGGACGCTAGGTTGATGGCGGACGTCTTGCCACCAAAGCTGATGTCGAAGACGCGTGCGTTTTCTGAGGTGCCGACGCCCGCGGTCGCATCATAGGTGATTGCCGTGCCGGTGCTTAGCACGCTTGACTTAACAGGGGTACCCGTCGGTGCGACATAGGGAAGAGTGGTCGAGAGAGCCTTGCCGGTGCCGGTCTTGATCAGATCGATATCGATCTGGCTGCCAACGGCGCCGCCCGAGACGCTCAGCTTGCCGAGGGTGGGGCTGTTGGGGTTGATTGCGTCGAGCGTAAGAGACTCAGTGTTGAATGACTTGTCCTGACGCGCCTGGCGCAGCGTCGACTGCATCGATTCGAGGGTCTTGGTCATGGCCGAAAGGCCATTATCCGCGGCCTTGAGGGTCTGGATGCCATTGGCCATGGAATCCATGAGCGCGTTGAGATCACTCGACCGGTTGGTCAGGCCCTTGGCGGTGAACCAGTTGCTCGGATTATCAAGGGCCGAATTGACCTTGTTGCCGGTGGAGAGCCGGTTCTGGGCGGTCGCCATCATGTCGGCCGTGCCCTGCAGCGCAAGAAGGTTCGACCGGACGGCCTTTGAGAGTGAAATATCTGACATCTATGCGATCCTTGCCCTGGGCCCGTCGCGGCCCCGTTGCAATATGGTTAACAGCAACTTTATTAATGGGGTGTTAACCGAGGCCGCCAATGTCAGGGAAAGCAAATTAAGTTCGCATCAATCTCCCTTAACAGATGATGCCGAATTGGTGTGATGCCGGGTCGGGCGCAATAGGAAGGGGCGGACCTTGCGGTCCGCCCCTTCTCAATAAAGCTCAGTTATTTCTGAAGCTTAACGGATCAGCTGGAGAACCGACTGGTCCTGCTGGCTGGCCAGCGAGAGCGAGTTGGAAGCCAGCGACTGACGGGTCTGAAGCGCCAGCAGATTGGCGGCTTCCGAGTTCATGTCAGCCAGGGTCAGGTTGCCAGCGCCATCCTGGAGGGTGCTGATCATCGAGTTGGTGAAGTCCTGACGGCCCTGCACGATCGAAAGATTCGAACCAAAGCTCGAAGCCTGCGACCGCACGTCGTTGAGGGCGGTCTTCAGCTTGCTCAGCTCGGCATCGATATTGGTGTCGCTGTCGAGGTCCTTGGCTTCGATGGTGGTGGCCACGCCGAGGTTTGCGGAGTTGACTGTCTTGCCTTCCTTGGCCTGGATGTCGATCGATGACGTCCCGGTTTCGTTGAAGGTGATGGCCAGCTTGTCGCCACGGAGCAGGTTGATACCGTTGAAGGAGGCATCGTCAGCCAGCTTGTCGAGCTGATCGCGCAGTTCGTTGAACTGATCGGCCAGGCCGGTGCGGACGGAGTTGCCCTTGATGGTCGACGTACCAGTCGAACCATCGAGTTCGCCCGAAGTGGCGTTCTTACCCGTGATCTTCAAGTCCTGGGTGGACTGGTTTTCAAGGCGCAGCTTGCCGTTGTCGTTGGAGGCACGCACTTTTCCATCAAGGTTGGCATTGGCGTTGATCACGCTGACCAGATCATCGACGCTACGGGCGAAGTTCAGGCCAGTCTTGTCGGCGCCAGTAGCGACGCCGGCGGTGAGGGTGCCAAACAGCTTGGCATCTGAGCCACCGACGCTAAGTGTACCAGCCTCGTCTGATACTGCACGCAGGCCGAGCTTGCCTGCATCGCTGTAGGCCTGGAACTTGGAGTCGGCGCCGAGCTGCGTGTTGACTGACTCAATGGCGTGAGCCAGCGTGTCACCCGAGGTAGTGCCGGTGGCAGCACTGGTGAGTTCGACGGCCTTGCCATTGACGGTGAAGGTCGTCTTGCCGTCGGTTCCGGCAACGGAAGTCGGCGTTGCGCCGAAAGTCGTCGTCGCGTCCGTGCCGGATACCGTCACGTCGCCGTCACCGGTGTCAACCGCCTCAATCTTGAGAAGGCCGGTTGCTTCGGTGACGATTACCTTGCCGGCCAGGTCGCTTGCAGCGATCTGTGCGTTCAGCGCGGTAACCAGTTCAGTGTTGGTGTCACGGTTCGCATCGGAGGCCAGGTTGATGCTGGCTGTCTTGCCGCCAAAGGCTATGTCGAAGACGCGGGCGTTTTCGGAGGTGCCGACGCCGGCAGTCGCGTCATAGGTGATTGCGGTGCCGGTGCTGAGCACGCTGGACTTCACAGCGGTGCCGGTTGGTGCGACGTAAGCCGCAGCGGTCGAGATGGCCTTGCCGGTGCCGGTCTTGGTCAGATCGATATCGATCTGGCTGCCGACGGCGCCGCCGGAGACGCTCAGCTTGCCGAGGGTCGGGCTGTTGGGATTGATCGTGTCAAGGGTCAGCGATTCAGTGTTGAACGACTTGTCCTGGCGGGCCTGACGCAGGGTCGACTGCATCGATTCAAGGGTCTTGGTCATGGCCGAGAGGCCATTGTCCGCAGCCTTGAGGGTCTGGATGCCGTTAGCCATGCCGTCGAGGAGCTGGTTGAGATCGCCAGCGCGGTTGTTGAGGCCCTTGGCAGTGAACCAGTTGCTCGGATTGTCGAGAGCCGAGTTGACCTTGTTGCCGGTGGAGAGGCGGTTCTGCGTCTCAGCCATCATCGAGGCAGTCGATGTCAGCGAATTAAGGTTGGCGCGAACGGCTTTCGAGAGAGAAATATCAGCCATAGTACTGGTCCTTTTCTAGGAGTACTCAAAACAACGCCTCTTTCTGAGGCATCCCCACAATCATCCGGCAGCCTCTAAAGAAACGTTAAATGGGCGATGAAATTTTGGGCAAATTCCAATGAGGTTGTTATCGCGCCGAAATGCAAAAAGCCCCGGTGGCCGGGGCTTTGAGACAAGGTGCAGCGGACGGTTGGTCACGATCTATTAAGGAAGTGGGCAAGGGATGCATTCCTGGCAATGCCGCCGCAGAGGGTTCAGGCGATCAGATCCTTGAGGCGCGCCTGGGACTCTTCGGGAATGATGCTGGCGCCGATGCGGATGATCAGCTGCTCCATGGTCTGGGGCGTCGGCGACAGGGCGCCAGCGATCACCGCTGCGGCAAAGGTCGAGGTGCGATCGCGATCGGGCGGGCTTGGCTTGAGGTCCTCGCTCGGCTGCGCTTCTGACTTGGGAAACTGGCCGCCATTGCTGGCAGTCGAGCTCTTGGCGACTGTCGGCGTGCTGTCAGCCAGAATCGGCCGTTCGCCGGCGGCTGGCCGCTGGCGAACTTCCTGAACGGCGATGGACCCCGATAGAGCCACGTGGGGCATTACTGGACTGATCATGACGCTACCCTCGCATCAACAAAATGCCATCGAATAGCGTTGCGACAAAGGATTTTAGAATCGATTACTTGGTTTGCTTAAAGTTGAGTCAAAATTATGCGAGTCAAAGTGCGCGGTTGACTGCAATGCCGCGTGCAGAATTGGCCGGGTCTGCTGTTATTGTGCCGGCGCGACCATAAGCCTTTGCCTTGTCCTGCTGGCCGACCATGCGCGCCACATCGGTCAGGATGTCCTCGGTGACGGTGCGGGCGGTGGCAAGGACGCGCAGGTTCTCCGCCATCTGCGTGGCCAGGGCCTCGTGTCCGTGCCGCAGGCGATCGATGGCCTGGGGGGCTTCGCGCTTGAGCCGTTCGGTCTGGCGCTGCACGGAGCGGGCGAAGCTGACATAGTCCTGCGCCAACCGCGCCTTGTCGGGCGTGAGTACACTGGCTTGGCGCAGGTGACCGGCGCGCAGCAGGGTAGTTTCCTGGTTCATGACATTGACCAGGGCGGCCAGGGCGGATTCGGCCATCTGGCACAGCTCGTTGGCTGGCAGATTGTCGAGGGCGGCGAGGCGGGCTGCAGCGGTCATTTATAGGCTCCGGTCGTCGGCATGATATTGTTCTGGTTATTGGCCGCTTCCTGCATGGCGAGCAGGTCGGGCAGCAATTGTTCGGCAATGCCCAGGCCGCCATTCTGCGCCATGGTGTCGGCGATCTGTTCGGCCTGCATCGAGCGCCAGGTATCCTCGCCAAAGCCGCCGCCCATGACGGACTTGTCGGTCTTGATCGAGGAGAAGAGCTGCTTGGTGAGGGTATTGAGGAAGACGCCCTCGAATTCCTCGGCCTGCTGGCGAACCTTGGCGATCTGCCGCGGGGTGAGGCTGGAGTCGGGGCGGTTGGCGTTGAGGATATCCATCAGATCACCTCGATTTCGGCCTGCAAGGCGCCGGTAGCCTTGATGGCCTGCAGGATGGCGATCAGGTCGCGCGGCGAAATACCCAGAGCATTGAGACCGTCGACCAGCTGTTGCAGCGTGACGGACTCATCGACGACGGCGAGCGCCGTTTCCGAGAGGTTGGCATTGATCTGGGTATTGGGCTCGACCGCGGTCTGGCCAGTGGTCAAGGGATTGGGCTGCACCACGGTGGGATTTTCGGCGATGGTGACGGTCAGGTTGGACTGGGCGACGGCGACGCTCGAAACACGCACATCTTTGCCCATGACAATGATGCCCGAATTCTCGTCGATGACGATCTTGGCTGTCTGATCGGTTTCCACCATCAACTGCTCGATATCGGTCAGCAGGTCGACAATGTTGCCGTTGAAGCCAGGTGGAATGGTCACGCGCACGGTGGCCGGATCTTCCGGCGTGGCGGTCGGCGCGCCGATGAAGTCATTGACGGCCATGGCGATGCGGCGCGCCGTGGTCAGGTCCGGGTTGCGCAAAGCCAGGCGCAGTGAGGTCTGGGCGCCCAGGTGAAAGTCGATCTCGCGCTCGATCAGGGCGCCCGAAGCGATGCGGCCGGTGGTGGGGACACCAGAGACGATGCTGGCGGCATCGCCGCCGGCGCTGAAGCCGTTGATCAGCACCGGCCCCTGGGCAATGGCGTAAACCTCGCCGTCGGCCGCCAGCAGGGGGGTGACCAGCAGGGTGCCGCCCTGCAGGCTGTCGCTGTCGCCCAAAGCGGCTACCGACACATCAAGGCGCGTACCCTGCGTCCCGAAGGCCGGCAGGTTGGCGGTGACCATGACGGCGGCGACATTGGCGGTACGGACATTCTCGCCGGCGGTATTGACGCCGAGGCGCTCCAGCATGGATTGCAGGGATTGCTTGGTGAAGGGCGCATTGTTGAGACTGTCGCCGGTGCCGTTAAGACCGACGACGAGACCGTAGCCGACCAACTGGTTATCGCGCACGCCTTCGAAGCTGACAATGTCCTTGATACGGGCGGCGGCGGCCTGGGCCGGGACGTTCGGGATCAGCGCCATGGCCGTATAGAGCGCCGCCAGGATCAATCTTGGCATCAATGTTCTGGTCATGCTGGTCCCCGATCTGGGCCGCACCATCCCCATGGCGTGGCATTCGGGCATTGCATTGCGAAAACTGTGCCAGTTCGCTATGGATGGTCTATCTATTTGATATTAAACGCTGTTATCGCCAAGTTTGGATGCCGCCGCCCGTTGCCCGACGGTGACCAAGCAATTCTTGCCGGGTATGTTAAGGCCCTGTTAAGGGTTTGCGGCAGATTTTGCCGGTGCATCATCAAGATGATTTGAGTCCAGCCGTTGCGCATCGACACCAATAATCGCACCACCGGCGTCGGCAAGAGCGGTTCAGCCGGCCGCTCGGGCACCCGTGCGGACTTTGTGCCAGCAGGGACGGACGGACCGGCGCGCGTGGCCGGATCGGCGCCAGTAGCCGGCACGACCGGCATTGATGCCATCCTGGCGCTGCAGGCCGTGGATGGACCGCTCGAGGGCAAGAAAAAGGCGCTGCGACGGGGCCGGACGCTGCTCGATACCCTCGACGAGATCAAGGCCGACCTGCTGGTCGGGCAGGTAAGCGCGGAGCGTCTTGATGCCCTGAGCGCCATGCTGGCCCAGGTGCGCGAACGCTCCGAGCCGGCGCTTGATTCCGTGCTCGACGACATCGACCTGCGGGTCCGGGTGGAACTGGCCAAGCTCGGGCGCTATCCGGCCCCCTGAGAGTCAGTCATTAAAGTGTTGCTGATGGTGGGCTATGCGCCTGCAGCGCAGGCATTTTGCATATTAATCACAGCAAATTTCGACGCTTGCGAGGGTGGCCAAGCGCGCATATAACGCGCGTTCAGGGGCACATTGGAGTTGAGTCTGCCGATGACTTCGATTGCAGAAGTAGTTGAATACCGGCCCAGTGACGACGAGCCGTTCATGAACCCGCGCCAGCGCGAATATTTTCGCGGCAAGCTGAATGCGTGGAAGGAAGATATCCTGCGCGAAAGCCGGGAGACTCTGGACAGCCTGCAGGAAGAGAACCAGAACCATCCGGACATGGCCGACCGTGCCAGTTCGGAAAGCGACCGGTCGCTTGAACTGCGGACACGCGATCGCCAGCGCAAGCTGATTTCCAAGATCGATGCCGCGCTCAAGCGCATCGAAGACGGCAGCTACGGCTATTGCGAGGAAACCGGCGACCCGATCGGCCTGGCGCGGCTGGATGCTCGACCGATTGCCACGCTGAGCCTGGAAGCCCAGGAAATGCACGAGCGCCGCGAAAAGGTCTATCGCGACGAATAGAGAGCGACGAAATTTCTCAAGGGCCCGCAGCGATGCGGGCCCTTTTGTGTTTGTCGAGCAGCCGCCCTGATCCTGACTATGCCTTGGCCGGGTCGATTGCTGCTGCCTGCTTTTCGGCGTCCTGCTTGCGCTCGCTATAGCGCGAGGTGAGATAGGGAGCGATGCCGCGATTGACGAGGGTGAACTTGACCAGTTCCTCCATCACATCCACCACCCGATCATAATAGGACGAGGGCTTCATCCGCCCGGCTTCGTCAAATTCCTGAAATGCCTTGGCCACCGAGGACTGGTTGGGGATGGTGACCATGCGCATCCAGCGGCCGAGAATGCGCATCTGGTTGAGGGCATTGAACGATTGCGAGCCGCCCGACACCTGCATGACGGCCAGGGTCCGCCCCTGCGTGGGGCGGATCGAGCCGCCGGGCAGGGGGATCCAGTCGATCTGCGCCTTGAGCACTGCGCTCATGGCGCCGTGGCGCTCGGGGCTGGTCCAGACCTGACCTTCCGACCACAGCATCAGTTCGCGCAGTTCCACGACCTTGGGATGGGTGTCGGGCGCGTCATTGGGCAGCGGCAGGCCATTGGCGTGGAAGATTTTTACTTCCGCGCCAAAAGCCTCGAGCAAGCGCTGCGCCTCCAGGGTCAGGAAGCGGCTATAGGAGCGCTCGCGCAGCGAGCCATAGAGCATCAGGATACGCGGCTTGTGACCGGTGGGGCGGTCGGCGAACTGGGTCAGATCGGGGATGGCGAAGGCGGCGTCATGGATATTGGGCAGATCAGACAAGGCGCCGGCCCTGGGCGTCGATGATGACTTCCCCGTCTTCCTTGGTGAAGGGACCGATTTCGGGGTTTTCCAGAATATCGAGGACCAGTTCGGACGGCCGGCACAGCCGCACGCCGCGCGGCGTTTCGACAAAGGGCCGGTTGATCAGGATGGGATGGGCCAGCATGGCGTCGAGCAGGGCGTCATCGGACAGCGCCGGATCATCAAGGCCAAGTTTGGCATAGGGGGTGTCCTTCTGCCTTATGGCCTGGCGGACGGTGAGCCCGGCGTCGGCGATCAGCTGCTGCAGGCGGGTACGGCTGGGCGGGCTGGTGCGATAGTCGATGACGATCGGTTCGACGCCGGACTGGCGGATCATGGCCAGGGTGTTGCGCGAGGTGCCGCATTCTGGATTGTGATAGATGGTGACGGTCATTGGGCCGGCTTTTCCTTGGGGTTGCGGGCGGCATTGTCGTCAAAGGCCGTGCGGGTGCGGTTGGCCAGCGCCACCAGCGAAAGCATGACCGGCACCTCCACCAGCACGCCGACCACGGTGGCCAGGGCGGCGGCGGAGGACAGGCCATAAAGGCTGATTGCCACGGCCACGGCCAGCTCAAAGAAGTTGGAGGTGCCGATCATGGCGCAGGGGGCGGCAATGCGGTGCGGGATGCGCAGTGCCCAGGCCGCGCCATAGGCGATGGCAAAAATGCCATAGGACTGGATCAGCAGGGGCACGGCGATGAGGGCGATGATCAGCGGCTGGGCGAGGATGACATTGCCCTGGAAACCGAACAGCAGCACCACCGTGGCGATCAGGCCTGCCATGGAGGCGGGCTTGAGCCGGGCGATAAAGCCATCAAGGCGCGTCGAGGAGCCGTCGGCGCCCAGTAGCAGGCGGCGGGTGAGGATGCCGGCGGCAAGCGGCACGACAATATAGAGCAGCACCGAGAGGATCAGGGTTTCCCACGGCACGGCGATGTCGGTGACGCCGAGCAGCAGGGCGACGATGGGCGCATAGGCAAAGACCATGACCACGTCGTTGAGGCTGACCTGGACCAGGGTATAGTTGGCGTCGCCGCGGATCATCTGCGACCAGACAAAGACCATGGCCGTGCAGGGGGCGGCCCCCAGCAGGATCAGTCCGGCAATATAGCCATCGGCATCGGCCGGGGGGATCCAGCCGGCGAAGATGCCCTTGAAGAACAGCACGCCCAGCAGCGCCATGGTGAAGGGCTTGATCAGCCAGTTGACCACCAGCGTGACGACCAGGCCCCGGGGCTCCTCGGCAATGCGATGCAGGCTGCCAAAATCCACGGCAATCATCATGGGATAGACCATGGCCCAGATCAGGATGGCCACGGGGAGGTTGACCTGGGCGATCTCCAGGGCGGCCAGACCGGCAAAGACACCCGGCACGATCTGGCCGAGGCCGATGCCGGCAATGATGGCCAGGAGGACCCAGACCGAGAGATAGCGTTCAAAGATGGACATGGATCAGGCCACGCTGGCAGGTTTGCTGGTGGAGCCTTCCATGGCGCCGATGGTCTTGAGGCTGGCCTTGAGCGCCAGCCGGTCGATCGAGGCGTGGGGCAGGCTAGCGAAGGCGGTTATGCGGTTGCGCATGAAGCGCAGGGCGTCCTCGAAGGCGGCGCGCTGCTTGAATTCGGGGCTGCTGACGGAGGCCGGGTCGCTGATGCCCCAATGGGCGGTCATCGGGTGGCCGGGCCAGATCTGGCAGGTTTCCCCGGCCGCGTCGTCGCAGACGGTGAAGATGAAATCCATGACCGGCGCATCGGGAGCGGCGAATTCTTCCCAGGATTTCGAGCGCAGGCCGGCAGTGGAGATGCCAGCCTTGTCGAGCATTTCGAGGGCCATCGGGTTCACTGCACCTTTAGGGTGCGAGCCGGCCGAAAAGGCGCGAAAGCGCTTATCATCGAGATGGTTCATCACCGCTTCGCCGATGATGGAACGGGCCGAGTTGCCGGTGCAGAGGAACAGGACGTTATAGACACGCTCAGACATGATGCGCCTCCTTGGGGGTGCAGCAGGGGGTGATATCGGCGATGAGGGGATTGCACAGTTCCGGGCGGCCGCCACAGCAGTCCTGCACCAGGAAATTGGCGATCTCGCGCACCCGCTCCAACACGGCGCGGTAAACGATGCTGCGGCCCTGGCGGTCCGCCTCGACCAGGCCCGCCCGGGTCAGGATGGCCAGGTGGGTCGACATGGTATTTTGCGGGATATCGAGCTGGCGGGCGATCTCGCCGGCTGGCAGGCCGTCCGGCTCCTGGGCCATGATGAGCCGGAACGCGTCGAGGCGGGTAGCCTGCGAGAGCGCGGTGAAGACATCGATGGCGTGGCTGGTTTCCATATATCGAGATTTATCGATATAATGGACTGTTGTAAAGAGGCGCCAGGTGGCGAGGCCGGTCGGCCCCGCCAGATCGGTGTCGTGCGGCTCAGAAGCCGAATACCGTGGTCACGCCCGACTGGTTGTCGCCAAACTGGCCGCACTGGCCCTGGCTGTTATTGCCGAACTGGAACAGGGCGCAATTGTTGTTATTGCCGCGCTGGTCGATGGTGCCCCGATGACCATTGCCGTCCTGGACGATCAGGCCGGTATTGTTGCGGCCCTGCTGATTGAAGCCGGCGCTGTTGAAATTGCCGTTCTGCCGTACCGTGGCGCCGGGTTCGGATACACCATTGACCAAAGCAAGCGCCAAGAGCCCGAGGCCGAGC
>Ga0209512_1002633_pt1 | contig 18606 bp, 12 predicted proteins | sample frozenSSSSmetaG_FD_184142 | JGI IMG/M metagenome (GOLD analysis project Ga0209512, IMG submission 184142) | Glacier valley bacterial and archeal communities from Borup Fiord, Nunavut, Canada, to study Microbial Dark Matter (Phase II) -... | ecosystem: Environmental > Aquatic > Freshwater > Ice >... | reverse complement strand
GGTCTGGGAAATTATTTCCTTGCTGCTGGTCAACGGTCTGGAAGAAAGCACTTTTAGCTATCGTCAGCAACAAAGTATTCTACCCGCCCCCACCAAAGTTTTGGCGGCTTTTATAGCAAACGCCGATGTCTTTCTGGATGCTGCTCGCATAACTCTAATAAATGCCTTTATCGGGTTTGTGATTGGGGCGGTAATAGGTTACGGTTTAGCTTTATTGATGGCTCAGGCGCGCTGGGTGGAACGCAGTTTCTATATTTATATTGTAGCTTCACAAATGATTCCAGTGATTGCTCTGGCTCCCATTCTTTACGGCATTATTAAAGAGGAGACGTTGCTGAAAATAACCGTAGCGGCCTACCTGACCTTCTTCCCAGTGACGGTTAATGTCCTGAAGGGCTTGCGGAGCGTCAATCCGCTTAGTCTGGAACTGATGCAAACCTACGCCGCCAGCCGCCGGGAGGTTTATACCAAGTTACGGATGCCCGCCTCGTTGCCCTATCTTTTTAACGCCCTAAAAATTGCCTCCACTGGCAGCCTGATTGGGGCAATCGTGGCTGAATTGATGGGCGGCAACGAAGGCATAGGAGTGCTTATTTTGAAGTTACAATATAACTCCTATGCCGCCAGTGACAAACTTTGGGCCTTGATTATCGAAGCGGCTCTGGTGGGAATGATTTTTTTCCTGGGGGTGAGTATTCTAGAGCGGCTGTTAGTACCCTGGCAACCCGAATTCAGGAAGAAGTAAAATGGCAGTGGCGCAAGAAACAAAACCTATTGGGCGCAATTCATCGCTGGTACGCTGGCTTAAAATAGTGCTACCACCCTTCATCACGGCGGTGGTGGTATTAGCTCTATGGCAATTTGAAGTTCTACACAGCCTGTTAAATATCAAAACTTTTCAATTGCCCCTACCAACCCAGATTATCGAGTCCGCCGGGAAACGCAGCCGGGATTTGTGGTTAGGCACAAACTACACTTTGTTGGAAGCGGTGTTGGGGTTATTGATTGGCTCGGCGGCGGGCTTTTTGATGGCTCTGGTTTTTGTCTGGTTTGATTTTGCACGGCGGGGCTTGATGCCTATCGCCGTAACTACGAATGCCATCCCGATTATCGCCTTTGTGCCGATTATGAGCCGCTGGTTTGGTTTTGACCAGCCTACCCGTATCGCTGTTGTGACTATGATGACTTTTGCCCCGATGGTGGTGAGTGCCTATAAGGGGCTGACCTCGCTGGATAATAACAGCCTGGATTTGATGCACACTTACGCGGCAAATCGGCGGCAGGTATTTTTCAAATTACGTTTACCAAGCAGTTTGCCTTATGTCTTTAACGCCCTGAAAGTAGGTACAACCGCCTCCATGATTGGGGCGGTGGTAGCGGAGTTTTTCAACTCGGCGGGTGGTATCGGCAAACTGATTTCTAACAACATCCAGAGTGGCGATTTCGCCCTGGCCTGGTGCGGGGTGATTATTGTGACTTTGCTAGGGATGGGGTTGTACTTGCTTGTTAGTCTGGCAGAACGATTCCTGGTTCCCTGGGATAGCGCCAACCGCCTTCCAATCTAAAATCGAATATCTAAAGTCTAAAATTGGGGGAATTCGTAGGGACACGATGTATCGTGTCCTGGTCGGAAAACTATTCACAAGGATGGACAGGATTTACAGGATATTTCGTAGGGGCGACCTGGTAGGTCGCCCTAAACCTCGCAACCGTTCCCTAAAACTTCAGAGGGGAAGGGTTTAGGGAAAGATTAACATATATACATGGTTACTGTAACAACAAGGAGGAGTTTTTAACATGACAAATCGCAAGAGCTTTCGTGGCTTGAGTTTACTGTGGCTAGTGGCTATTCTGGGAGTGATGTTGGTGGCCTGTGGCGACCCAACCGCCACCACCGCTCCCGCCGCCACTACCGCTAGTGCTGCTACTACAAAGGCAGCATCGGCAACTACCGCCGCCGGAACTACCACTGCCGCCGCTTCCGGGGCATTGACCAAGCTAAAATTGCAGGTCAAATGGGTGCATCAGGCGCAGTTCGCGGGCTATTACGTAGCGGCGGACAAAGGTTATTACAAGGATATGGGCCTGGATGTAGAAATCCTGTCGGGTGGGCCTGACGTTGTGCCCAGCCAGAAGGTATTGACGGGCGCGGCGGACATTGGGATTGACTGGGTTGGTAGCCTGTTGGCGAACCGCGATAAAGGTCAGCCATTGGTTGACATCGGCCAGTTCTATCAGTCCAGCGGGATGCTACTTATCAGCAAAAAGACCGCTAACATCAAGTCGGTAGCCGACCTCAAGGGCAAGAAAGTGGGCGTTTGGACGGGTGGTAACGAATTTGAGTTCCGCGCCCTGATGGACAAATACAAGCTGGATAACTCGATTGACAACAACAAGGATATGACCGTTATCAAGCAAGGCTTTGATATGGACTCATTCTTGAACGGACAGCTTGATGCCGCCAGCGCAATGACCTACAACGAATTTAATGTAGTGCTGGAAGCCGGGGTTAAAGCCGACGACCTGAACGTTATCAGCTACACCACCGAAGGGGTCGGCATGCTGGAAGACATGGTATTTGTCACCGAAGATACCCTGAAATCCAAAAAGGACGTGCTGGCTAAATTCCTGGCAGCTTCCCAAAAAGGCTGGCAGGAGGCTATTAAAGACCCTCAAGGTGCGGTAGACTCGGTAATGAAACGGGCCGATAAAGCCACCACCAACCCCGCTCACCAACTCAGCATGATTAAAGAGGTTGCCAAGCTGGTCGCGCCGGACGGCCTAGCCCCCGAAAAATTTGGCTTTATTGACGATGCCAAATTCAAAACTACCGCAGATATTGCTCTGAAATTCAACGTTATTAGCAAAGCTGCGGCAAACGCCTATACTAACGACGTTATGACCGCCGCTACCGCTATGTTGAAAAAGTAGTTCCTGTTAATCCGGCAATCGGGCAGATATTAGCTCGGTTGCCGGATTGATTCTGGCGGACTCTACTGCTATTATCCCCTGTATAATTATTGACCTGTTTTGTCACCAAAGTATGAGGAAAAGATAAGAGGAGAAAATAGATGGCAGATTTATCTATTAATATCAAAGGAATGAAAGCCCCCAATCCCTTCTTCCTGGCAAGCGCGCCCCCCGCCACCTATGGCAAACAAATTGCGCGGGCTTTTGAAATGGGCTGGGGCGGGGCGGTCACTAAAACTATTGGCCTTGACCCGATTGTAAATGTCACCAACCGTTTTGGACGTTTGACCCCACGCGGCGGACGGCTTGGTGCGGCTAACGTAATCGGCTTTGAAAATATTGAGTTAATAACCGACCGCACCGTCGAAGCCTGGTTAAAAGATATACGTTTTCTAAAAGAACGCTTCCCCGAACATGCCCTAGTTGCCAGTATTATGCACAGTGTGGAAGAAGATGGCTGGCGACAACTGGTGCTGGCGGTGCAGGATGCTGGGGCGGATGCAATTGAACTAAACTATGGCTGTCCGCACGGTATGCCCGAAAAACATATGGGCAGCGAACAAAGCCAAAACCCCGATTTGGCCGAAATGATTACGGGCTGGGTCAAAAAATATTCCAAAGTGCCCGTTTTTGCCAAACTTACCCCTAACGTCACCGATATTGGGGCTATCGGGCAAGCTTGCGAGCGGGGCGGAGCGGATGGCATCTCCACCATTAACACCATCCTCAGTATGATTGGGGTAGACATTGAAAAAGTTGACCCGCTGCCGGATGTGGATGGGCAGTCCTGCTACGGCGGTTATAGTGGCACGGCGGTTAAGCCCGTCGCCTTGCGCTGCATCAGCACCTTGAAAGATAAAACCAGCCTACCGATATTTGGGATGGGTGGGATTAATTACGCCGAGGACGCGATTGAACATTTTCTGGCAGGGGCCAGTGCGGTTCAGGTTTGCACCGCCGTAATGTTACGCGGTTTCCGAATTATAGATAATTTAACCAAAGGCTTGAATGACTATATGGATCGCAAGGGCTTCCAGACCATCGAGGATATGGTTGGGCTGGCTGTCCCCAAACTAAAACAACATAGTGGCCTGGAGTTCAAGCGGCGGGAAGTAGCCCTGATTGATCAGTCCAAATGTATCTCCTGCGACCTTTGTTTTGTGGCCTGTAACGACGGGGTGGGTCTGGAAGCAATTGATAAAACCCTGAATATTGTGACGATGGCAGGGGCGGCGGACGGTGGGAGCGATGACGAAAATTCTCGCCCGACCTACACCGTCAATTCCCCTAAATGTGATGGTTGCTCGCTCTGTTTGCATGTCTGCCCGGTCAAGGATTGCATCACCCTGGTGGAGAGCGAGGTCTATCGCGTCCCCCCCATGTGGCGACCCGAAGCAGAACGAGTATTAGCATAGGGGTCGGGGGTCAGGGGATAGGGGTTAGGGAAATCCAATATCCTGTCCATCCTGTTTATCCTTGTAAATATTTTTCCGACAACCGACGACTGACAACCGACAACTACCGAGGAGGCTTTGATGAAAACACTCGTAAAGGGTGGCACAATCGTAACCGCCAGCGATATTTATGGGGCGGACATACTGGTCGAAGATGGCACTATTAGTTTAATCGGCAAAGATTTGGACACTTTTGTAACGGCTGATACGGTGGTGGATGCCGTCGGGAAATATGTTATACCGGGTGGAATAGATGTCCATACCCACCTGGACATGCCCTTTGGTGGGACTAAGAGTGCCGATGATTTTGAAAGTGGCACGATTGCGGCAGCCTTTGGCGGCACAACCAGCATTGTAGACTTTGCCATCCAGAGTTTTGGCGGCTCGTTACATACCGCCCTTGAGCAGTGGCATAAAAAGGCTGAGGGCAAGGCCGCCATTGACTATGGCTTTCATATGATTATCCGGGAGTTAAACAACCAAATCCTGGGCGAGATGGACGAGCTAATCCGGCGCGAGGGTGTAACCAGCTTCAAACTCTTTATGGCCTATCCAGGGGTCTTTATGCTAAGCGATGGCGATATTTTTCGGGCCATGCAACGTACCTCGGAGAATGGCGGGTTGATTTGTATGCACGCCGAGAATGGTGGGGTGATTGATGTGCTGGTGGAAAAGGCTCTGGCAGAAGGCCGCACCGCTCCAAAATATCACGCCCTGACCCGCCCCAGCAAGGCCGAAGGTGAAGCTACCCGCCGCGCTATTGCCCTGGCCGAAATTGCCGGAGTGCCAGTTTATATCGTCCACCTCAGCAGTGCCCATGCCCTGGAGCAGGTGCGCGAGGCCCGTGATATGGGCTTGCCCGCCCACGCCGAAACCTGCCCCCAATATCTCTTTCTGGATTACGACAATTACGAAGAAGACGGTTTTGAGGGGGCAAAATACGTGATGTCGCCGCCCTTACGCGAAAAATGGCATCAGGAGCATTTATGGAAGGGGTTGGCGGGCAACGACTTGCAGGTGATTTCGACTGACCATTGCCCTTTCTGTATGAAAGAGCAAAAAGAGTTGGGCAAGGATGATTTTAGCAAGATTCCCAATGGTGCGCCCGGTATCGAGACCCGCATGAGCTTGATTTATGATGGTGGGGTACGGACTGGAAAAATCAGTCTGAATCGCTTTGTGGAACTCACCAGCACCAACCCGGCTAAAATGATGGGCCTTTATCCTAAAAAGGGGACAATCTCAGTTGGGGCGGACGGCGATTTGGTGGTTTTTGATCCAGACGCGACTATGACGTTAGGGGTCAAAACCTTGCATATGAAGGTGGATTATAACCCCTACGAAGGCCGCCAAGTGCAGGGTGTCCCCACCACTGTACTAAGTCGAGGTAATGTGATTGTGGATAAGGGCTTGTTCCTGGGCAAACCCGGCGATGGTAAGTACGTATCGAGAAAAACCTATACCCTGGTCTAAACCAACGGAGGAATTTTTGTTATGGCAATTGATGTAAACGCGGTAAATGCTGAGCGAGTTAAAGCGGACTCGCAAAAACATGTGATGGTCAGTTGGTCGGTACAGAAGGCCGCCAACACCAATCCTCTGGTAGTAACAGAGGCTTATGGCTCGTGGTTTTGGGATAGTGATGGCAAACGCTATCTGGACTTTTCTAGCCAGTTGATTAACTCCAACCTGGGCCATCAGCATCCCAAAGTGGTAGCGGCTATCAAGGAACAGGCCGACAAGTTATGCTATATCGGCCCGAATTTTCAGAACGATGCCCGCGCTACTCTCGCCCGAATGTTAGCCGAGCGCACTCCCGGCGATTTGGTGAAAACCTTCTTCACCAACGGCGGGGCGGAGGCCAACGAAAACGCAATCAAGATGGCGCGGGTCTATACCGGGAGGCACAAGGTTATTACCCGCTATCGCTCCTATCACGGCGCGACCACTACCGCTATGTCGCTATCCGGCGATAATCGTCGGTGGGCCAATGAGCCGGGGACACCGGGCATAATCCGGGTGCAAGACCCCTACGCCTATCGCTGCACCTTTAAGGATTGTGGCGATGTCTGCTCAATGCAATGCGCCCATAATATTGAGGATGTTTTGGGCTTTGAAGGGGCGGATAACGTGGCGGCTATTCTGATGGAGGTGGTGACGGGCACTAACGGGATTTTCGTTCCTCCACCCGATTATCTGCCTTATCTGAGGCAGCTTTGCGATAAGCATGGCATTTTGCTGATTTTCGATGAGGTAATGACGGGTTTTGGGCGCACCGGGAAGTGGTTTGCCGCCGACCATTACGGCGTTACTCCCGATATTATGACCTTTGCCAAAGGGGTAAATTCGGGATATGTACCGTTGGGCGGGGCTGTCATCAACCAGAAGCTTTCGGATTACTTTGAGGATAAGATGTTCTGGGGCGGGCTGACCTATAGTGGGCATCCGTTGGCCTGTGCGGCTGGTATAGCCACTTTGGAGGCTTATGAGTCGGAGGGTGTGATTGAAAATAGTGCGGTATTGGGTCGGAAGTTGCTGGCAGAGCTAGAGGCTCTTAAAACCAAACACCCTTCGATTGGGGATGTGCGCGGTTTGGGGCTGTTCTGTGGGATAGAGTTGGTCAAGAACCGCCAGACCAGAGAGGAAATGCCCGCCTGGAACGGCAAAGACCAGGCTTTAACCGGGAAAATCAAAAATGCGCTGTTGGAACGGGGTGTTTTCGTATTCTGCCGCTACAATATGCTCTTTATAGCCCCGCCGCTGAATATCACCGAGGACGAGATGATGTTTGGGGTACGGGCGGTAGCTGAAGTGCTAAGCCTTGCCGACCAGGAAATAGAGTAACGAGTTAAAAATTTTGTTTCCCCTTCCGCCTGCCCCTCCTGTACTCAGGGGGTGCTAGGGAAGGGGGTTAGGGGTTAGGTCAACCTTCAGAAAGGGTAAAAATGGCGAACATAGTAAAATGCGCCCTCATTCAAACTACGGGCGTGAGCGATAAAAAAGCGATGATAGACAAACATATGGGCTATCTGGAGGAGGCCGCCAAGCAGGGTGTTCAAATTGCCTGTCTACAGGAGATTTTCTATGGGCCCTATTTCTGCCAGATTCAAGACCGCAAGTGGTACGATATGGCAGAACCCATCCCCGGCCCGACTATTAACCTGATGTGCGACTTCGCCAAAGAGCATGGAATGGCTCTGGTAGTGCCGATTTACGAATCAGTCGGTACGGGTTTGTACTACAACACCGCCGCGATGATTGATGCGGATGGCAAATTATTGGGTATTTATCGCAAAACCCATTTGCCGCACCTTCCAGGCTTCTGGGAGAAATTTTATTTCCGCCCCGGCAACCTGGGCTATCCGGTATTCCAGACGCAGTTCGCTAAAGTTGGGATTTATATCTGCTATGACCGCCACTTCCCCGAAGGCGCACGGATGCTTGGCCTACACGGGGCGGAGATTGTATTTATCCCTTCCGCTACCGCCAGAGGTTTATCCGACCACCTGTGGGACGTGGAGCAGCGCGGACATGCGATTGCCAACGGCTATTTTGTGGGTACGAATAACCGGGTGGGGGTCGAAGCCGAGTTTGGGCCACAGGAATATTACGGCTCAAGCTATTTTGTAAATCCGCGTGGGGCGTATCTGGCAAAAGCCAGCGACAAGGAAGAACAGCTTCTTGTAGCCGACCTTGACCTTGACCTGGTTAAAGAGGTACGGGATACCTGGCAGTTCTACCGTGACCGCCGCCCCGAACTCTACGGCGACATTGCCCATTTATAATAATTTAAGAAAAGAAAATTTAACCGCCAAGTCGCCATACCCCTGCGGGGCACAGGCGAACGCCAAGTAACTTTATATTTGCCTGGTGTCCTGGTGTCTTGGTGGTTAGCAAATTATTGTCAGAGGATTAATGGACACTCAAACCACCGAACTTCCCCATGTGGAAATCATAACCGAGTTTGGTACCATCGAATTAAAACTTGAAGCCGACAAAGCTCCTATAACTGTTGCTAACTTCCTGCGCTATGTGTCGGAAGGGTGGTATAAGGATATCGGCTTCTATCGCACTGTAACACTGGATAACCAGCCCGACAACGATGTTAAAATTGAAGTGACTCAAGGCGGGTTGAGCATGAATCGCCTACTGCAAGCTGACTCGCCCTACCCCCCTATCCCGATGGAACCCACCAATCTTACGGGCTTAAAACACCTTGACGGTACGCTCTCGATGGCCCGTCTTCTGCCCGATAGTGCCTGTTCGGAGTTTTTCATTTGCATAAATGACCAGCCAGAACTGAATTTTGGCGGGAAGCGCAATCCCGACGGCCAGGGTTTTGCTGCCTTTGGGCAGGTAACAAGCGGTATCGATATTGTCCGGAAAATCCAGAAATGTCCGGCGGAGGGGCAAAATCTAACCCCGCCTGTCAAGATTTTGGATATTAAACAAACTGTTTAATTTTCACCACAGAGGACGCAGAGGTTCACAGAGTTACATAGAGGTTTTAAAAGGTAGTAGTGACTTTAGTCGCTTCTTGAAATATTCTGGTTTTAACGACTAGACTCGTCACTATCCTTCAAAATCCTTATTTCCTCTGTGTTCTCTGTGCCTCTGTAGTGAATAATTTTGGTGATTTACCACCAACAAGCGAAGAAGCGACTAAAGTCACTACTACAATTTATATACCCCTTTCTCAAAAATCCTGTGCGTCTTTGCGAATTAAAAAGGGCAGACACTGAGGTCTACCCCTACGTTTATATCCTACCAGGGCGGGGAGACCCCGCCCCTACTAATAACCAATAACCAACAACGATTTTCCGACAACTGACAACTGGGTTAGTGAGCGGCGGCTTCGGCGGCTTTGTGGGCTTGTTCGATAATATGGTCGGCAATATTCTGAGGCACTGGCTCGTAATGGGCCATCTCCATCGTGAAAATACCCCGCCCCTGCGTCATACTGCGAAGGTCAGTGGCGTAACGTTGCACCTCCGCCAGAGGAGCTTGCGCTTCCACCACCGTAAAGCCGTTGCCCAACTGATCCATACCCAGCACCCGGCCTCGGCGTTGGCTGTTGATGTCGCCCATCACATCGCCCATCGCCGCATCCGGCACGGTAATTTTTAGGTTGACCACTGGCTCTAGCAGCACAGGTTTTGCCCCCAGCGCACCCTTCTTGAAAGCCTGAGAAGCGGCAATCTTGAAAGCCATTTCGCTGCTGTCTACCGGGTGATAGCTACCATCATAAAGATTGACTCGCACGTTTACCACCGGGAAGCCCGCCAGCAAACCTTCGCCCAGAGCCTCCCGAATGCCCTTTTCTACCGCCGGAATATAGTTGCGGGGGACAGAACCGCCCACCACGCTCTCGGTAAACTCAAACTCATCATGGTCGGTGTGCATCACCTCAATCAGCACATGCCCATACTGACCGTGACCGCCCGTTTGCTTTTTGTGTTTGTATTCGGCCTTATTAGTCCCCATAACGGTTTCGCGATAAGGCACTTTGGGTAAATCAATCGTAACGCTGACCCCAAACTTGCGCTGCAAACGTTCGGCGGCAATCTGAACGTGGCTTTCGCCCATCCCACTAATAATCGTCTCGGCGGTTCCCAGATCACGCGCCACACTCAGGGTATGATCTTCTTCCAGCAAGCGGTTAATAGCCGTACCCATCTTTTCCAGGTCAGCTTTAGTTTTAGGGGTAATAGAAGCCCGATAAAGCGGGGCGGGGAATTCAATCTGTTTTAGCTGAGTTGCTTTGTCGGGGGCACTGATAGTATCGTTGGTATTAGTTTCCTGCAACTTAACCACCGCCCCAATATCGCCCGCCTCAACCGACTGCACGGGAATTTGTTCCTTGCCGCGCAATAGATAAACCTGTCCAACTCGCTCACTTTTATTTTTAGTAGCGTTAAAAAGCTGACCGTCACCCCTGAAAGTGCCATTAATAACCTTGAAATAGGTAATACGACCAAAGGGGTCTGCGACGGTTTTAAATACAATCGCGGATAAAGGTTTGTGGGGGTCACAATCGGTTCCGGCATCATGGGGCGGGGTAGCGGCTTGCGCCAGAAAATCGAGGAGTTGATTAACTCCGATATTGGCGGTAGCACTCCCGGCCAAAACCGGATAAAGCAACTGACTGGCGACCGCTTTGGGCAGGGTGGCGATTAGCTCAGCCTCTCCTATGATTTCCCCGTCCAGGTAGCGCATCATTAGCTCATCGTCGGCTTCCACAATCCGTTCAACCAATTTTTCGCGTAATTCAGTGGCCTTAGCTTTAAGGTCGGCGGGAACTTCGGCAGTCTCAAATTTGCCATCGCGAGAGTTATTATAGAGCCAAGCTTTCTGGGAAATAAGGTCAACCACGCCGCGAAAGCCGCTTTCTTTGCCCACCGGGATTTGCAGGGCAGCTACATTCTGTCCGAAGAATTGCTGGAGCGACTCCAGAGCAGTGAAGAAATTAGCATTTTCGCGGTCAAGCTTGTTTATGAAAAAGATTCGCGGTAAGTTATGCTCGGCGGCAAAGCCCCACACCTGTTCAGTGCCTACTTCTACGCCGCCCGTCGCATCAATTAGAATCAGGGCCGTATCGGCAACACGAGCCGCCGACTTTATTTCACCAATAAAGTCAGCATAACCGGGTGCATCAATCAGGTTAATCTTGGTATCCTGCCACTCGCACGGCACAACGGAAGTGCTAACGCTAATATGGCGTTTCACCTCATCCGGGTCAAAATCGCTGACGGTATTGCCATCGTCCACCCGACCCAGGCGGCTAATCGTCTTGCTGTCGAACAACAGAGCTTCGACCAACGACGTTTTGCCCGCTCCGCCGTGCGAAAATAGTCCTACGTTCCGAATCTGTTCCGTTCTATAGCTTTTCATAAGCGTCTCCGGTTCTACCCTAGCCAGCACAACACAGGGCTGGTAGGGCTTAAAACTAATATTTATTTTTCACGGTACGACACGGTATTTAGTTGACCTGGATTTTGGTTTTTGGCACAAGCTTAGTGGAAGATGGTCTACCCGGCTTGGAGCAGCCACAACATTTGGAGATAATGCTTCGTTAACAGTGGGTTTATTATAGCTTAATTACCCAAAAGTGCAAGACTAAGGGGAAGCAACTCGAATTTTTTAGGTCTTGATGCTTCCTAAACGGTCAGAACTTTGACATTGCCGTTACTGACTTTGAGGTCGAGTACCAGAGTATTGCCACCCTTAGCAAATTCAACATTTGCCCAGATGGTTTGATTGCCCTGTCGGGTATAACCTGCGCCGCTAAAGTTGCCAGTAGTAATAGTCGCGCTCAGTTTTACCCCCAACCCCTTTGGTACGATAAAGGTGATATCGCCACTGCCCACTCCTGCTCCGGCATAAAAAGGGGCGGTTATTCCTGCCGAAAAATCCAGGGTGATTTGACCTGTCCCAACCTTTATATCCATTGCCGCCGCCCCAATATTGGGCAAGTTATTCACGGTCATATTCCCGGTATCAATCCGGGCATTTAATTGGGTCATAGCTTTTTGGGGCTGGTTAAAGGTTAAGGCCAGGTTGCCCGTACCGATTTTGACAGTATAGCTTTTGAGTTGAATGTCGGTAGCATCGGTTTTCAGGTTGCCGTTACCTACCGAGAAATTAACATCTAGTGGATTAGAACCACCCAGCTTGAGATTCCAGCGATTGACTAGCCCGGCGGCAGGGAGTTTATTTTTACCCAGGTCTTGTTTGATTTTTACGTCCGGTGTGCCAGCCCCTTCGGTAACAGGTTTAAGGTCAGGGGTGTTGTATTCGAGAGTGCCGATTGCGCCGCTACTTCCGCCCTGGATGGCAACCTCACCACCCGGAACATCCAGACTTAACGATTTAAGGTTGATATGGCTGACTTGTTCGGTCTGGATTGGGCCAATCACGAGTTCTGGTCCATTATCGTCGCCACAAGCCGCCAACATCAAAGATAATAGAAGTGCAACCAGCAACCCTGCCCACCGTTTATTAATTGTAAGCAACCCTTTTGGGCCTTTCTAGGAAAAAAAGTGTGAACCAATTCATAAAATAGGTCGTATGACCAATAACATTTTTGGGATTTTCCGCGTTTAATATAAGTAGTAGCCCGATAAAAAGTTCAAACAGCTTGAAATAGCTTTTAAGTACCAGTGCAGGATAACAGTTTGACGGGCGATGTGCAACTTTGCAAAATTCATCAAAATAGGGGCTTGACAGTTTTGCAAAGATGCCGTATACTACAAACAGCTAACCAATACTAATTGGATAGCGCTGAAGTGCCAGCCTATGGCTAGTGCAAATGGTAGAGCGGCTAAGGCTGCGCGTACTCTAATACTTGAAGCTTACAAACCGTCGTCATTTTGGCGACAACAGCTTTTGGAGCTGTCTCCCGAAAGGGAACAACCGTTTCAAAGGGGCGCAAGTCCTGGCGAAGCAAGCTTTAAGAACTTGTACGCGCTGCGCCTTGTCCGTTTGGCAAATAACTTTACCCCCTTTTATCAGGAGGTGCGACCTTGTTTACTAAACAGCTAAATACAGAAAACTCCAGGCCGGATTGTGATATACGGTTTGGTAGTAAATGCGTAGAGCTGGACTCGGTTGCGCATGACCTGAACCTCCAACCCACCGATAACCAGCTCAAAGCGGCCACTATCGTCGTGGACGGAATTTCAGCCGAATATACCGAGATGGACTTAAATAGCCGTCGTTACTGGCGCAGCTTTTTAAGAGCAGGTACGATTTAAAGCTGAATTCTGGTTATATTTAATTCCGTACTCTAATATCAAGGGCTTACAAACTGGTTAACCCTTTCCCTGAAAAGAAAGGCTGTTGGTTCGATTCCAACCCCCTGCATTTATTCTTGCGGGGGAATTTTCGAGAAGCACTTTTAACTTGTACGGAATTCTTCTCAAATCTCTAAAAAACAATATTGTTCCGCGCTCCAATCGCAAGAGCTTACATGCCTGTCAGAGGTTCAAATCCTTTCTCGTGCGCTTGCGCGTGTAGCTCAGTGGAAGAGCAGCAACTTGCCCGCAAGGGCGAGCTCTGGCAACTTGCGCGGAACATCCCTTTTTATTTAACACTATGCTCGCATGGTCTAGCGGCAAAGACACTGCTCTGTCACGGCGGGGAGCGGGGTTCAATTCCCCGTGCGGGCGTTTCGGGAAAGTAACGAGTGGTGAGTAACGAGTAACGAGCTTAAAGAAATTCTACTCGGCACTCAGCACTGAATTTGGGTGTGTAGCTCAGTGGATGAGAGCGACTGTGCGCGAAGCAGTAGATCGCAGGTTCGAGTCCTGCCATACCCATCAGGAAGTAACGAGTAACGAGTGTAAAAGAAAACTCGCTATGCGATACTCGTTACTGACAAAAGGGCCGGGTTAGCTAAATGGCTTAAAGCAACCGCCTTGTAAGCGGAGGAGTGTGGGTTCAAGTCCTACACCCGGTTCAATCAATCGTAGGCACATAGCTCGGTGGGGAGAGCAGCCGTCTGATACACGGGAGGTCGAAGGTTCAAATCCTTCTGTGCCTATCAAAACTAGGGGTGGGGGTCGGTAAAAGGACTCGTTACTAATTTATGGGCTTGTAGCTTAGTCGGTAGAGCAGCCGCCTTTTAAGCGGATGGTCGCGGGTTCAAATCCTGCCGGGCCCATCACAAGAGTTACGAGTAGCAAGTAACGAGTTGAAAGTTAATAGTCGAAGGTCAAAGGTTGAAAGCACAATCCAAAACCCTTGCTTTCAACCAACAACTAACAACTTTTTACTCAGCACTTTTATATTCAGGTGTCGTCTAATGGCAGGACGGCAGTTTTTGGAACTGTTTATCGAGGTTCAAGTCCTTGCACCTGAGCCATTTCTAAGTAGTGAGTCACGAGTTTAAGAATCCGGCTCGTTACTCGTTACTCACTACTCGTTACTGAATTTGGGTATGTAGCTCAGTGGATTAGAGCGGCTGGGTTCGATCCAGCAGGTCGCGGGTTCGAGTCCTGCCATGCCCGTCAGGAAGTAATGAGTAGCGAGTAAAAAGTGCTGAGTTTTGAGTGCTGAATGCTGAGGAGGGGGTTTTAAACTTGCTACTCACTACGCGGCACTCGTTACTAAATTATGGGGCGGTAGCTCAATTGGGGGAGTGTCTGTCTTGCAAACAGAAGGATACGGGTTCAAATCCCGTCTGGTCCATCATCGGGTAGGTAGCCTAATGGTAAGGCAGCAGCCTGTAAAGCTGTGGCGGTAAAACGCACTGCGGGTTCAAGTCCTGCCCTACCCATCGAAAAGTTGTCAGTCTGCAGTTGTCGGGGGTCGGTAAGAATTAGTTCCGATTTTTTACCGACAACTGGTAACTGATAACCGATTTAGGGGTGTAGCATAGCGGCGAGTGCGCCTGGTTTGGGACCAGGACATCGAAGGTTCGAGTCCTTTCACCCCTATCAAACAGGGGGCTGGGGGATAGGGGTTGAGGGTTAGTAAGAAAACCTCGGCCCTCAGTCCTCAGTCCTTTACACTGAGAAAAGGGGGCGCGTGGCGCAGTTGGTAAGCGCAGTTGTCTTATAAACAACAGGTCGCAGGTTCAAGTCCTGCCGCGCCTATCAATAAAAGTGCTGAGGACTGAGTGCTGAGTAAATAGTCGAAAGTCAAAGGTCGAAAGCAAAACTCAAAGCTCTTGTTTTCAACCGACAACCGACGACTGACCACCGACAACTGAATTGAGGGTGCGTAGCTCAACGGTGGAGCAAATTCCTTACAAGAATGAGGCTGAAGGTTCAAGCCCTTCCGTACCCATCAGGCTGTTGTCAGTCGTCGGTTATCGGTTGTCGGTAAAATCAGAACTAATAATGGTTTTCAACCGACAACTGACGACTGACCCCCGACAACCGAATTGACGGCGTAGTCTAATGGTAAGGCGATAGTCTGCAAAACTATCTACAGGGGTTCGACTCCCCTCGCCGTCTTCATATTCGTTATAGGGGTGTAGCTTAACTGGCGAAAGTCCTCGACTCCAAATCGAGTTGATGGGGGTTCAAATCCTCTCGCCCCTGTTGGTTTCTGGTTATTGGTTATTGGTTGTTAGTTGTTGGTAAACTGATGAAAAATGCTGGGGAATCGTTCCCCCTTCCACTTTAGGGAAGGGGGTTAGGTCAACCAACTTTCAACTCGGCACCCGTTACTTGTCACTTAATTTGGGTGGGACGCGAATTGGCTAAGTATACTGTCCCGAAAACAGCTACCCCAATGGGGTTGGGGGTTCGATTCCCTCCCCACCCGTAAAATCTTTTGAGCGCAAGTGTTGGAATTGGTATACATACTCGGCTTAAAACTGAGGGGCTTTGCCATGTGGGTTCGAGTCCCACCTTGCGCATTGGGTGGTAGGCTAATTGGCTCGGTAAGCTGCCCGGAAAGCAGTTGCCCCTGCAAAGGGGTTCGAGGTTCGATTCCTCGACCACCCGTTTACAACAATATTGCGAGATAGAACAGTGGTTAGTTCAGCGGCTTCATAAGTCGAAGGTCGTCGGTTCAAATCCGACTCTCGCAACCATTTCTTTACGCGCGGATGGCGAAACGGCAACCGCAACACGCTTAGAACGTGTAAATCTGGGGGTTCAAATCCCTCTCCGCGTATCTATTATCAAATTGAAAGGAGGCCGCCGGAGTGACATGGTTTTGCTGTGTTTCCTGCCGGGGAGAACATGACAAATGTTTTAGTATTGAACGCATCTTATGAACCACTAAACTTTGTGTCGCTCCGTCGGGCGGTAGTATTGCTACTAAAGGAGAAGGCCGAGCTAGTGGAGGCACGGGTGGAACGCCAGTTACGGGCAGAGCGCGCAAGCATGCCCTATCCATTAGTAATTCGGCTAATCACCTATGTACCAATTCCGCGTCGGATGACGGTAGCCCTGAACCGCCGCACCTTGTTCTCGCGGGACAACTTCACCTGCCAGTATTGCGGTACGACCCAGGCTCCCCTAACGATTGACCACATCCTACCTCGTTCGCGAGGTGGTAAGCACGAGTGGACTAACTGTGTGGCGGCTTGTGCAAGCTGTAACCGCAAGAAAGGTGACAAGTTGCTATCGGAGGCTCGGATGCACTTGCTATCCACGCCTACCAAGCCAGCCTATTTAGCGGTAGTGTTGCTGGGCAAGGCGGGTGGCAACAAGACCTGGGAACGCTATATTCGGATGAACTAACCTGGGAGGTCTTAGGCTTTAGGTTTTAGCAGTTTTTATTAACCTAAGACCTAAGACCTGAAATGTGTGGGAGTGGCTCAACTGGTAGAGTGCCTGTGCGCCATACAGGAGGTTGCGAGTTCAAATCTCGTCTCTCACACCATATAATGCTGACGTAACTCAGAGGTAGAGTGCTTGTCTGAAAAGCATGAAGTCGCAAGCTCGAAACTTGCCGTCAGCACATCATAGGCATGTAGCTTAACTGGTAAAGCAATCGTCTGTTAAACGATCAGTTTCAGGTTCAAAGCCTGATATGCCTGTCAAACGGGGGCTAGGGGTTGGGGGTTAGTAAAAAAACTCAGCCCTCAGCACTTTCACTAGGGTTTGTAGCTCAGTTGGAAAGAGCATCCGTCTTCTAAACGGAAGTGCGCGGGTTCGAGTCCTGCCAGACCCGTATTACCACTTTTGATATATAATTTCAAGGAAAGGAGGATAAACTATTGAGCAACTTCGCTTGTAAAGTACGTTCGGTAAGAATCGAGGTTCACCCAAATGCTGACCTGTTGGAAATTGGCTTGATTGACGGCTATCAGTTCATTGTCGCCAAAGGTCAATTTCAGAACGGCGATTTGGGGGTATATATTCCCGAACAGGCTATTGTCCCTGCGCCACTCATCCAGCAAATGGGTCTGGAAGGCAAGTTGGCGGGGTCTGAATCCAACCGGGTTAAGGCTATCAGATTACGGGGCGTAGTTTCTCAAGGTTTATTTTACCGTCCGATGACAGAGTGGCCCTCCCATTGGGTTGAGGGTCTGGATGTAGCGCAGGAGCTTGGAATTATAAAGTGGGAACCCCCTATTCCAATAGAAATGGCAGGGGAGGTTGAAGCAGCCCCAAGCGATACAATCTTCAGAACCTACACCGATGTGGAGGATATTAAGAAATACCCGAATGTTCTGGTGGAAGGTGAGGAAGTAGTTATCACCGAAAAGCTGCATGGCTCGTGTACTATCGTGGGTATCCTGAACGGGCAGCGCGTCGCTTCCTCGAAGGGTATTGCTGGAAAACAGTTAGTCATCCGCGAACGGGAAGGGAACGTTTACTGGAGAGTGGCTATTCAGGAAGGGCTATTCGCCAAACTAGAGCGTTACTTGGCTGATACTGGACAGACTCAGGTTTTGTTATTTGGGGAAGTTTTGGGTGTGCAAGATTTGCTGTACGGTCTGAAGAAAGGGGCTTTAACCTATCGAGCCTTTGACCTGTACACCGAAAGTGGCTGGCAAAACCCTGATGTTTTTGGTGACTTCTGTGCTACTTATGGCGTACTACCTGTACCAATTCTGTACCAGGGCGCGTTTTCTAAAGAAATTTTGGCGCAACACACGTCGGGTAGCTCTACTCTGGCAAATCACCTCCGTGAAGGGGTAGTGGTACGCCCGGTGGTGGAACGGGAGCAGCCAGAAGTGGGTCGGGTAATTCTGAAATCGGTCTCAGCGGATTACCTGTTGCGTAAAGGCGGAACCGAGTTAAACTAAGGGCCGTTTTGGGGTGGTATAAAACTGCCCCAATTTAAGCTAGTTGACAAAACCCGCGGCAAGTGGCAAAATATTCCTGGTACAAATTCCTTGTGTGCCAAGATGGTGGCTGTAGCTCAATGGCAGAGCACTTGATTGTGGATCAAGGGGTTGTGGGTTCGAGCCCCATCAGCCACCCCTCTTTACTTTTAAGTAGGAAATTATTTTTTAGACCAAAACCATAATAGGTTAGGTCTATTTGTGTTTTGGGTATTAGTTTAACACTCTCGCTGGCACTACTGATGTTCTGCATTTGCTGTAGGAGTTCAGTAACATAAACGACCCATTGAAGGGAACCGAACTTACATTCTTAGAGTAGTTGTGACACGGTTCCAACAAACCGCTTAATAAAAGAATGGAATATGTCCCCTGGAAGCTGTGGGTATAAGAGCTAGTGACTAGCTCTAGGCGATGCTTGAATCATACCTGATT